>Ga0189288_10078_pt1 | contig 120719 bp, 120 predicted proteins | sample UW105minimetaG_FD_130316 | JGI IMG/M metagenome (GOLD analysis project Ga0189288, IMG submission 130316) | Marine microbial communities from the Costa Rica Dome - UW105 mini metaG | ecosystem: Environmental > Aquatic > Marine > Oceanic > Photic zone | place: Costa Rica: the Eastern Pacific...
CTGTAAAGTACGATAAGCGCCGCTACAAACGGCGCAACCAGATCGAAATCATGTTCGGCAGGTTGAAGGATTGGCGGCGTGTCGCAACTCGATACGACAGATGCCCGAAGGTCTTCCTGTCCGTCATCGCCCTCGCAGCTCTCGTTATTTACTGGCTATGAGTCCTGAACCTAGATCTGGATGTCGTGCTGCTTGTGATGAATTGCGGCAGGAATTCATCACAATTGGATCGGATTTCACTACCACAATCTAATTAAGGGCCTTTCGTCACGATATACGAAGTCCAAATTCTAAGGGCGACCACCGCCGTTTGAAATAACGTTGAATTCACCGAATAAACTGGGAAAGCTGAAAACCCACAAGCTAGATGGCAACGAGCTTTCTACGACCTATATGAAGGCCGCAGAGCTGAAGGGGCTGTTTGAACAGGCCTGATCCTGGCAATAGTAAAAAGGTGGTTTAGATTTATTAGTCGCCAGTTTTTGTTTGTTTCCATTATTTTGGTCGCTTTTTTTGGTACCCGCGGCCGGACTCGAACCGGCACGGCCATAATCGGCCTAGAGATTTTAAGTCTCCTGTGTCTACCATTCCACCACGCGGGCAACCAACACGCCAAACAACGTCAGCGGCGCGACAATAGCCACTTTGTGTCTGGTGTAAAGTGCGGAAGACTAGAGCTTTTCGCCCGGAACTTCGTTGACTGGAGGCGGCTTATACAAACTGCGTTCCGGCAGCCAAGGATTCAATTCCAAGGCAGCGGCCAAGGCGTCCTGAGCCTCCGCCTCGCGTCCCAATCCGATAAGCGTCAAAGCTTTGCCGGATAAAGCCCCCACATGTCGTGGAGACAACTCTAGCGCACGATCAAGATCAGGCAATGCCGCCTCATAATCCTGCCTCAGGAAGTTCACAAACGCCCGCTGATTATACCCTTCTGCATAGTCAGGACAGTAACTCACCAAACGATCAAAATCCTCACGCGCACCTAACAAGTCCCAGGACGACCGTTTTTGCATCCCACGGTCAAGGATTTCCTGCGCGGTTTCGTCCGGCGCGTCTGTCCAGTACGCCCACATGTCATTGGACAGCTCCTGCGCGGTCAGTTGGTTATCTGCCGCCTGCACCTGCGCAATCAAGGCATCAACCGCATCAGAATGATCCGGCGCCTGTGGGCACTCATCAGCGAAGGCAGTGTTGGCAAGAAACAAAAGGACAATAACAGATCGCATGGCCCATGCTGACACGTCAGCGGCAATCCGACAAAGTCACATCTCCGCGAGCCCCGTTTCCTTCACAGCTTGCATGGCAACGTAAGTCGAGGTACTGGCGACGTATGGCAGTGCGGAGATTTTCTCACCGAGAACATGACGATAGGCGGCCATGTTGGTGGTCCGGACCTTCAGCAAATAGTCAAAATGACTCGCAATCATGTGCGCTTGCTCAATTTCGGGAACCTCTGCCACCGCGGCATTAAACGCCTGTAACGCCTTTTCACGGGTCTCTGATAGTTTCACCTCAACAAACGCCACGTGATCCAACCCGAGCCGGATCGGGTCAAGAAGCGCGCGATAGCCGGTGATCACCCCCTCGCTTTCCAACCTCCGCAGACGCGCCTGTGTTGGACTTTTGGAAAGACCAATCTCCTTTGCCAGGTCTGTGATCGAAATCCGGCCATCCCGCGCCAGCACATCCAGAATCAACCGATCATATCGATCCAGATCAAACTTATCTCTTTGCACAGACCAACCCCCCATTTTCAGTCACATCGCACACTTGGAAAGCAATAATCATTCAAATGGACCGCAAAAGCAAAGGTATACTGAAGCAAAGAACAGGAGACCTCCATGAGCACAGCGCGCGATCTGATCGACACCAGCACTTACCGCAAAGAAGCCCCTTTGGTAGCAGACCTAAAAGCCGCAAGCGGGCTCTCGGACATAGATCGCAAAGCAATCTGTGCCAAGGGTGCCTCATTGGTGCGTGAGATACGCGAAGAGACCAGCCCCGGCATGATGGAAGTTTTCCTCGCGGAATACGGCCTCTCCACCGATGAAGGTGTCGCCTTGATGTGTCTGGCAGAGGCCCTCTTGCGCGTCCCGGATGCCGACACCATCGACGCCTTGATTGAGGATAAAATTGCGCCGTCCGATTGGGGCAAGCACCTTGGGCAATCCACCTCTTCTTTGGTGAACGCGTCCACATGGGCTCTCTTGCTCACTGGGAAGGTCATGGATGACCAAAACACCGGCCTGATTGGCACGCTGCGCGGCGCCGTCAAGCGCCTCGGCGAGCCGGTCATCCGCACCGCTGTGGGCCGTGCAATGAAGGAGATGGGGCGTCAGTTTGTGCTGGGAGAGTCCATCACTTCCGCCATGAAACGCGCTGAAAGCATGGAGAAGAAGGGATACACCTACTCCTACGATATGCTGGGGGAAGCGGCCAAAACCGATGCCGACGCCATGCGCTATCACCTTGCGTACTCCCGGGCGATCACGGCGATTGCCTCGGCCTGCACCCATGCGGACACGCGCGATAATCCAGGCATCTCGGTAAAGCTCTCCGCTCTGCATCCACGCTATGAAGTGGCGCAAAAAGACCGCGTCATGGAGGAGCTGGTCCCGCGCCTGCGCTCTCTTGCGTTGTTGGCAAAATCGGCGGGCATGGGATTGAATATCGACGCAGAAGAAGCCGACCGACTAGCGATTTCTATGGATGTCATTGAAACCGTGCTCAGCGAGCCTGCCCTGGCGGGATGGGACGGTTTTGGCGTGGTTGTGCAGGCCTATGGCAAACGTGCAGGCGCGACACTGGACTACCTCTATGAGCTCTCGCAAACGCTGGACCGTAAGATCATGGTGCGGCTTGTGAAGGGGGCCTATTGGGACACCGAAGTCAAACGCGCGCAGGTCGAAGGCATTGACGGCTTCCCTGTCTTTACCAACAAGGCTGCCACGGACGTTTCTTATATTGCCAACGCGCGAAAACTGCTGGGCATGACGGACCGCATCTACCCGCAGTTTGCCACACACAATGCCCACACGGTGGCGGCAATCCTGCATATGGCGGAAGACAAAACCGCCTTTGAATTCCAACGGTTGCACGGCATGGGCGAAGCCCTGCACGACATCGTGTTGAAGGATCAAGGCACCCGTTGCCGGGTTTACGCGCCCGTAGGTGCACACCGTGATCTGCTGGCCTATTTGGTGCGACGCCTGCTGGAAAATGGCGCAAACTCATCGTTCGTGAACCAGATCGTAGATGAGGACGTGCCCGCTGAAACCGTCGCCAGCGACCCCTTTGACCAGGTGCAATCCACTGAAGGCCAACTGCCGCGCGGCCCAGAGCTTTTTGAACCGGAGCGGGTGAATTCCAAGGGCTTTGATCTGACCGACAAACCCACATTGGACGCTTTGGACACAGCGCGAGACCTTTTCCGCAATACGCAATGGAAAGCAGCACCGCTGATGGTGAAGGACCCAGCGCCAGAAGATGCCCAACCGGTGGACAACCCATTCCTGCCAACCGACAGCCCGGGCACCGTGGCACATGCCAGCGCAGCGGACGTGGAGAGCGCCTTGAGCGCAGCCAAGCCTTGGGGCGCCTCCCCAGAAGAACGCGGTGCTGTTTTGGCCAAAGCGGCCGATCTCTATGAGGCCAACTACGGCATGCTGTTCGCTCTGCTGGCGCGCGAGGCAGGCAAAACGCCCAACGATGCAGTCGCCGAATTGCGCGAAGCGGTTGATTTTTTGCGCTATTACGGCGCCAACGCGCCAAGCGCGCCAGCGGCGGGCGTCTTTACTTGCATCTCTCCGTGGAACTTCCCGCTGGCGATCTTCTCCGGACAGGTCGCGGCTGCTTTGGCTGCGGGCAATGCCGTTCTCGCCAAGCCAGCGGATCAAACCCCTCTGATCGCTTATGAGGCTGTAAAACTACTGCACGAAGCGGGCGTTCCCCGTGATGCACTGCAGCTTCTACCCGGCTCTGGCGCAACCGTTGGTGCTGCGCTGACATCTGACCCACGAGTCAACGGCGTCGCCTTCACCGGCTCCACCGCCACGGCTCTGCGCATTCGGTCCACGATGGCGGACAACATGAGCCCCGGCGCGCCGTTGATCGCCGAAACCGGCGGCTTAAACGCCATGATCGTGGACAGCACCGCCCTGCCCGAACAGGCCGTAACCGCGATTGTCGAGAGCGCCTTCCAATCCGCAGGTCAGCGTTGCTCCGCTCTGCGCTGCCTCTATGTACAGGAAGACATTGCTGAAAACCTGCTGGAGATGTTGACCGGTGCAATGAAGGAACTTTCGCTGGGCGACCCGTGGCTGCTGTCCACTGACAGCGGACCAGTGATCGACGAAGCCGCACGGCGTGGGATTGCCGACCACATTGCGCAAGCCCAATCGGAAGGCCGCGTGCTGTTCCAACTGCCTACGCCGCAAACCGGCACCTTCATTGCGCCGACCTTGATCAAGGTGACTGGCATTGCGGACCTTGAACGCGAAATCTTTGGTCCAGTTCTTCATGTAGCCACGTTCAAATCCAACGAGCTGGACGCGGTGATTGATGCGATCAATGCCACCGGCTATGGGCTGACCTTTGGCCTGCAGACCCGAATTGACGACCGTGTGCAGCATGTGGCCGACAGAGTCAAAGCCGGCAATATCTATGTAAACCGCAACCAGATCGGTGCGATTGTTGGCTCCCAACCCTTTGGCGGCGAGGGCCTGTCCGGCACGGGCCCGAAAGCAGGTGGCCCGCACTATCTCGCGCGTTTTGCCGCCGTGCCCACTGAGGACGCAGGGTCTTGGAACGCTGCTATGCCTGCAGATGTCGTGCAGGTGGAATTGGACAAGGCCAACAGAGAGGCGAGCACCCAAGGCACAACCATTTCCCTGCCAGGGCCAACCGGTGAATCCAACCGCCTGACCAGCTATGCGCGGGAGCCCATGCTTTGCATGGGGCCCGGTGAAGAGACAGCCAAAGCGCAGGCTGAGATTGTAAGAAATCTGGGCGGGCAGGCTATCGTGGCGACAGGACTTCTGCCAGAGTCTGCACTCGCCACGCTCCAAGGTTTTTCTGGTGCAATGTGGTGGGGCGATGTGGGTCAGGCGCGGGCTTACGATCAGGCACTTGCACTGCGGGATGGGCCAATCCTGCCGCTAATCACCGGGCGGCCAGATGCGGCACGTGTGTTGGGCGAACGGCATGTGTGTGTGGACACCACAGCGGCCGGCGGTAACGCGGCGCTTTTGAGCGGGAGCAGTTGACCTTCCGCGCAAATCCCCGCAGCTTGGCGCCATGTTTCCAATACGCGACCACAACCCCTCAGGACGCACACCCTATGTCGTCTACGCGCTGATCCTTCTGAACGTCGGGATTTTCCTGAGTTATCAGCCGATTATGGGGGACAACTATCGTTTGGCCCAGTTCTTTCAGGACTGGGCCTTGCTGCCGGGAGAAGTTACCGAAAGGCGCCAATTACATGGGCTTTTGACGTCCATGTTCCTACATGGCGGCTGGATGCACCTTCTGGGCAACATGCTGTTCTTGTGGATCTTTGGCGACAATCTCGAAGACGAAATGGGTCATTTGGGCTTTTTGGCCTTCTACCTCCTGTCCGGCCTTGGCGCGGACTTTGCCCAGATCGCGGCCGATCCATACAGTCAAATTCCGATGGTTGGCGCCTCCGGCGCCATTGCCGGGGTGATGGGCGGATATCTTTTGCTTTTTCCCAAAGCGAAGGTCGATATCCTGCTGATATTGATCATCATTTTCCGCATCTTCACCATCCCAGCCTGGGTCATGTTGGGCGTCTGGTTTGCTCTGCAGGTATTTAATGGCGTGGCGGTCGACACAGCCGGTGGCGGCGTCGCACATTGGGCCCATGCAGGAGGCTTTGTCGTGGGTGCGGTCCTCGCAATTCCTGCGTGGCTAAAGCGGGGAGGCACGCATTACTGGCGGCAAACCCATGGCCATCCACCGCACCCTGAAGCAAAATACAAATTGAGCCAAAGTTCCGTACCCCGTGTCAGGAGAAAACGGCGATGAGTCAGAAACTTACCTGCCACTGCGGTTCTGTGGAGCTCCGTGTCACACTGGCACAAGACCCAAGCGAAGCCATGCTCTGTGACTGTTCCTTTTGTAGGCGTCGCGCTGTGCCAAATGTGGATGTGAAATTGGCAGACCTAAAGGTGGTTAAGGGCCATGAATGCTTAACGCTCTACACATGGGGCACCGGCACTGCGAAACACTATTTCTGCCGCAACTGTGGCATCTACACGCATCACCAGCGCCGCTCGCGCCCGGACGTCTACGGCGTCAACATCGGTGCACTGGAAGGCGTGAACCCCCGTGAGTTAGCGCCCTTTGGCTGGGTCGACGGCGTCAATCATCCGTCAGACAAAAAAACCTGACCCAATCGGGCCAGGTTCTACATTTTCACAGAGTTGCAAAAGCCAGGTAAGGGCTGCGTACGTTACCCGTTGCGGATGACTTTCGCGAAGGTGGAGAAGATCGGCTCGTTGGCCACGATCAGCTCACCGTCTTCCAGAATGTTGCCTTCCGGGTTCATCGGCTCCACCAGAGCGCCTGCTTCTTTTGCAATCAGCAGACCTGCGGCAACGTCCCAAGGCTGCAGTTTCCGCTCCCAGAAGCCCTCATAGCGGCCTGCTGCCACATAAGCGAGGTCCAGTGAGGCTGCGCCAAAGCGGCGCACGCCAGCTGTGGCTGGCAACAGACGCGCAAGGTCTTGCAAGGTTTCCGGCAGATCAGCGCGGCCACCAAATGGCAGGCCAGTTGCGAAGATCGACTCGATCATGCGGTGACGGCCAGAGACACGCATACGCAGGCTGTCGTTCAGCCAAGCCCCCTCGCCTTTTTCGGCGTAGAACATTTCGTCCTTAGCTGCGTCAAACACCACACCGGCAACGATTTCGCCCTTATGTTCCAGAGCGATAGAGATCGCCCAGTGGGGCAAACCATGCAGGAAGTTTGTGGTGCCATCCAGCGGATCAACGATCCAGCGGCGGGTCGGGTCCTTGCCCTCGATTTCACCACCTTCTTCGGCGATCCAGCCATAAGTTGGACGCGCGCCCAGCAGTTCTGTTTTCAGGATTTCTTCGGCGGCGATGTCGGCGCGGCTGACAAAGTCGCCTGCCCCTTTGGTCGACACCTGGAGGTTTTCAACTTCACGGAAGTCTTTGACCAGCGACCGGCCCGCTTTGCGAGCGGCCTTCATCATGATGTTCAGATTTGCGCTGCCCGGCATGGCACGGCTCCTTTTGACACAGAGCGCGCGTATACGCCCGTAATCCCTTTTTGCCAAGGCCTTATAGGGCCTATTGCGCCGGTTAGGAAACGCCGCGTCACAAAAACTGGTTAAAAGCTGCCGACCCTTGCCAGATAAGAGTGTCCTGCCCAAGCTGTCTTCAAAGCTTTGGAGGACGCCCGAATGACAGAACAGATGCAGCGCATGGTGCTGGCCAGCCGCCCGACAGGTGAGCCGCAGGACGAAAATTTTCATTTAGAAACAGTGGATGTGCCCGATATTGGCGAAGGCGAAGTTTTGGTGCGCGTGCACTACATGTCGCTTGACCCTTACATGCGTGGACGCATGGATGATGCCAAATCCTACTCCGCCGCGGTACAGATTGGGGAGACCATGGGTGGTGGTGCGGTTGGTGAGGTGATTGCTTCCAACCACAAGGACTTTGCCCCCGGCGATTTTGCCCTTGGCATGTTTGGCTGGGCCACCCACGGTGTGGCAAAAGGCCATGAAATGCAAAAGCTTAACCCTGACTTGGCCCCGATCACCACAGCACTTGGCGTGATGGGGATGCCCGGGTTCACCGGCTGGTACGGGTTAACGGAGTTGGGGAAACCCAAAGAGGGCGAAACGCTGGCTGTTGGCGCGGCAACAGGACCGGTTGGGTCCATGGTGGGGCAGATTGCCAAATCCATGGGGCTGCGCGTGGTTGGTATAGCCGGTGGTGCCGAGAAATGTGCAAAAGCCACAGGGACTTACGGGTTTGATGCCTGCATCGATCACAAGGCGTTTGGGACCGCAAGCGACCTGCGGAAAGCTGTGGCAGCGGAATGTCCGCAAGGCATTGATATCTACTTTGAAAACGTCGGAGGCAAGCTGCTGGACGCCGTGCTGCCATTGATGAATGTCGGTGGACGCATTCCACTGTGTGGCATGATCGCCTGGTACAATGCTGGCGGTCTGGGCGCAGACGCGGCAATGGAGAGCCTGACAGGCCCGCGTTTGTGGCGCACCATTCTGGTTAACCAACTGTCGGTGAACGGTTTTATCATTTCCAATCACTACGACCGCTATGGCGATTTTCTGCGCGATGTGGGGCCAAAACTGGCCGCCGGAGAGATCGCCTATGGCGAGGATATCGCCGAGGGGCTGGAGAATGCGCCTGCGGCGTTCCGTTCCCTGCTCAAAGGCGGAAACAAAGGCAAACAACTGGTGAAACTGATCTGACGTGCCGCCGGCGCAACGGCGACCGTTAAGGTTTGGCAAAAGCCAAAAACCACGTCGGTATTGCGTCGGTATCGCGACTGTTTCACGGAGGTGGGGGTTTTGTGCCCCTGCCCCCGCCAAATACAACCCGCGGTGCGTTAATGCACCAGCAACCGTGCCTCACGTGCTTTCAAAGACGGACGGGCATCTTCTCCATAGACATGCAGGCCTTCGCTAAGCAGTTCCGGGAACAAGCCGTATATCTCATCCTGTACCGCCTGCGCCATGGACGACAGCCCTTGTTCCCCCGGCATAAAGCTCTCGCTGGGAATGCCCCCGCCATAGATGATCTCGTGGCAGTCAAACAGCAGATGCAGGTAAGTGACCATACCCCCTTCCACCTGCACCACTGTATCGCCGTTGATCAGCGCCTGCGCAGGCACCAGAACTTCATTTTCACCAAAGTTCACCTCGACCCGCCACCCCCGCAACATCATGCGGTGTTGAGGGGACACCATGAGCGGCGCGTCATTGCCAAGGGCTCCAGGCGCAAAGCGGATTGGCGCCAACGCCCCGCGTGCCTCTACCGTACGACGACCAATCCAGCGCAGCGGCTGAAAGCCGTGGTCCATAGTGAGGATCATGTCGCCCGGTTCCAACTCTTCGACAGGCCGCTCGCCGTGCTGCGTGATGATTTTGGTGCCCTCCACAAAACACGGGACAAAGTCCCATTCCTCGCGGCTCGCCGTCAGACCGGAGTAATTGTTGCCCAACAGGCTATCGAGGCTGATGGATTGAATGGGGCCTGCCTCAAGCGCCGCCTGATCGGCGTTGTCAGAAAACTCCGGCGCGAGATAGGCGTTGCCGTTGGTGTCTTGGAACAACACGGCGGAATAGGTTGCGGTGGACCCGTCCACATAGGTGATGGTGGCGTTATAGACAGCGGTGCCGTCGAAGGTCTGCGGCGTGCCGCCGTCGACCGTGAACCGATCATTCGGGCTGTTGTCCATGTCATAGAAAGACCCAACGGTGCCGAACGAAGAAATCTCAACGAAGTCATTGACCAACGGGTTGCCCGGACCGCCAAAAGTGAGTCCCTCCAAAGCCGAGGCGTTTTCGGCACGCGTGTTGCCTTCGATGGTGTCGATATCGGCCAGTTGACCGAGCGAGATCGCATTAAACGTGGTAGGCATGGACAAAACTGGAGCCGCCCACGCCGCAGCCCTGACAAAGGCCAAATGCGCGCTGGGAGATACTCCACCCCCTAAACTGATGAACCGTTACACAACACAATGGGCGCGACAGCCCAGAATGTTCAGGGGGAGAAATATCAGAAAACTCTCACCAGACAGTTTACTGAGATTGCAAACGGCGGGCCTCTTCGCCTGCTAATTGAATCAAATCCTGCATGTAGGGCTTTTCGAGGTCTTCCGTGCGCGTGGCGGCAAACAAGGCGCGGGTCAGGCCCTGTTCGGTGATCGGGCGCGTGACATAGTCTGAGTTGTATTTCACCTCACGCACCACCCAATCGGGCAACACAGACACGCCGCGGTTGGATGCAACCAACAGCAGGATCACCGCAGTAAGTTCCGCCTGACGCACCGCGCCCGGTTCCACCTTGGCCGGGGTCAACAGCTGCGAGAACACGTCCAGACGGGACCGTTCCACCGGATAGGTGATCAGGGTTTCCCCGCGAAAATCTTCGGCCTCTACAAAACCTTTCTGCGCAAGCGGGTGAGAGGACGCAGCAACAAACACCGGCGCGTAGTCAAACAAATGACTGAACGACACATTGGGCAGGTTTTCCGGGTCCGAACTGACCACCAGATCGACGTCTTCTTTCTGAAGCGCAGGCATGGCGTCAAAAGCGAGGCCAGGGCGAATGTCGACATCCACATCGGGCCAGTTTTTGCGGAATTGCTCCAACACCGGGAAGAGCCATTCAAAACACGCGTGGCATTCAATGGCGATATGTAGGCGGCCAGAGCTGCCGTCCCGCAGACCATCAAATTCTGCTTCAAGTTTTTCGACCTCTGGAAGCACCTGGTTAGCCAGCCGCAAGAGACGCAAACCTGCGGAGGAAAGCTTCATCGGCTTGGAGCGACGCACAAAAAGCTCCACCCCAGCCTGCTCCTCCAAACCTTTGATCTGGTGAGACAACGCCGACTGGGTGATGTTGAGCTGATCGGCAGCACGGGCCAGACCACCACATTCGTGGATCGCGCGCACGGAACGCAAGTGGCGGAATTCGATGTGCATCTTCATGTGTGGCTCATGACTTTCTTGAGAATTATGAATTTGCGTAAAGATGCCACGTGTGGGACATGAGGACAACCACAAGTCACAGGATGTCCGTTATGACCACGCCTCAAGTTTCGTTTGAATTCTTCCCGCCGCAAAACTTGGAAGCTTCTTTCCGCCTTTGGGACACGGTGCAATCTCTGGCGCCGCTAAATCCGCGTTTTGTGTCCGTGACCTACGGCGCAGGTGGCACCACCCGTGACCTGACTCGGGAAGCCGTGGCAACCCTGCACAAATCTTCCGGTCTGAACGTGGCGGCGCATCTGACCTGTGTGAATGCTTCCAAAGCGGAAACACTGGAAATTGCCGAAGGCTTTGCGGCGGCGGGCGTGTCTGAACTTGTGGCGCTGCGCGGCGATCCGCCAAAGGGCAGCAATGGGTTTGTGCCGCATCCGGAAGGCTTTGCCAATTCTGTCGAACTGATCGAGGCGCTGGCGGACACCAGCAAGTTCACCATCCGTGTGGGCGCCTACCCGGAGAAGCACCCGGAAGCCGCGGATATGCAGGCCGATGTGGAGTGGCTCAAGCGCAAGATTGACGCCGGTGCAAACGAGGCGATCACGCAGTTTTTCTTTGAGGCCGACACCTTCCTGCGCTTCCGCGATGCCTGCGCGAAGGCCGGTATCGACGCACCGATCCTGCCCGGCGTGCTACCGATTGAAAACTGGAAAGGCGTGCGCAAATTTGCCGAGCGCTGTGGCACAACAGTGCCGACCTGGCTGATAGAGGCCTTTGAAAAGGCCGAGCGTGACAACCGCGAAGACCTGCTGGCGACCGCAGTCTGCACAGAAATGTGCTCTGAGCTGCTGGACGAAGGCGTCGATAGCCTGCACTTCTACACACTGAACCGTCCGGAGCTGACCCGCGATGTGTGCCACGCTTTGGGTGTGACCCCGGCGGTGAAACTGGAAAACGTGGCGTAATAGATGCCCCGCCCCTCTTGAGGCGCAGACAATTTTGCGGCCTTCTTTGCGATGTCAAAGGAGGCCGTTTTTATGAGCGCACATCACTACGCCACATCTGTTGAGCAACTGGCCTCGATGGACACCATCCTGTCGATGAGCGGGTTGGAGTTCATGCGCGCGATCATCAATGGCGAGTTGGCGGGACCACCGATTGGGCAAACGCTGGGGTTCAAACCGATTGTGGCGGATGAAGGCACGGTGACGTTTGAAGGCACGCCGGCCTTTTCCACGATGAACCCGATTGGGACCGTGCATGGCGGCTGGTACGGCACCATTCTGGACAGCAGTATGGCCTGCGCAGTTCAGACCATGTTGAAACCCGGGCAGATTTACACAACGCTGGAATACAAGATCAACATCCTGCGCTCGATTCCGGTCGGCATGACCGTGCATGCGGTGGGCACGGTGCAGCATGTGGGGCGCTCAACCGGCATCTCCGTTGGCGAGGTACGTGGGGTTGAGGATGGCAAGCTTTATGCCACCGGATCGACCACCTGTATCGTGATGCAAGGGCCAAAGCGGTAGCATCGGAGGGCTCTGCCCTCGGGGCAGCAGAGCGCCCCTTCACCCGAGATATTTGTGGAATGAGAAAGTGGGCTTGCGCCGGTTGCGTGCCTGTCGCAGGGTCGCGCAAAATGTGGAGGGTGACACATGCGGGCATTGTTGCAACGGGTGAGTGAGGCGCAGGTGCGCGTGGATGGCGCAGTGATTGGTCAATGTGGGCCGGGATTAATGGTACTGGTCTGCGCGATGCAGGGGGACACCGAGGCGCAGGTGGAGAAACTCGCCGCCAAAGTGGCGAAGTGCCGGATTTTTCACGATGAAAACGGAAAGATGAACAAGTCTGTGGCCGATATTGGCGGCAGTGCGTTGGTGATCAGTCAGTTTACCCTGGCGGCGGACACCCGCAGCGGCAACCGGCCAGGGTTTTCCACGGCGGCCGCGCCGGAGGACGGCAAACGGCTTTATGAGTTGTTTGCCCAGAAGCTTGGTGAGGTTGTGCCGGTGGAGACCGGGGAGTTTGGCGCAGACATGAAAGTCTCGCTGATCAATGACGGGCCGGTGACCATCTGGATGGAGGTTTGAGGCCGACCTGCCTCAGCTCTTTTTCACAAATTTGGTCAGGATCACAATCCGCTGACTTTCTACCCGACCTTCGATGTGCTCGGCATTGTCCATCACCATAGAAATGTTACGCACGGCGGTGCCCCGTTTGGCGGTGAAGCCTGCACCTTTCACGGGCAGATCTTTGATCAGCACGACGGTGTCGCCCGCGGCCAGCACAGAGCCGTTGCTGTCGCGATGAATGACCGTATTCTCTGCGTCCGCAAGACCCGCCTCTGCCCAGGCCTGCACCTCTGGTTCCAGATAGGCCATGTCCAGCAAGTCCCGCGCCCAAGGCGCCTCCGGCAGCGCTTTGAGTAGACGCCACGCCAGAACCTGCACCGCAGGCTCCGTGCTCCAAATCGCCTCATGCAGACACTGCCAATGTGGCCCATCCTGCGGGCCGTCAGTGACACCGTTGGTACAAGTGGCACACAGATCAACAGAGACGTCTTGCGGCACGACCGCCACGGGAGACGCGGCGCCAGTGGCGCCGCAAAGAGCACAGGAGGTGGACATAGAGCGCTCCAGCTTGAGAGGTTAGTCGGTCATCGCCAGCGTGGCGTTGATGGCCTTTTGCCAGCCCGCATAACGCCCTTCGCGCCAGCTGTCATCCTGCTTTGGCGCGAACTGGCTCTCTTTCTCCCAGGTCGCGGCGAAGCCTTCCATGTCCGGATAGGCCCCGATCTGCATGCCTGCGAGCCAGGCCGCGCCTTTGGCGGTGCTTTCGGCCACCACAGGCCGGTCCACCGGCGCGCCCAGAATGTCAGACAGGAACTGCATCGCCCAATCGGAAGCGATCATGCCGCCATCCACGCGCAGAACGGTGTCACCAGAAAAGTCAAAGTCGGCCTGCATGGCTTCAAGCAGGTCGCGGGTCTGAAACCCAACGCTTTCCAGTGCTGCACGGGAGAACTCTTTTGGGCCTGAGCCACGGGTCAAACCAAAGACCGCGCCACGCGCTTCCGGGTTCCAGTAAGGCGCGCCAAGGCCGACAAAAGCGGGCACAAGGATCAACTCCTGACCCGGGTCTGCGGCATCGGCCAAGGCGGTCGTTTCAGAGGCGTCGTTGATGATGCCCAGCCCGTCGCGCAGCCATTGCACCACCGCCCCGGCGATGAAGATCGCGCCTTCCAGCGCGTAGGTCGGTTTGCCGTCGAGCTGGTAGGCGATGGTGGTCAGCAGGCGATTTTGTGAGGTCACCGGCGTGTCGCCCGTGTTCAGAAGCGCAAAGCAGCCGGTGCCATAGGTGGACTTGAGCATGCCCGCCTCAAAACAGGCCTGCCCAATGGTGGCGGCCTGCTGATCCCCGGCCACGCCGCGAATGGGGATGGCCGCGCCAAACAGATCGGCATCGGTTTCGCCAAAATCGGCAGCGCAGTCTTTGACCTCTGGCAGCATCGCCATCGGAATGCCCAAGAGCGCGCAGATGTCCTTGCTCCAGACACCATTGTGGATGTCATAGATCAACGTGCGCGCCGCGTTGGTGGCGTCGGTGGCATGTACCTTGCCGCCGGTCAGCTTCCAGATCAGGTAGCAATCCACGGTGCCAAACAGCAGATCACCCGCTTCTGCCGCCGCGCGGGCACCTTCGACATTGTCCAAAATCCACTTGATCTTGGTGCCGGAAAAATAGGGATCAAGCAGCAGACCGGTGGTGGCTTGCACCATCTCCGCATGCCCCCCCGCCTTCAGCTCTTCGCAAATCGCAGCGGTGCGGCGGTCCTGCCAGACAATGGCGTTGTAGACCGGCTCGCCGGTGGTCTTGTTCCACACCAGCGTCGTTTCGCGCTGGTTGGTGATGCCAATCGCGTCGATGTCTTTGGCAGACAATTTGGCTCGTGCCAGAGCGCCGGAGCAGGTTTCCACGGTGGTGACCCAGATGTCTGCCGGATCATGCTCCACCCAGCCTGACTGAGGGAAATGCTGCTCAAACTCCAGCTGGGCGCTGGCAATCGGGCGGATGCCCCCGTCAAACACAATCGCACGGCTGGATGTGGTGCCCTGATCAATAGCGAGAATATGGGTCATAGGTCCCCTCCCTGAACTCTGTTGCTGGCACAGTAGGCGCGCAAAACTGTTACCGCAATCAGGAAGGGCGCAGCTTGACACCGCGCCCTACTATTTTTTTCGTAGATATCTTTCTCATTCCCCAAATATCCCGGGGATGAAGGCACCGCCGCGCGGTGGCGAGGGGGCTGCCCCCCTCCCCTCTGTGCCGGATCAGGCAGCCGATTCGTCTTTGGCCCATTCCCATGGGCGGACAAAACCGCCCAGCACCTTACCGACTTCTTCGTCAGTGGCGTCGCCAGATTTCTTCAGCTGTGCGACCAGACCGCGCTTCTTGTCATCCAGCACAAAATCGACCCGTGCAGGCACGCCTTCTTTCTCAAGGGCGGCGTTGTAGATGCGGGTGATGGCCGCTTTGCGCAGGTCCGGCTTGAAGATTTTGCCCACAGCAGTTTTCGGCAGCTCCGGCATGATCTCCACATACTTCGGATGCGCGGCGCGTTCGTGCACGTGCACCTTGGCGTGGCTCATCAGGTCCTCAACGGTCACAGTCGCGCCGTCCACCAGTTCGACATAAACACAAGGCACCTCACCGGAGTGGCTGTCCGGCTGACCGATAGCACCGGCAAAGGCCACATCATGGTGCGCCAGCAGCGCCTCTTCGATCTCCGCCGGATCGATGTTGTGGCCGCCACGGATGATCAGGTCTTTGGCACGGCCGGTGATCCAGAGGTACCCGTCCTCGTCCAGACGCCCAAGGTCGCCGGTGCGCAGGTGGGTGCCGTAGTGGAACAGATCAACGTTTTTATCCGCTTCGGTGTAGGTGTTGCCCGCGTAAACGCCGGGGTTTGATACACAGATTTCACCCACTTCATCGGCCGCACATTCGACGGGACCATCCGGCGTGTTCTTGATGATGCGCACATCGGTGTAGGGGAACGGCAGGCCGACGGAGCCAACCTTCTTGGCACCCGATGGCGGGTTACAAGACACAAGACAGGTCGCCTCGGTCAGGCCATAGCCTTCGACAATGTCGACACCACAGGTGCTTTCAAAGCGTTTGAACAGTTCCATTGGCATTGGCGCGGAACCGGAGAAGGCGGTTTTCACAGAAGATATATCCGCATCCACCGGACGCTGCATCAGCGCGGACACGGCGGTTGGCACAGTGATGATGAAGGAGATTTTCCAGCGCTCGATCAGCTTCCAGAAGTTGTCAAACACGCCATCACCGCGATAACCCGCAGGCGTTGGGAACACCACATGGGCGCCGGATTTGATCGCCGCCTGCATGATGACGTGCACGGCAAAGACGTGGAACAGCGGCAGCGGGCACATGATGTTGTCTTCTTCGGTGAAGAGCAGACGATCGCCAAGCCAGCCGTTGTAAATCATGCCGGAATAGAGGTGCTGCGCCACTTTCGGCATGCCAGTGGTTCCACCAGTGTGGAAGTAAGCCCCCACGCGATCGCTCTCGCTGTCGGCAAACTGCAGCGTGGTTGGGTACTTCGCCAATTCTTTGTTGAAATCTTTGAAGTCCGCGTGCTGCGGGCCGGAGACCTTGGGCCGGATCAGCGGCACGATCCAGGATTTTGGCGGGGTCAGGTATTTGACCAGATCAATTTCCAGAACCGTGTGCACATGCGGTGCGTGGCGCACGGCCTCCGCCACCTTTTGGGCAACGTCGGTTTTGGGGAAGCCTTTGAGGGTCACCACCACTTTGGCGTCGGTTTCGCGCAGGATGGCAGAGATCTGCTCCGGCTCCAGCAGCGGGTTGATCGGGTTCACAATGCCCGCAACCATACCACCGAGCAGCGCATACATGGTCTCGTTACAGTTGGGCAGCACATAGGCAACAGTATCTTTTTCGCCCACGCCCAGATCGCGGAACATGTTGGCCGCCTGCGTGGTCTTGGCGTGCAGTTCGGACCAAGTGACGGTTTCAGCTTTGTCTTTGGGGCCAGAGAAAATCTGATAGCTGACCGCCGGACGATTTGGAAACTTGTCCTTGGTGTTGGTCAACATCTCATAGACCGTGGTGGGGTTGTCCCGCTGATCCCACGGTTTTTCGTTCTCGATGGCTTTCAGGTCTGCCAAAGATTCAAAGCTCATAGTCTATTCTCCCCCCCTAGGGTTGCTTGCCCCAATCCGCCGGACCTCCGCCAGTCCAGCCCACGTTGGACGCGTTCCGTCAAGATGATCCCAAAAACACCCTGCGCCCCGTTCAAGGCCAGCCGAACCTAAGGTCAAGCGGGCCTGAAACGTTACGTCAGATTAACCGTAAAAGGGATGCAGTCCACCTCTAATTCAGCCAGGGGTCGCGCGGGGCTTTCAACCGCGCGCCCTCTCTGTTTTAGGCAGCGCCCGCAGTGAATTGAAGCCGTGCCAGTTTGGCATAGAGCCCGCCTTCGGCCACGAGATCATCATGGCGACCTTGGGCCACAATACGCCCCTCTTCCATCACGATGATGCGGTCGGCTTTTTTCACTGTGGCCAAACGGTGGGCCACGATAATGGTGGTACGGCTCTCGGCCAGCTCATCCACCGCCGCCTGCACCAGACGTTCGCTTTCTGCATCCAGCGCCGAGGTGGCCTCATCCAACAGGAGCACCGGCGCGTCGCGCAGGATGGCGCGGGCGATGGCGATGCGTTGTTTCTGACCACCGGACAGCATCACGCCACGTTCACCCAATGGGCTGTCATAGCCATCAGGCAGCGCGGTGATGAACTCATGCGCGGCGGCGGCCTTGGCGGCGGCTTCGACTTCGGCGTCGGTGGCGTCCAAACGGCCAAAGCGGATGTTTTCACGCGCGCTGTCTGCAAAGATCACCGGATCTTGCGGCACCAGCGCCATATGCTGACGGAACGCGTCACGCTGCATGTCCTGAAGCGCCATGCCATCAAGTTTCACCTGCCCTTTGGAGGGGTCATAGAAGCGCTGAATCATCTGGATGATCGTGGTTTTGCCAGCGCCGGACGGGCCGACCAGCGCCACGGTTTCCCCGGGCTGAATGGTCAGTGTGACGTTGTCCAACGCAGACACGTTCGGACGCGACGGATACTGGAACGATACGTCTTCAAAGGTGATCTCGCCTTTGACCGGCGCGCTCAGCACCTTTGGCTGCACAGGATCATTCACGGTGTCTTCGACATGCAGAAGCTCGACAAGTCGCTCGGTTGCCCCTGCGGCCCGTTGCAGCTCGCTCCAGATTTCTGACAGCGCCCCAACGGCCCCGGCCACCATCACCGAATAGATCACAAACTGCACCAACACGCCGACGCTCATCCCACCGGCGCGCACGTCGCGTGCGCCCATCCAGAGCACAACCACAACGCCGGTGAAAATCAGGAAGATCACGATCATGGTCAACAAAGCCCGCGTGTTGATCCGGCGCATCGCGGCGCTGAGCGACAGGTCGGTCACGCGGTTGAAGTTGGTGCGCGACTGCGCCTCATGGGTAAACGCCTGCACGGTCTGCACCGACAACAATGCCTCGGAGGCATTGCCGGAGCTTTCCGCAATCCAATCCTGGTTTTCGCGGCTGAGCTTGCGCAGGCGGCGGCCCAACACCATGATCGGTACAATCACCAGCGGCACCACCAGCAGCACCATCAGGGTCAGTTTGGTGGAGGTGAACAGCATCAGAACCAGACCACCAAGGAACAGCAACACATTGCGCAGGGCGATGGAGATCGACGAGCCAATCACCGACTGGATCACGGTGGTGTCTGTAGTGATGCGGCTCAGCACCTCGCCGGTCATCAGGTTCTCAAAGAACGCCGGGCTCATGTTGATCACACGTGCAAACACCGCCTTGCGGATGTCTGTGACAACCAATTCGCCAAGGCGTGTCACGAGCAGATAGCGCAGTGCGGTGCCCACGGCGAGCATGGCCGCAATGCCCAGCGCGGCGAGGAAATACTTGTCCAAAAGCGCGTCGCTTTCGGTGCCAAAGTTGTCCACCACGCGGCGCACAGCCACAGGCAGCATCAAGGACACAGAGGCCGTCAGTGTCAGCGCGCAAAGCGCAAGCACCACGAGGAAGCGATACGGCGCCAAAAACGGGCGTAGTCCCCGCAGGGCGCCAATGTTTTTGCTTTTCTCGCGGTCAAGTTCCGCGTTTGCTTGCTGCGGTTGTCTGGCCATCTTTGGGTCCTTGGCTTACGTCTCTGCCGTTAGTGAACGCAGCGCGCGGGCGGGTCAAGCCGTCAGATATGCATTAGGTCTATGCAAACCTGCGACATGGCACAGCAGCGCGCGCCAGAACCTTGAATTGTCAGGGAGTTTGACCTTGGAGCGGGTAGCGGGAATCGAACCCGCACCTTAAGCTTGGAAGGCTCTTATGATACCATTTCACCATACCCGCCCGAGGTCCGCTTGATGTATTTCAGCCTCTCTGGGAGGTCAAGTGGGTTCGCAGAGGTTTCCTGCAACTTGCGCGATTTTTGTTGTCTGCGCGCGCGTTGCCCGACGCGCTCTTAGCTTTCGTCGGAAACTGTTACGCCCGCAATCGGGTTCTCCCCCGTGTAGGTCCAACGGTACTGCGGCGGGGTTGGCCCTTTGTTGCGCCCGCCCTGCCCCATCTGCTCCCAGGCATGGGCAATCACACCGACCGAGCGCGACAAGCAGAACAATCCGCGCGCCAAGGGTCCGGCAAATCCCAGCTCGGCATAGACCACCGCCGTGGCACCATCGATGTTCATCGGCACCGGCTTGCCTTTGCGGATGTTGAGCTCCGTCTGCAAGGCACGGCCAATAGCAGCAAAGCGGCCTGAGACCACGCCTTGGTTGGCGGCTTCATCAACCAACCCAAGCAAACGCGGTGCACGCGGGTCTTCAGGCTTGTGGAAGCGGTGGCCAAACCCGGGGATAAACTTGCCGCGCTCTGTCTGCCACTTGTCGATCATCTCTGCGGTGGCGGCGTGTAGATCCGCACCTTGCTGCACAGCTTCATCAATCCAGGTGTAGATTTCGACCGCCTGCTCCCCAGCCCCGCCGTGCACGTCATCGAGAAAATTCACCGCAGAGGCCATGGCGCCGTTCAGCCCCACCCCACAAGTCACCGCCATGCGCGCGGCGGCAATCGACGGCGCTTGCGGCCCGTGGTCCACCGCTGCGACCAGCGCGCATTCCAGCAAGCGCGCCTGCTCTGGCGTTGGCAGATCACCCCGCGTCATCAACCAGATCATTTGCGGGAAAGTCACGTTGCCAATAAGGTCTTGAATGTCGTGGCCGCGAAAACGGATTTGACCGGGCGCCATGTCGATGATCGAGGTGGACCACCAATCAGACACATCGGAATTGGGTTTTGTCATATCGCGCCGCCTTGTTTGAAAGTTTCGAGATCGTCGTCGGAAAGACCAAGACTTCCGTAGATGTCACTGTTGTCTTGGCCCAGTTCCGGCGGCGGTTTGTCGACAGTCAGCGGCGCGCCGTCGATTTTCACGCCGGTGGTAACCACCGCAATGTCGCGCCCAACACCCGGCACATCGGGGAAACGATGCAAGAAACCGCGGTCTGCGATCTGCGGCATGTCGAGCACCTCTGGCACGGTCAGAACGGCCCCCGCAGGCACGCCGATCTTGTTGAGTTCTTTCGCCCAATCCCGCGCCGGGCGGGTTGTCAAAACCGCTTCGAGCTCTGCCTTTAGAGCCAATCGGTTGGCCTTGCGACTTTCCCGAGTTGCGTACTCCGGACGGTCACGCAGGGCCGCCAGGCTGAGGTGATCCGTCAGCAGCACCCATTGTTCGTCTTTGTTGGCGGCGATGTTGATCAAGCCGCCGCCCGCTTCAAACGCCCCGGAGGGCGCGGAGGTTGGATTCTCGTTGCCGTTGGCCTGCGGCGTGACGCCCCCAATCAGATAATTGGACACAGCCCAGCCCATGGTGGCGAGCACGGATTCCAACATGGACACATCGATAAACGTGCCGCGGGGACGGGCGTTGAGTGCGGCCGCAATGGCAAAAGCCGCCGTAATGCCGCCCACCGTGTCAGCAATGGGGTAGCCCACCCGCAGCGGCGCGCTGTCCGCGTCGCCGGTCACCGACATCACGCCCGAGGTGCCTTGGATGATCTGGTCATAAGCCGGGCGATGCTTCCAGGGGCCGTCTTGGCCAAAGCCCGAAATGGCGCAGTAAATCAGGTCCGGCTTGATCTCTTTCAGTCGGTCATAGCCGACGCCCAAACGGTCCATCACCCCTGGGCGGAAGTTCTCCACGACCACATCGGCGGTTGCGACAAGCTTCTCAAACAGCGCTTTGCCATCTGGGTTCTTGAGGTTCACCGTGACCGATTTTTTGCCCGCGTTTTGCGCAAGAAAAGACACGCCCATGTTGTTTTGGCTGAGGTCTGGATCGGCCCCCAATTGCCGCGCCAGATCGCCGCGCCCCACCGCTTCGACCTTGATCACCTCGGCCCCCATATGGGCCAGTTGATGACAGGCAAAGGGGCCTGCGAGCACGTTGGTGAGGTCGAGAACGCGAATGTCCGTGAGTGGTTTCATGGGGTTTCCTTTCGCGACAGCAGCTAGACGTGCGACCCAATCAGTGCAACACATGGCACAAGTTGTTGCGCAGAGTGGAACATATGTCCGAGACCCGCGTTGAATCCGTTGAGAAAGCCCTGTCGATTTTGGAGGCGTTTTCGGCTGAGCGGCGCTCGCTCACACTGACAGAAATCGCCAAGGAAACCGGGCTTTACAAAAGCAATGTTTCAAGACTGGCGGCGTCTTTGGAGCGCTACGGCTACCTGAAGCGTGATGCAGATCGGCGGTTTCGGCTCGGCCCTGCTTTGTGGCGATTGGGCACGCTCTATCGGCGCAATTTTGAGATGGGCGATGCGATCCGGCCAGTGTTGCGCCAACTGGTGGCAGAGACTGGCGAGACGGCGTCTTTCTATGTGCTCGATCAAGACGAGCGGTTGTGTCTCTACCGGGAGAACTCCCCGGAACCGGTGCGCCATCATCTGGACGAGGGCGCGCGACTGACCCTGCGCGCAGGCGCGGCGGGGCATGTGCTGGCGGCCTATAGTTTGCAGGAGGCCGCGGCGAAGGCGCGGTTAAGAACGGATGGCAGCTGCACTTCGGCGGGCGAGCGCAATCCGCATATTTCTTCAGCCGCAGCGCCGGTTGTGGATGCCACGGGACAGTTTCATGGGGCTTTGGCGGTGTCCGGTCCTTTAGAACGTCTCAGCGGCGATGCGCTGGAGATGGCGCGGCTGCGGTTGTTGCTCGCCGCCCGAGGCTTGGGCCACGACATCCTTTAGAGGAACAGCAAATCAATCGCCGTCAGCACCAAGAACACCGGGATCGAAATCACGGTCGCCAAAAGCACGGCGCTGGCCTTGGTCCATTTCACAGTGGGCGCAACTTGCCCCATTACGGCGGATTGTTTTGAGTTTCTCATTCTTTCATTAACCATGAATTAGGTTTCAGATGCGTTAATGGCACCCATGTTGGATGTCTCCCTCCCCCTCCCCGCGCGCCCGTTGCAGCAAAGCGACGAGTACCGTCAGGCCTTGTCGCTGACCGAAACGCAGACCAAGACGCTGAGCGATGGCACTTTGGTGCTGCGCCGCAAGGTCGGTGGCGTCAACATCGCCATGTTGCCACGCGCCACGATTGACAAAGCTACCCTGCCCGGACTGGTCCGCGAAGCGGGCTTGCGGCGCGAAGTCTTGGTGATCAATCCGGACCATCCGGCGCCTTGGCTCGGCTATCTGGGCGCCGTGCCAATCATGACGCCGACCCATGTGGCAGAGTTGGACCTGACAGGAGATCTGCGCGCGAAACTGCATCAGAAATGGCGCAACCGGTTGGTGTTTGCCGAAGCGCAAGGCCTGCGCGTGACGCGACAGAACCTGCCGATCAAACCCGACAATTGGATTTTGCAGCAGGACGCGCAGCAACAGGCATCGCGCGGCTATTCCACATGGTCAGATGCGTTGACGCTGGCCTATAGCAAGGCCAACAGTGGCAGTGCGAAGTTGTTTACGGCCTTTGACGGCAAGGAGCCCGTGGCGGCGATGTTGTTCCTATGTCATGGCGACAGCGCGACCTATCACATCAGCCACACCACAGAGGCTGGCCGCGCCGCCAGCGCCCATAACCTACTCTTGTGGGAAGGCATGAATTGGCTGGCTGGCAAAGGCGTGACCACGCTGGAATTGGGACAGGTGGACACCGAAAAAGCCGCCGGACTGGCGCGGTTCAAATTGGGCACTGGCGCCACCTTGCGGCCTTTGGGCGGCAGCTGGATTTGGTGGCCGCCGTTGGGCAAGCTACTGTCGCCATTGGGACTTTTGGACCGAAAGGCAATGTCGGCAGGTTAACCCCTATCGATATGCGCCGTGGCTTCGATCTCTAAAAGCGCTTCGTCTTCCACAAGATCAGCAACGACCACCAAAGACATGGCTGGAAAGTGCCGCCCCATGACCGCGCGGTAAGCCTGTCCTACCTCGCGCTGATGCGCGAGATATTCAGATTTGCTTTTCACAAACCATGTGAGCCGCGCAATGTCGCTGGGCTGACCGCCTGCCGTTTCCACAATCTCACGAATGTTCTGCAGAACCTGCGTCATCTGGCCAATGAAATCATGGCTTTCAAAGACTTTTTGACTGTTCCAGCCGATCTGTCCGCCGATGTGCAAGGTGCCGTCCTCGGCCAGCATGCCATTGGCGTAGCCCAGTGCGGGCGCCCAGCCCTCAGGATGTATTGTTTTCAAACCCATGATCCTCGTCTCATGTCACGCGCGAGCGCACGTTGTACTTCTCTTCGCGCCAATGCTCATTGGTCATCACGTCTTCGATGATCTCTGCCGCAGCCACAATATCCGCATCGTCCAGATAGAGCGGGGTGAAACCAAAGCGCATGATGTTGGGCGCGCGGAAGTCGCCAATCACCCCGCGATCAATGATCGCCTGCATCGCCGGATAGCCGTGCTCGAATCCAAAGGACACCTGCGAGCCGCGCAGGTCCGCGTCGCGCGGGCTGGCGAGCGTCAGCATGGGACAGCGCGCCTCGACCTCTTTGATGAAGAGATCAGACAGGCGTTGAGACGCGGCCCGTAGTTCCGCCATGTCGACACCATCCCAGGCCTTGAGCGCTTCCTGCAAAACGCCCAATTGTAGGATCGGCGGCGTGCCCACGCGCATCCGCTCTGTGGCCGAGGCTGGGCGATAGTTGAGCTCCATCGCAAATGGCGCATCATGTCCCAACCAACCAGACAACGCGGGTTCGATGCTCTCCACAATGTCAGGCCGTACATAGATAAAGGCCGGCGCACCCGGCCCGCCGTTGAGGTATTTGTAGGTACAGCCCACGGCAAACTCGGCGTTGCTGCCTGCCATATCGACCTCTACAGCCCCGGCAGAATGCGCCAAGTCCCAGATCATCACCGCGCCAACCTCATGTGCACGTTTGGTGATTGCGTCCATATCGTGCATGCGGCCAGAGCGGTAATCCACCTGCGTCAGCATCACCACGGCAACCTCTTCAGTGATGGCCGCGGCCACATCCTCAGGTGCCGGTGTGCGCAACTCGTAGCCTTGATCCAGTGTCTTGATCAGCCCTTCGGCCATGTAGAGATCAGACGGAAAGTTGCCGTTGTCAGACAGGATTACTTTACGGTCCGGGCGCATTTTCAATGCCGCCGCCAAGGCCTGATAGACTTTGATCGACAGCGTGTCGCCTGTCGCCACAGAGCCCGCAGGTGCACCAATCAGGTCCGCAAGCCGATCGCCCACCACCTGTGGCAAAGCCATCCAACCAGCGGTGTTCCATGCTTTGATAAGCTGCCCACCCCACTCCTCGGTGATGGTTTTCTGCGCGCGCTCGGCGGCACCTTTGGGCAGCACGCCCAGCGAGTTGCCATCGAGGTAGATCACGCCCTCAGGCACATCAAACAGCTCTTTTCTCGGAAGCGAAACGCCCATGCTCACAAATCTCCGCGCAGGTGCCAAAGTTCAGGGAAGAGTTCCACATCCAGCATCCTGCGCAGATACTGCACGCCCGACGTGCCGCCGGTCCCGCGTTTGAAGCCGATCACCCGTTCCACTGTGGTGACGTGATTGAACCGCCAGCGGCGGAAGTAATCCTCCAGATCGACCAATTTTTCGGCCAACTCATAGAGCCGCCAATGGGTGTCCACATCCTCATAAACGGTTTTCCAACGCGCCTGAACCTCTGGCACTACAGCATGTGGTTGGTTCAGTTGCGGCGCAGGCATTTTGGCGTCACTGCCGTCCAGCGACATATACAGATACCGGATCACCTCGTCATAAAAGCTCGGCTGCGCCAGTTCGGCCTCCAATGCCGCTTTTGCCTCTGGCACATGGGCGTGGGGCTTCACCATATTGGGGTTGCGGTTGCCCAGCACATATTCGATCAACCGATATTGATGGCTCTGGAACCCGGAGCTTGGCCCTAAGGCTTCGCGGAAGGTGGTGTAATCCGCCGGTGTCATGGTGCGCAGCACATCCCAGGCGGAGTTGAGCTGCTCAAAGATACGACTCACGCGCGCCAGCATCTTGAACATGTGGCTCAAATCGCCAGCCTTCAGCGCCTCCCGTGCCGCGCCAAGTTCATGTAGCGCAAGCTTCATCCACAACTCAGACGTCTGGTGCTGGATGATAAACAGCATCTCATCATGCGCGTCGCTTTGCGGGTGCTGCTGGTTCAGGATGCCGTCCAGATGAAGATAGTCGCCATAGGACATGGCATCCTGAAAGGACATTTTGGCGCCGTCCGTGGACGGGTCATAAGCTTTGTCTGTCATTGGGCTGTCCTTAAGTTTCTGGCCTCAAGCGGAATCGCTGAATTTTCCCGGTTTCCGTCTTGGGCAAAGCGTCGGTGAACACCACCGAGCGCGGGTATTTAAACGGGGCGATGGTGGCTTTCACGTGGTCTTGCAACGCTTTGGTCATGGCCTCATCACCGGTCCCACTGGCCAGCACCACATGCGCCTCCACAATCGCCCCGCGCGCCTCATCGGGCACGCCGATGACGGCACATTCCGCCACCGCCTCATGCGCCAGCAAGGCGGCCTCCACCTCCGGCCCGGCGATATTGTAGCCGGACGAGATGATCATGTCGTCGTTGCGCGCGGCAAAGTGGAAATAGCCGTCTTCGTCCTGCCAGAAGGCATCGCCAGAGATGTTCCAGCCGTCCACAACATATTCGTCCTGCCGTTCACCGCGCAGGTATCGACAGCCGGTTGGGCCACGTACGGCCAGCCGTCCCACTTCGCCGCGCGGCAAGGTCGCACCGTCCAGCCCCACAACTTTGGCCTCATAGCCTGTCACAGGCTTGCCGGTGCAGGCAGGGCGATGATCGTCAAACCGGTTGGAGATGAAGATGTGCAACAGCTCGGTCGCGCCAATGCCATCGAGCATGGGTTTGCCGGTTTTTGCCTGCCATTCTTCGTAGACTGGCGCGGGCAAGGTCTCCCCTGCACTCACCGCGGCCCGCAAGGAGGACAAGTCTGCCCCCTCGTCCATCGCCGCCAACATTGCGCGATAGGCAGTCGGCGCGGTGAAGCAAACAGTGGCCTTATACTTCTCGATGATCTCAATCATATTGGGCGGCGTGGCCTGCTCAAGCAGCGTCGCCGCCGCGCCAAAGCGCAGCGGAAAGATCGCCAGCCCGCCAAGCCCAAAGGTAAAGGCCAAAGGCGGCGAGCCGACAAAAATATCTTCCGGCTGCACGTCCAGCACTTCTTTGGCGTAGCCATCGGCAATGATCATCAGGTCGCGGTGGAAGTGCATGGTGCCTTTTGGCTCTCCCGTGCTGCCTGACGTGAAGCCAATCAGCGCCACATCATCCGCCGCTGTCGGCACCGCCTCAAAGGTTACGGGCTTTTCCAACGCCAGACGATCCAGCTCCGCATCGTGGTTGGCCGTGCCGTCAAAGCCGATCACTTTCAGCCCGTCACAGGCCTCGGCACAGGCGGTCATTTCCTCCATCAACCGCGTGTCACAAATGGCGTGGCTGATCTCTGCCTTCTCCACATATTTGGTCAGCTCCACCGCGCGCAGCATCGGCATGGTGTTCACCACCACCGCGCCCGCCTTGGTGGCGGCGAGCCAACAGGCCACCATCGCCGGGTTATTGGCGGAGCGAATAAGCACACGATTTCCGGGCCTTACCCCCAAGCCCTCAACCAACACATGCGCAAGACGGTTGGTCCAGTCGGTCAGCTCTTTGTAGGTCCGACGCCGACCATTGCCGATCAGCGCGGTGTTGTCGCCAAAGCCCTTGGCGACCATCCCGTCGGTCAATTCCCACCCGGCGTTCATCTGCTCCGGATAGTCAAAGCCTGCCAGCAACAGGTCCGGCCACATCTCCTTGGGGGGGAGATTGGCCTGTGTGAAGCTGTCCTCATGTGCGCTTTCGCCCATCATTTCCCCGCTCCTTCTACTGCAGCATTTGCCAAAGTCTGACGTGCGATCACCACGCGCTGCACATCGCTGGCGCCCTCATAAATCCGCAAGGCCCGGATCTCGCGATAAAGCCGCTCGACCACCTCGCCGGATTTCACCCCGTCGCCACCAAAGAGCTGTACCGCAGTGTCGATCACCTGCTGCGCGTGGTCGGTGGCAAAGAGTTTTGCCATAGCCGCTTCGCGAGTCACCCGTGGCGCGCCAGAATCCTTGGCCCAGGCCGCGCGGTAGACCAGCAACGCCGCCGCATCCACATCCAGCGCCATATCGGCGATGTGCCCCTGCACCATCTGCAACTCAAACAAGGGCGCGCCCTGTACCTTCCGCGCCTGCACCCGCGCCACGGCCTCATCTAACGCGCGTCGGGCAAAGCCCAACGCCGCCGCCGCCACGGTGGAGCGGAACACGTCCAGCACCGACATGGCGATGGCAAAGCCGCGCCCTGCTTCGCCAATCAAGGCGTCCGCTGGAATGCGACACTCTTCAAACTTCAATGTCGCCAGCGGATGCGGCGCGATGGTTTCCAGACGTTCTACCACCGACAAGCCCGGCGTGTCGGCAGGCACAACAAAGGCGCTCAGCCCCTTGGCCCCCGGCGCCCCGCCTGTGCGGGCAAAGACCGTGTAGACATCGGCAATGCCGCCGTTGGAAATCCAGGTCTTTTCGCCATTGAGCACAAAGTGATCCCCATCCCGCATGGCGGTCATGGTGGAATTGGCCACATCCGATCCGGACTGCGGCTCGGTCAAGGCGAAGGCGGCAATCGCTTTGCCGGCACGCGTCAACGGCAACCACGCCGCCTTTTGCGCCTCCGTGCCAAACAGGGAGATCGCCCCGGTGCCCAGCCCCTGCATGGCAAAGGCAAAATCCGCCAACCCATCATGGCGTGCCAAAATCTCCCGGCTCAAACAGAGCGTTCGCACATCCAGCGCGCCTTCCTCAGACGCTGTGGCCTGCAAGAACCCCGTTTCGCCCAAACGCGCCACCAGATCGTGACAGGTGCCGTCCACATCCGCATGGCTCACCGAGGCCAAAGCAGTTTCTGCCCAGGCCTCCAACTCTGCCGCCCGCACACGATGCCTCTCCTCAAAGAAAGGCCAATCCAAAAATGTCTGATCTGCCATGTGAAAGCCTCCTAAGCTTTCTCTTTCCCCAAATACTTCAGAGGGTTGGGGACTGCCCCCAAGCCCGCCTCAGTCGCCCTCAAACACCGGCCGCTCTTTGGCGACAAACGCATGATAGGCGCGGTGGAAATCCTGCCCCTGCATACAGATCGCTTGCGCCTGCGCTTCGGCCTCGATGGCCTGCTCAATCGACATCGACCATTCCTGCGCCAGCATGGTTTTGGTCATCATATTGGCAAAGCCCGGCCCATCCGCGATGCGCCGGGCCAAAGTCTGCGCCTCATCCATCAAGCCGCCGACCTCAACCACGCGGTTGAAATAGCCCCAGGCATGGCCTTCTTCCGCCGTCATCGCGCGGCCTAAATAGAGCAACTCCGCCGCCCGGCCTTGGCCAATGATACGCGGCAGGATCGCACAAGCGCCCATGTCACAGCCTGCCAGCCCCACGCGGTTGAACAGGAAGGCTGTCTTGGCTTCCGGCGTGGCAATACGCAGATCACTCGCCATGGAAATGATCGCGCCGGCGCCGGCACAGACGCCATCCACTGCCGCAATGATCGGCTTGCCGCAGTTCACCATCGCTTTGACAAGATCGCCGGTCATGCGGGTGAAGGCCAAAAGCTCTTTCATATTCATCTTGGTCAGCGGGCCGATGATGTCATGCACATCGCCGCCGGAGCTGAAGTTGCCGCCGTTGGGGGCAAAGACCACCGCCTTGACCTCATCATCATAGCTCAAATCGCGGAACCAGTCGCGCAACTCAGCATAGCTGTTAAAGGTGAGCGGGTTTTTCCGCTCCGGGCGGTTCAGTTGCACCGTCGCGATTCCATCCACAACACTGCACAAAAAGTGCTCCACATCCGTGCTCATCGCTCAGATCTCCCTGTCTTCCAATGTCTCGATCAACCGCTCCAGACGGACCGCCATGCCATCCACGTCGTCCGCGCCAAGACCGCCAAGCATCTCGTTGAGCCAGCTTTCGTGGGTCGCGGCATGTTCGGCAAAGGCGGCAATGCCCTTGTCGGTCAGTTTCACCAGAGAGGCCCGGCGATCCCCCGGAACCGCCACCCGTTGCGCCAGCCCTTCGTCTGAAAGCTTGTCGACAATGCCGGTCACATTCCCATTAGAAACGCGCAACAAATCACTGATCTGGCTCATTTTTTGCCCTTCAGGAAAACGTGCCAGTACCGACATGACGTCAAACCGTGGCAAGGTGCTGTCAAACTCGCGGCGCAGGCGGCGGCGGATTTCATCCTCGATCATGCCCGAGGCTTTCAGAAGCTTCAGCCAGAGCCGCAGCCGCTCTTTGCTCAGGTCGTTTTGTGTCTCGGTCATACTTCCCCTCCCGACAGGGTCATGGCGTGGCCGTTCATCGAGCGGGCCGCGTCGTCGCAGAGCCAAAGCGCGGCGCCCGCCACTTCATCCACCTCAATAAACCGCCCCTGAGGATTGCCGCGTGTCAGGCTGGCACGGGCTTTGTCCACGCTCATGCCGGTTTTCTCAACAATGTTTTCGATAGAGCGATCCAGCATTGGCGTGTCGACAAATCCCGGGCAGATCGCATTGGCGGTAATGCCTCTGTCGCCCATCTCCATCGCCACAGAACGGGTCAGCCCAACCACCCCGTGTTTGGCTGCGCAGTAGCCACTTACATAAGGGTAGCCTTTGAGGCCAGCGGTGGAGGCAACAGCAATCAGCCGTCCCCAGCCCGCTGTTTGCATGTCCGGGAGCGCCGCCTGCCAGACGTTCACCACACCGGCGAGGTTCACATTCAACATTGCCGTCAAATGATCCGGCGACATCTTGGCAAAAGGCACGCTCTCTGCCGCACCTGCATTCGCCACAACCACCTCAATCGGCCCGTCCAAAGCCCGCGCCTCGGCAAAGGCTGCGCGCACGGCGTCTGCATCGGTCACGTCACAGACCTTCCAGCCGATGAATTTGTGTTTGCCTGCCACGTCGCGCAGCGGCCCCTCACGTCTGCCCATAACGGTGACTTTTGCACCGGCGTGCGCCATGGCCTCGGCAATCGCGGCCCCGACGCCGGTGCCGCCGCCTGTCACCACCGCATGTTTGCCCGCAACGCTCATACCCGGATCATCTCCGCTTCACGATCTGCCAACCGCCAGGCCTGATCTCGTCCGGCCTCGTAGGGCTTCGGCCACGTGGCATGGCGGTCGCCAATCCGCGCTGCCTCATGGTGCAGCCAATAAGGATCGGCCAGATGCGGACGGCCTACGGCCACCAAATCTGCCCGCCCTGCGATCAGGATCGAGTTGGCGTGATCCGCCTCATAAATATTGCCCACCGCCATGGTCGGAATGCCCGCCTCGTTGCGAATGCGGTCGCTGAATGGCGTCTGGAACATGCGGCCATAGACCGGCTTGGCCTCGGTACTGGTTTGCCCTGCGCTCACATCGATGATATCTGCACCCGCGGCGCGGAAGGCCTTGGCAATCTCCACCGCCTCCTGCGGGGTCACGCCATCTTCGCCGACCCAATCATTCGCCGAAATCCGCACTGACATCGGCTTTTCCGCAGGCCAGACCGCCCGCATCGCCTCAAACACTTCCAGCGGATAGCGCAGACGGTTTTCCAGGCTGCCGCCATATTCGTCGTCGCGCTGGTTGCTGACCGGCGAGATAAAGCTGGAGATCAGATAGCCATGCGCTGCGTGCAGCTCGATCATATCAAAGCCTGCGCGCTCCGCCATTTCCGCCGCCGCGACAAACTGCGCTTTGATGGCGTCCATGTCCTCGCGCGTTGCGGCACGTGGCACGGCGTTGTTTTCGCTCCAAGGGATCGCCGATGCAGAGACCAACTCCCAATTTCCCTCATTCAAAGGCGCATCCATGATCTCCCAGCCAACCTGCGTGGAACCTTTGCGCCCCGAATGGCCAATCTGACAGCAGATCTTCGCGTCTGTCTCAGCATGCACAAAATCCGTCAGCCGCCGCCATGCCGCCTCGTGTTCAGGCGCATAGAGCCCCGGACAGCTCGGCGTGATCCGGCCTTTTGCGCTCACGCAGGTCATCTCGGTGTAGACCAGCCCGGCCCCGCCTTTGGCACGCTCGCCGTAGTGGATCAGATGCCAGTCAGTTGGGCAGCCATCCACGGCCTTATACTGCGCCATGGGCGAGACCACGATGCGGTTGGCCAGGTCCATGTCGCGCATCTTGTAAGGGGCAAACATCGGTGCACGTACCGGAGCATCCGCGGGCGCGCCTGCCTGATCCTGAAACCATTTTTCGGCGGACTTGAGCCAGTCCGCATCGCGCAGCCGTAGGTTTTCATGGCTGATCCGCTGGCTTCGGGTCAACAAAGAGTAGTTGAACTGCACCGGGTCCAGATCGAGGTAGCGCTCCACCTCCTCAAACCACTCCAGCGAGTTGCGCGCCGCCGATTGCAATCGCAACACGTCCAAACGCCGCTCGTCTTGATAGCGCTCAAAGGCGCCTTCCATCGTCGGTTCGGAATGCAGGAACTCCGCCAGCGCAATGGCGCTGTCAAACGCCAAACGTGAGCCTGAGCCAATTGAAAAATGCGCCGTGGCAGAGGCATCGCCCAGCAGCACCACATTTTCGTGGTGCCACTTTTCACACAATACGCGCGGGAAATTCATGAACACGGCAGAGCCACGCAGATGCGCCGCGTTGCTCATCAGGTCGTGCCCGCCGAGATGGTCAGCAAACACCGCGCGGCAGGTCTCGACAATCTCTTCCTTGGACATGCCTTCAAAACCGAAGTTGTCCCAGGTCTCCTGCCCGCATTCCACGATGAAGGTCGCCGTCTCATCGTCAAACTGATAGACATGCGCCCAGATCCAGCCGTGCTCCGTTTTCTCAAAAATGAAGGTGAAGGCGTCATCAAACTTCTGATGGGTGCCAAGCCAGACAAACTTGCAGGCGCGCACGTCAATTTCCGGTTTGAAGTGCTCCGCATAGGCGTCCCGCACGCGGCTGTTCAAACCGTCACAGCCAACAACCAGATCATACTCCGCGCGGATCGCTTCGATGTCGTCAAACTCGGTCTCAAACCGCATCTCGACGCCCAGCTCACGCGCGCGATCCTGCAACAGGATTAGCATCTGCTTGCGGCCAATCCCGGCAAAGCCATGCCCGCCGGACACCGTGCGCACCCCATCATGCACCACTGCAATGTCATCCCAATAGGCAAAGTGATCGCGGATCATCTGCGCCGATTTGGGATCATTGACCTGCAGGTTCTCCAGCGCATCATCGCTCAGCACCACGCCCCAACCAAAGGTGTCATTGGCGCGGTTGCGCTCGATCACCACAATCTCGTGCGACGGGTCGCGCAACTTCATCGATATGGCAAAGTAAAGTCCAGCGGGACCACCGCCCAAACACGCAACTCGCATCATCCCCTCCAATGGCACTTGCGGAGCCCAAAGCGCCCCGACGTTATCTTCACGCTAGGATGAGTCGCAATTTACTTCAAGCTTGAAATTTCTAACCTGCGAATTTCTGCCCCCTCTTGTTCTTCCCATCAGACTTCTGTTTGTTGAGCACTCAAGACGCAGGAAGTTCGCCATGTCCGTGGAACCCTACTTCGCCAACGTGCCGCAAGCGGTGCGCATCCATTTGGAACGCCTGCGCGACATTATCCGCGCAGCGGCAGAGGCTAGTGACACTGCGCCACTGGAGGAAAACCTGAAATGGGGACAGCCCAGCTTTGGCCCCGCCAAACGCGCAGGCACGCCGATCCGGCTGAGCTGGTCACAAAAGACGCCAGATCGGGTGAACCTCTTGGTGCACTGCCAGACGACGTTGGTGGACGCCTGGCGGCACAGGTTTGGCGAATTGTTCGAATATTCCGGCACCCGGGCGGTTCACATCCCGCTTGGGACGCCTCTGCCGGAAGAGGCTTTGCACATCATGGCAGTGATGGCCCTGACTTATCATCGACGACAGAGCTGAGTTACATCCGGACCTCAGCTACCTGCTCCGCAGGGGCAGTCGTCAAGGCTGTCATCACATCCGCAACCACCATCGCAGCGATTACCTCAGGCCGTTTGTCTGTACTGCCACCCGCGCCAATTGGGCAATGCAGCGCCGCCGCGCTCAGCCCATCACATTCGCTTTGAGCAAAACGCTCAAACTTCACCCGTTTGGTGGCCGAGCCAATCATGCCCACCCAGCGCGCATCCATGCGGGCCAGACCTTCAGCGGTCAGCAGGAAATCCAGCGCATGATCGTGGGTCAGCACAATAAAGGCACTGCCCGCCGGCGCGCCGCGTACCTCGGCTTCGGGCAGAGCGGCCAGGCGTTTTTCCACATTGGCCTGCGACAGCCCCAGCTCCTCAGACCGGCTGTCCACAAGCAGACAGCGCACCGGCAAATGCTGGAATAGATTGGCCAATGCCCGCCCCACATGCCCCGCGCCAAAGACGTAGACATGGGGCAAAGTGGCTTCTTCTGCCTCAACCTCGGCCACCAATTTTGAGCGGGCTAAGCTCTCCATTTCGGTCAACGTGATTTCCACACGCCCGCCGCAGCACTGGCCAATCTCTGGCCCCAAAGGTACATCCATGAAGCCAGAGGTTTGGCTTAGTTTCAGCAACTTACGTGCCTCATCTAAAGCCATATACTCAAGCTGCCCGCCGCCAATGGTGCCCACCATTGCCGACGGAGCCACCACCATCACAGCGCCTTCTTCGCGCGGAGAGCTGCCGCGCACGCGTGTGATCTCCACCCGCATGACCCGCGCTTCGCGCTCCAGAAAGGCTATGAGGTCGACCGTTTTCATCCGCGCAGGCGCTCCACCGCCATCAGCACGCACTCCGGCGTCGCTGGCGCGTCCAGACGTGGACACTCGGCGTAATCCGCCACCGAGGCCACGGCCATGCCCAACGCTTCAAAGACACAGATTGGCAGCATAAACGGCGGCTCGCCCACCGCTTTGGAGCGCTTGATGGTCAGTTCGCGATTCTCCGACCAATCGGCCAGATTGACGTTGAACTCGCGCGGGATGTCTCCCGCCAGTGGGATCTTGTAGGTGCTCGGCGCATGGGTGCGCAGTTGGCCTTTGTCGTCCCATTTCAGCTCCTCGGTGGTGAGCCAGCCCATGCCCTGAATGAAGGCGCCCTCAACCTGACCTTTGTCCAAAATCGGGTTCAGCGACTTGCCCACATCATGCAGCACATCCGCGCGATCCACCGTGTATTCGCCGGTGAGCGTGTCCACCGAGACTTCGGCCACAGCGGCGCCATAGGCGTAGTAATAGAACGGACGTCCTTGCCCTTTTTCGCGGTCCCAGTGGATTTTCGGCGTCTTGTAGAACCCTGCGGCCCAGAGCTGCACCCGCGCCATATAGGCCTGCTTGATGAAGTCACCAAAGGCAAAAACCTGATCGCCCACATGCACTTCGTTGGGCGCAAATTTCACCAGCAGCGCCTCAACGTCAAAGTGGTCACAGGCCCACCGGATCAAGCGCTCCTTAATCTGCTCACAAGCATTCAGCGCGGCCATACCATTGAGGTCGGTGCCGGAGCTTGCCGCCGTGGCGGAGGTGTTGGGCACTTTTTCGGTGGTGGTTTTGGTGATCTTGATGGTGTCGAAATCGACCTGAAACGCCTCGGCCACAACCTGTGCAACCTTGGTGTTCAACCCCTGCCCCATCTCGGTGCCACCATGGTTCAGCATGATGGAGCCGTCGTTATAGATGTGCACCAGCGCTCCGGCCTGATTGTACCAGGTGGCGGTGAAGCTGATCCCGAATTTCACCGGCGTGAGCGAGATGCCCTTGCGAATGATCCCGCCTTTGGCGTTGTGTTCCAGCACCGCTTGGCGCCGTGCCTGATAATCCGAACTTTGCTCAAGCTCTTCCACCAATCGCGGCATGACGTTGTCTTCCACCGTCTGGTGGTACGGCGTCACATTGCGGTCGGTATCGCCGTAGAAGTTCGCCTTGCGCACCTCCAGCGGGTCTTTGCCGAGCTTATAGGCAATCTCTTCCATCATCCGCTCTGCGGCAACCACACCCTGCGGGCCACCAAAGCCGCGGAAGGCGGTGTTGGAGACCGTGTTGGTCTTCATCGGGCGGCTTTGCAATTTGACGTGCGGGTAGAAATAGGCGTTATCCGCGTGGAACAGCGCGCGATCCGTCACCGGGCCGGACAGATCAGAGGTCCAACCGCAACGCGCAGCAAAGGTGTTGTCCACCGCCTGGATTTTGCCGTCGTCATCGAAGGCCACATCGTAGTCCACGACGAAGTCATGCCGCTTGCCGGTGCTCTCCATATCCTGATCGCGGTCCGGGCGGATCTTCACCGCGCGGCTCCACTTCTTCGCGGCCAGCGCCGCCACGGCACAGAACTGGTTCATCTGGCTTTCTTTGCCGCCAAACCCGCCGCCCATACGGCGCACGTTCACCACAACGGCGTTGGAGGGCACGCCCAAGACATGCGCCACCATATGCTGCGCTTCACTTGGGTGCTGCGTGGAGGAATGCACAATCACATCGTCATCTTCGCCCGGCATGGCAAAGGCGATATGGCCTTCCAGATACATGTGATCCTGCCCACCAATGCGCATCTGACCTTGAATACGGTGCGCGGCGGCAGCCTGCCCTTCGGCCACGTCGCCCCGGCGCAGGGTCATCGGCGGGGTGACATGGGGGTAGCCTTTCGCCACCGCCTCATCCGCCTCAATCACATGCGGCAGTGGCGTGTAATCGATCTTGGCCAGTTCCACCGCGCGGCGGGCGATGTCGCGGCTCTCGGCCACAACGGCAAAGAGCACCTGCCCCCAGAATTCGACCTTCTCGGTGGCAAAGAGCGGTTCGTCATGACGGCCCGTGGGGCTCACGTCGTTCACGCCAGGTACATCTTCGGCGGTCAGCACCCCAACCACGCCGGGCGCGGCGCGCACGGCGGAAAGGTCCATCGATTTGATTTCGGCGTGCGCCACTTTGGCGGTGCCAAAATAGGCGTGCAGCGTGCCAATCGGCTCGGCAATATCATCGCAATAATCTGCCGCACCGGAGACATGTTTGATCGCACTGTCGTGGATCAGATCAGTGTGGGCGGAACCGCGAATGGAGACGGTCTGTTTCATTCTTATTCTCCTTACGCGCTGGCCAGACGGGCAGTGTCGCCGTTGGTTTCATGCCAGAACCGGCGGAACAGGTTTTGCGCCACTTTCATGCGGTAATCCGAGGTCGCGCGCATGTCGGTCAGCGGCTGAAAATCTTCCGACAGCTTGTCTGCGGCAGCCACCAAAGTGGCTTCGCTCCAAGGCTGCCCAACGAGCGCGGCTTCGGCGGCGGCAGCGCGTTTGGGCGTAGCGGCCATACCACCAAAGGCCAGCACAGCCGAAGTTATCATACCATTTTCGACCTGCACATTCATCCCCACGGCAACAGAAGAGATGTCCTCATCGCGACGTTTCGAGATCTTGTAGGCGGCATGGTGGCCGGTGGAGACACGCGGAATGGTGATGCTTTCGACAAACTCACCGGCGGCGCGGTCCTGTTTGCCATAGGCAATAAAGAACTCTTCCAGCGGCAATACACGACGGGTCGCGCCTTTGCGCAGCGTGATCGACGCGCCCAGAGCAATCAGCACCGGCGGGGTGTCCCCAATTGGTGAGCCGTTGGCGATATTGCCGCCAACGGTGCCCATATTGCGCACCTGCCACCCAGCGATCCGATCCCAATACTCGCTGAGATGCGGGTAGTGCTCGGCAATCACGTCCTGCGCTTCGGTGTAGGTCACCCCCGCGCCCATGGTCACGGCATCCTCCGTCACCTCAATAGCCTTCAGGCCGTCCAGCTGCCCAATAAAGACCGCTGGAGAAATCCGCTTGAGGAATTTGGTCACCCAGAGCCCCACATCTGTGGAGCCTGCAATGATGGTGGCCTCTGGTTCGGCTTCCAGCACGGCAGCGAGGTCATCCACGTCTGCGGGCAAAATGGCGCGGCTGTCGCCCTTGGCCACTTCAACCCGCTTGCCATCGCGCAGGCCTTTGAGGGAGGCCACCACGCTGTCGCGTTCGGTTGCCAGGTGTTCTGCCGAAGGCGAGCCGTAGTTGGTCACTTCCTGTGCGGCGCGGATGATGGGCGCGTAGCCGGTGCAACGGCACAGGTTGCCTTGCAGCGCGGTTTCCACCTGCTTCACCGTTGGATGTTCATGCTGCATCCACAGCGCGTAGAGTGACATCACAATACCCGGTGTGCAGAAGCCACATTGGCTGCCGTGGTGCTCCACCATCGCCTGTTGCACCGGCGACAGACGGCCCTCCGGCCCACCCAGATACTCAATGGTCACCACGTGGCAGCCATCCAAGGAAGCCAGAAATCGGATACAGGCATTCACGGTCTCATAAACCAAACCGCCATCAACAAGCCGCCCCACCAAGACGGTACAGGCGCCGCAATCGCCCTCGGCGCAGCCCTCTTTGGACCCGGTAAGCCGTTGATCAATGCGCAAAAAGTCAAGGAGCGTGTCATCCGCTCCAACGTCTGAAAGCGCGACATTGCGCCCGTTGAGTAAAAAACGAATTTCGCTGCGGTGCTGCATCCTGACCTCTTGCTGGGAGTCGGCACGAAAGTGGCCTTGATCCACTTTACCTTTCGCCCAGCCTTCAATGAAACGGGGGTTTTGGCAAATCTATTTCAATGATTTATTGAAAATCAAATGTCCAAACGCGCGCTATTGAGGCACAATCCCTTAAGGAGGCACTGTCATGCCCTATCTGGAAAGCCTGCGAGTCTTTGTACGTGTGGTGGAGCTTGGCTCGATCACATCGGGTGGTCGCGACCTCCGCCTGACCCCGGCGGTGGCCTCCAACCGTGTGAAGGAACTGGAAAGCCGCCTTGGTGTGCGTCTGTTCAACCGCACCACACGCAATCTTTCCCCCACCGAAGTGGGCAAGGTGTTTTACGATCACGCCCGCAAGGTGATCGAAACTTTGGATGAGGCCGAGGCTGTGGTGGCCGGTTTTTCAGACAAGCCACGGGGCACCATCCGCGTGACCGCGCCTTTGGGTGTGGGTCGCCGGATCGTTGCGCCGCTCATTCCGGCCTTTGCTGACAGATACCCCAATGTGGATGTGCAGCTGCGCCTGTCTGACCGCAAAGTGGACTTGTTTGAAGACGGGCTGGACGTGGCGTTTGTGTTGGGTGAGTTGAAAGACAGCAATCTCAAACTACGCAAAATTGCCGATTGTGATCGGGTTCTGGTGGCCGCGCCAGAGTATCTAGAGGCGCATGGCACCCCGCAGACCCCCGACGATTTGCTGGGTGATCACAACTGTCTGCTCCTCCGCTTCCCGCGCAGCCCGGAGTATTTCTGGACCCTGCAAACCGAAAATGGCTTGCGCAAGATCGAGGCCAAAGGGCGCTATGATGCTGATGACGGAGATGTGCTCACCCAATGGGCGCTGGAAGGCGCTGGCATCGCCAACAAACCCCGCTTTGACGTGGCGCAACATCTGAAAAGCGGGGCGTTGGTGGAAGTGCTGTCAGACACCCCGCCCGTGCCAGCCTCCTTTGGATGCCTTTATCCACACCGCAAACTGCAAGACCCCAAAATCCGCCTTTTTGTGGATTTTGTCGCAACCGAAAGCAAGCAGCGCATCGCGCAGCTCTGACCTTGGCTCTTTGTCAGTTGGTTAGTGATTGGCCGCCAAAGGGCTGTTTTCCCGCAGCTTTGCGGAATACAGCGTGTAGGTCGCGCGGCCGTCATGTTTGGACGCATAAAGCGCGACATCCGCGTCATCCATCAACTGTTCCGAAGACACCTCCCCAGAACCGTCATAAATGGCGATACCAACACTGGCTGAAACCTTACAGAGGCTGTCTTTGTAGGCGACCGGGCGCTCCACCTCTTTGATGATCCGGGTGCAAATCCGCCCCAGGATTTCCGGATAGATGGTCCCGTTGATCACCAGCACAAACTCGTCGCCGCCAACACGTGCCACAACGTCGTCTCCACGGCTGCTGTCCACCAGCACTTTTGCCACATGCTGCAACACAACATCACCCGCCGCATGGCCTTTGGTGTCATTAACCTCTTTGAAGAAGTCGAGGTCCACATGCAACAGACCGAACGGCGTGCGGTCTTCCACCATGCGCGGCAGGATATGATCCAAAGCACGGCGGTTTTTCAGCCCGGTCAGCGTGTCGGTATAAGCCTGCTCTTCGGCAGCAATCTTTGCGCCTTGCAGACGCTGGTTCAGCTTGCGGTGGGCCTCCATCGCAGCGGACTTGGCCTCCACCAAATAGAGCATCTCAATGGTCAAATCGGTCGCTGCAAAGTCAGACGCGCTGAGCGAATACTCCTGAACCGCGTCCAGAATGGAGATACCAAAGCTCAGGTTCACAATCGCGCCGCCATCGCTGCACGGCATCAACACGCCTTTGAGTCCGGTCTGCGGCTCCACACGTTTTTTCAGGTGCAGCTTCTTACCCGCCGCCGCCAGGAGCGTTTCCATCGAGGTGATGGAATGCGGGCGGTTGAGCTCAAACGCCTCCAGAAACCGGTTTCCGACGATGGTTTGCTCACCATACAATTTGGCCACCGTAGGGCCCGCATGGGTGATCTTCCCAACGGCGTCCAAACGCAAGTGCATCGGGCACAGCACATCAAGCGTGTCCAAGATATCGCAGAGATCGTTGACCTTACTCATCCTGCCCGCGCCCCAAGTTCAAATTTCCGCCCACTGGCAAAAGCCTGTTCCACCAGGGTGATATCTATCACCTCAACGTCGGCCTGCGCGCCGCGATGCTCTAAAAACACCAGCGCGCCATAGTCATCAGCCAAGGTGCGCAGAATACCCATCATGACGTAGCCAAATCCAGGTCGCTCACCCTTTAAGGTCAAGCTAAAGGTTTCCGCAGAATGCTGGCGCACTTCCATTGACGGGAGATCAAGGTCGTCCACAGCCAGCTTGGCGCGATCCGGCAATTCATCCAGCGAATGCAGGAAGTCTACAAAGTCCACCCCACCAAACCGAAGCAAGCGGCGCAGCGCCTCCACATTGGGATGGGTCACCAGATAGGTGCCGAGGTCCTCAAGAACAGTTTCCTCAGATACGCCGATCACGTCTTTGGCAGCATTGATCAGGTTTTCGGTGATCGCATCATCATAGTGCAACATGGCCTCAAAGTCGGTCACTTCGACACCTGCTTGGCGAGTCACCTCAAGCCAGCGCGACAGCCCATAGCTGTCACGAACAAAGCACTGTATCGCTCTGTTGACCAAACCATGCATGATTTCACCTCATTTCTCCCGGTCCATCAGACCAGACGCACCTTAAGATTTTCCCAACAACCTCAGAATTCTGGCGCCAATTCAAAGTCTCCAATCCACAGAGATTTCCGGCTGCCGGGCGCCACCTCAAAATGCCCGCTCAATATAGAGCGAACTTGCGCCACCGTCACGTCCTTGCCGCCAAATGGGGCCAAATTTTCACCCACTGAGAGAGCGCCACGCTCCACAAACACGCTATATGCTTCAAAAATATGCGTATCCTCAGGCACAAACAGGATCCCATGCAGGGATGACACTTCGCTTGAGAAAGCCGCCGTGAGCAAAACACAGCCTGTTTCTTGGTTGGTCGGACAGTTTTCGGACCAATAGCGCAGCCAATAATCCGGCAAATCCTCCAACATTGCCAAAGTGACCTCTGTGCCTTCTGGCAACACCGTCAGGTTTTCATAAATGTCACTTGCCCGGGACGCCGCTAGGCGGTTGTTCATGCCGTTTTTAAACTGCCAATGCATGTCAACGGATCGCGCACGTTCAATTTCCGCCATCAGCTCGGGCGAGGATTGCCCCGCGCCTTGCTCCAATGCCGCAAGCCCCGCCTTCCCCGGCTTTCCCCATTCATGGGCCAATTCAAACAGCGCCATGTCCTCAACCGCAACCAAGCCGCTTTCGATACGCGCAACCTGAGAGCCGGTGGACAAACGCTCTGCATTCAAGAGCGGACTTTGCCATGCAGCCGCTGTCCCCAAAACCACGACAGCCACCAAAATATTCGCCTGTCGAATGCGCGCCATCCACGGGCCGCGCAACACAACGGCCACGGCATAAGTGAGAGCGTAAAGCGCCACAATCGCCGCAGTGCACCCTGCGGCCAAGCGTGCAGGCGTCCAGCCATACTGCGCCACCCGCAGCCAAAGTGCGTAGATCGCAAGCCCTGCGATCACCGGCAACAACAGCGCCAAGGCCGCCGTGCAAAGGCGCATCCATCGAGACCGCACAGCATCCGCATCGCCCCGATCCAAGGAAATACTCACAAGGCTGATCATCGTCAGCCCCACAAACAAAAGCGTGGCCGTGCGGCTCAGGTTGCCAAAAAGATCCCCCGGATCCTGCGCCAAAGCGGCAACCACAAAAATCAGAACCACGCCAAGAACCACCGGCACCAGCAGCCGTAGCAGCCGCAACACGAGGAAAGGCGACAGATACTCCCGCATCTCATGCACCACCGACAGGCCCAGCCCCAGGGCAAAGCCGGTGATCACAAAGGGGACACCATCGATGTCGATAATATCCTCAATAATAGTCAGTCCAACGATCTCCAAAAGCGCATTGCTCATGAACAGCACCGCCCAGAACAATCCGGCAAACAGCCAACCGGCAGAGTAGCGCACCAAAATGCTCCAACTCACATCGAACAGATGGCCGTAGTCGCGCAGACTGTGATGATCGCGCAAAAGCGCCGCCGCAAACGGTGTGCCGATGGTGATGAAGACGCCCCAAGCCATAACCGGATGCATTGCATCGGAGAAGGCTTCCAACGTTTCAAATCGCCATCCTGCCCAGGTCAGCAACAAGGACGCCAAAGCGGAGAGCCAGAGCGCTGGGAGCGCCGCGCTCACCACGCGATAGGGTCCGCTCAACCCCATCAACACGGCGAAGAATCCAGCCACAAAAGACGTCACTGCCAGATAGGCATGGGGATGCGTCAGAACATCGGGGAGATGCTCCACCAATGCCCATATCGCCAATCCGGCGACGGCCCCAACCAAGGCCATTTCAGCACGCCCCGTTACGGTGCGCCCGTCTTGAGTGTGCATGGTACCCCTCCTGCAACCCGTGCCGTGTTTATAGCGAGAGACGCGCTCAAAACAATGATTTATGAGCGCGCGAGACCATGGCATTTCTATCAGGTTGACGCACAAATAAGGCGATTTGGCGCCCAAAGACCCCTAAGGTAGCGCGGTTTTCAGGCGCTAACCCAAGCGGGAATATGGCCGATATTGGGCAGCACCACATCCGCGTGCGGCGCAAGCTCTGCCTCAATCGCAACGCCGGTAAGCACAGCCACGGTTTGCATCCCGGCCCGCCGTCCAGCGATCAGATCATGAGTGCTGTCCCCAACCATCGCCACACGCGCGGGGCTCAATTTGGTGTGTTCGGCAAACGCCAATAGCGGTCCGGGATCCGGCTTTGCCCCAAAGCCGCTGTCGAACCCGGCGATAAAATCAAACCGGTCGGCAACCCCAGCCTCGGTCAGATGCGCCTTGGCCCCATATTCCGTATCGTTGGTCATCACGCCCAGCTTCAGACCCGCCCCGCGAAACCCGTCCATCAGGGGCGCAAGCGGAACAGCAGGGGCCAGCGGGGCCTCTGCGGCCGCGAACATCAACTCTTCGTCGATCGCATCCACATCAGAGCCGGGCACTGCGCCGGCAATGGCCTCTGCGGCCTCCCGATTGGTGCCTGCAATCACAAAGCTCTCCGGCAAAAATGCCTTGGCGGACAAGTCAAACATCAACGCATCCGCAATCCGTTGTGACAGACCCGCATCCCCTTTGGCAAAGCGATCAATCATATTTGCAGCCCAGCCATTCCAGGTTGCCCCGAAATCAAAAAGGGTGCCGTCTTTGTCAAACAGAAGTCCGTCTACGCGCATGTTTGATCAGCCTCGCTTCCTGTGATCCTGCTGTGGACACTGCCCTGCCCCTTTACACAGTGCAAGCAGATCCGCGCGTTAACGCGTCAACTCCCTCAGGTCCAATGGGTGCGGGCCGTGCCGAGCAAGGTCGCCGCCGCCATCATCGGCACTTCATAGGCGAGTGCATTTGAATCACAAAAGTCCACCACCCAAGCGTCATCCATGGTGATAAACTCAAGCACAGATCCTAAAAAATCAGGCTCCGCTGCTCGCGCACGCAGGTCGTCAACTGACGCACCGGTTGAACCAAGAAAAACAGAACACACCTCCTCGCTGTTAACCAACCAAGCTAGGGCTTTCAGCGCAGTGGTCTCTGCGACCTCTTGAGAAACGCTCATTTTTTCTCACTTTCGAAAGGGTTTGTTAACCATTCATACCACATTATGAACGTGTCCCTTCTTTCCACAGTTTCAGGTTTCTCTATGGCAGCTCGTGTCCTCATCGTCGACAGCATTTCGGCGAACCGTATCTTGTTGAAAGTCAAACTTGCCGGCGCTTTCGCTCAGGTTGAGCAGGCCGCCAGCGCAGGGGAGGCTTTGGATCTCCTCGAAACCGAGGCGACACCGGACCTTTTGGTACTGGGGGGAGACCTCGTGGACATGAGCGCGATTGACCTCTGCGCTCTGATTAAAGAACGCGCAAAACTTGCCAACCTGCCTGTGCTTCTGGTGAACACAGACGGCCACCGGGCTGATTTGATTGACGCGCTGCGCGTTGGCGCGGATGACGCGTTTGACATGTCGGTCAGTACCGACGCGCTACTGGCCCGCATTCGTTCCATTGTCCGAGCCCGCAATTCCTATGAGGAATTACGCGCACGCGAACAAACCGCACATATCCCCGGCCTCGCTGAACCGCTCGCCGGATTTGAAACACCCGCCTCCGTGCTTATTGCCGGACGCAATGACACAGAAGGCGCGCGCTGGCAGGCGCAGCTGTCGAAGATGGCGCCGTTTGTCCTCCGCCATCAACGCACCAGCGAAATCATGCACAGCATTGGGCAATCCTCCGCGCCGGATGCGATTGTGCTGTCCTTGTCGGTGGCCGCCCCGGAGGAAACGCTCCACCTTTTGGCAGAAATCCGCGCCCGTTCGGCAACACGACAGGCAGCGGTCTTGGTCGTGCTGGACGAAAACAATGACACCGCCCGCATCAATGCGCTTGATCTGGGCGCCAATGATGTGGTCGCCGATGGGTTTGATCCGGAAGAGGCCGTTTTGCGACTGGATAAAATGATCGCCCGCAAGCGGTTGATTGATCGGCTGCGCAAAAAGGTTGAGGACGGGCTGACCGCCTCTGTGACGGATCCGCTAACCGGCCTGTTTAACCGCCGGTATGCCATGCCTCATCTGGACAACATGGCCAGCCGGGCCACCTGTCAGGATGCGCCAAAGGGTGACTTTGCCGTGATGTTGGCAGACCTTGATCACTTCAAAGAGGTGAATGACAAATACGGCCATGCCGCCGGTGACATTGTGCTCTCCGAAATTGCCCGCCGCATGCGCGCCAATATCAAATCCGCCGATCTGATTGCCCGCATGGGCGGCGAGGAGTTCTTGATTGTAGTGCAGACCGACAATCGAGACAGCGCCGCCAAAGTGGCCGAACGACTCTGCGATGTTGTGCGGGCCGAGCCGGTGTATCTGCGCGGTCGCGACATTCAAATTCCCGTCACCCTGAGCATCGGCGTGGCCATGGGCAGTGACATGCTCAGCGCAAACAAGAGCCGCATTGGTGGTAAAGACAGCCTCGCAAGCGCGCTGATTGACCGTGCAGATCAGGCGCTTTACGGCGCCAAAGCCGACGGGCGTGACAAAGTGCTTCTGTCGTTCACCGCAGCTTAGATCACGCTATTTCTGGGTGCGGAGGAACCTGCCGATGGCGTCTTCCGTGCCGGCCACCTTGCGTCCGAACCGGCACAGCTGCGATGTGTTTTCCGGGTCGACATCTCGCGTGGTCAAAGCCTTTTCGCCAAGCTGTTTCAGGTACGCACTCTGCCCGTAATACAACAAGCGCAGAACCTTTTGCTTGCGCAGCCTGTCTTGGGATTTGGCAATGTTTGCCGCCGACTGCTCTGACAGCACCCCCAAGCCGTCACACCCCATGGAGATGCGCGCAGACGCCATATATTGCTCGAGAAACACGTCGTATTTGTTTTGGGCTTGACCGGCCGTTCCACTCCCCAAGATCATCAAACCGATGGCCGCAGCCAAGCGCAAACTCATAATGCCTTCTCCACTGTTTCGGTGGCAGACACTACTTTGTAACGCCAGCCAATCAACCTAAAGTTGCTTCAAAGCCAACAGGTTATCTTAAGGCTACATTTATGGACGGGGTTTGCCATCCCGCGGCGGGTGCTTCTTGTCTTTCGGGCCACGTTGCAGCACCTCTTCAAGACGGTCGGCATAGGCCGCACGTTCCGCATCTGACATGGAGATGATCTTGGCCAGAAAAACGTCCCGCGCCATCGCGCGCCGCCGCTCCCCTGCTTGATCCAGCGTCATCACAAGATCGCGCAGTGCAACCTCATCCATGGGAGACGATCGCAGCACAACCAAGGCTTCCTGGTAATGCTGATGATCGGCACGATGATCCACATTGCTTTTGCGATAGGCACTGCGAATGGCGCGTCCGACTTCACGTTTGTCATCAAAGGTAAGCGCTTTGATATGCGGGGATCCAAACCGGTCACTGACCGGCCCTTTGTCGCTGCCCCCGCGAAGACTGATCGCCGCACCGCCAACAACACCTACAATCAGAAGATTGAGCGCCAGTGAGCCAATCAAAAGCACACGGGTCAGGCGGCGGGGTTTGGGGCTAAGCTGGTCGGTATTCGGCTCAGTCATGCTCATTCCTCCGCCGTAAAGTTAAAGGCATAGGTATCATCCAGATCAGAGAGGTAGCTTTGGGCGGTCTCTCCATAAATATCAAGGCCGAGTGTGTCTTCCATCAGGCTTGTGCCCGATGCCACACCGATCCAAACGCCCGCCGCGCCAGCCATGGCAACTCCGCTCAGAGCGGGCCAACCGCCCACGGCCGCTACAACAGCAGCCCACAAGCTGCGGCGTTGCGGGGAGACAACCCGAGCCGGGTCAGCCACCTGCAAGCTTTCAGCCTCACTCAACACCCGCGCCAGAAGGTCCGGCGACGGGGCCGCGCGGCTGTCACTACGGGCTGCTGCAAACAGATCGTCCAGCATAACGTCGTCAAACTTATCAGCCATCGGTATACCCCAGTGCCTCGCGCTGGCTCGCCAAAGCCTGTGCCAACGCCCGTTTCCCACGCGCCGTGAGGCTTTCCACCGCCTCGACGCTGATCTCCATGATCTCCGCAATCTCTGGATTGCCTTGACCTTCAATATGCCGCAGCACCACCGCTTGCCGTTGCCGCTCTGGCAAAGTGGCCAGCGCATTTTGCAACGCATCCGCGCGCGCCCGGTCCTGCATTTCCTGTGCCGCCGACTTGGCATCGTCTTCCGGCTCCGGGATCGCGTCCAGTGCCACCCCTTTGGTTTTACGCAGACGGTCGGTGCACAGATTGGCAGTCACACGATAAAGCCAGGTGGTCACCTTGGCCTCGCCCTGCCGCCACTCTGGCGCTTGTTTGAACAGCCGGATCATGGCCTCCTGTGCCACATCTTCGGCTTCCGCCCGATCCCCCAACATCCGAAAGGCATGCGCAAACACCCGCGGCGTCAACCGCAGCGTCAATGTCCGCGCCGCCGCGCCATCACCGTTGGCATAGAGCACCAACAAGGCGGCGTCCGGCGTGTCCTCCTGTTGATCGTAGGGCATCGTCATAGTCTCGATGGCTAGCCTCTCATGGGCGGTTGTGCAATCGGTCAGGTTGGGGCGGCACACATGCCGCCCTTCCCTTCAAGCTCAGTTATCCTGTGTGTCACCATGCTTATTGAAGCCACGCGCTTCTTTGGCTGCGTCCCACTCTTCCTGCGAGATGGTGCCATCTCCATTGGTATCGAGTTTCTTGAACATCTCCGCCTTACGCTCGGAACGCTTGTTCATCCGCTCAGCTTGGGCTGTGTCAAACTCCGCCTTGGAGATTTTGCCGTCACCGTCCGTGTCCAGCTTCTCGATCATCTTTGCAGACCGATCTTCCTTTGGCTTCATCTCATCCAGGCTCAACTGCCCATCCCCGTTGGCATCCATCCGGCTGATCATACGATCCAGCTTTTTCACCATCCGGTCATTGCCTTGAGATTCAGCATGGGCGGTCAGCTCTTCTTTGGTGATCACCCCATCGTCATTGGCATCGATGCCGGAAAACCGCTCTGCGGCTTTGGCTTGCAGTTCTTCAATCGTGATGAAGCCATCCGCGTTTGTATCAAGCTGCTCAAAGCTTGGCATCTGCCCGCGCATGTGGCGCATCTTGCCGCCTTCTTTGGCGGAAGCCGCGACCGCAGTCACACCGAGGGCTGTAATCACTACGGCGCTGATCATCATTGTGCTCTTCATGGTGGTCTCCTTTTGGGCCTGTCTTATGTCTCTCTGGTCGGCTCATCGCCTGTTCAGTGTAGGTAAAACGCGCGCCCTCTCGGTTTCCGTCGCACATTCTCAATCTTTTTCTGGCACGGAGACGTTGAGGCATTTTGCGACATGGCGCCGCAACCGGGATTGATGGCTTTCATCTTGGTGCAAAACGCCACATTTTGGTGCGGCGAGCAGCGAGGGAAACGTTATGAGTGAAACCAATATGTCGGATGCCGTCATGGCAGCAAACGACCGTCCAATGAAACAGGCCCTGTTGCGGGGATGGCGTCGGAAATGTCCTTGTTGCGGCAATGGGCCAATGCTGAAGGGCTATTTGAAAGTGCGCGATCACTGCCCGGTCTGCAAAGAAGACCTGAGTCACCACCGCGCGGACGACGGCCCTGCCTATCTGACGATTCTGGTGGTTGGACACCTGTTGGCCCCGCTTCTGCACGTGGCCTTTGTGCATTGGCGTCCCGATCCCCTTATTCTCTTCACTGTTTTTTCGGTTGGCTGCGTCGGGCTCTCGCTCTACCTTCTGCCGAGATTGAAGGGGTGTGTGGTCGCCTTCCAATGGGCGCGCCGGATGCACGGGTTCAAAGAGTAACCCGGCACCCCATCTCGTGAGGGGAGCACGCCATGAATAACACCACATCCGTGGAGAAAACCGCGATCCGCAACGCCGCCACGGTGATTGTGCTCAGAGAGCGCGACACCAATCCACACATCCTCATGGGCCAGCGCGGCGCGAAAGCCGCGTTCATGCCCAACAAGGTGGTGTTCCCTGGCGGGGCTGTGGACCGTGAGGATGCCGATATTCCTCTGGCCGCGCCGATCTCAGACTTCTGCAGCCAGCGTCTGCTGGAAGACCGGCGCGCGGACACCAGCGAAAGCATCGTGCACGCACTGGCCGTTGCCGCCATTCGTGAGCTTTGGGAAGAGACCGGCCTGATCCTTGGCACCCGAGGCGACTGGTCGATCATCCCGCCTGCGGACTGGGAAACCTACGCCGCCACCGGTCATGTGCCCACCGCCGAAGCCCTGCAATTTGTCTTCCGCGCCATCACACCGCCGGGCCGACCGCGCCGCTTTGATGCACGGTTTTTCCTGCTGGATGCCGATGAAATCACCAGTGATCTGGATGATTTCTCCGCCGCCTGCGAGGAGCTTTCCCATCTGCAATGGATCCCTCTGAAAGAAGCCCGCAGCTTTGATCTGCCCTTCATCACTGAGGTGGTGCTGGCCGAAATCGAAGCCCGTGTGGCTGACCGCACCCCGCCGGATGCCGTGCCGTTTTTCCGCAATGATGACGAAGAGAGCCTATTTCTGCGTCTCAAAGGGCGCCTACCGGATCTCAACGGCCGGGACGATTAAAGCGTCTGACGAAAAACCATAGAAATCAGGCCTTCCTCAACGCGTTGAAATCTTCGATTTCAGGCAGTGTTGAGAGAGCCCGCTTTTTTCGCAGATCGCTTCAAGCCAGAAGCACCAGCGTCAGGATCGACACCGCCAAAAGCGCCATGCCGAGGTATTCGCGGCGGCTGATGGTCTCTTTGAAGATTAGCACGGTTCCGAAAATGCCGAACACCAGTTCGATCTGCCCCACCGCCTTCACATAGGCCGCGTTTTGCAGCGTGAAGGCGGTGAACCAGCAAAACGTGCCCGCCATGCTGGTCAAGCCAATGAACCCTGCGCTGCGCCAAGCTGACAATACCCGCCCCACTTCGCCCGGCTCACGCAGCATGAGCCAAAGCCACATGCTCACCATTTGCATCATGGTCACGGCGGCCAAGGTCACCAGCGCACGCAACACCGCCGCGTCCGTGACCACCTCAAGCGATGCCCCGCGGTAACACACCGCCGACACGCCAAACAGCGCCCCAGCTACGAGGCCCAGCGCCGCCGAGGGTGTCAAAATCCGCCGCCAGCCGGTCGCCTCAGCCTCGATCGGGCCGGACAAGACCAACACGCCCGCAACGCCAATGCTGATCGCGATGAGCCCCACACCGGAAATGGTTTCAGACAGCAGCACCAACCCAATCAAAGCGGTGAAAAACACTTCGCTTTTGATAAACGCCATGCCCACGGCAAAGTTGCGCCGCCCAAACAGCATCACCGTACAAACCGTCGCCGTGATCTGCGCAACACCACCAACGGCCCCAAAGAGCCAGAAACGCGGCGTGACATCTGGCAAGGTCACTTGACCCAGCACCACGAGTGTCGCCAACACAGCCGCCGCAATGGGCGCAGAATACACAAACCGCGCAAAGGTCGCGCCAGCGGCGGACAAAGACACCTTTGCCAGGTGTTTTTGCAGCATGAAGCGTACAGTTTGAAAAGCCGCGGCGGCGACAGAGGCGATGATCCAAAACTCCATGGCGCCTTGATGCCCGCCTACCGCACCCTTGTCACGCGGTCATTCGGGCCTCTAGTCAAACGAGGCCCGCCGCCCCCAGCGCACACGTGACCAGACGCGCTCGTAAACCAGATACATGGTGAACCCCACTCCGGTGTTGATCAGCGCCATTTTCCCACCCAAGGCCGCAGACCCGGTGGCCAAAATGCCCACCACCGTCATGGACATGATACCAATCACATTCCAGATCACCGCTTTTACAATAGAGCGTGTGTGCGTTTCCATTCCACTGTCCCGTGCGCCTGTTGTCACAGGTGTGATACGCCTAAAAAGTGTGTCACAGAATTCTGTATCTGATTAACAAAAGCTAACAGATGTGAGAATTATCACCACATGATAGAAAAAATCGACAAACGTGTTCGTGCGGATCTGTTCCGCAAACGTCTGGCCGAGGCCATGGACAACCACAACATGACACAGGCTGGATTGGCCCGCGCCATCGGGGTGGACCGCTCTACCATCAGCCAGCTTTTGAAAGGCACAGGAGCGCGTTTGCCGAATGCGCAGGTGGTTGGAGAATGTGCGGCCGCCCTTGGCGTGTCCGCCGACTGGCTGCTGTCGCTCACCGATCGACCAGAGAACACCGCAGACATCCTCGCCAACGCGCTCTCCGTCACCAAAGCGCCCCGCGCGCTGGTGGATGAACAGATCTTTGCCTGGCACCAAGAAGCCGTGGGCTACAAAATCCGCCATGTGCCCGCGGGCCTGCCAGACATGCTCAAGATCGACGAGATGCTGACGTGGGAGTATGAACCACATCTGGGCCGCACCACCGAACAAGCCATCAATGCCTCACGCGACCGACTGAGCTGGATGCGGCAATCCCAATCTGACTATGAAATTGCTCTGCCAATGCATGAACTCGCGGCCTTTGCGCGCGGCGAAGGCTACTATGCCGGCCTTCCCCGCACCATCCGTGCCCAGCAACTGGACCACTTCGCCACCCTCAGCGGCCAGCTTTACCCGCGCTTGCGTCTCTATCTGTTTGACGCCCGCAGGCTGTACTCCAGCCCGATCACGGTCTTTGGCCCTCTGCTCGCTGTGCTCTATCTGGGCCGCAACTATCTCTCCTTCCGCGATAGAGAACGTGTCACCAGTTTCACCGAGCATTTCGACGATCTGGTGCGCCAAGCCGATGTCACCGCCCGCCAAATCCCCGACCATGTGGAAATGCTGAAAGCAGAGATCGCGGCTTAAACCTTCGGGTCGGGGTTCACCGTAAACCCGTCCACGGCAATCACCTGCCCGCTCACCAGCCGCGCCTTGTCACTGCACAAAAACACCGCCATCTCCGCCACATCGCGCCCCTCCACAAAGGAGCCCAGCGCGGTGCCAGACGCATAGCCGTCATAGACCGCATCCCGCGTCATGCCTTTTGCCGCCGCTTCGCGTTCCAGCACGCCCTCCATCCGCGGCCCTTCCACCGCGCCGGGACAAATCACATTGGCCCGCACGCCATATGGCCCCAACTCCATCGCCAGCGTTTTGGTCAGGCCAATGACCGCCCATTTCGCCGCCGCATAAGGCGCGCGATAGGGGTAGCCGTATTGCCCAGCGGTGGAAGAGGTCACAACAATCGCGCCCTGCCCCGCTGCCTTCATCATCGGCGCGGCATATTTTGCTGCCAGAAAGGCGCCTTCGAGATTGACCGCCACGCAGGCCTGCCAATCTTGCAAGTTTATATCTTCCACCGCCGCCGTTGGCCCGGCGACACCGGCATTTGCGCAAAGCGCATCCAACCCGCCCCAAATGGTCTCAATCTCGGAAAACAACGCAGAAACAGCGTCTTCGTTGGTCACATCCAGCTGCGTTCTGCGCCATTCTTCGGGCACGTCAGCCAAAGCCGCTTTGTCCACATCCGCCACCCAGACCTGCCAGCCGTCCCGTGCAAACACCTCCGCCATGGCGCGCCCAACACCGGACGCGCCTGCGGTGATCAGAACCCGCCCCGTCACCGGGGCTGCCCGACATAGCGGCCCAGCCCTTCCGGTGCTGGCAAATCCGCTTGCGCCTCACAGATCATCTTCAGGTTGGCGGCGATCTCTGGGCTAAACGGCGCGGGCCGCCGCGTCTCAAGGCTCACGTGGATCAGGATATGCTCTCCCGTGGCCAGAAGTTTGTCGCCCGCATACATCTCGTGCCAGAGGTGCATCTTCTTGCCCTCCGCCATCAGCACACGAGTCCGCACCTCAATCACGCTGCCCAGATGGGTCTCGTCAATGTGCCGGATATGCGTCTCTGCCGTGAAGAAGCTGCCACCGGTCGCGATATACGCCTGATCACAGCCAATGATCTCCATCAGCCGGTCGCTGGCATCGGCAAAGGCCTGCAAATAGCGGCTTTCGGTCATATGCCCGTTATAGTCCAACCAATCCACCGGCACCGCACGGCGCACGGTCACGATGGGTTGCGTCGGGTTGGCTATGTCGCTGGCCCTTCGCACCATACCAGCCGCCGCTGAGAGCGTGACGTCGTGCTGGTTGAGCACTGCGCCCGATGCAAAATTCTGCGCTTTGAGCGCGCGCATCATGGAAACAAGGTTGTTGTCCCGTATCCGCTCCATTTCGCGGATTGTCAAATGGCCGGACTGTGCATCACTTTGCCCGGCAATCAAATCCACCAGCTCATCGGTGAACTCCGGCACATCCATCAGCTTGGTCCAGGGCCATTCCAACGCCGGGCCAAACTGCGCCATAAAATGCTTCATGCCCGCTTCACCACCGGCCACACGATAGGTGTCAAACAGCCCCATCTGCGCCCAGCGAATGCCAAAGCCCATGCGGATGGCCTCATCGATCTCTTCCGTAGTGGCAAAGCCGTCTTTCACGAGCCACAGCGCCTCGCGCCACACCGCCTCAAGGAAGCGATCGGCAATATGGGCATCAATCTCTTTGCGCACATGCAACGGGAACATGCCCACGCTTTTGAGCGTCTCCTTGGCCCGTTCGATCAGCTCCGGCGGGTTTTTTGCTGTTGGCACCAGTTCCACCAAAGGCATCAGGTAAACCGGGTTAAACGGATGCGTCACCACAATCTGCTCCGGCCGTGTCGAGCAACCCTGCAACTCGCTGGGTTTGAACCCGCTTGTGGAGCTTCCCAAAACCGCTTCTGGGTCACAATGCTCTTGCAGCGTCTGATAGACTTTACGCTTCAGCTCCAACCGCTCCGGCACGCTCTCCTGAATCCAGCTTGCCCCCGCAACCGCTTCCGACATGGTCTCATGAAAGCTCAACCTGCCTTCGGGTGGCAAAGCCGTGTCGCTCAACCCCGGCAGAGACACCCGTGCATTGGAGATCACCTCACCAATTTTGCGTTCTGCTTCTGGGTCTGGGTCAAACACCCGCACATCCCAGCCATTGAGCAAAAACCGCGCGACCCAGCCGCCGCCAATCACCCCACCGCCAATTATCGCTGCCGTTGCCATGTTCAGTTCTTTCCTTCTTCACAGCGCACCAGATTTGCGGTCACGCCACTGTCATCCAAAATCAAAAGCCGATCCTCGTAGGTCACAAGGAAAATCTGCGTCTCGCTGTAGGCATAGCCCGCATCCAAACAATCCGTGGCCAGCACCCAGCTATTGCCCATGCCGGTGGGCTGGATCGTGCGAATGTCACAGCTCCACTCGATGCCAAAGAAGCCATCACGCCCGTACCAGGTTGGGGTCTCATCCCCCACCTCCCCGGCCCCCGCGCACCAGGAGACATTGCCGGTCCAATAGCCTTCCCAAAGCGGGCCCTCTTCCGCCGCCAAGGGCATCGCAGCCAAAACCGCAATCAGGGCCAATCCAAACTTCAGCATCATCCTCTTCCTTTTCCGCAGGAAACGGGTCGCGGCGCGCTCGTCTCGCAACATAATCTCCTCCACAGAAGGAGAACTCACATGTCTATCCACTTTCATCCGCTTCCAGCCGAGCATGTTGCCGCCATCCGCACCAGCCGTACCGACGCCTACGGCAACACCGTTGAGATCGCGGTCAGCGACGGGGACGGCATCCCCTGCCGGTCCTGCTTGCAGGTCACGCCCAAGGGCGCGCCGTTCCTGATCCTCGCGCATCGTCCGTTTGAAGGCCAAAACGCCTACACCGAAACCGGTCCGATCTTTCTCTGCGAAGACTGCTCTGGCACCGCGCCGTCCAGCGCCCTGCCCGACATCCTGACCGCACCGACCTACATTGTGCGCGGCTACTCGGCTGACGAACGCATTGCCTATGGCACGGGCCAAGTGACCCCGACCTCGGACATTGCCCCTTACGCGGAAACCCTGCTCGCCCGCGCAGACATCGCCTTTGTTGATGTGCGCAGCGCATCCAACAACTGTTTTTTGTGCCGGGTTAAGCCTACCGCGTGATCCAGCGGTGTTCTTAACGCGCAACACGGGCTGCGGAGGGCGGTTTTTCGCACCTCCGCAAAACAGTCGCGATACCGACGCAATACCGACGTGTTGCGCCCCTCTGCCAAAACACTTCAAACCGTCAAATCCAAAGCCGCCGCCCGCAGCCGTTGCGCACCACGCAGCAGACAGGGCGGCGGGCCCGTTCATGACTTTGGCGCCCGCTTCACCAGCCCGAGTTTCTCGCGCACTTCCGCTGGCCCAATCACCCGCGCGCCCATATTTTCAATGATGGTGCCCGCACGTTCCACAAGCTGCCAGTTCTCGGCCAGCACGCCTTTGTCGAGCCACAGGTTGTCTTCCAATCCAACCCGCACATTGCCGCCTGCCAGCACCGCCGCCGCAACATAGGCCATCTGATTGCGGCCCAAGGAAAACGCGCTGAACGTCCAATCGTCCGGCACATTGTTGACCATCGCCATAAAGGTATTGAGATCATCCGGCGCGCCCCACGGCACGCCCATGCACAGCTGCACCAGCGCATCCGGCGCCAGCACGCCTTCCTTCACAAGCTCCTTGGCAAACCACAGATGCCCGGTGTCAAACGCCTCAATCTCGGGCTTAACCCCCAGATCGGTCATCATTTTTCCCATGCTGCGCAACATGCCGGGTGTGTTTGTCATCACGTAATCGGCTTCGGCAAAGTTCATCGTGCCGCAATCCAACGTACAGATTTCGGGAAGACATTCCGCCACATGTGCCACCCGCTCCGTGGCCCCCACCATGTCTGTACCATCCACGGTGGGCAATGGGCTTTCCACGCCGCCAAACACAATGTCCCCGCCCATACCGGCGGTCAGGTTGAGCACCATGTCCACCTCGCTGTCGCGAATGCGGTCCGTGACTTCGCGGTAGTACCCAAGGTCGCGGCTAGGCGCGCCGGTTTCTGGATCGCGCACGTGACAATGCACCACCGCCGCGCCGGCTTTCGCCGCAGCAATAGCACTGTCGGCAATCTGCTTGGGGCTGCGCGGCACATGCGGACTGCGGTCCTGCGTGCCACCCGATCCGGTCACGGCACAGGTGATGAAAACCTCGCGGTTCATTGAGAGCGGCATGGCGATTCCTTTCGTGTTCCTTACCCAACCGTACCGCACTTGCCGCGCAACACTTCTCACTATACGAAATCAATATGTCTATTTCCGCAGAATCTAGCGTTTTCCGCCACGATCCAGCTCCCTTGAACGTGGCCATTCTGGTGCTGGACGACTGCAACACCCTCAGCTTCGCCGCCGCCGTGGACCCCATGCGCGCCGCCAACCGTCGCGCCGGAAAACCCCTGTTTGGCTGGCAGTTTTATACCGCCACCGAGGCGCCAGCGACGCTCACAAGTGGATTACAAATCAACGGCTTACCCATCGAACAACTGCTGCGCTGTGACCTGTTGTTGATGGTCGCTGGCTTTCGGTTGGAAGAACAAGCCACACCGCGCTTATCGGCCTCCCTGCGGCGGCTCTATGCCACCGGCACCACCATTGCAGCCATCGACGGTGGCCCGTGGATTCTGGCAGAAGCAGGTCTGCTGGACGGCCACAACGCCACCACCCATTGGGAGGACATAGAGAAATTCTCCCAACAGTTTCCGAAGGTTACAACGCTCCAAGACCGCTTCTGCATATCGGACCGCATCGCCACCTCCGGCGGCGCCAGCCCCTGCATCGACATGATGCTTTACCTGATTGAGATCCGCTACGGCGCTGACCTCGCACGTCGTGTCAGCAGCGCTTTTGTCTACGACCCCATGCCCGCCAGCGCCCAACGTCCCATCTCCATCCCCCGCGCGATCCACCATCACCCAAAGGTCATCAAAGCGCTGGATCTCATGGGGCAGACCTTGGACGCCCCGCTCTCCATCCCGGAAATCGCAGCAAAAACAGGACTTTCCACACGTACTCTGGAACTCAACTTCCAAACCCACCTGCACAAGTCGCCGCAAATGGTTTACCTGACCATGCGCCTAGAAGAGGCACTGCGCCTCGCAACGGATACGCAAACCCCGGTGCGCGACATCGCCCTCGCCACTGGTTTCAACAGCCCCACCAGCTTCGCCCGCGCCTTCAAATCCGCACACGGCACCTCCGTGCGCGCCCTACGCCGGGCACGCTAACGTCTTCATTTGGAGGAAAATATCCTCGCCGAAGGCGTAAACCTCTAGCGTGCCACCGCCAACAGACCGTCCACATCCAAATGGGCCTCGATGTGATCTGCCAACCGGTCCAACACTGCCTCCACTGTGGCGTCATAGCCTGCGTTGCCCACCTCTGCGCCCAACGCCGCCAGCCACGCTCGCCGGAACCCATCGTCCCGGAACATACCGTGCAGGTAGCTGCCAGACACGCGCCCATCCGCAGACACAGCCCCCTCATCGCGTCCATCCACTTTGGCAAACGGCCGTGCTCGATCCGCGCCATCAGTGCGCCCAATGTGGATTTCGTACCCCCAAAACGCCTCGCCTGAAGCCACGTGCACCGCCTCAGTTTCCGTCAAACGCTTGTCAGGTGTCATCACCGTGTCCACGCCCAAAAGCCCAAGGCCTTCGGTTTCTCCAACAGGGCCTTCGATGCCCTCCGGGTCCCTCACAACCGCGCCAAGCATCTGATATCCGCCACAAATCCCCAACACATGGCCGCCACGGCGCACATGTGCTAGAAGGTCCACATCCCAGTCTTGGTCGCGCAAAAACGCCAGATCGCCGCGCGTGGATTTGCTGCCGGGAATGATCACCACATCTGTGTCGCCCGGAATGGGCTCCCCTGCCCGCAACATCGTCAACGACACGCCCGGTTCCTGTGCCAACGGGTCCAAGTCATCAAAGTTCGCAAGCCGCGAAAGGCCAAGGCAGACCACGTTCAACCCGCCAGCCTTTTTGGCGTTCTTGATGTCCAGTGCATCTTCGGCGGGCAACTTCCAGGCCTCGCCAAAATACGGCAACACGCCAAAGCCCGCCCAGCCGGTCGTGTCTTTAATCAGCTCATAACCATCATCAAACAAACTGGGATCACCGCGAAATTTGTTCACAAGGAAGCCCGCCACAAGCGCCGCATCTTCCTCGGAAATCACAGCCTGCGTGCCAACGATCTGCGCAATCACACCGCCTCGGTCGATGTCGCCTGCCAAAACCACCGGCACATCCGCCGCCTGCGCAAAGCCCATATTGGCAATGTCACCCTTGCGCAGGTTGACTTCTGCCGGGCTGCCAGCGCCCTCGACAATCACCAGATCGTTTTTTGATTTCAGTCGGTTGAAGCTTTCAAGCACAGCCTCCATCAGCTGTGGTTTCAGCTTCGCATATTCCCGCGCCTTCACTGTGGTCAACCGTTTGCCCTGTACCACCACCTGAGACCCGACATCGGTCTCCGGCTTCAACAGCACCGGGTTCATGTCCACCGTTAACGCTTTGCCACAGGCCAAAGCCTGCAACGCCTGCGCCCGGCCAATCTCGCCGCCATCGCTGGTCACAGCCGCATTGTTGGACATATTCTGCGGCTTGAACGGTGCCACAGAAAGCCCCCGCCGCGCCGCCGCCCGGCACAGCCCGGCCACCAACATCGACTTGCCGACATTGGAGCCAGTGCCTTGAATCATAAGCGCTTTGGTCACGTCACACCTGTTTCGGCAGAAACGCTTCAACCGCCGCAGACGCAATCACCAGCACATTTCCGTCATCCGGATTGGTCACGTTCATGCCCCCAAACACGGCTTTCACTTCCGCCCGACCACGCGGCAATTTCTTGGCCAGCGCGACACAATCCACCTTCTCCGGTTTTTGCACCCCAACAGTCACCTGCACCCGCATCTCTTTGGGGTCTTTGCCCAGCGCGGCAAACATCGGGATTGCCGAATGACGGATCGCATCTTCAATCGCCCGCGCCGCCGCCTTGGTGTAGTCCTGACCATATTGGTCATTGCCCATGCCCATTTCGATGATGAAGCGCTGATCGCTCATGCCGCCACCTCCACATCCAACGCCACAGAGATCGCCACATTGGCAATCACGGTTGGGTTGCCGCCATCCTCACGCGGCACATCCAAGCCACCTTTCAACGGCTTTACAGTAACTTGGCCGTAGGGAAAGATCGCTGCGATGACCTCTGTGTCGATCTTCTCCGGTTGCTGCACAGCCACTTCAACTGTGATGATCATCTCGGATTTGTCTTTGCCGAACAGCTCCGCGAGATTGATCGAGTTGTGCCACAACGCGTCTTTCACAGCGCGTTTAGCAGCCTCGGTATAGTCCTGCCGCCGCAGCGAAGCCCCCATGCCAAATTCGGTGAGTAGGCGTTTCGCAGCCATCAGAATTCCACCCCGGCCTGCGCCTTGATACCATCGCGGAAAGGATGTTTTACCAAAGTCATTTCGGTTACCAAATCCGCCGCCTCGATCAGCTCCGGCTTGGCGTTGCGCCCGGTCAGCAGCACATGAGTCATGTCAGGCTTCTCGCTCAGCAGGAAATCAACCACATCATCGATGTTCAGGTAATCATTGCGCAACGCGATGTTTATTTCATCCAGCATGACAAAGCGGTTCGCCGGATCGCGGATCAGCTGTTTTGCCAACTCCCAGCCCGCTTCGGCCTTGGCGATATCGCGCTCCCGATCCTGCGTCTCCCAGGTAAAGCCTTCGCCGGACACATGAAATTTCACCTCATCAGGAAAGTGCTCTTCCAAAAATGCGCGCTCACCGGTCGCCATCGCACCCTTGATAAACTGCACCACGGCCACCGGCATCTCATGCGCAATGCAGCGCATGATCATGCCAAAACCAGACGAGCTTTTGCCCTTGCCCGGCCCGGTGTGCACCATGATAAGACCTTTTTCTTCGGTCTTCGTTGCCATCATCCGGTCTCGCGCCGCCTTGATTTTCGCCATCTTGGTCTTGTGGCGTTCATTTTGATCGACGCTATCGGACATGCTGCCCCTCCGTTCCCGCTTGACTCAGTCGCGATGTTTGCCCATTCGGGATATCGCTGGTTCCTGCTCGTTTTGAGCAGGTGAAAAGGGAATGTGAAACGGGTCCAACGTCAAGGCCCAAAGCGCAGCCGCCCCCGCGACCGTGACCGGAGAGGTCCGCCGCAGCCACTGGAGAAATCCGGGAAGGCAGGTGGGCCGCAGGCCAAAGGCTGAAATCCGCAAGCCGGGAGACCTGCCAGCAAAAATGACATGAACCGGACGGGGTGTTTCGGTGTCGGGCTCTCTTCCAAGTGTCCCGTGTTCCCCCGTCCCTGAAAAGGGACCAAATGTGATGGCTGATGCTTCTGCCCCAGTCGAATTGCTTGTCTGCACCACTTGTCGTGCCGGCCAGCCGACCGACGTCGAGGGCCCGCGCCCCGGCACCCAGCTTTACGACGCACTGGATGCGTCCAAGCTGCCAGACAACGTCACGCTGAAGGGCGTGGAGTGCTTTTCCAACTGTGATTTTGGCTGTTCGATCACCCTGCGTGGCGGCGAAGACCGCTGGACCTATGTCTACGGCAATTTCACCGGCGCTGACGACGCGGACCTGATCGCCGATGGTGTGACCAAATACGCGGCCACCGCTGACGGGCTTGTGCCTTGGCGGGAACGTTCCACCCATTTCCGCAAAAACTGTATCGCCCGTATTCCGCCTCTGGAGACCGAAGAATGAGCACTCTCGAAAAACTCCCTGTTACCGTCATCACTGGCTTTCTCGGCTCCGGCAAAACCACCTTGGTGCGCGGCCTGATGCAAAAGCCACAGGGCAAGCGTCTTGCCGTGATTGTAAACGAATTTGGTGACGTAGGTGTGGATGGTGAGATCCTGAAGTCCTGCGCCATTCCGGATTGCCCAGCAGAAAACATTCTGGAGTTGGCCAACGGCTGCATTTGTTGCACCGTGGCGGACGATTTTATCCCAACCATCGAAGCTCTGATGGCATTGGAACCGCGTCCAGAACACATCCTGATTGAAACCTCTGGTCTCGCGCTGCCCAAGCCACTGCTGAAGGCGTTTGACTGGCCTGATATCCGCTCCAAAATCACCGTGGACGGCGTGATTGCACTGGCCGATGCCGAAGCGGTGGCTGATGGCCGCTTTGCCACCAACGTAGCCGCCGTGGACGCGCAGCGCGAAGCGGACGAAGGCTTGGACCACGAGACACCGCTGTCCGAAGTTTTCCAAGACCAGATCAACTGCGCCGACATCGTGTTGTTGACCAAGCCAGACCTCGCAGGTCCGGAAGGCACAGCCAAAGCCAAGGAAGTGGTCCTGAAAGCCGCCCCACGCGCGCTGCCAGTTGTGGAAGTGGCTGAAGGCGAAGTCGACCCGCGCGTGATTCTTGGCCTCGAGGCGGCGGCGGAAGACGACATTGATGCGCGTCCGTCCCATCACGAGGACCATCATCACCATCACGATCATGACCATGATCACGACGACGATCACCACCATCATCACGGCCATGACCACGATCACGATGCGTTCAACAGCATCGTGGTGGATGTACCGGAGCAAGCTGATCCAGCGGCATTCGCGGCCAAGATCGAAAAAATGGCCAAGGAACAGAACATCTTGCGCGTCAAAGGCTATGCAGCCGTGACCGGCAAACCGATGCGTCTGTTGGTCCAAGCGGTGGGTGCGCGGGTGCGTCATCAGTTCGACCGCCCGTGGAAACCCGAAGAAGGTCGCCAAGGCCGCATGGTCGTGATTGCCGAACAGGGTGACGTAAACGTCGAAGCGATCCGCGCAGCTCTGGTAGACTAAGCCCCATGCACGTTGTCTTTCGCGAAAGTCATGGTCTGGATGAGGCCGACACACCAATGGACCTGGGTCAATCCCCGGCCGATCTTGTGGTGCTGTCTTTCTCCGACAGTGACCTTGGCGCTTTCGCGGCAGGCTGGCACCGCAGCAAAGGCGACCTGCCGACGCTGCGGTTGGCCAATCTGACAGCGCTCAAGCATCCGCTGTCGGTGGACACCTATATCGAACAGACATTGATGGGCGCCAAGGCCATCCTGATCCGACTGATTGGCGGGATTTCATACTGGCAATACGGCATCCAACAGGTGCAGGCACTCGCACAGGAAAAGGGCATTGCGCTCGCAGTGCTGCCTGCGGACGGGCGGCCTGATGAACGGCTGGACGAAGTCTCAACCCTGCCCGCTTCCACCCTGCACCGTTTGACCCATCTGTGCGACACCGGCGGCGCGATTGCGGCGCAGGCTACATTGGCACAACTGACTCTGGCGGCGGGGCTTTATGCCAAACCCGTAATGGGGTCAAAAGCCCTGCCAGATCACGGCGGCTGGACCCCGGAAAGCGGCCTTAGTGATCCGCTGGCAGCCCGAGAATCCGAAAAACCTCTAATCGCGCTGACGTTTTATCGTGCGTATGTCAGTTCCGCGGACACGGCGCCTATTGAGGCTCTGTTTGACGAGTTCCGAGGCCGTGGCTTTGACGTGATTGGCCTGTTTGCGCCCTCACTGAAAGTGCCTGCGTCTGCAGCATGGCTCGCAGAGAAACTGCGACAGCTTTCTCCTGCCGCCATCGTGAACGCCACCTCGTTCTCTGGGAAAGGCGACAGTGGCACCTCCCCCTTGGATGCCACCGATGCGCCAGTATTTCAGGTCGCGCTCGCCACCTCACGCAAGAAAGCCTGGGCAGAGTCCGAGCGCGGATTGGCGCCTGCGGACCTCGCAATGCATGTCGTCCTGCCCGAAGTGGACGGTCGTCTGTTTGCTGGCGTCAGTTCGTTCAAGGAACCGGGCAAGAAAGACCTAGCGCTGGAATACTCGCGCTTTGCCCATCGCGCCTTGCCAGAACGCATTGCCGCTGTGGCCGACAAAGTTGAGGGCTGGGTTTCGCTTGCCCAAAAAGCCAACGCGGACAAACAGATCGCCTGTGTTCTAAGCACCTATCCAGGCAAAGACTGGAATATGGCGCATGCGGTTGGGCTTGATCCTCTGGCCAGTGTTGAAGCCGTTCTTGGTGATTTGCAGGACGCTGGGTTTCAAACCTCTCCGTCTGACAAACTCGACGACGCGCTGCTAAGCGAAACCATTGCGTGGCCGCTCGCGGCGTATCGCTCCGCACTGGCAAAGCTACCCGAAACGCTCCGAAACGACCTAAACGATGCATGGGGCACGCCGGAAAACGATCCGGGCTTTGCCAATGGCGCTTTCCACTTCAAAGCCACCAAACGCGGCAACGTGCTTGTAGCATTGCAGCCCGAGCGTGGCAGCGATCAACAGCGCGAAGACGAGTATCACGATCTCTCCCGCGTGCCGCGGCACAGCTATGTCGCCTTCTACCTCTGGCTTCGCCATGCGCTTAGATCGAATGCGCTGATCCATGTAGGCGCACACGGCACGCTCGAATGGCTGCCGGGCAAATCCGTGGCGCTGTCCTCTGAGTGCTGGCCCGAAGCGCTGATCGGCGATCTGCCGGTGATTTATCCGTTTATCGTCAATGACCCCGGTGAGGCCGCACAGGCCAAACGCCGCATCAATGCACTCACGCTGGGCCATGTGCCGCCGCCGCTCAAACAGTCCGCGACGCCCGAACGCTTTGCCCGCCTGGAAACCATTTTGGATGAGTTTTCTAACGCCGATGGGCTGGACCCCAAACGTCGCGACCGACTTCAAACCGACATCCGCGACGAGGCGGAAGCCCTTGGCTTGCAATCGGAATTGGGACTGGACGAGGCGACATCTCTGGCCGAAGCCATCACTCGTATCGACACGTTTGTTTGTGACATCAAGGAAAGCCAGTTTGGCGACGGATTGCACATCTATGGCCGCGAGCCGCAGACCGAAGGTAGCTTTGACGCTGCCCCCTCTGCAACCTCAGAGCGTGACGCGCTGATCAAAGCACTCGAGGGCAAACGCATCGAGGCGGGCCCCTCCGGCTCACCCTACCGAGGCCGTCACGACGTTTTGCCCACAGGCCGAAACCTCTACACCACCGATCCGCGTTCGGTCCCATCGCGCTCTGCCTATGCACAGGGTGTAAAACTCGCCGAAGAACTGGTGCGCCGCCATCTGCAAGAAGAAGGCGATTACCCCAAGAACCTGATCGTGGATCTCTGGGGCTCCGCCACCATGCGCACAGCAGGTGAAGAGTTTGCCATGGCACTGCACCTGTTGGGCGCGAAACCCGTTTGGGATGATGGCAGTGAGCGCGTCTCCGGTGTGGAAATCCTGCCCATCGCCTTGCTGGACCGTCCGCGTATCGATGTGACCCTGCGCGTCTCTGGTCTGTTTCGCGATGTGTTCCCAACGCTCTCCACACTCTTTGGCCAAGCCGTGAAAGCACTAGCCGAGCGGGATGAGGCCGCTGACTGGAACCCTTTTGCGGGCCGCATCACGGCCCCACGCGTTTATGGCCCTGCGCCGGGCAGCTACGGCCTTGGCATGGGGCATGACATCGAGAACTACTCGGACGAAGGCCGCAAAGCCGCTGGCGAGGCTTGGCTCAATGCGTCCTCCTATGCGCTGGACTCCGGCGAAGGCACCAAAGACCTCGATGGCATTCGCGACCGCGTTGGCGCGGCGGACAGCTTTGTGCACCTGCAAGACCTGCCGGAAACCGATGTTCTAGTGGCCTCCGACTATGCGGCCCATGAGGCCGGTTTTGCCGCGGCGCAAGCGCTTACGGGCGGCGATGCCAACCTGTATCACATGGACAACACCAATCCGGACAATCCCCGTGCGCGCAGTCTGACCGAAGAGATTGCCCGTGTGGTTCATGCGCGCGCCACCAACCCGGACTGGCTGGCCGGTATGATGCGCCACGGCTTCCGGGGTGGCGCGGAAATTGCTGCGACGTTGGATCATATGGGGGCCTTCGCCAATTTGGCCGGCGCGGTGCCGCCACAGCTTTTTGACGCCTACCACGATGCCACATTGGGCAACGACGAGATCGTCGCCTTCCTTGAACGTGAAAACCCTCAGGCACTGGCCGCGATGCGGGACCGTTTTGCGGCGCTCCACGAGGCGGGTTTGTGGATCACCCGCCGCAACTCCATTCTTGCCGATCTGGAGCGGGCGTCATGAGCCGCCCAGCCGCCAAAGGTTGGTGCCCCGGCGCCTATAAGCCGATGATGTCCGGCGACGGCCTGGTGGTGCGTGTGCGCCCCGTTATGGCGCGGTTGACGCAGAAACAGGTTCTGGGTTTGTGCGAAACAGCAGATCGGTTTGGTTCTGGTTTGATCGACTTAACGAGCCGCGCCAACTTGCAAATTCGCGGTGTCAACGAAACGGATCACGAGGCGGTTCTTGCCGAGCTGCACCACCTCGACCTGCTGCCGGATGATCCGGCTCTGGAAAGCCGCCGCAACCTTCTGATCCCGCCAATGTGGCGCGAAGACGATGACACACACCGCGTGGCGTCCGAATTGGTCACGCGTCTTGGTGAACTCCCGGACCTACCCCCCAAAATGGGCTACGCCATCGACTTACAGGGCGGCCCACAACTCTCTGACAAATCAGCAGACTTCCGCTTTGAGCGCGACGCCAATGGCACCCTAATTCTACGCGCGGACGGCGCATCTCGCGGTCGCGTTGTGACAGTGGACACCGCCGTCGATGCGCTTCTTGAGATGGCACAGTGGTTTGTCGACACACATGGCCCGACGCGACGCCGCATGGCTGCGCATGTTGCTCTGACATCTTTGCCTGCAGACTGGCAGGCCGTACCACCCGCGGCATCGCAAAAGCCGCCTTTACCCGGTGACACAGAAATGGGTGCCGTGTTTGGCGTGGCGTTTGGTCAAATCGAAGCGGCGCAGCTTGCCCACTTGGTCACAGCAACCAAGGCAACCGCCATGCGTGTCACCCCTTGGCGTCTGTTTCTTCTGGAAGGCGCAGAGCTCGCGGAGACAGATGCATTCATCACCGACACGCATGATCCGCTGCTGCGTGTAGACGCCTGTCCCGGCGCGCCGTTGTGCAACTCTTCCACTGTGGAAACCCGCAACCTCGCCCGCCAATTGGCGAAGCACCTGCCAACGCCTCTGCATGTTTCAGGCTGTGCCAAAGGCTGCGCTCTGCCGCGCCCCTGTGCGACTACGTTGGTCGGCAATGACGGCGCATTTGATCTTGTGAAACACGGCCGCCCATGGGATGCGCCTATCAAAACCGGCCTCATGCCGAGCACCTTACTTGAAGCCCGAGGAGAGCTTTAGTGCCCTACGAATACGAAAAAAACGGTCAGGCGATCTATGATGAGAGCTTTGCCACCATCCGGCGCGAGGCTGCGCTGGACGGTTTCGACAAAGACGAAGAACAGGTTGTGGTGCGTATGATCCACGCGGCGGGCATGGTCGGTTTGGAAAAGCACGTGAAATTCACCCCCGGCATGGTCGCCACTGCGCGCAAAGCCATGGAAGACGGGGCGCCAATCTTTTGCGACGCACGTATGGTCAGCGAAGGCGTAACCCGCCCGCGTCTGCCGGCCGACAATGAGGTGATCTGCACCCTACACGCGGAAGGCATTTATGAGCTGGCCGCCAAAATCGGCAACACGCGCTCCGCCGCCGCATTGGAGCATTGGCGCGACAAGTTGGGTGGCGCGATTGTAGCCATCGGGAACGCTCCAACCGCGCTGTTCCACCTGCTCAACATGCTCGAAGACCCGGACTGCCCGCGCCCAGCCGCCATCATCGGCTGCCCTGTGGGCTTTGTCGGCGCGATGGAGAGCAAAGACGCGCTTTGGCAAGACCAACCCGTGCCTTGTATGATTGTAGAAGGCCGCCTGGGCGGGTCTGCGATGACCGTGGCCGCCATCAACGCGATTGCGAGCCGTAAAGAATGAGCCAGACTGGAACAATTTACGGCGTCGGTCTTGGCCCCGGCGATCCAGACCTGATGAGCGTGCGCTCGCATCGGTTGATTACCACCGCCAAACATGTGGCTTTCTTTCGCAAGGCGGGACGCAAAGGTCAGGCGCGGGCCATTGTGGATGGCATGCTGCCCGATACGGCGATTGAATTTCCTATGGAATATCCGGTCACTACGGAAATTCCCCTGTCGGATCCGCGCTACAATCAGGCTTTGTCGTCTTTTTATGAAGAGGTCACCCAACACCTGATTAACCTCGCCAAGGGCGGCGAAGACGTTGTGGTGCTCTGTGAGGGAGATCCGTTTTTCTACGGCTCCTTCATGCACATCTACGCGCGCGTGCGCGACGTCGTACCCACGCAGGTTGTTCCGGCGATCACCGGCATGTCCGGCGCTTGGACGGCCACAGAGGCCCCGATCACCTGGGGCGACGACGTGTTGACAGTGCTGATGGGCACGCTGCCGGAAGAGACGCTCTCTGATTACATTTCCCGCACGGACGCCTTGGTGGTCATGAAAATCGGCACCAACTTTGACAAAGTCATCTCGGCGTTGAAATCAGGTGGGCGCTATGAAGAAGCTTGGATTGTGCAATACGCCACCATGGCGAAACAGACCGTCACCAAGCTCAGCGAAATGACAGACGACGTTACGCCGTACTTCTCGATCATCGTTGTGCATGGTCAAGGACGGCGTCCATGAGCGGCTGGGTGCAGATCGTGGGTATAGGCCCCGGCGACGACGCGCTGGTGACGCCTCAGGTACAGGCGGCTTTGGCCGAGGCGACCGATGCCGTTGGGTATATTCCCTACGTGGAGCGCGTGGCGCAAAATCCGAACCTCACGTTGCACCCGTCCGACAATCGCGTGGAAATCGACCGCTCCCGTCATGCGTTGGAAATGGCGTCTGAAGGCAAACGTGTGGTGGTTGTCAGCTCCGGCGACCCTGGTGTGTTTGCCATGGCCGCAGCCGTGTTTGAGGCTGTGGAACATGGCGATCCTGCGTGGCGCAATCTCGACATTCGTGTCCTACCTGGCATCACGGCCATGCTGGCGGCCTCTGCCGCTTGCGGCGCGCCTTTGGGCCATGATTTTTGCGCCATCAACCTCAGCGACAACCTCAAACCATGGGAACTGATCGAGAAACGTCTGCGTCTGGCGGCAGAAGCGGATTTTGCGATGGCGTTTTACAATCCGCGCTCGAAGTCCCGTCCGGAAGGCTTTGAAAAGGCACTCAAAACACTCAAACAACACTGCGGCGACAATCGCCCGATGATCTTTGCCCGCAACGTCTCCCGCCCAGATCAAACGATCAAGATCGTGCCTCTGCAAGAGACCACCCCGGACATGGCGGACATGCGGACTGTGGTTCTACTGGGGTCCAGCCAAACCCGAATGATCGAACGTGATGGCGCGCCCATGGTCTACACCCCGCGTTCGGTGGACGGGTAAGTGACTGGGGTTGCCAGTCAGACGATGACTAAGCGCATCCACTCAGGATTGCGCCCGTCCTCTTTTGACCCATTCCAACACCGCGTCCGCAGTCGCGACCTCAGATCGCGGCGGCAGGTTTGGCCGATCAATCATGATCACCGGGACGCCCAGTTCCCGAGCTGCCTTCAATTTGGCCTCCGCGCCAACACCACCTGCGTTTTTGCAAACCACCAGCTCAATGCCGTGCCCCTGCATCAACGTCCGATCGCCGGCCACATCAAACGGTCCGCGCGCCACCACGACCGTGTGATTGGGAAGTGCAGGTTTTTCTTCGGGCTGGTCGACCAACCGCAACACGTAATGATGCTGCGGCTGCTCTGCAAAGGCGGGCAAATTCAGTTTACCCAGCGCCAAAAGCACACGTTTGGGATCTCCGGCCAAAGCTGCTACAGCGCCGTCTATGTCGGCCACATGCGTCCAGCGATCTCCGGCCAGCGCCTGCCAAGCTGGTCGCGTCAGAGCAATCAACTCTGTACCAGCCTGCTGGCAGGCTTCAAACGCATTCCAGCTCATCTGCGCGGCAAAAGGATGCGTGGCATCCACCACGTGGGTGATGTTATGTTCTTGCAAATACTGGACCAATCCATCCACGCCGCCAAAGCCGCCCACCCGCGTGGGCAACGGCTGCACCTTGGGGCTGGCCACCCGCCCGGCGTAAGAAAACACAGCATCCACGTCGCGGTCCGCCAAAGTGCGCGCCAAGAAGCTGGCCTCGGTTGTGCCACCGAGAATAAGGAGTTTGGGCGCCATGTCTGAAAATCCGTGGTTGACCATCGTCGGTTTGGGTGAAGATGGCCCAGAAGGCCTGTCGCCCGCAAGCCGCAAAGCGCTTGAAGATGCTGAGGTGGTTATGGGCGCAGCGCGGCATTTGTCGCTGTTGCCGGACCTAAAGGCAGAAACCATCACATGGCCGGTGCCTTTTGCAGACGGCATCCCGCTTCTACTGGAACACCGCGGGCGCAAAACAGTGGCTTTGGCCTCTGGCGATCCTTTCTGGCAGGGCGCAGGTACCTCGCTGACCAAACACCTGCAACCCGGTGAATGGCAAACCTTGCCGGCCCCGTCCACCATGTCGCTCGCAGCCGCCGCTTTGGGCTGGCCACTGGAAAACTCCACCACGCTTGGCCTGCATGCCGCGCCGTTTGCGCGCCTGCGCCCACATCTGGCCGACGGTACGCGCGCCATTGTGACTCTGCGTGACGGTGCATCCGTGCCAATCTTCGCCGCATGGCTGACAGAGATTGGCTTTGGCGCAAGCACTCTCCATGTGCTTGAAGCCCTTGGCGGACCGCGTCAGCGTATCCGCGAAACGCGCGCAGACGCATTTGACGTGGACGACATACAACATCCCGTTTGCGTTGCCATCGATGCATCCGGCGGCCCTGCCCTCACCTCGGTGGGTGGCAAGGATGACGCATTCTTTGACAACGACGGCCAAATCACCAAACGCCCGGTCCGTGCTCTGACCCTCTCTGCCTTGGCGCCTTTGCCCGGCGAGCACCTTTGGGACATAGGCGGCGGCTCCGGCTCCATCGCGATTGAGTGGCTGCTCGCGCACCCCACAACGGAAGCTACATCGGTTGAGATTGACCCAACGCGCGCGGAACGCATTTCGCAAAACGCGTCAAATCTCGGCGCAGACCGTCTGACTGTCATCTCAGGCGCAGCGCCAGATGCTTTGGTCGGCCTACCAACGCCCGATGCCGTATTTATCGGTGGCGGCATTTCCGAAGAGATGTTGCAAGCTGTGTGGGCAGCCCTCCCGGAAGGCGCGCGTCTAGTCGCCAACGCAGTGACCTTGGAAGCCGAAATTCTGCTCGCCAATTGGCATGCGGATAAGGGCGGCGACCTCTTGCGCATTGAACTGGCGCAATCTAAGCCTTTGGGCCGCAAGCGGGGCTGGAAATCCAGCTATCCCATCGTGCAATGGAGTGTCCAGAAATGATCATCGCCGGCTTTGGATTTCGCGCCGCTGCCACAGAAGACAGCCTACGGGATGCGCTTGCGTTGACAGCGACCACAGAAGTTGATGCCATTGCAACACCAACGGACAAGGCGCACAGCGACGCGTTGCAAGCCTTTGCCAAAGCACACAATTTGCCAGTACTAGAAATTGACGCAAGCGCAATGCAAGCTGTTGAGACCCAGACCCAATCCGCCAAGGTACGCGAAAAACGCGGCACCGGTTCAGTGGCCGAGGCCTGCGCTCTCGCAGCGCTCAAAAACGCCGCCCTCACAATCCCGCGTGTCGTCTCCACCGACCGCCTTGCCACCTGCGCCATCGCGCAAGGAGAGCCTCTATGACTGTTCACTTCATTGGTGCAGGCCCCGGTGCCGCCGACCTGCTCACCCTGCGTGGTCGCGATCTCATTGCATCCTGCCCGGTCTGCCTCTACGCGGGCTCTTTGGTGCCCGAGGCCATCCTGTCTCATTGCCCGGACAATGCCCGCGTGATCAACACCGCGCCGCTGGACCTCGACGCCATTGTAGCCGAATGCAAAGCGGCCCATGACGCGGGTCAGGACGTGGCCCGCCTGCATTCCGGTGATCTGTCTGTCTGGTCTGCCATGGGCGAACAAATTCGCCGCCTGAAAGCTGAGGGCATTCCTGTGTCCGTCACACCGGGCGTGCCAAGCTTTGCTGCCGCTGCCGCCGCTCTGCAAACTGAGTTGACCTTGCCCGGTCTCGCGCAATCCGTCGTCCTCACCCGCACACCGGGACGCGCGTCTTCTATGCCAGAGGGCGAAACCCTCACCAACTTTGCCGCCACCGGCGCGACCCTCGCGATCCACCTCTCGATTGGCAATTTGGACCAGGTCATTGCCGATCTGACGCCAGCCTATGGGGCCACCTGCCCTGTTGCAGTGGTCTATCGCGCCAGTTGGCCGGATCAGCAGGTCATCCGCACAACACTCGCCAGCCTGAAAGACGATGTGACCGAAAACATCACCCGCACCGCTTTGATTCTTGTGGGACCTGCACTGGCTGGAGAAGGCTTTGAAGAAAGCTGCCTCTACGCCACCGAATACGACCGCCGCTACCGCCCGCAGACCGCCGACAGCCCGTGGTCAAGCTGGCAGCATGGCGATGACTAAAGAGAGATGACTGACATGACCATGCCTCCCGGTATTCTGATCTCCGCGCCTTCCTCTGGTACAGGAAAAACCACGGTGATGTTGGGCCTGCTGCGTGCCTTGGCCGAAGACGGGCTGACAGTGCAGCCGTTCAAATCCGGGCCGGATTACATTGACCCGGCGTTCCACCACGCCGCGGCCCGCCGCCCTGCCTTCAACCTTGACACGTGGGCCATGCCGCCTGCGCTGGCTGGGGGCATCTCCGAGCAAGCGCAAGGTGCCGACATCGTCGTAGCCGAAGGCTCCATGGGCCTTTTTGACGGCGTCGCCACCCGTGGTGAGAACGGCTTTGGTAGCTCAGCAGAAACCGCGTTGATGATGGGCTGGCCGGTGGTTCTTGTGATCGATGTGGGCGGGCAAGCGCAATCTGCTGCGGCCACCGCGCTTGGCTTCAAAACCTACAATCCCGACTTGCCGTTTGCCGGCGTGATCCTCAACCGCTGCGCCTCTCCGCGCCACGAGCGCCTTGCGCGGCTTGGCATGGACAAAGCTGGCGTGAACGTTCTGGGCGTGTTGCCCCGCCGCGGCGACCTAACCCTGCCAGAACGCCACCTTGGCCTGATTCAGGCGGTGGAGCATCCAGACCTAGAAGAGGCCATCACAGGCTACGCAACCTTCCTGCGTGAACACGTCGATCTTGAGGCGATCAAATCTGCCGCCCGCGCAGGAGACGCCAAAACCGGTACGCTGCCCAAGCCGCCTGCACAGCGCATTGCCTTAGCGCGTGACGCCGCCTTCAGCTTCACCTACCCGCATCTTTTGACCGGATGGCGCAACGCTGGTGCGGAAATTCTGCCGTTCTCCCCGCTTGCGGATGAAGCGCCTGATCCCAGCGCCGATCTGGTCTGGCTGCCCGGGGGCTACCCTGAACTGCACGCAGGAAAGCTGGCCGCTAACCAAGCCTATCTGACGGGCCTGCGCAAACACGCGGAAACCAAACCGGTGCACGGCGAGTGCGGCGGCTACATGGCGCTTGGTACCGCGCTGATCGACAAAGACGGCACCCGCCACGAGATGGCAGGTCTGCTGGGCCTTGTGACTTCTTACGAGAAACGCAAGTTCCACCTCGGCTACCGTCAAGCCACGCTCAACGCCCCGATGCTGGGCTTTGACACCGGCGCACGCCTGCGTGGGCACGAGTTTCACTACACCACCATTCTGGAAGAACCGGACGAACCTCTGGCCCAAGTGGGCGACGCCGATGGCAACCCTGTGCCAGAGACCGGGTCCATCAAAGGCCAACTTACCGGCACCTTCTTCCACCTGATCGCAGAGGCCACCTCATGAGCGGATTTGTCAGTTTTGTCAGTTCTGGACCAGGCGATCCTGAGCTTTTGACCCTGAAGGCCGTGAACCGTCTGGGCAAGGCCGAAGCGGTCCTGTTTGATGACCTGTCCGCCGGTCCCATCCTGGAACATGCCAACAAAGACGCCGACTTGGTTGGTGTGGGCAAACGCGCCGGGCGCCCCTCTCCAAAACAACATCACGTCAGCCAACTTTTGGTGGACTACGCCAAAACAGGCGCGCATGTGGTGCGATTGAAGTCGGGTGACAGCGGCATTTTTGGCCGTCTCGAAGAAGAGATCACTGCGCTCAAAGAGCATGGCATCGACTTTGAGATCATCCCCGGAGTGACCTCGGCCAGCGCCGCCGCAGCCGCTGCGCGCATTCCCCTCACTCGTCGGCTTGTGGCGCGGCGGGTGCAGTTTGTGACCGGCCATGACGTCGCGGGCGCCCTGCCCGGTGATCTGCACCTGCAATCTCTGACCGACCCTGGTGCTACCACCGTTTTGTTCATGCCAAAACGGACCTTCCCGGAACTGGCTGAGAAGCTTTTCGCCACTGGCCTGCGCCGCGACTGCCCTGCGCTTTTGGCGGAAAACGTCTCCCACCCGGATCAGACGCTAACCCGCACCACCATGGAAGCCCTGGCCGAGCAGCTCAGCAAAGAGATCAGCAAAGCCCCCGGCATCATCCTCTTTGGTGAATTGGCGGAAAGTGCATGATCAACCTGTCTTTGGTCGGCATTGGCTCCGGCAACCCCGATCACCTGACGCTTCAAGCGATTAAGACGCTGGAAGGCGCCGATGTGATCTTGCTGCCGCGCAAAGGTAACGAAAAAACCGAACTGGCTGATCTGCGTCGCATGATCGCTAGCGAGCTGCTCTCCACATCGCCAAAGATTGTCGAGTTTGACTATCCAGTGCGCGACGCCAACACACCGAAATACCTCGACGGCGTGAACACATGGCACGACGCGCTGGCCGCCATCTGGCAGGATCTGATTGCCACCCATGTGCCAAACAACGGCAACGTCGCCCTGATGGTCTGGGGCGATCCGTCGCTGTACGACAGCACCCTGCGCATTGCCGATCGGCTGATCGCACGCGGTATCGACCTTAACGTGCAGGTCATTCCCGGCATCACCTCATTGCAAATGCTGACGGCGGCACACGCGATTCCTCTCAACACGCTCGGTGAGGCGGTGCAGATCACAACAGGCCGCAAACTGCGTGACGAAGGCTGGCCTACTGACACGCCAACTGTAGCAGTCATGCTGGACGGTGAATGCTCGTTCCAAAGCCTCGACCCAGGCGGCATCCACATCTGGTGGGGCGGCTATGTAGGCATGGAGCAGCAACTCCTGATCGAAGGTCCACTATCTGAGGTCTCCGCCCAAATTGTAAAGGCCCGCGCGGATGCACGGGCCTCTAACGGGTGGATTATGGATATCTACCTGTTGCGCAAAGCGGCTTAGATTGTCGCCTCAAACAGCGCGGTCAGGTTGGCTTCGGTCAGCTCAACCGGGTTGCCGCCGCAAGACGGATCAATCAACGCGCCTTTCACCAGCTCCGGAATTGCCTCGGAAGTCACGCCAAGATCAGAGAGCTTGCGTGGGATGCCCATGCTGTCGTTGAAGCCCTGCACAAAGGCGCAGAATCCGTCAAAGCCGCCTTCGATGCCGAGATAGCCGGCCGCACGGTCAAACCGCTCCGCAATCACCGGCGCATTCAGCTCAAGAACTGCTGGCATGCAAACCGCGTTGGTGGTGCCGTGGTGGGTGTTGAACATCGCGCCAACCGGGTGGCTCATCGCGTGGATCGCACCGAGGCCCTTTTGGAAAGCGGTCGCCCCCATCATTGCGGCGCTCATCATCTCTGCACGGGCTTCGATGTCACGACCGTCCGCATAAGCGCGTGGCAGGTTCTCCACCACCAGCTTCATGCCTTCCAGCGCGATGCCCTGGCTCATTGGGTGATAATGCGGGCTAGAGTAAGCCTCCACACAATGCGCAAATGCGTCCAGACCTGTACCGGCAGTGATGAACTGTGGCATGCCTACAGTCAGTTCCGGGTCACAGATCACCACGGAAGGCAGCACCTTCGGGTGGAAGATGATTTTCTTCTCATGGCTGACACTGTTGGTGATCACGCTGGCGCGACCCACTTCGGAACCGGTGCCTGCTGTGGTTGGCACCGCCACGATAGGCGCAATCGCGTCAGCGTCCGCGCGGGTCCACCAGTCGCCAATGTCTTCAAAATCCCAGACCGGACGGGTTTGCCCCGCCATGAAGGCCACCATCTTACCCAAGTCGAGACCAGAGCCGCCGCCAAAGGCAATCACACCGTCGTGGCCGCCCGCCTTGTAGGCTTCAACACCGGCTGTCAGGTTCAGCTCATTTGGGTTTGGATCGACGTCTGCAAACAAACCACGGCCCAGCCCGGCCGCTTCCATCAGGTCCAGCGTGGCCACCGTGATTGGCAGGTTCGCCAGGCCTTTGTCAGTGACCAGCAGCGGTTTTTTCATGCCAGCCTGGGCACAGGCTTCTGCCAATTCCCCAATGCGGCCAGCCCCAAAACGGATCGCGGTCGGATAAGACCAGTTTCCAGTGAGTGTCATTGTTCTTCCTCAAAATGTGGATGCCGGGACATTCTGTCTCCGGCATCCGGTTTATCCGTTCCCTTTTGCACTGACAAAGAACGGATCCCCTTGTTTATACAGTCACCTTTTTCAGGTGATAGCTCTTTGGTCGCGTCAGGTTCTGGTAGCCGATCACCGACAACCCACCGCCACGCCCGGTGTTTTTGCAACCGGTCCAACACAGGCCCGGATCAAGGTAGTCGGCACGGTTCATAAACACGGTGCCGGTCTCGATCTCATTGCCCACCCGCTCGGCGCGCTCTACGTCTTTGGTCCAGAGCGACGCGGTCAAACCAAACTCGCTGTCGTTCATCAGCGCAATGGCCTCTTCATCAGAGGACACCTTCATAATGCCAACAACCGGACCAAAGCTCTCGTCACGCATCACGCGCATCTCATGAGTCACATCGGTCAGGATCTGCGGCGTCAGATAGGCCCCGCCGTCATCTTCGGCAAAAGTCTCGATATGCGCAGTGGCACCATCTTCCAGCGCCTCAGCAATCTGCGCCCTTACCTCATTTGCAAAACGCACGTTCGCCATGGGACCAATAGTGGTCTCTTCGTCCAGCGGATTGCCAAGCTTGTAGCCTTTCACAATCTCCACCGCCTTGGCCACAAAGTCGTCATACAGGCTCTCGTGAACATAGATACGCTCAATGCCACAGCAGCACTGGCCGGAGTTGAACATCGCGCCATCGATCAGCGTGTCGACCGCCGCATCCAGGTCGGCGTCTTTCATGACATAGCCCGGATCTTTACCTCCCAGCTCGGTGCCAACACCCGTAAAGGTGCCCGCCGCGGCGCGTTCCATCGCCTGACCACCACCGACAGAGCCGGTGAAGTTCACAAAGTCAAAGGCATTGCCCGCAATCAAATCGTTGGTCACGTCATGGCTCAGGAACACATTCTGGAACACATCTTCCGGTACACCCGCGGAATGGAAAGCCTGCGCCATGCGCTCGCCGACGACCAGCGTTTGCGTCGCGTGTTTCAGCATCACTGTGTTGCCTGCGATCAGCGCTGGCGCAACGGTGTTAATGGCTGTCATGTAAGGGTAGTTCCAAGGCGCTACAACAAAGACCACCCCGTGTGGAATGCGTTTGATGTAGCGTTTGAAGGTGGCGTCCTCGCCCACCTGAATGTCCGCAAGGCTCTCCGCCGCGATAGACGCCATATGGCTTGCGCGCTCGTTAAAGCCGCCAAACTCACCGCCATAACGCACCGGGCGGCCCATCATCTTGGCAATCTCCGGCACGATCTCATCGTTCATTGCGCCCACAGCCGCGACACCGGCCATCACCAGGTCCACGCGTTCCTGCAAGGGACGCGCCGCCCAGGCTTTCTGTGCCTCCTTTGCGCGTTTGGCCGCAGCAAAGGCCTCATCCGCGCTCAGCACAGGGCGTTCTGCAAAGACCGATCCATCGATCGGAGACACACAAGTCAACATGCCGCTCATGGCAACACTCCATCCATTGGGGGCAGTCGCCCCGCTTTTCTTAGTTCACTAGTCCGCCGGAGACGCGAAGGGTCCCCCCTCCTCCCGGCCTTAGGCCCGCTCAAACCCGCGGGCAATTTCCCAATCGGTCACAACCGCCTCAAAGGCTTCCTGCTCCCATTCCGCCATGCGTACATAGTGGTCGACGACCGCATCGCCCATAGCCTCGCGCAACATCTTAGACCCACGTAGGGCCTCGGTTGCATCTTTCAACGTGGTTGGGATCTGCGCATTGCTGTTCTCATAGGCATCCCCGCTCAACGGTGCGCCCGGATCACATTTTTCCTCAATGCCCTTAATACCAGCCGCCAACAGCGCGGCGATCGCCAGATAGGGGTTCATATCCGCGCCCGGCACCCGGCATTCCACGCGCACCGCCTTGGTGCTGTCCCCGCAGAGACGGAAGGCCGCCGTGCGGTTGTCGACTGACCAGACCTTCGCCGTTGGGGCAAAGCTGCCCTTCTGGAAGCGTTTATAGCTGTTCACATATGGCGCGAGGAACACGGTGATGTCATCGGCATACTTCAGCAAGCCGCCCAGATAGTGGCGCGCCAGCTCGGACATACCGAGATCCGCATCGGCGTCATAGAACGCCGGCACCCCGTCTTTGGTCCAAAGCGATTGGTGTACGTGGCTGGCGCTGCCAACTTTGTCGTGGCGCCACTTTGGCAGGAAGGACACCGCATGGCCCTGCTGCCAGCCAATTTCTTTGGCGGCGTGCTTCGCAATGGTGTGATTTTCCGCCGCGTCCATCGCGCTGCCATAACGGATGTTGAGCTCTTCCTGTCCAGTCTCGGCCTCGCCTTTGGAGCCTTCGATAGGGATGCCAGACCCATAAAGACCGTTGCGCAGGGTGCGCATCACGCCTTCTTCCTTGGTGGTCTGCAGGATGTGGTAGTCTTCGTTGTAGGCGCTGATCGGTGTCAGATCGCGATAGCCGGATTTGCTCAGCTCTTCAAAGCTCTGCTCGAAGATAAAGAACTCCAGCTCGGTGGCGGACACGGCTTCAAAGCCCATTTCCGCCAGCCGCGTCACCTGCTTCTTCAGCATACCACGCGGGGAGTGTTCAATGTCGTGATGACCGTGATGGTCCATCACGTCGCAAATCACCAGCGCAGTGCCTTCCAGCCAGGCCGCCTTGCGCAGCGTGTTGAGGTCCGGCTTCATGATATAGTCGCCATAGCCCGCCGACCAGCTGGTCGAGGCATATCCCTCAACCGTGTGCATCTCCAGGTCAGTGGCCAAAAGGTAGTTGCAGCAATGGGTCTCTTCCCAGGCGCTGTCGACAAAGTGCTGCGCCACAAAACGCTTGCCCATCAGGCGGCCCTGCATGTCCACAATACAGGCCAGAACGGTATCGATCTCGCCGCTGGCGCTCAGCGCGCCCAGTTCTTCTAGGGTCAGGTTGCCAGACATCTGATGCGCATTCCTTTGTATCGGGCCTTCGCGTGGCGTGTTTTGTCACCGAAGCCCCGGCACAACAACCGGGGCTTCGCAGTTCTCATCGCTAAGAGATCTTAGCCGTAACGGTACGGACGGCCAGCCGCCTGCATGTCCGCGTTGTACTTCTTGAAGATCTCAACAACTTTCGCCTTGGTTGGGCTTTCGGCCGCGATCTCATCCCAGAACTTCACGGCGGCGGTTTCCACCTGTGCCCATTCTTCATCCGGAATGGTGGTCAGCTGCATCTTGGTGCCGTTGACGCGCAGGTTGGCTTCGCCACCCCAGTACCACCACTGACGGTAGTAGTGCGACTGGTCACAGCAAACGCGGAACAGGGTCTGCAAATCTTCTGGCAGCTCGTTCCAACGGCCCTGGTTGGCAAAGAAGCTGCCTGCCCATGCGCCGGAGATGTTGTTGGTCAGGAAGTAGTTGGTCACGTCGGCCCAACCCACGGTGTAGTCCTCGGTGATACCGGACCATGCGATGCCGTCGAGCTCGCCGGTCTGAACCGCTACTTCGATGTCTTCCCATGGCAGGGTCACTGGCACTACGCCAAACTGGCTCAGGAAGCGGCCCGCGGTTGGGAAGGTGAAGACGCGCTTACCTTTGAGGTCGGCGAGGGAGTTGATCGGGTCTTTGGTGGCAAAGTGGCATGGGTCCCATGCACCGGCGCTGATGTGCTTCACGCCCACTTTGGAGTACTCTTCGTCCCAGATCTCGTTCAGGCCGTACTGGTTGAACAGCACGGGCACGTCGAGGCTGTAGCGCGAACCAAACGGGAAGTAGCCGCCAAACACGGTCACTTCGGTTGGGGACGCCATGGAGTCATCGTCAGACTGCACTGCGTCGATGGTGCCGCGCTGCATCGCCCGGAACAGCTCACCGGTTGGGACCAGCTGATCGGCATAGAACAGTTCGATCTGCATGCGGTCGCCTGCGATCTTGTTGAACATGTTGATCGCCGGATCAATCACATGCGCCGCCAGCGATGGACCGGCGTAGGTCTGCATGCGCCATTTGATGGTGCTCTGTGCGAGCGCCGGGGTCGCCAGTGGTGCGGCCATCGCCCCAACACCGGCGGTCTGAAGAAACTTACGTCTTGTCGTCATCTCTTACTCTCCTTGTTGCGTTTCGGCCCCGTTTGCGGCGCTCTGTTCTGTTGTTATTTTCCGTAGACATAGTTCGGCAGCCACAGCGCGATCTGAGGGAAGATCATGACCAAAGCCAAGGCCAGGACCATCACCGCCACAAAGGGCACGATGCTGCGATAAATGTCGCGTAGGGTGACTTCTTTGGGCGCCATGGCCCGCATAAGAAACAGGTTGTAGCCAAAGGGCGGCGTCATATAGGCGATCTGCGTGGTGATGGTGTAAAGCACGCCATACCAAATCAAATCAAAGCCCAGCACCTTCACCAGCGGCACGTAAAGCGGCGCGACAATCACCAGCATCGCGGTGTCATCCAGGAAGGTGCCCATGATGATGAAGCTCAGCTGCATCAGGATCAGGATCATCCAAGGCTCCAGCCCCAACTGCTGGGTAAACAGGTTGTCGATGGCCTTGACCGCGCCCAGCCCGTCAAACACCGCGCCAAACCCAAGCGCCGCCAGAATGATCCACATGAACATGCAAGAAATACCAAGCGTGCTGCGCACGGACTTCTCAAACACTTCGCGGGTCATGCGGCCCTTCAGGACTGCCGCAACAAAGGCCGTGATCGCCCCAATTGCCGAGCTTTCCACCAGCGAGGTCCAGCCGTTCACAAAGGGGATCATCATGGTGGCGAAGATCACAATGGGCAGCAGACCGGCGCGCAGCAGCTTCATCTTTTCGGCGCGGCTGATGTTACGCTCGGCTTCCGGCAGAGCGGGGCCAAGCTCTGGCTGAATGCGGCATCGGATCACCACATACATGATGAACATCGCCGCCATCATCAGGCCCGGGAACACCCCGGCAAGCCACAGCTGCCCAACCGGCTGGCGCGCGATCATCGCATAGAGCACCAGAACCACAGAGGGCGGCACCAGAATACCCAAGCTTGACCCGGCCTGAATGACCCCGGTGACCATGCGTTTGTCATAGCCCCGCTTCAGCAGTTCCGGCAGCGCAATGGTGGCGCCAATCGCCATGCCCGCCACGCTCAAACCGTTCATTGCGGACACCAGAACCATCAACAGGATTGTGCCAATGGCCAAACCGCCTCTGACCGGTCCCATCCAGACGTGGAACATCTTGTAGAGATCGTCGGCGATCTTACTCTCGCTGAGCACATAGCCCATGAAGATGAACATCGGCAGGGTCAGAAGCGGATACCACTTCATCAGTTTCATCGCGGCCGAGAACCCGATGTCAGAGCCACCTGTGCCCCACAGCAATACCGCTGCCAGCACGCCAACAAAGCCAATTGCGCCGAAAACACGCTGCCCCGTCATGAGCATCAGCATCATGGTCGAGAACATCAGAATGGCGATCATTTCGTAAGACATTAATAGTCCACCCCACGAATGCGCGCGATGTCCTTCATGAGCTCAGAAATCGCCTGCAAGAGCATAAGAATAAAGCCAAAAAGCATGATCAGCTTGATTGGCCAGAGAACCGGGCGCCAGGCCGTCGGGCTGCGCTCGATGTATCCGATGATTTCACTGGCAGCCTCTTTGCCACCGGTGATGTAGGCCACAACTAGATCCTTGTAGAAGGAGTATGGCTCAACCCCAAAGTGCCCGAGTGAGTAAGCACTGGAGCCAACCGCCCCGTGGATCAGAATCACTAGATAGAACATCAGGAAGAACACGGTCATCGCGTCAACGATCGCACGCTGGCGCAACGTCCACTCACCGTAAAACAAATCCATCCGCACGTTCGAACCCATCTGCACGGCATAGGGCCCACCAAGAATGTAGTAGGCCACCATGGCGAACTGTGCCATTTCCAGCGTCCACATCGAGGGCGTCATGAACGTCTTTGAAAACGACGACCACAGCAGGATCGCCATCATGACAAAGATGCCATACATGACAAATCGGCCCACCTTGCGGTTAAACCAGTCTACGCCGTGGATATAATAGCGTATGAGCTTGGGCATCAGGCGATCTCCCCCGCGTCGCGCAGCTCAGCGATACCCTGCGCAATGGCAGCCTCCAACACGTCGGCAATCTGCGCTGCCTTGGCCTCGTCCGCCAGCAAGTCATTGCGCACCTCAAGCATCACGTTTGGCAACTTGTTGGGAAGCGCGTAAATCCGCAGCGAGTGTGTCACGCCGTGTTCCGGCCCGTAAGGGTCGTTGCGAAGCGTCACGAAAGGCCCGTCTTCCATAGACGCCAGCATGTTGTCAGCCAGCCGCGTGTCCCGATCATGCAAAATGCCAATCTCCACCGCCCGCTGTTTTCCATGGTACACGGGGGTAAAAGAGTGCACCGTGACAATCGCCTTGGGGTGCACCACCTCAATCACCTGCTCCACAGCCTCTTTGAAAGGCTGATAGATTTGAGCAACACGCGCCGAGCGGTCTTCCTCTGACAAATCGACATTGCCGGGAATGTCGAACACCTCGCTTTTTGACGGCACAGCGTCCGGCGCTTCCGGTGGGCGATTGCAATCATAGAGCAACCGCGACACGCCTCCAGCCACAACCGAAGACCTAAAGCGCTTTGCCAGCTCTTTGGACAATGCCAACGCGCCGGGATCCCACGCGACATGACTGCGACGCACATCTTCGCTTAAGCCCAGGTTCCCGAACTCTGGCGGGAAAGCGCAAGAAGCGTGTTCACACACGAACAGAATATCGGACGGCGCAATGTCGCCTTCGATCTTCACCGCCTCTGAATCGTCAAGAGTCATATTGGTCCCGTCGTGCCATTTCCGATTTGTGAACAAACTTCTTCAGAGATACCCGCTCTGTCAATAATTATTCTGAAATTTATCTTCTCAGATTTGAAGTTTGAAACTATGCTTACATTTGTAGCAGTTAGTAAGTGAGCCCTCCGTGAAAGACACCGCACAAGAAACGATAAACAAGATTTATGACAGCTTGACGCGAGCCGAACGCCAGCTTGCGGGTGTGATTTTGGAGAACTACCCCATGTCAGGCATGGGCTCGATCACCCGTCTGGCGGAGAAAGCCTCTGTGTCTACTCCCACTGTGGCTCGCATGGTGCAAAAGCTCGGATACTCCGGCTTCCCAGAGTTTCAGGACGCATTGCGACAGGAAGTGGAAGCCCGGTTTTCCAACCCCATCGCAAAACATGAAAGCTGGGCACAAAGCGCTCCGGAAGCGCATATCCTCAACCGCTTCACCGATGCGGTCATGGCCAACATCCGGCAAACCTTGGCAAATATCGACTCGGAACAATTTGACGCTCTCACGGCCCTACTCGCCGACGAAAAGCGTGCGCTGTATATCACCGGCGGCCGTATCACACATGCGCTGAGCGAATATCTACACTTGCACATGCAGGTCATTCGAGCCCGCGTGCGCCATATTCGAGGCACCTCAAATGCATGGCCACACGACTTGCTGGACATGTCAGAAGGCGATGTTGTGTTGATTTACGACATTCGCCGTTACGAGAACTCCACCCTCCGATTGGCCGAGATCGCGAAAGCGCGCGGCGCCAAGATCGCGCTGATCACGGATCAATGGCAAAGCCCGATCAGTCAGTATGCCGACGTCTCGCTCAAATGCCGGATCGAAGCCCCGTCAGCTTGGGATTCCACCATCGCAATGATGCTTCTGTCCGAGACCGTGATTGCTGCCGTGCAAGAAGCGCGCTGGGATCAAACTGAGAGCCGCATGCATACGCTGGAAGACATGTTTGATCAGACAAAAATCTTCCGAAAATTCGTCTGACCCTCAAAAGCACGAAGCCACCGGCAGAACTTCACGCCTAGGTAGATTTCAGCAAACAGGTGCCAGATTCCCGCCCTATTTTCAGGGAAATCATGGGATTTGCCCTTGAAACACAGGGTTAACAAAAGATTAATTTTTTCCCTTTCGTGTAGGCTGCCGCCGCTTTTTGACCGCATTTCTCGCGCACACTCAACGTATCAAGCCGGCAAAAACGTCGGCAGTAGTGCGTTACATAGTTAGGCGGGTTTTAAGCACAGACACAGCACCAGAAAGGGCTGGGACTATGAAAATTTTGGCCGTTGATGACGATGAGCACATCTGCGAACTGCTTTCTGAGGCAATCGCAGCCAAGACCTCGCATAGCGTTGCCACTGTTACCTCAGGACCAGACGCCATTCGGGCAATAGCCAAAGCCAAGATCCCCTTCGACTGCATTATTCTGGACATCCAGATGCCGATTATGGATGGCATCACACTCGCCAAAAAAATTCGTAAGACAAAGTCCTACACGCGCACACCAATCCTCATGCTGACCGCAATGTCGCAGAAGAAGTACATTGATGCGGCCTTCGAAGCCGGCGCAACGGACTACATCACCAAACCGTTTGATTTCCTGGAGTTGTTCACGCGCTTAACGATTGCCGAACGTCAGGTTGCCGAGCAACTTGAACTTTCCGCCAGCGTATCGGAAATGACTGCGCTCAAAAGAGATCTTATTTTTAACACGGCGCATAGCCTTAGCGAACCAATTGAGCTTACCGGCGTCACACAGCTTGTCGGCTGCATGGCGTTTGAAAAACATGTCTTGGACATGCCGCGCCGCCAGCGCATGCGCACACAGGCATTCGCTGCAAAAATCAGCACGATAGAAACAGCCTACACCTCTCTTTCGGCGGTAGCCTTTCGCAAACTTCTGACCGACATTGGCAGTGAATTGCTATCGGTAATTGCGCACAGCGACACGCGCGTGACTTACAAGGGCAACGGCATTTTTGCAGGAACCCTACCCCGCAGTGCCGGGTATTCCAGCTCCCGCCTTGAGACTGACTTAAACGCGCGCCTTAAGTACGTCCCATCGACCCAAATTGATGGCCTGCAAAACGAACTTTGTTTTGGGGAGCCTGTCCCGTTGCGCACACTCACTCGTGCAGGCGCTCTAGGCGCGCTGCAAAAAGCAAGTGAGCGGGTACAGAGCCATTCACCTCAAACGCGCGCCGCCAATTTACGCAAAACTGTCCGCTTGCACCCGGCCAGTGGGTTTCAAACCGAAATGGAGCGCCGCGCCTACGAAACGCTGCTGCACGACGCCTTACACGAAGACCCTCAACCGACAAAAATCGCGTCTGCTTTCGGATAGCGCTAGTGGTGCGTCCGTGACAAATCCATACGTGCAACTTGCACGGGAGCACCATCCACCAACATCACGGGACCGGCTGGTTCCGCAACCAATCCAAGCCGACGAATCCAGCGAGGCCAGACAGCCGGCACAAGCCCTATCACCTGTTTGGCACCCATCTCTCGGGCAGAGTCGATTAGCTTTTCCATCAACCGCGTTTGCACCTCGGTTCGATCTTCCGCTGGCACATCGTGCGCGACAAAGACCCTACTGGCATCCAAAATATGCGGATCAATAGGCGCCTCATCGTAAAGCAAGTTGGTTGGAATAGATTCAAGCATGCCTTTCTGGGCATCCCGAACCATATAAGAATACATGCCGCACCGCGCAGTTGTCGGCGTTAAGCGCACACCGGCGAGCACACGCTCCCCCTCATGCACTGCGATCCAGCTTGATGCTGGTGTGTCGTATTGGTCGTACTCCATGCCTGCCACTTCGGGCAGGTCCCAGTTGTTCTGCACAATAAAGGACTGTTTGCGCGCCCTAAGCAGATTGACCATCAATTCGCCATGCTTGTGCATGTTCTCGAATGACAGGGTAGTCGTCAGCATTTCCCCAATTTCTCCGGATACTCATTGCCCCAGGTACCAAAAATTTACTCGCACAGAGGCGCGGCCATTCTGGCGCGCACCTGACACATACCCAAACACTCGTCACCGCACAGAAAACACACAGAAACCCTAGTCACCCGCCTTAAGACGGGATTTCCCTAACTACTCACGCAACAACCGGAAAATCTTTACTCGTCCTCTGAGACCGCCAGCGAACACTACCATGCCGCGAAACGGAACCTGGATCCACTTTCACCCACAACGCGATTGAGACACAATTTTTAGCCAAACTCTACACAAAATGTTCAACCATAAAATTTTGTCGATTGTTTCTGCTCCTAAAACACAGTTTTGCCATTTTATGTAAATGTTATGCAAAAAATTTACTCTCTATCAACCAATTAGCGAGAAACCTTGGTTAACGGCTTGGGCAGTTAACGAATTGCTTCGCGAAATTTCCCAGCCACAAACACCAAATTGCCACCTTGCGTCGTCAAACCTGCACGAAACAGTCAAACGTCACGCCAAGAGGAAACAGGAAAAAGAGATGCAGCCATACTTCCTCAACTTTCACGTTAAAGGCGAAATCGCACATACGATGCTTTTGTCTGATCCGGAGCCGCGACTCTTGGTTGATATCTCAGCCACCGCTGCAACCGAATCCAAGGCGCCCGGTTTCCGCTACCCCAAGCGCGTCTGCTTCACAGTGACCGATCAAGCGTTGATCGCACGTTTTCGCGAAACCGTGACACCCGGCGACGTGATCGAGGCCACCGGAACCTTTGACCAATCTGGCTACGTGCCACACAAAAACGGCCACATAGATACAACCTTTGAACTGCTGGACTTTGTGCGCACGGATGCCGTTGGCAAACTGGAACATGACGGGCGTGTTTTCCAAACGGACACAAATGCGCGCCCAAGTTAGGAAAATCCATTTCCTGCCAGAACCGGACCATCTTTGAGCCACATTCCACTGCTTTTTGGGAGTAACCACGCCAAACCGCTGGTTGGCGCTTCAACAGACCACGACCGGATGTCGCAGAATGCACATTGAACACTCAAACCGCTCCCGGTTGGACTCCCCGATCTTGCGCCGCATCGCAGGGTATTTTCGGGTCATGTTCCCGCGCCGCCAACCGCCGGTAGAGCACTCCCGTCGCCTCAAACAACAAATTCACGATTTTGCCAGCGGTGGCGCCGCCCTTTTCTGGCAACGCCAAGGTATTTACGCAGGTGCCGGTTTCCTATGTGGATTTTACTTTTCCTGGCCGCTTGCCGCGTTGAGCTATCTCCTTATCCAAGTAGGAGACATTTTTGACGTCATTGTGTGCCACAAAGTCATCCACCGCACAGACCATTCCCTGCGGCACAGTCACCGGCTGTTAAAGCTGCTCTTTGTATCAAACGCGGTTTCCGCGGTGTCTATTGCCGCCTTCACCTTGATGTTGGCCCGTTTGGAAGGTCCCGGAGAACACTTCACCTCGCTGTTCTTTCTTTTTGCAGCGGGCCTATTTGCGGCGGTAAACAACCACCAACTCAAACAAGTGCTGGCTCTACGCCTTATTACATATGGCGCGCTGTTCATTTTCATCCCCGTATCTGACATTCTGTCAGAAGGGGCAGCTTTCAATTCTAAGCTCTGGCTACACTTCTCAACCTCACTGTTTGTGCTCTACTTCGTTCTGGAATGTTCCACCATTTTTCTGCGCATGTATCAGCGCACCTTGGATCAAATGGACGAATTGAGATCCGAACGGGACAAGGCACGCGAGAGCTATGAGCTCAAATCCCAGTTTGTTTCCGTGGTCAGCCATGAGTTGCGCACGCCGCTGACGTCGATCACAGGGTCGCTGACCCTCATGCGGGAAACCAATCTGTCAAAGGATCCGGAGAAAGCGGACCGCATGCTCGACATCGCGCATAAGAACAGCAAACGCCTGAGCAAACTGATAAACGACCTGCTGGACATTCAGAAAATGGAAGCCCGCAAGATGGTCTATCATTTTGCACCAGTGGATCTTGGTGCGCTGCTCAATGATGCAGCACAATCGATCACGCCTTACGCGGATCAATACGAGATCGTTGTGCGTACGGTTCCGCCCCCCTTCCCACTCACCATCCGAGCGGATCATGAGCGCATGATGCAGGTGCTCGACAACCTGCTATCCAATGCGGTGAAGTTCTCCCATGAAGGTGGGTATGTCGAACTCAGCGCGCGGCTTCAAGACGGGTGCGCCATGCTGGAAGTCCGCGACTACGGCGTGGGCATACCAGAAACCGAACGCCATAAAATCTTTGGAAAATTCATCCAAGCGGACAATTCTGACTGTCGCAATTTCGAAGGCTCAGGCCTCGGTCTGTCTATCGCGCGCCAGATCATTGAGGACCATGGAGCCTCTATCGATTTTGACAGCACCCTGGGCGAAGGAACACGTTTCTACGCAACCTTTCCCCTCTGTGACACCGAAGAAAACATCAGCATCGAACTTCCACAAATGTAGGCCCCAACAGGAGCAATCTCATGTTTCCAGACGATCATCAGGACAAGTTTGACCGCCTTCGCCGCCATTTCATGTCCGGCTTGCCTCAACGCGAAGCGGAAATCGAAGACTACACAGCCACTTTGCTAGAACACGGCCCAGACCGTCCTGCGCTCGAGGGATTACATCTGGCCGCTCACAAACTTGCTGGCATCTGTGCCACTTATGGGCTGCATCGTTTGGGGCAATTTGCAGAGAAGGCTGAGGCGCTTCTTGAACGCAGTCAGTCGCAAGCGCCGTGTGAGGCCGAGATGGAGGACATTCTTGTCGCAACCGATCGGCTTACCGAAGAGCTGAGCTCCGTGATTGAAGCCTCCTAAGACGCTCTATCAGATACCCGCCACAATGGCTCGCAATTGATCCGGCAGAGCGACCGGATCAAACGGCTTTTGGATCGCACCATCGGCGCATTTCGTGATGTCGGAATGGTGCTTGGACGTCACATCTTTAGATGTCATGAACACCACGGGCACATCCGCCAGCTCGTCTTGCCGGCGCAGCTTGGCCAGGGTTTCCAATCCGCTCAAACCCGGCATCATCACGTCGAGCAACAACAGATCCGGTGCAAACTTTGCAGCCTTTTTGATGGCATCCATGCCATTGGCACATTGCATTACCTCAAACCCGCCGAACTCTGCCAAAGCAAGATATGTGATTTCGCGGATATCCGCGTCATCTTCCACGTGCAGAATCTTTCGGATCTCAGTCATTCTCTTTACACCTCAGTCTCTTAAACGCCGATCCTAGCGTTTGTATTTCTTAATGGAAAGCCTATGGAGACCACCGCCATATCAATAGATTTGACCGTGACGTCGCGTGTCAATTTGCGCCTGCCTACTTGAGCCCAGGACTTCTGCTTCTACAATCGCGTCACCATATTTGCCGAGGAGTCGCTATGTCAGACCAACCGCTTTTGATAGAACGCATCGACAATGCGCTTGTGCTGACGCTCAATGATCCGGCGCGTCTCAATCCAATCCGGGTTGCCACACGGGAAGCCATCTCCAAAGCGCTGGAACAGGCCGAAGAAGACACGTCCATTCGCGCGATTATTCTCACCGGCGCAGGCGGGAACTTCTCATCCGGTGGCGACATCGCCGCGATGGACGCACCGGCGCGCCTCAAACGCATAAATTTTGAACACGTCAAACACATGGTGAACCAAATCACCGGCGGTTCAGTTCCGGTCATCGCGGCCGTCGAAGGCTGGGCCGCTGGCGCGGGTCTGGCGGTGGCTATGTTGTGTGACACCGTGATCTCCGGAAGCTCCGCCCGCTTCATGGCGGCCTTTCCAAAGATCGGCCTGATGCCGGACTACGGCCTGCTGGCCTCCCTACCCGCCCGCGTGGGCCAGGCCCGCGCCCGTCAGATCATGCTCTACGCCAAACCCGTCGGCGCAGAGCGGGCAGAGAGCATCGGCATGGTGGACGAAATCGTTGAAGATGGAAAAGCGCTCGAAACCGCGCTTGAGCTTGCCAAACATGTTGAAACCCTGGGGCCGGAAGCCCTGCGTGCCATCAAGGCGTTTGACAGCGGTCGCATGGACCGCGCGATCGATTATGAGCGCGACCTGCAACCGCTCCTTTTGGGCAGCGACAACGCCAAAGAAGGCCGTGCCGCGTTCTTTGAGAAACGCCCGCCGAACTTTAAACCCAGCTAAAAGAGAGGCCCGCCAATCCAGCGGGCCTCTCTATCTCAGGCAAAATCAATGTGGTGGTAGAGCGGCAGTTCGCGAATGCGCTGCCCCGTCGCCGCAAAGATCGCATTGGCCAGGGCGGGTGCCGCTGGCGGCACAGGCGGCTCGCCAATCCCGCGCACCTTGTCGCCATTTTCCAAGCCTCGCACCATGATCTCCGGACACTGCGCCATGCGCATGCCTTCGGCATCCCAGTAGTTGGCTTGCTCCGCCATTCCGTCGGAATACGTGATCTCACTGTTCATCGCGTGGCCCAGCGCAAAGATCACGCCGCCTTGCACAAGGTTCTCAAAGTTCACTGGATCAATCACCGTGCCCACGTCGGCCGCGACCCAGACCTTATCGATGGTGATGCCTTCATCGGTGTTTGTGACCTCGATCACCTCCGCCGTTGGAACGCCAAAGCTCTCGACAAAGGCCACACCGCGCCCTTTGTTCGGCCCCAACGGACTGCCCCAGTTGGACATTTCGCCTACGGCTTCAAGCACCTTGCGGCTCACGTCATGTTGCATCAGACGAATGCGCTCTTGTAGCGGATCGGCGCCGGCTTCATGGATCAACTCATCCAGCAGACTGTCAAAAAAGAACCCACCCGCCGAAGCACCAACCGAGCGCCAACTCGATACCGGTGCCAATTCAGGCACGCGGTAGGCCCGCATGCGGAAGTTCTCTAAGCCATAAGGATTGTTCCACGCGCCGGCGGCGATCTGCATATCGGGCCCCGGCACGTTCAAGCCCGCACGCCCCATCTGAGAGACAACCACCGACGGCATCGCCACCTGCAAATCCATCGCGGTCACTTTGCCATCTTTCACCGCGCCACTGCCGCGCGCCATGCCGATATGGCGCGGGAAGTCATGTGCAAAGTCCTCTTCGCGGCTATAGGTGAGCTTCACTGGAGTGCCACGCATCTGATTGGCGATCTCCGCGGCCAATTCAACGTGTTTGAACTCCAACCGGTGCCCAAAACTGCCACCCATGAAGTGGTTTACCAACTCGATCTGCTCAGACTTGTGCCCCGTAACCTTAGCCACCTGATCCTGCAACATGCGTGGAATCTGGTGCCCGGTCCACACCGTGACCTTGTCGTCCTCAACAAGCACAGTCGCGTTGAGCGGCTCCAGCGGAGCATGCGCCACATAAGGCACGCGATAGGCGGCCTCCACTGCCGTGCCCCCGGCTAGGGCTGCTGTCACATCCCCTTCGTTGCGCCACTCTTTGTCCAGTTGGTCGTCATTGAAGGACGCCTCAATCGCCGCCCAATGGCCGTCTTGCTCGGCGGGGTAAGGCGCTTCCCCCCAGTCAAAGTCAATGGCCTGAACCGCCTGAATGGCACGCCAAGTGTTGTCGGCCACCACAGCCACACCGCCGCTGACCTCAACAACCTTTTGTACACCGCGCATGTCTTCAGCCGCGCTGGCATCATAGCCGTTGAGCGCCCCACCCTGACGCGGGTTACACATCACCGCCGCATGCACCATGCCGTCGATGTCCACGTCGATACCGTAGTCCAACGTGCCGGTGGATTTCGCCACCATGTCCAGCCGCTGCATCGGCTTACCAATCAAACGCCACTCCGACGGTTTCCGCAGCGATATCTCGGTGACTGGCTCCAATTTCGCAGCCTCGCCGGCCAGTGCCGTGTAGGCGAGCTCCGTCCCATCCGGGAGTTGCACCGCGCCGTTTGCGGTTTTCAACTGCGCCACCGGCACGCCGCTCACGTTGGATGCCGCCAGCTTCAGAGTTTCCCGCGCCACTGCGCCTGCCTCGCGAAGTTTGTCATAGCTATCAGGCATGGCAGTAGACCCACCGGTGATCTGCATACCCAACAGCTTGATCATACCGCCCATAAAGCTTCGGGTAGCCTCAGCCGTAAAGCTCTCATCTGTCGCCATAAACGGCGCGCCATCCCCGGCCAATGCACGGTTCCAGTAGGCTTTGTCCGGCTTGCCAAAGTCGATCGCGAATTGACCAAACTCCACGTCCAGCTCTTCCGCAATCAGCGCGGCCTGCGCATGCGCCACACCCTGCCCTTTGTCACCATGCGGCGTGATCAGTGTGATTTTCTCACCATCAACCACCACCCAAGGGTTAAACGTGGACGCCCCATCGGCGAGCCCATCTTTGAGCGGGTTCTCATACGGCGTGCGTACTTTGTAGACACCAAAGGCCACACCGCCAGCCACCGCCACGGCGCCAAACAGGAATGTACGGCGCGCGATTGTTCCAACCTTGCCCATATCTTACGCCTCCTGCATCTTGGCAGCAGCGGTCTTCACCGCCGCGCGAATACGCGGATAGGTCCCGCAGCGACACAGGTTGCCGCTCATCGCTTCGTCTATCTCGGCATCCGACGGCATCTTGATCTCAGACAGCAGCGAGGCAGCCTGCATGATTTGCCCCGACTGACAGTAACCACATTGTGCCACTTGATGCTCTACCCAGGCTTCTTGCACCGCGTGCAGTGCTTCCGGTTGCCCCAAGCCTTCAATCGTGGTCACAGGTCCATCCACATCGGCGATCGGCGTCTGACACGACCGCACTGCCACACCATCGATGTGCACTGTACAGGCGCCACAGGCCGCGACACCGCAGCCATACTTCACTCCTTTGATCCCCAGTTCATCCCGAAGCACCCACAGCAGTGGCATATCCTCTTCGACATCCACCTCATGGGATTTTCCGTCCACGATCAGTTGCATAAGCTGCCTCCCGTTCTTTGGCGCTATTTGCGTTCTTGAACATAGGATAATGCACTTACCGCCAATACCACTCGCAGATTGCGCCATTTGACCTGCAAGATGTGACAAAGTGCCTAGCCTCCGATCTCCCCAAACCAAGAGATAGCCAAAGCTCTGCTCCCACCGCTCACGATTCGGCTGATTGCGCGGAACGCAGACGTCTTCTTACCGGCCAGTTTACCCAACTCCGGCCCCGCCCCAATCCGTTAGCGATACCGGCAGCGGAACCGATAGCGAAACCGCCAAAGTTTAACGCTAACATACTATTTTTTATTGGAATTTTACCTTTCTAAAACACTTCTACCCCTCTATAGCCAACGTCATATTCTTTATCGTTCAGAGCAGGACAGGAGCTCCTCATGACCGTCACCGTCGGCATCAACGGATTTGGCCGCATTGGCCGTTCGACCCTCATGCACATCGCTGAGGAAGCACGCGAAGACGTCCGCGTTGTGAAAATCAACGCAACCGGCCCTCTGGAAACCGCAGCGCACCTGATCCGCTATGACTCTGTACACGGACGCTTCCGCAACGAAGTAATCGCTGGCAACGGCACCATGGATGTGGGCATGGGCCCAATGCGGATGTACTCCACCTACGACATGGACGAGCTCGATTGGAGCGGTGTCGATGTTGTTCTGGAATGCACTGGCAACTTCAACGACGGTGAAAAAGCCAAGAAGCACCTGGAACGTGGCGCCAAGAAAGTGCTGATCTCCGCTCCGGCAAAAAACGTACAGAAGACCATCGTCTTTGGCGTGAACGATACACAGCTTGAAGCCAACGACAACATGATCTCCAACGGCTCCTGCACCACCAACTGCCTCGCGCCGGTGGCCAAAGTTCTGAACAACGCCTTCGGCATCGAAGAAGGTATTATGACCACGATCCACGCCTACACCGGCGATCAGCCAACGCTGGACCGTCGTCACAAAGACCTGTACCGCGCCCGCGCGGCGGCGATGTCGATGATCCCAACCTCCACCGGTGCCGCCAAAGCGCTGGGTGAGGTGCTGCCGGAGTTGAAAGGCAAGCTGGACGGCTCCGCAATTCGCGTGCCAACCCCAAATGTGTCTGCCGTGGACCTGACCTTCACCGCCTCCAAAGACGTCACCGTCGAAGACGTGAACGCTGTTATGGCCGAAGCCGCAGCTGGTGAAATGAAAGGTGTTCTGGGCTACAACGAGTTGCCGCTGGTGTCTGTGGACTTCAACCACACCACCGAAAGCGCCACCTTTGCAGCGGATCAGACCAAAGTGCTGGGCAAGCGTCTGGTGCGTGTACTGGCTTGGTATGACAACGAGTGGGGGTTCTCCGCACGCATGGCGGATGTTGCCTCACTGATGGGCCGCGCCTAAACACCTCACAAATCACAAAAACTTGCGCCCTCGGATGGGGTCGGGCATATCTGGTCCGACCAAGACACATCCGGGGGCGCAGTGCGTTCATGACCAACCAAATTGCCGTCTTTCTGTTTCTGTTCCTGCTGGCACTTTTGGGGATCGACCTTGTGTTCAACGACAGCGCCATGTCGCTCTTATTCGCCAAGAAGTTCACCGAATTGATCGAATGGGTCGCATTCTGGAGGTAAGGTTTGTGGGCCCGCGCAATGCCGCAGGCCCGCACCAGCTGGTTAGATAGACTTTTCGCAGGGTCAGCTTTTGAGCCGGTAGCCGGTCTTGAGCATAATATAGGCCGTTGCGATCAATGCCGCAGTTACGGAGCTGACCACCACCAGTCCTATCAAGGGCGCGCCGTCGGACACACCAATCATGCCATAGCGGGTGCCATCAATCAGGTAGAATATCGGGTTCACGCGTGTGAAGCTCTGCAGGCTCTCCGGCAGCGCTTCAACCGAATAGAAGGTGCCCGACAGGAAGGCCAAAGGCGTAACGATGAAATTGGTGATCGCCGCCATTTGATCAAATTTGTTGGCGAAAATCCCAGCAACGATTCCCACGGCCCCCATCATCGCGCCCCCAAGCAGCACAAAAGTCAGCGCCCAAAGCGGATGCGCCACCCCCTGCCCTAGGACCAGCGCAAGCGCAATGGTGATCGCCACAGCCACACACAGCCCGCGCGCGACAGACCCCGCCAGATAGCCAAGCACCAGTTCCATCGGAGACAATGGCGGCATTAGCGTATCGACAATATTGCCTTGCACCTTAGAGATCACGATCGAAGAAGAGGTGTTGGCAAAGGCGTTCTGGATCACTGTCATCATCATGATGCCCGGGATCAGAAAGGTCAGAAACGGCACGCCCATCACCGCGCCACGGCTGGGGCCAATGGCAATCGAAAAAATCAATAGGAACAATCCGGCGGTGACCAGAGGCGCCAAAAGCGTCTGGGTCCACACTGCCAGAAAGCGCAAAACCTCCCGTTTCGCCAACGTACCCAGCCCTAGCCAATTCACCCGGCCAAAGCGCCGCACGCCCATTTCTGCTGTCTGATCCTGTGCCATTGCCGCCAATTCCCCAAAGTCGCTGTGCTTTTACTTCCCCACTCAGGCATTTGCCGCGCCCGAGGGTGATTCTTCGCCTTGTAACTCGGGCTGGGGTGATTAGAATAGGTGCTTGACCAAGAAATGCAGAGGCGGCCTTTTTGGAGGCCGCTTTTTAGCTGAGGAAGTGACGGATGTCCTGGACCGACGAGCGCGTAGAGCTGTTGAAAAAAATGTGGGGCGAAGGCCAATCGGCCAGCCAGATTGCCAAGGAACTGGGCGGGGTGACCCGCAACGCGGTGATTGGCAAGGTGCACCGTCTGGGCCTATCCAACCGCGCCACCGGCGGTGCCAAAGCGGACGCAAAGCCAAAAGCAGACGCTAAGCCCAAGGCCGCGCCAAAGGCCAAAGCGGCGCCCAAACCCAAGGCCGCGCCAAAGGCAGAGCCCAAGCCAGAACCAAAAACCGAGCCTGCCGTGGCCGCGCGCCCTGCGCAGCCGCTGCGCAAGCAGATCATTCCAGCCGGTCAGCCGCTGCCGCCGCAGCCATCCGCAAATGAGATCAGCCCAGAAGCGCTGGCCAAGGTCAACGAAGTTGAGAAGACCGCCAAGAAGCTGTCGCTTATGGAACTGACCGAACGCACCTGCAAATGGCCCGTGGGCGACCCGGCCACCGAAGACTTCTGGTTCTGTGGCCTGCCTGTGCAAGCGGGAAAACCCTATTGCGAAGCCCATGTTGGCGTGGCCTTCCAGCCAATGAGCGCCCGCCGCGACCGCAAGCGGTAAGCTCAAAAAGCCGAAAAGACACTTTGAAAGCCCCGCCTTGCGCGGGGCTTTTTGCATACTATGCCGATTTCGCCACCGGCGCTGGCGCAAACTGCGCCTGCAATTCGCTGGCTCTTGCAAAGAACGCCTCCCGCACCTCTGCCGCATAGGGATTGGCCACCTCAATCGCATGCAACACTGTGGGGGGATCATCCTGCACCATGCCCACCGCCTCGCGCAGCAGGTCAAAACTGGCCGTGGTCATCCGCTCCGGTAACGGCCCCAAATCCGTTAGCACCTTACCAATCAGGTGGGTCAGACCCTGCACCATCGCCAGCTCGCGATCATGCTCTTCTGCCGTCGTGACAATCACTTCCAATCCACGCGCCTTGAGAAAGGCAGCCACCTTGCGCCAACGCCCGCCCCTCTCCGGGCATAAGGCAATCTTACGCCCGGCCACGCCATTCTTGGCACTCTGTGGACCAAACAGAGGATGGGTACCAAGGATTTCCACATGTGGCGGTAAAAGCTCCCGCATGTCGCGCATAGGCGCAACTTTCACCGAGCCCACATCGAGCACCAAAGTGCCCGGACGCAAATGCGGCGCCAGAACCCGGCAGACATGCGCCATGCGCGCCACGGGCACTGCCAGGATCACGATGTCACATTGCGCGACCTCTGCCAGCCCTTCCATCGGCACCCGCCGCCCGTCCGGCAAGCTGGCGCGGGTGTAGCTCGGATCACAGATCCGGATTGGGCAACCCGCCCAAAGCTCCTGCGCAATCAACCGGCCAAAGCCGCCAAAGCCCACCAAGCCGATGGTGGTTGGTTCGTCTATCTGTTGTGTCTGTCCCACAGCGGACCTCGTTTGTGAGGCCACGTTTGCCGGGACTAACTGTCTTGGAAGGTTGTTCTGTCTTCATCCCCGTCAAACGCAGCGGATGAAGATGCCAAAGACCCCGCCACTATGTGGTCAGGGTATAATAGGTGCCAAAAAAGATGCTGTTCTTGGTCATGCGCATGTGATGGCACGCATCCCGCATGCCCGTCAACCCGCTTCCTCTGGCAACGGGTCCACGATGTCGAGCCAGCGGACGTAAAGCGCGCAAAGTAACGATGCCGCAATCACCGCCACCATCATCGCCATCATCAGAACCGCACCGTTTTCCGGCTTTAACACCGCCCCTGTGAGGCTTGTCAAAGCCGCCCCCATGGCAACGCTCATCGCCCCGGACAGTCCAGAGGCACTCCCTGCCAGCTTCGGGCGCACCGACATGGCACCGCTGTTGGTGGACGGCAGGGTCAATCCATTTCCCAAGCCCACAAAAACCACAGCGCCCACGTATGTTACCGGATGCACAAAACCGACCAAGACAATCAAAAAGCCAACACTGAGACCGACAAGCCCGACGACGCGCCCCCCAATCATCAATGTCCAAAGAGGCACACGTTTTGCCAATCGCCCAGACAGGAACGAGCCCAATGAAAACCCAACGGCAATGGCGCCAACGGTCATGCCAACAGTGGTCGGGCGCAACCCGAACACCGCCACCCCTACAAGCACAATACCGGTGATGTAGATATAAAACGCGCCCACTGACAGACTGCTGCAAAGCGCATAACCCCAAAACCGGCGTGACTTCAAAAGCTCTGGATAGGTGGCAAACTGCTCCCCCATTGTGGCTGCGCGGTTGATGTTGGTCTCCCCCAAATCCCGCCACGTCAGCCACAGCAACCCGGCGCCAATCAACGCATAAACCGCAAAGTTGGACCGCCAGCCAAAAGCCTCATGCAGAAAGCCGCCAATCATTGGCCCGGTCATGGGCGCAATGGCCATCACCATAGAGATATAGCCCAACATGCTCGCGGCCTCTTTGGGCCCATGCATGTCGCGCACCACCGCACGGCTCAGCGCGATGCCAACCACGCCCGCAGCTTGCAACATGCGCCCTGCGAGAAACCCCACGATATCCTGCGCAATAATGCACCAAACAGATCCCAGGGTGAAAATAACCATCCCGATAAGCATCACCGGGCGCCGCCCATAGCGATCCGACAGGGGACCAATGACAATTTGCAAGACCACCGTGACCGCCAAGAACCCGCCCATCGACAGGTTCGCCACGGCGTAGTCCACGCCAAAGTCGTCCGCGATCGCTGCCAATGACGGCAAGAACATATTGAGCGACAAGACCGACATTGCTGTCAGCAAAATCAACGTGTTCAGATGCGGCGCACTCCGCCCATCATGACGACTCAATTGCCGCCTAGGAGGTTCCGCAAACCGCGCAGTGCCTCTTTCTCCAGCTTGTCTTTGATAGCGTCTTCTGTGGACTGGCCTTCCTGTTTCTCAAGCCCCAGTTCTTTCTCAAGCTTCTGTTTAGCCTCATCTTCTACCGCTTTGATATCCTTATCAAAGCTGCTCTTGAGCGCCTTTTCCAAATCAGGCACCACACTAGGATTGCTCCAACTGCCTTTGATCTTCACAGGCACAATCAAACGCGGCCCATCCGGCCCGTCCAGCTGCGGCGAAAACACATAATCGATTGTCCGCAAGCCGAGACCCACCGTGCCTTTGCCCGTTGCCGACAAGCGCGACAGCTTCATCAAAAGGTCATCATTGGTCAAAACGCCATCCGCAATGGTCCAGCTAGCGACCATGCTGTTGAATACGGTGGTGCCGCCGGTCACATCCCCGCGCAGCAGCTTGTCCAAATCAATGCCTTCAATTGTCCCGCGCCCAATCTCGACCCGACCGTCACCGCTCATGTTGTTCATCAAGGCATCCAGCGTCCCACCAGAACTCAAAAAGCGGCTTTCAAAGTCTGCCTTTCCGGTGAATTTGTCCAAATCCGCCGTGGCCGCTAAAAACGGCTGCAAAGCAATCTGCGCAACCTTCAAGTCGCCGCGCACCGAAAATCCACTTCGGTTGTTGGCCACAAATGTACCGGTCACCGCGCCCTCAAACGCCGCCATCTCCTGAATGGTCGCCACTGCCCGCGCGCGGTCAATTTCGACTGTGGCGCGGGTCTTGCCGAAGGGAATCCCGTTCAAGTCCATCGCCTCAGCTGCAAAACTGACGGTTCCATCCACCAACCCAAGCGCACTGGCATCAATAGGGGCCTTGGACCATCCAACAGGAACCGCGCTCTCAGGTGCGGCCTCATCACCGGCATCCTTGGCGGCAAACCGCAAAGTTTGTGTCGCGACTTGCGCCGCCACTTTGGGGCGTGTGCCCTTCAGGTCGATATCCGCCTGCACAGCCAAGTCATTTTCCATGCCGCTCACATGTCCACCACGCAAGGAAATCACGCGATCACGTGTCAGGGTCACGTCCCCCTTTACCTCTAGCGGGCCTTCCGGACCACCTGCGCCAAGCGCCGCAAAGAAAGCCGCCGCATCGGGTGCCGAGACAGTCAACTTACCAGTGGCTTCCGGCGCAATCCCCGCACGGCCAACAAAATTGACTGTTCCGCCTCCGGCCTCCATAGCCAGCTCCACCGCAGACACATCGCCGTCGATCAAGGCCAAAGGCGCCGCGACCACAGCGTCCAGCTTAATCGGCGCGCCAAATGGGCTGGCCTCAATCAACACATCCGCCGCCTTGTTCGCATCAGGCCATGCCATCTGCACCGACACCCCAGACAGCTCCTGCCGCGCCCCGCCATGTTCGATGTAACGCACCTGCGCGTCAGTGATGACCAAACGCTCCAGAGCAAAGCTCTCCATCCCAGAAGGCGCCCCGGAGTCAGAGACAGGGCGGCTGTCACCGCCAGACGACGCACTTTCGCTTTGACTGCTGGCCGCAATCGCCTTGCCGCCACTCAAATCCCAATTCACCCGCCCATCCGCGGTTTTCTCAAGCAACACCTCTGGCGCAACCAACTCGATGTTTTTGATCCGAATATCGCCATCGATCGCGGCCAAGACATCCACGCCAATCACCGCTTTGTCAGCGGTGAACATCGGCCCGCGCTCCGACCATTCCGCGTTGCCAAAACTGACCTTTTCGGTGCTCACGCCCAGCACTGGGTACCAGTTGATCCCAACCTTGCCCTCAAACGTCAGATCCCGTCCGGTCATCGCCTTGACCTGATCCGCTGCCAGTTTGGCAATCTTTTCCCCCGGCAACGCCGCAACCAGCACCACCGCGACAATGGCCAAAATCAAAACCGCCGCCACCAATCCCCGGATTGTCTTCATCGGAGACCTCCTTTACTGCTCAAGGTGAGCCTAAGCGCCCAAGAACACACACGCAATCCATCAAAGCCCCCTTCCCCTTTGCCAAACGCCACGCGCTGCCCTATATGCGCCCCATGTCCAGCAATCCGCCAGAACTCCGCCCCGACCTCGCCCGCACCACCCTCACAGGGGACGCGCGCCCCGGCCAGCCCACCATCGGCATGGTCTCCCTAGGCTGTCCCAAGGCCTTGGTCGACAGCGAGCGCATCCTCACGCGCCTGCGCGCCGAAGGCTACGGCATTTCCCCGGACTATTCTGGTGCCGACGCAGTGATCGTGAACACCTGCGGTTTTCTGGATTCCGCCAAAGCCGAAAGCCTTCAGGCCATTGGCGAGGCCATTCAGGAAAACGGCAAAGTGATTGTCACCGGCTGCCTGGGGGCAGAGCCAGAATACATCACCGGCGCCCACCCCAAAGTGCTCGCCGTTACGGGCCCGCACCAATATGAGCAAGTGCTGGACGCTGTGCACGGCGCCGTGCCACCCAGCCCCGATCCCTTTGTCGATCTGCTGCCTGCTAAAAACGTGACCCTGACCCCGCGACACTACAGCTATCTAAAGATTTCAGAGGGTTGCAACCACAAATGCAAGTTCTGCATCATCCCGGACATGCGCGGCAAACTGGCCTCCCGTCCGGCACATGCCGTCCTGCGTGAAGCGGAGAAACTGGTCGAGAACGGCGTGCGCGAACTCTTGGTGATCTCACAAGACACCTCTGCCTATGGACTGGACCGCAAGTACAGCACCCACCCGTGGAAAGACCGCGAAGTGCGCAGCCATATCACCGATCTGGCGCGCGAGCTCGGCCAATTCGACGCCTGGGTGCGCATGCACTATGTCTACCCCTACCCGCATGTGCGCGAGCTGATCCCGCTGATGGCGGACGGTCTGATCCTGCCCTATCTGGACATCCCGTTCCAACACAGCCACCCGGACACGCTCAAACGCATGGCTCGGCCCGCGCATACCTCCAAAACCCTGACCGAGATCGCCGCCTGGCGCGAGATCTGTCCGGACATCACCCTGCGCTCCACCTTCATCGTCGGCTACCCCGGCGAAACCGAAGCCGAATTCCAACACCTCTTGGATTGGATGGACGAAGCCCAACTCGACCGCGTGGGTTGCTTCCAATACGAAAACGTGGACGGTGCCCGCTCCAACGACTTGCCAGACCACGTCCCCGCCGAGGTCAAACAAGAGCGCTGGGAGCGGTTCATGGAAAAGGCGCAAGCTATTTCCGAGGCCAAACTCGCCGCCAAAGTCGGTCAGACCATGGACGTGATCGTGGACGACATCGATGAAGACGGCATCGCCACCTGCCGCACCAAGGCGGATGCACCAGAGATTGACGGCAACCTGTTCATTGACGAAGGCACGGATGCGCTGAAGGTCGGCGACATCGTCACCGTTGAGGTGGATGAGGCTGGGGAGTATGATTTGTGGGGACAGCTGAAGGCGTAAACGCCATCAGCACCACCCCCTAGGTGGGGGCGAGTTCTGACCAAACCGATGGGTCGGTGCCATGGCATTGTGCGATTAGCGCCACCAATGTAGCGACAACCTGTCCCTTGAGGCCCGTTCCCCCGAAGCGTAGGCTCTCCTCACAGCCACAAATGGCCCGAGACACATCCCTCGTAAGGAGAGTGACATGTCCAACGAAACGCGCGTGCTTTACAATGCAGACTGCCCGATCTGTGACGCAGAAATCTGCCACTATCGGTCCTACACCGAACAGCGTGACATCCCCGTCGCCTATGACGACCTGAACTCTGATGCCCTGTCAAAATGGGGCATTGATCCAGAAACCGCGGCCAAGCGCCTGCATGTCACCGCCAACGGGGAGCTTTACTCCGGCATACCCGCCTTCCTGATCCTTTGGCAGGAAATGCCCCGCTTCCGCTGGCTCGCGCGCCTTGTTGGCCTACCCGGCATCAAACAACTGGCCTGTCTCGCCTACGACCACATGCTGGCCCCATGGCTCTATCGCAAACACCTGCGGCGGCAAGCCAAGGCAAGGGCGTCTTAGGCCTCACGCCTTCTGCAACGCTTCAAACAATTCCGCGTGGCAGCAAAACGCGGGCGCGCTTTTGGCCGACCCCGCCCGTTGCCCCAAAAAGCTTTGGCACGCCTCGGTGTGCGGGCACATGCGACAGCGCGTGACCATCGCCGCATAATCTTCGGCACTGAGCGCCTGATCCAACATCGCCTCACTCAGGGACACGCCAAGCACCCGTGCCATGCTACGGGTCAGCCAGAAATGCGTCACCGGATCGCCAAGAGGCTGAATATTTCCCATTACGCCTGCGCCTCCAACGCTGTCTTAAGCCGTTTAAACCGGTCTTTGTTCACACAGGGCTCTGGAGCGACTTCTTCGGTCTGTGCCGCGCGTTCGTGCGCTGCAACATAGCGCGTACACCCAGCTTCCCACGCGCAGCCACGGCACCGCTCCACCATCTCGGCCCAGTCTTCTTGCGAAAGCTCCGCTTGCGCCATCGCCGCCACAAGGTCGGTCTGCGTCAACTGCGCCATGCGCTGCGCAAGCCAATAATGTTCCGTGCGATCTCCAAGCGGTTTCATCTCTCACTCCTTTGCGCCTACTCGGCCCCTTGCAGCCGTTTCAGCAGCTTTGTGTTGCGGCAGTACTGCGGCGCCGCCACCACCGCGCCCTCTTCCTTCAACCAATGCGCACAGGCTTCCGGTTCGCTGCATCCGGTGCAGCGCAGCACCGCGTCAGAAATCTCTTCAAACTTGAGCGCCCCGCGAATGGCCGCCTCTTGCAAATCCAGCCCCAACCGACTTGCCGTGTCGTCAAACAGCGCCGCATGATGGCACAGTTTCGCGGTCCGATCTGTCACAATGGTCATGAACGCCTCTCCGGTTGCTGACCCGCACAGTCTAACAGGCCATCATCCAGACGCCCTTGACCTGCATCAACCAACGCTTTGAGAGGAACTTAAGCGCGCTTACGTCAGCGCCTCGAGATAGGCCCGCACACAATCCTGCACCCGACGAAACCGATCCCCGCCCAGCTTTGTGCCACCATACCAACGGGTTACAACGATAATATGATCCGTAAGGTCTTCGCGCTCGAGCATCCGTAAGATCACCAGTCCTGCACCACTTTCGCCGTCATCCCCTTTTAACGGGGTGCCGTCCGCCATCAAAGCGGCCCAAGTGTTGTGGGTCGCCTTGGCAAATTTCTTGTTGCGCTTGAGCTCTTTGAGAAAGGCATCCGCCTCTTTGCGACTGGCCACCTTGCCGCCCGAGACTGCGTATTTGCTGCCGCGGTCGGTGACCACATTCATCAGTTGCAGCACGTGATTACAGTCCCGCAGCCGTCTGTTTCACAATGGCAATACGTGAGGCATTCGGCGGGTGTGTGCCAAGAAACTGATTGCCCGGATCCGGTGTGCGTTCAAAAAACTTCACACCGATCATCGGATCATATCCCGCCTTATGGGTCAGGATGGTGCCCAGCCGGTCCGCCTCCAACTCATGGGATTTCGAATAGCTGCGCGCGCCCACGCCCGCCCCAAGGTCCATGGCCGCTTCCACCGCTTGCGCGTTGCCACCGGCAGCGGCTACCAGAATGGCTCCCAAGGCAGCGCCCGCCATCGCATTGGTCTGACTGCGTGCAATGTGACCTTCGATGTGATGCGCTGCTTCATGGCCCATCACAAAGGCCAATTCGTGGTTGTTGCGCGTTTCTGCCACCAGAGGCGCGGTGAAGACAATCAATGGTCGCCCGGATTTGTCCAAGGTCTGATAGGCATTGGCGATCTTGGTTTCTTTGGGATCCACGTAGATATTGTAGTCGCAGTTGGTACCGGCAGCCGTGCGCGCCCGGCATTCGCGCTCAACAAGACCTTCCATCCGCGCTTTGACAGGCGCCAAGCGTGACGAGGCCTGTCCTGTCGAAATCTGAGCTGCAGGCGCCTGCTGCACGGCAGGCTGCGTTGTTGAATTGGTGGTGGTGGACACACAGCCGCTCAAAACCGCAACGGCCGCCAGACCAACAAAACACGCTCTGACTGGCAATTTATGGCGCATGGCATCCCTCCGGCTCGCGTTCAACGCTCTGATACAGGAGCAAATTTACCACTTCATCCCCTAGAGGCCAGAGGGAAATGCTTGCACCCTCTCCCCGATCCGCTAGGCTGGGAATATGTTCAGCATCGAGCACGAATTTGACGCCACGGTTGTGACACTGGTGGACGAAGGCACCGCCCCCTTGGGGGAAGACGTGATCATTCACATGTTTGAGGATTGCGTCACCATCGAGCAGTATGATCCCCGCACAGACTCGGTGCAAAAGATCACGCTTTCCAACACGCAGGTACAGGATCTCACGGCCGCTTTGGATCTGCCCGAAGGGGTCTACATGCTTAAGCGCACGCCCACTTAGACCCAATCGCGGTTTGGGGCCTCTTCCCGCAACAACAAGACCTGTCTCCTCGGTGGATTCTCCACCATTTCTTGGCTTTGGGCGAAACGCGCACGCATACACTCGGCATGTGATTTACAATTGTCATCTCTCCTGCATAGGGTGGCCGCGCAGCACATTGGGGAGAGGTGACACATGAAAACCGGGTTCTTTTTTGATGAAAAATGCTTCTGGCATGCAGGCGGAAATTACGCGTTGACCCTGCCTGTCGGCGACCTCGTCCAACCTCTCGCCGCTGGTGGATTGCCAGAAAGCCCGGAGACCAAACGCCGCCTCAAAAACTTGATGGATGTGACCGGCCTCACAAACGAACTCGACGTGCGCAACGCGCCGCCAGCTACCGACGTGATGTTGCAACGCGTGCATCCCAAGGACTTTCTGTCCAAGTTCAAAGACGTGTCAAACGCGGGTGGCGGTGAAATTGGCCTGCGCACCCCTTTTGGCAAGGGCGGCTACGAAATCGCGGCCCTGTCGGCTGGCATTGCCACTGAGGCCTTGCGCGCTGTCGTGTCTGGCGATCTGCAAAACGCATACGCCCTGTCCCGCCCGCCTGGCCATCATTGCCTGCCAGACTGGCCCAATGGATTCTGTCTTCTGGCCAACATCGCAGTCGCGATTGAGGAAATCCAAGCGCAGGACCTGGCAAAGCGGGTCGCTGTTCTGGATTGGGACGTGCACCACGGCAACGGCACCGAAGCGATATACTATGACCGCGACGATGTGCTCACGATTTCCCTGCACCAAGAACACAATTACCCCCTGGACACGGGCGACGTGACCGACCGTGGTCAAGGCGCCGGTCTCGGCACAAACATCAATATCCCGCTCCCACCGGGCGCAGGTCACAACACATATCTCTATGCGATGGATCAAATTGTCCTGCCAGCGCTGCACAGCTTCAAGCCGGACGTGATCATTGTGGCCTGCGGCTTTGATGCAGGCGCATTTGACCCGCTGTCTCGCATGTTGGCCACCGCTGACACTTTCCGGCAAATGACCAGGCAAGTGATGCAGGCTGCAGACACCCTTTGTGCCGGCAAGCTATTGCTGGTACACGAAGGCGGTTACTCTGAAGCCTATGTGCCCTTCTGCGGTCATGCCGTTATCGAAGAGCTCTCAGGCTCCTCCATCACTGCGGAAGACCCTATGGCTGCCGCACTCGCAACACGCCAGCCAAATGCCCGCGTGGAGGCCTTCTTTGCCACGCTGGTGGATGAGATGGCCGAAATATTCTCCAGCCCGCCCGGTTGAAACCCATCCGAGCCAAGCCAACATACGCAATCAACTCCTGAGGGAAGACCCTATGCCTCAACCAAACCAAGCCGCGCTGGATTTTCTGCTGAGCCGCCGCTCTCGTCCAGCCAAAACACTGATTGGCCCCGTGCCGACCCGCGCAGAACTGGAGCCACTTCTGGAAGCGGCCCTGCGCAGCCCGGATCACGGCAAGCTGGAACCTTGGCGTCTGATCGTCCTGGAAAGCGCCGCTTTGAAAAAACTTGCAAAGCTGGCCCAAGACCGCGGTGAAACCCTCGGCTTGGACGCGGACAAAATCACCAAGGCGCACGACCAGTTTGATCGTGCCGATCTGGTTGTCGCGGTGATCGAAGCACCAGTTATCAGCGAGAAAATCCCTGAGATTGAGCAGACCTATTCTGCCGCCTGTGTCTGCCTGCAACTGTTGAATGCTGCGCTGGCCGCCGGGTGGGGCGCCAACTGGCTCTCCGGTTGGGCCAGCCACGATCGCGGCTTTGTGGAAAAGGGCCTCGACCTCTCCCCACGTGAGCGCGTTGCTGGCTTCATCCACATCGGCACCGAAAAAGTCGCGCCGCCAGAGCGCCCCCGCCCCAACATGGAGACCAAAGTCACATGGCTGTCAGCCTAGCAATCACCTCGTTTGGCAAAACCTTGACCCAAATTGGGGACCCGCGCTTTCGCCGGGTCCTCTTCAAAGGCATTGGCCTCACCTTTGTGCTGCTGATCGCGGTCTACACTGCCTTCCTATTGTTTCTGAACTGGATTGGCGCGGGCCAAACCGTGCAGGAACTTCTGGGCAATATCTCTTGGGTTGGCGACCTTTTTACCTTCGCTTCGCTCTTCCTGATGATCGCCTTGTCGATCTTTCTGATGATCCCGGTCGCCTCGGCCATCACGTCCCTGTTTTTGGACGAAGTGGCCGACGCGGTGGAAGACAAGCACTACCCGGAACTTCCCGATGTGCCCCGCGTGAGTTTCTCAGAAGGCTTAAAAGACAGCGTCAACTTTCTCGGTGTCCTGATCGCTGCCAACATCTTCGCACTGGTGCTTTACGCGATCTTCCCACCGTTTTCCCTGTTCATCTTCTGGGGGCTCAACGGATTCCTGCTGGGCCGAGAATACTTCCAGTTGGTCGCCATGCGCCGTGTCGGTCGCGCTGAGGCCAAAAGGATGCGCAAGAAACACATGGGCACCATCTGGCTCGCGGGAACACTCATGGCAATGCCCCTGGTCGTGCCCCTTCTGAACCTGGTGATCCCAATCCTAGGCGCGGCGACCTTTACCCATCTGTACCATCAGCTGGAGCCGTCACATCAGCAGGCCCCATCACGTTAAACCAGTCAAAATCACGCACAGTGATCAGACCGGATGTGATGATCCAAAACAGAATGGCCCAAATCGCCGCCGCAACACCTGTGGTGATCCAGGCCTTCGCTTTCAGGTAATGATGCTCCGGGCTGCTGGCATGTGTGCCCGGAACAACCTCGCCCACGTCCCCCTGTGTTTTGAGGCGAATCGGGATCACGATCAGAAAGGTCATGAACCAAACAACGGCGTATAAAACGAGGGCTGAGGTGATGGACATTGCGCGCTCCTGACAAAAAATTAACGGGCATCTTGCACCCGTTAATCCTCCTACGTTTGGGTTGAGGCCTTAGACCTGTTCCAGTTCCACAAGGCAACCGTTGAAATCTTTTGGGTGCAGGAACAGCACAGGTTTGCCATGCGCTCCGATCTTTGGCTCCCCGCTCCCCAGAACCCGCGCACCGGTGGATTTCAAGTGATCCCGCGCCGCCAGAATATCGTCGACTTCATAACACACGTGATGAATGCCACCGGCAGGGTTCTTTTCAAGGAAGCCATTGATTGGGCTGTCTTCTCCCAACGGATAGAGCAGCTCGATTTTGGTGTTAGGCAGCTCAATGAACACCACCGTCACACCGTGATCCGGTTCATCCTGTGGTGCGCCAACTTTCGCGCCAAGCGCGTCTCGGTACTGCGCACTTGCTGCTTCCAGATCTGGCACCGCAATGGCCACGTGGTTCAATCGTCCGATCATTTTTGCCTCCTCCAATTGGGCATGGATCCCGCTCACCGCCCTTATGTGCGCGAATGACACAGAGGCGCAAGAGACAGGGCGTCGCGGTCGGCTTTAACGTTTCGTTAGGCATGTCTTCCTAGCCTATCTTCACGTTTCGGTACTCATAGTGTTCGCTTCGTTGAGGATTTCAATCATGGACGACAAATCGCCTTTCTCCCCGCTGACCACCCCATCAGCCGCCCGCCCCCTTCTGGGCATGACCGTTTTGGTGGTGGAAGACAGCCGTTTCTCCTCTGACGCGCTGCGTCTGATGTGTGTGCGCTCTGGTGCCCGCATCCGCCGCGCGGATTGTTTGACCTCCGCCCGACGACATCTTCAAGTCTACATGCCAACGGTCGCCATCGTGGATATGGGCCTGCCTGATGGGTCCGGCGCTGACCTGATCGAAGAATTGAACAAGGCTTCCCCGCGGATTGAACTGATCCTTGGCACCTCCGGCGACGACTTCGCACAAGAAGCAGCGCTCACCGCAGGCGCGGATGGTTTCATTGCCAAACCCTATGGTTCACTGGCTGAATTCCAGCAAGCGATCCTGCGCCGCCTGCCGGACGCCTACCGCCCAACTGTGGCCCGCATCGCGGACAACGAAGCCATTCAACCGGACCCTGTTGCTTTCCGAGACGACCTTCTGCATGCCGCAGACACGCTAAAAGACGGCGACGAAGACCTCATTGACTACGTGGCACAATTCCTCGGTGGCCTCGCACGGAGCGCGGGTGACAAAGGGTTGCTGAACGCAGTCAAAGCTGTGGAAACCGCACGCAAGGAAGGCTCTGGCGTACGTGCCAATATCGCCGAACTCAATGGCGTTGTAGAAAACCGCCTGACCGAAGCCGCCACCATCTAAACACTGAAACGACCACTCACGATACGGGACAGTGAGGCGGGGCCACAGGGCCTCGCCTTTTCTATTTCACACTAGCCTTGCTCCGGGTCATTGGCCGCGCGCACCAGCTGGGTCAGATCACTTAACCGTTCGCGCTGCTGGCCTGTCTCATCAAAATTACTTGGCGACAGCCAGACCTCAAACGCGGCCTTTAACGCAGGCCACTCCCGGTCAATCGCTGCAAACCAGGCGGTGTCACGATTGCGCCCTTTGTACACCAGCGCCTGACGGAAGACGCCTTCGTAACTCAGCCCCAAACGTTGCGCGGCGCGGCGGGAGGGCACATTGAGCGCATCGCATTTCCATTCATAGCGGCGATAGCCCACATCAAAGGCCCATTGCATCATCAAAAACATCGCTTCGGTTGCCGCAGGTGTGCCTTGCATCACCGGCGCAAAGTTGATGTTGCCAACTTCAATGGAACCGCGCTCGGGATAGATCCGCAGGTAGGATGCCACACCGGTGAACGTGCGCTCTGCCTTGCTGTAGATCGCATAAAAAAAATGATCTTGGTTCTCAACCGTTTCCCGAACCCAGCGATGGTACTGCGCCGCTGAATGAAACGGTCCATAAGGCATGTAGTCCCATACCCAGTCATCCGCCTGATAGGCACGATACAACAAAGCCGCATGCGCTTCGGCGCTCAATGGCTCAAGTCGCACGTACTGGCCGTCCAAAACCTCGCCCGATGGACGCGGGGGCGCGGTCCAATCAGGCACGGCAAAGCCCACAGGGCGGGATGTTTGCATGAGTGGTCTTCCTTCAGTTGGCCCAGTAGTGGCACAGCGCACAGCGCGCGCCAAGCCTTTCTGACTTAAGCCAACAATCCGGGCGCATCCCCCAGCTGCATCCCCGGAAACACCACATTCTCCAAAGCCGCCCGATCTAGGCCAAAGCTCTCTCGAATGGCCCAAGCCGCATAGCGACGCACATCATCTGTGGGCATCAAATCACGCCCCTGATACAGGTCCGCTTCCTCAAACCCTGCCAACTGGCCGTGTATCTGTTGCCCCCGGATCGCCCCCCCGGCCATAACCATCATGCCGCCGGTGCCGTGGTCTGTGCCTTTGGTGCCATTCTCCGCCACTGTGCGGCCAAACTCCGTCATCGCCAAAACGGTCGTGCGGGACCAGACCTTGTCTCCCACACCAGTCTTTAGAGCCAACAGGCTGTCGCTCAACCGTGTCAAAGGCCTCTGCAATGCCTTGGCCTGATTGGCATGCGTGTCCCACCCACCAATCGAGAAACACGCAACACGGGCCGCGTCACGCAATTGTTGTGCTGCAAACTCGGCAACGCGCACATGTGCCTGCGCAGCCCCCTTGCCATTGGTTGTCATCTGCGCGTCCATCATGCCTTCCAGCTCATCCATCATGGACGCATCATCAACCGCCATGGCACCTCCGCCGCCTTCACCGGCCAGCAAAAGCGCGCGGCTCATAGCCAGTGACATCTGCGGGTCGCGTTCCATGGTCAACTCCAACAAACGCGCGCCTTGACTGGAAAGCACAAAGCCAACGTCAGGCGACCAGGTTTCCACAGACGCATCGCCACGGCTTAACAACATCGGATCCGCCCCGACCGCATAAGCCGTGCTCATTTCACTGCCCGGCATATTCTGTAGCATCCGGTTCAGCCACCCGTCTCGAGGACCGGTACCACTCAGACTGGTTGTGCCTGCCTCAAGATAGTCCTGACCATCAAAATGGCTGCGCTTGTTGCGATAGGGCGTTGATACCCCCTGTACAAATGCCAACTCGCCAGCCTGCCACAACGGCCAAAGAGGTGCGCAAGACTTATGCAACATCGCCCCACCGGAGACTTCCAGTCCAGACGGTTTTCGCGCTGCCAATGTGGGCCGCAAAAGCTGCAATCCCGGATCGGCAGGCTGCAACAGGTCCAACCCGTCAAGACCTCCGCGTAAAATGATGACCACCAGACGATTTTCGCCTGACGTCGCCGCAAAACTCACAGGTGTGAGCAATGGGCTTGCTGCCAATGAACACCCCACAGCCAAGCTCCGGCCTAGAAACGCCCGACGGTTCATATCTGCTTTGCCCATGCCTGCCTCCTCAAACCCGCTGAAAGCCCGGCGACATAAGCACCAGCGCAATACCTTCACGTCGGTTTTCTGCTGCCCCTGCTGCAAACCGCACAGCCGCAGGCGCGTTTGGCCCCAAAGCCGTCTCCACAAATGCGCGCGGATCCGGCAAATCACCGACCAATGCCGTTGGAACGCTCAGCGCCCATTGCAGCCTTGCCGCCATCCCCTGTGCCGTGATCCAATGCACGTCTTCTTCCGAAAACCCATCCGGTCCGATCGGCTGCCGCCATGGCTGCCCCATGGTGCGCAACGGTGTCCCAAGCAGTTGATCCAATCGATTTCTGCGAACCGTCAGGAGCTGATCTAAGGGCACAGCAAGGGCCCGCAAAGCCGAAGACACAAACAACTCCGGCTGCTTGAAATTGCCACTGCCATGCGCCACCGGGTGCCATGAGGACGGGTGTCGCAGCATGGCCTCAACCACCTCTGCCAAATCACCATCTGTCTCCAGATAGCGGGCCGCCATGGAGACCAGCAAATCCTCATCAGGCGTCTCAGACACAAAATGCACCGCCAATTTACGACTGAGGTGACGCGCTGTGTCCGGATGTCGGGCCAAATCACGCAAGGCACTTTCAACGTCCGAAATGCGAGAACGGCGGGTGCCATATTCTTTGCCCAACACCGTTTCAGACCCCGGTTCCGTCCGCTTGGTCACATACACCGTGCCTTTGTTGGGATGCGCGGTCAAACCACTCAGAAGTTCCGCCAGTTGACGGACGTCATGCTGGGTGTAACTGCCCCCAACCCCCAAAGTGTGTAACTCGAGCAGTTCACGCGCCAAATTTTCGTTTAATCCCAGATACTTTTCGGGCTTCGCCTTGGCAAAGGGGCTGTTCGGCCCGATAGACGTAGATTGATCGAGATAGTGCAGCATTTGCGGATGCAAAGCGGCAGCGATCAGCATCTCCTCAAAACGCCCAGCAACATAGGGCCGGACAGCGTTGGCGACATGTGACGGAGCCGTATACTTGTAGCGTTCGTTTTTACCGGGAGCGGAGAAGTGGTCTGCCCAAAACGCGACCAAGCGCTCTCGCAAACCGTCCCGGCTCCACACACGCCGCGCCAAATTCGCGCCCGTCCAGCCGGCAACCTCCTGAAACGCAGCACGTCGCGCCGCGCGATACTGTTTTTGCAGCCGCTCTCTTTCCAAGCTGCCTTCGGCAGCGCTTCTGAAAACCCGCCTTTTGCCCATCAGCGCGGAGATCCGCTCGCGCATCTCTTCATCTGACGGAAAGCGCACACCGGCCAATGGCTCTTCAGTGCCCCGCAATTGGGCCACCATTTCGTCCACATCTTGAGGACCTGGCACCAGCGGCGACCGACCATAGCCGAAACGAGTCTGCGCCATATCGGGATCAAAATCCAATTCCGCGTGCTCCTCATTCATCGCTATCGTAGGCAGTGCCTTCTTACCATATCGCGCGCGCGCCGCCACGCACTGAGCCTCTACAGGTCATCATACTACGAAACTCCGCCTATTTTCCGTCGCCAAAAAGGAAAACCGCCCACGACAGCGTCGCAGGCGGCTTTAATCTCAGCAATGTCGCGACAGGATCACTCCTGCGGGATCACCCGAAGGCCCAGTTCCATCAACTGATCGCTGGACGGATCGCTTGGCGCGTTCATCATCAGATCTTCCGCACGCTGGTTCATTGGGAACATCATCACTTCGCGGATGTTCTGTTGATCGGCCAGCAGCATCACAATGCGGTCCACACCGGCGGCACAGCCACCGTGGGGCGGCGCACCATACTGGAACGCTTTGTAAAGCGCGCCAAAGCGCTCTTTCACTTCTGCCTCATCATAGCCCGCGATTTCAAACGCCTTCAGCATCACCTCTGGCTTGTGGTTACGGATCGCACCGGAGACCAGCTCATAACCGTTACAGGCGAGGTCATACTGATACCCTTTGACCGCCAGAGGATCACCATTCAGCGCGTCCAGACCGCCCTGTGGCATGGAGAACGGGTTGTGCTCAAAGTCGATCTTCCCGGACTCTTCGTCTGCTTCATAGATCGGGAAATCCACGATCCAGGCAAAAGCAAAGCGATCCTGATCAATCAGGCCCAGTTCTTCACCGATCACGTTGCGCGCGCGGCCTGCAACCGCTTCAAACGCCTTCGGCTTACCGCCCAAGAAGAAGGCCGCATCGCCCACACCCAGACCCAGCTGCTGCCGGATGGCTTCGGTGCGCTCAGGACCGATGTTCTTCGCGAGCGGACCGGCCGCCTCTTCGCCCAGAACAATCTCACCAGCTTTAATCTTCGCGTTCACCTCTTTCACAGAGATGCCCTGCTCCTGCGCAATGGTGTCCGCAGACTGCTTGCGCCAGAAGATGTAGCCCATGCCCGGCAGGCCTTCGCCCTGCGCGAACTTGTTCATACGGTCACAGAATTTGCGCGAGCCGCCGGTGGGTGCCGGAATGGCGCGCACTTCGGTGCCTTCCTGCTCCAGCAGCTTGGCAAAGATCGCAAAGCCGGAACCGGCAAAGTGCTCGGACACAACCTGCATCTCGATCGGGTTGCGCAGGTCCGGCTTGTCAGAGCCATACTTCAGCGCGGCTTCGGCGTAAGGGATCTGCGGCCACTCGTTTGGCGCATCCACCTTGCGGCCTCCGCCGAACTCTTCAAACACACCTGCGATCACGGGCGAGATGGTGTCAAAGACGTCTTGCTGCTCCACAAAGGACATCTCCATGTCGAGCTGGTAGAAGTCGGTTGGAGACCGGTCCGCACGCGGGTCTTCGTCGCGGAAGCACGGCGCAATCTGGAAGTACTTGTCAAAGCCCGCAACCATCATCAGCTGTTTGAACTGCTGTGGTGCCTGTGGCAGCGCGTAGAATTTACCTGGGTGAATACGGGACGGCACGAGGAAGTCGCGCGCACCCTCCGGCGAGGACGCGGTGATGATTGGCGTCTGATATTCACGGAAGCCTTTGTCCCACATGCGCTTGCGCATTGAGGCCACAACGTCCGAGCGCATGGTCATGTTCTTCTGCATCTGCTCGCGACGCAGGTCGAGGAAGCGATACTTCAGACGGGTCTCTTCAGGATATTCCTGATCGCCAAACACCAGAAGCGGCAGTTCGTCCGCCGCGCCCAGAACTTCCAGGTCACGCACAAACACCTCAACCTCACCGGTTGGGATTTTGTCGTTCACCAGCTCAGGGTCACGCGCTTTGACGTTGCCATCGATGCGAATACACCACTCAGAGCGCACCTTCTCCATCTCGGAGAACACAGGGCTGTCTGGATCACAGAGAACCTGGGTGATGCCAAAGTGGTCACGCAGGTCGACAAACAGAATGCCGCCGTGGTCGCGGATGCGGTGCACCCAGCCAGACAGGCGGACGGTTTCGCCCACGTTGGATTTGTTCAGATCGGCGCAGGAATGGCTGCGATAGGCGTGCATGTGCGGGCCCTCTTTCAGGGTGAATAACTACAGTCGGCCCGATACACCTTTTTGGGCCGACAAAGTCAAGAGAACGGCGGCGGTTTGCGTGGAAAAAGGGAGCCTCTTCGCCCGACCGCAGGGGGGGCTGCGCCCGTTGCGCGGCAAGCTATTGCCAAAATGATAATCTGCCGGGAGCCGACCTCAACCATCCAGCACAGCCAAGATCTCGCCGCGCAGTGCATTCGTGAGAACAATCTCTTTTGCCGATCGCAGGTCCGCCTCTGTCAAAACCGCCTCACGCACCGCGCCCGCATCCAACAAACTCTGCCGATACACGCCCGGCAAACACCCAGACGTCAAAGCTGGTGTCAGACGCGCTCCGTCCGGCATTGTCAAAACAACGTTGCAAATCGTGCCCTCACACAGTTCTCCACGCTCATTGAGAAACAGCCACTCCTGCACACCTTCGGGCAACGCCGCCCTCCAGCGGTCATACACCTCTCGCCGCGTTGTCTTGTGCCGCAAAAGCGCGTCGTCAGAGCACAACCGTTCCGACGCAATCCGCACTGTCCATCGGCCGCCTGCCGAGGGCAGTTCCGCAGTGGTCACTTCAACATCGCCGTCAGCCCCAAGCGTCAACCGACAGCGCAACGCGCCCTCTCCGCCCAGCGCGCCAATCGCCTCCGCCACACGCGCAGGATCAAACACAAATCCCAACGTATGTGCCGACCGCGCCAACCGCTCCAGATGCAACTCCAGCCGCGCAACTCCGTCGGGGCGCCATGCAAATGTCTCGATCAGGCGGGTTCCGGCTGGAACTGTGCAAACCGTGCTTTCCAAAGCGCTTCCTCATACTCACTCGGCGCTTGGCTGTCCCAGACAACACCACCGCCCACGTTCAAGGTCGCCTGCCCCGCCTGCGCCATCAATGTGCGGATTGCAACGGAGAACTCGGACCGCCCATCCGGCGCTGCCCAACCAATAGAACCGCAGTAAATCTCACGCGGCCAGGGTTCCAGATCACGCAGGATCTCCATCGCGCGCAGCTTCGGCGCGCCCGTGATGGACCCGCAAGGGAACAGCGCCTTCAAAATATCCGCCAAACGCACCCCATCCTGCAATTCTGCGGCCACGGTCGACGTCATCTGATGCACAGTTGCGTAACTCTCGATTTCAAACAGCTTTGGCACATGCACTGACCCCGGCTTGCTCACCCGGCTGATGTCATTGCGCAGAAGATCAACGATCATCAGGTTCTCGGCCCGGTTCTTCTCATCCGTTGCCAACCACTGCCGCCGCCGCGCATCCTCTTGTGCATCCTCACTGCACGGCTGCGTGCCTTTCATGGGGCGCGTCTCGATCCGGCCTTTTTCATCGGTCCGGAAAAACAGCTCCGGCGAGCGGGAGAGAATGTCGGGCAACCCCTCTTGGCGCACGAGCGTGCCGTGCCCCACGGACTGCCGCGTTGCCAAGGCTCCATAGAGTGTCTCAGGATCCCCCTGAAATTTTGCATCCATAGGGAATGTCAGGTTGGCCTGATAGATGTCACCGGCACCGATATAGCCATGCACCCGATCAAACGCCGCCCGATAAGTGGCCGCACTCCAGCGCGGCTCAAAAGGCTGCAGCTCAAATCCGCCGTCGCGCGACAACGGCCCCGCCAGTTCCGGGGCGCGAAACACACCAAAATTGATCAGTGGCAACCGCCGCGTTTTAGGCAACATCCGCCGCAGCTTAGGTTCCAGCACATAACCCAACTCGTAACTGACATAGCCCGCCAGCCAGAACCCGGCATCCTGAGCCTGCGTCAGCACCTCAAACGCCATGTCCACTTCATGTGGTTCGGTGATCGAAATCACATGTTCTGGCTTGTGAAACAGCGTCGCGCCGCCGTCTGGCCCATGGTCAAACCGAATCTGCACGTCCGTCCCCCGGTCGGTGATAGTTCCTTGCCAGCCATATACGTTGCATTTTATTAAAAAACAGTGGTCATTTGCGGCGCATGACGACAAAATTGCGATCCCCCTTGCGCCTTTCCTTCTGATCCGTATAACGCACGACAATTTGCGTATTTGGCGACTCCTGCCCGCCAAGACATCGCTGCCACCAGCCCGAGGTCCACCATGCCCAAAAGAACCGACATCTCCTCGATCATGATCATCGGGGCCGGCCCCATTGTGATTGGCCAAGCCTGTGAATTTGACTACTCCGGCGCGCAAGCCTGTAAAGCGCTGCGAGAAGAGGGATATCGCGTCATCCTGGTGAACTCGAACCCGGCAACGATTATGACCGACCCCAACATGGCGGACGCAACCTACATCGAGCCGATCACCCCTGAGATCGTCGCCAAGATCATCGAGAAAGAGCGCCCCGACGCGCTGCTGCCCACCATGGGCGGTCAGACCGGCCTCAACACCGCGCTGGCGGTGGAAGAAATGGGCGTGCTGGAAAAATTCGGCGTGGAGATGATCGGCGCGGACCGCAACGCCATTGAAATGGCCGAGGACCGCAAACTGTTCCGCGAAGCCATGGACCGTCTGGGCATCGAAAACCCGAAGGCCGAAATTGTCACCGCCCCGACCCGCGAAGACGGCAGCGCGGATCTGGACGCCGGTGTAAACGAAGCGCTGGAATTGCTGGAGCACGTCGGTCTGCCTGCCATCATCCGTCCTGCCTTCACCATGGGCGGAACCGGTGGCGGCGTGGCCTACAACCGCGAGGACTACATCCACATCTGTCGCACCGGCATGGACGCCTCCCCGGTGAACCAGATCCTCGTGGACGAGTCGCTGCTGGGTTGGAAAGAATACGAGATGGAAGTGGTGCGCGACCGCGCCGACAACGCCATCATCGTCTGCTCTATCGAAAACGTCGATCCCATGGGTGTGCACACCGGTGACTCGATCACCGTGGCCCCTGCCCTTACCCTGACCGACAAAGAATATCAGATCATGCGCAACCACTCGATCAACGTGCTGCGTGAGATCGGCGTGGAAACCGGCGGGTCCAACGTTCAATGGGCGATCAACCCGGTCGACGGCCGTATGGTTGTGATCGAAATGAACCCACGCGTGAGCCGCTCCTCCGCACTGGCGTCCAAAGCCACCGGTTTCCCGATTGCCAAGATCGCTGCGAAACTGGCCGTGGGATACACGCTCGACGAACTTGACAACGACATCACCAAAGTGACCCCTGCGTCCTTTGAACCCACCATCGACTACGTTGTCACCAAGATCCCGAAATTCGCCTTTGAAAAGTTCCCGGGCTCCGAGCCAAACCTGACCACCGCTATGAAATCCGTGGGCGAAGCCATGTCCATTGGCCGCACGATCCACGAATCCATGCAAAAGGCCCTCGCCTCCATGGAAAGCGGTCTGACCGGCTTTGACGAGATCGCCATCGAAGGCGCGGATGATCCGTCCTCCGGCAAGGCCGCCGTGATCAAAGCGATCAGCGCCGCCACGCCGGACCGCCTGCGCACCATCGCGCAGGCCATGCGCCACGGCCTGACAAACGACGAGATCCAGAACGTGACCATGTTTGACCCGTGGTTCCTGGATCGCATCCGCGAGATCGTCGATGCCGAAGCGGAAGTGACCGCAAACGGTCTACCAACCGATGAGAAGGCCATGCGCCAGCTCAAGATGCTCGGCTTCACCGACGCACGCCTGTCCAAACTGACCGGCCTGTCCGAAACCGAGGTGCGCAAAGCCCGCACCGGCCTGGGCGTCACCGCCGTGTTCAAGCGCATCGACACCTGTGCCGCCGAGTTTGAAGCGCAGACCCCTTACATGTACTCCACTTATGAAACCCCAATGATGGGCGAAGTGGAATGTGAGGCGCGCCCAAGCGACCGCAAGAAAGTTGTGATCCTTGGTGGCGGTCCAAACCGGATTGGTCAGGGTATCGAGTTTGACTACTGCTGCTGTCACGCCTGCTACGCGCTGACGGATCAGGGCTACGAAACCATCATGATCAACTGCAACCCGGAGACCGTGTCCACCGACTACGACACCTCCGACCGTCTGTATTTTGAGCCGCTCACTTTTGAGCACGTGATGGAAATCCTGCGTGTGGAGCAGGAAAACGGCACCCTGCACGGCGTCATCGTTCAGTTTGGCGGCCAGACCCCGCTGAAACTGGCCAACGCGCTGGAAGCCGAAGGCATTCCAATCCTCGGCACCACCCCGGACGCCATCGACCTGGCCGAAGACCGTGAGCGCTTCCAGGCGCTGGTCAACAAGCTGGAGCTCAAGCAGCCCAAAAACGGCATCGCGTCGACGGATGCAGAAGCGCTATCCATTGCAGAGGACATCGGCTTCCCACTGGTGATCCGCCCATCCTACGTTCTGGGTGGCCGCGCCATGGAAATCGTGCGCGACATGGGCCAGCTGGAGCGCTACATCGCAGAGGCCGTGGTGGTCTCCGGTGACAGCCCTGTTCTGCTCGACAGCTACCTCTCTGGTGCTGTGGAACTCGACGTGGATGCGCTCTGTGACGGCACCGACGTGCACATCTCTGGCATCATGCAGCACATCGAAGAAGCTGGCGTACACTCCGGTGACTCTGCCTGCTCGCTGCCGCCTTACTCGCTGGACAAAGACACCATCGCGGAAATCGAACGTCAGACCCACGCGCTGGCCATCGCGCTCAACGTGGTGGGCCTGATGAACGTGCAGTTCGCGGTCAAAGGCGGTGAGATTTACCTCATCGAGGTGAACCCACGCGCCTCCCGGACCGTGCCGTTTGTGGCAAAATCCACTGACAGTGCCATTGCCTCCATCGCCGCGCGCATCATGGCGGGCGAGAAACTGGCCAACTTCCCAAAACGCGCCCCTTACGTGGAACTCGACGCCACCAAGGATCAGCCGATTGCGGACCAGATGACGCTGGCGGACCCCAACATGCCTTGGTTCTCGGTGAAAGAAGCCGTGCTGCCCTTCGCCCGCTTCCCGGGTGTCGACACCATCCTCGGTCCAGAAATGCGCTCCACCGGCGAGGTCATGGGTTGGGATCGCTCCTTCGCCCGCGCCTTCCTGAAGGCTCAGATGGGTGCCGGCATGGTGCTGCCAACCGAGGGCAAAGCCTTTATCTCGGTCAAGGACGACGACAAAACCGCCACCATGGTGGACGCGGCCAACATCCTGATCGATCTGGGCTTCTCGATTGTCGCCACCTCCGGCACCGCCGCATGGCTGAACGAACAAGGCGTAGCCTGTGAGAAGGTCAACAAAGTCTATGAGGGCCGCCCAAACATCGTGGACGTGCTGAAAAACGGCGACGTGTCTTTGGTGATGAACACCACCGAAGGCGCCCAAGCCGTCAACGACAGCCGCGAAATCCGCTCAGTCGCGCTCTACGACAAGATCCCATACTTCACCACGGCCGCCGCGTCCCACGCCGCCGCCCGCGCCATGAAAGCGCGCGAAGAAGGCGATCTGGAAGTGCGCAGCCTGCAGGGCTAAAGCCCGCGATATTGTGAAATCAAAAGGGCGGCCAGGGGCCGCCCTTTTTGCTGTGCCCAAGCCGGTTGACAGCTCTGCCAGCGCTGCCTAAAACCCGCGCCTTTCTCATTTCCGCGCAGGAGACTGTCATGACCGCTGACAAAGCCACATTGGGCATCGACTTTGGCACCTCCAACTCCGCCGCAGGTGTGGCCGTCAACGGCACGCCCCATCTGATGACCTTCGCCCACGGCGAAACCACCCTGCCGACCACCTTCTTCTTTGACTTTGACAGCCGCAAAACCCTGCTCGGCACCCCGGCGAACCAAGCGCTTCTGGACGGGCTCGAAGGCCGTTTCATGCGCGCCCTCAAACGCGTGCTTGGCACCACGCTGATGCATGAAAAGCGCCAGATCCTGAACGCGCGCGTCACCTTCGTGGACATCATCGCCCGCTTCCTGCGCCACATCAAAACCACGGCTGAGGCGCAAACCGGTCTCACTTTTGACCACGCCCTCTCCGGCCGTCCGGTGGTCTTCCACGGCGCAGACGACCCGCGCGAGACGCAAGCCGAGGCCGACCTGCGCGAATGCTATCTCGCAGCCGGCTTCAAAGACGTGAGCTTCATGGCCGAACCTGAGGCCGCCGCCATCGCCAACGGCGCGCTCAACCAGCCCGGTCAACTCGGCCTGATCGTCGACATCGGCGGTGGCACCTCCGACTTCACGCTGTTTCGCACCACAGACGCGGGCATCGACACGCTCGCCAACCACGGCGTGCGCATCGGCGGCACCGACTTTGACCGCGCCATCAGTATCGACCGCGTGATGCCGCTGTTGGGGCGCGGCACCGAGCTGCGCAACCAATTTGGCAGCGGCACCCACACCGCCCCCAATGCGCTGTTCAACGACCTCGCAACCTGGGAGAAAATCCCCTTTCTCTACACCGCACAGACCCGCCGCGCCGTGGACGACATGCTGCGCCAGGCCCAGGCGCCCGACCAAATCGCCCGCCTCGCCGAAGTCCTGCGCGACGAGCTTGGCCACGACATCGCCTTTGCGGTGGAAGCTGGCAAAGTGGCCGCCAGTAAGCGCAGAGCCAATCCCAAAATCGACCTCTCCGTGCTCGACAGCACCCTGACCGTTCCCCTGCCCCCCGCGCTGCTGCCCGACATTCTTGCAGGCCACGCCGCCAAGCTCGATCAGGCCATGGTGGACATTCTGACGGACACAGGCACCGCCGCGCCGGACGTCACCCAAGTGATCTACGTCGGCGGCTCCAGCCTGTTGTCGGTGGTGCAAGACACCGCCAAAGCACGCTTCCCGCAGGCCGAGCACAAAGTCTCCGAGGTCTTCACAGCCGTCGCGGATGGTTTGGCGATTGCGGCAGAGCGGCGGTAGCCCCTTCCATTTGCCAAATCACAGATTTGGCAGCGCCCGAACCGCCCCCACGGGGCGGGCGCTTCGCTTCCTGCCCCTCGGTTCGTGCGCGAGAGGCCAAGATCAAAACTCACCACGTTCACCGCTATTAAAAAAACCGACTGGTAGGGCATATTGCCCTACCCAATCTTCAACCTTAACATGTTTTACGACAACCTCTCTTCGCCTAAAATGTAGAATGCGATTTTCGGTTCTGTCAGGCCATGGCCATTTTTTGAAAGAAAGTCTGATGCAATTCCAAAATGCCGAAAATTCACTTGGGAAGTTTTTCGAGACAATCTCGGAGGTGTCGTGGTCCATTTCAGCAGCAAAAGGCGCGATGAAGGGATTCAGACTGACACAGGGAGAAAACACACGGGAAGCAATGCAAATCGAGTGGATACTTAAGTCCCACATTGGAACACTAGGGTCAGGACTCATAGCCAGTAAATAACGAGAGCTGCGAGGGCGATGGCGGACAGGAAGACCTTCGGGCATCTGTCGTATCGAGTTGCGACACGCCGCCAATCCTTCAACCTGCCGAAC
>Ga0189288_10080_pt1 | contig 118311 bp, 113 predicted proteins | sample UW105minimetaG_FD_130316 | JGI IMG/M metagenome (GOLD analysis project Ga0189288, IMG submission 130316) | Marine microbial communities from the Costa Rica Dome - UW105 mini metaG | ecosystem: Environmental > Aquatic > Marine > Oceanic > Photic zone | place: Costa Rica: the Eastern Pacific...
ATCGGCTTTTGCCCCGGATGCGTGATCGTCGAATATACGGTCGCACCCGGCAGTGTTCAGCGCGTCAAGCTGGAGCGACAGCTTCTGGTCTGCGGTCGAGACGCACGCATAGCCAATCAGCGCTGATATCTACACTCCACGTGGCGCGGTGGGGGCGCGGCGACGGTCGCTGGCTATTCGTGCTCGTGGTGTTGCTATGCGCAGGCGTCGCAGCGATCTTCGCCAACGATGGCGCCGCGCTGATCCTCACACCGATCGTGATCGCGATGCTTCGGGCGCTGGGATACAACGCCAAAGCGACGCTGGCCTTCGTCATGGCGGCCGGGTTCATCGCCGACACCGCCAGCCTGCCGTTGGTCGTCTCCAACCTTGTCAACATCGTGTCGGCCGATTTCTTCGACATCAGATTCGGCGAGTATGCGCTGGTCATGGTGCCGGTCGATTTAGCGGCAGTTGCCGCCACGCTGGCAGCGCTGCTGCTGTTCTTCCGCAAGGACATTCCCGCCAGCTACGATGTCGCACAGCTACGCGCTCCGGTAGAAGCGATCCATGACCGCGCGACCTTCCGTGCGGGCTGGGTGGTGCTGGCCCTGCTGCTGATCGGGTTCTTCGTCCTCGATCCGCTCGGCGTGCCGATCAGCGCGGTCGCTGCTGTCGGCGCGCTGGCGCTTATCGCGATAGCTGCGCGCGGCCACGTCATTCCAACGGGACAGGTAATTCGCGAAGCGCCCTGGCAGGTCGTAATCTTCTCGCTCGGCATGTATCTGGTCGTCTACGGGATGAGCAACGCGGGGCTTGCCACCGCGATTGCCGGACTGTTGGAGCGCTCGGCCGAGGGCGGGATATGGGGCGCGGCCTTCGGAACGGGCATTTTGTCAGCCGTGTTATCCTCGGGCATGAACAACATGCCCACCGTCCTCGTCGGCGCGTTGTCGATCGATGCGACCAGTGCCACCGGTCCGGTTCGCGATGCCATGATCTACGCCAATGTCATCGGCTGCGATCTCGGACCCAAGATCACCCCGATCGGATCGCTCGCGACCCTGCTGTGGCTGCACGTGCTGGGACAGAAGGGCGTGAAGATCGGCTGGGGTTATTACTTCCGCGTCGGGATTACGCTGACCACGCCGATCCTGCTGGTGACCCTGGCAGCGCTCGCCCTGCGATTGAGTCTCGCATGAAACTGTTCCTCGTCTATCCGCTCGCGGCGCTGTTCGAAATCGCCGGCTGCTTCGCATTCTGGGCATGGTGGCGGCTCGAGAAGAGCCCCTTGTGGCTGCTGCCCGGGATGGTGTCGCTGGCCCTGTTCGCATGGCTGCTGACTCTCGTTCCGACCGACGCCGCAGGTCGCGTTTTTGCTGCTTATGGCGGGGTCTATGTTGCCGCCTCGCTGCTGTGGCTGTGGATCGTCGAAGGAACCACGCCCGACCGGTGGGACTTCATCGGCGGCACGGTCGTGCTCGTCGGCGCTGCCATTATCCTGTTCGGCCCGCGTGGCTGATTACCCAATCCCGGATACCTTTCTTGTCGCGCCTGCGTCTCTTGCGAGATCCCGACAGCTTCCCGGCGCTCGGTTCGATTATCGTTCATGGTCAGCCCGCCGCGAGCTACGGTGGCGATGGCTGAGACTCCAAAAACTCTCGCTAGCGAAAATACACAGAATCACTTTGCCGACCTCGCGTGAATGCGCTCGATCCTAAGCGACCGAAACCAGCAAGAATTATCTGAAAGATATCCGCTGAAAGGGAGGAATCTAGCGCCAGTCCCGTGCGCGAGCCGCCTTCTCCGCTTCCTCATCGAGTGCAGGCCCCGCCGCCATTTCCTGCGCGAGCGCCAAAATTTCCGCATCTCCCGCTCCCGCCATACGATAGTCGGTCGGGTCGCCGTGGCTACCTTTGCCCAGCGCCTCGAGTTTCCAGCCGGTCTCGTCGCGGCAGGCAATCCCGCTCCCCGCACGGCCGCTAAAGGCGCGGCAATAGCGCCCTTCCTCGCTGCGGAACGACAATATTACGCGCGTCTCTTCTCTTGGCGACTGGACGGCCACGAGCCGGTCGTCGAGCACAGCAGCAAGTTGCGTATCGACATAAGGGGAGGCTTCGCCGCCCTGTCTCGGCAGGAACACAGCGAGCACCAGCGAAGCTGCCAGCGCCGGCGCGGCGATCCAGCCCCAATGCGGCAGGCGCCGCCGACTCTCGCGCCGCTCGCGGGCTGCAGCGAAGTCGACGATTTCGGCTGGTTGTGGCTGTGCGAGCAAGGAGGTAAGCCGTTCGGGAGCGCACTGTCCGAGCACGGGTGCATAATGCTCCGCCAGCATCGCCTTCAGTGCCCTGTGCCGTTGCACCTGCTGCGCCAGCTCGGCATCGCCTGTCACCGCCGCGGCGACCTCTGTCTCGCGCTCGCCTGAAAGTTCGCCATCGGCAAAGGCGGCGATGTCTTCACGGGTAATCGTCACGATGCTTCTCCCAACTCGGCCATCAAGGCATCGCGCCCCCTCACCAGCCGCGAATTGAGCGTGCCGACCGGGCACCCCACGATTTCGGCGGCTTCCTTGTAGGCATAGCCTTCGACCATCACGAGCAGCACGGCTTCGCGCTGATCGGGGGGCAGCGACTGCATGGCGCGATCGACATTGCCGAGTTCGACCGCGGCTTCCTGCGCGCCTTCGCTGCCTATGGCGATGCCCGCCTCCTCGCTGACAAAGGTCTGCAGGCTGCGGGTCTTCTTGCGGCCCTCGTCGATCCAGATATTGCGCATGATCCGATACATCCAGCTATCGAGCCGCGTGCCGACCTCCCAGCGAGAGCGGTTGGCGAGCGCGCGTTCGATTGTCATCTGACAGAGATCGTCACCATCGGACGGATTGCCGGACAGCCCGATCGCGAAGCGACGCAACCGGGGCAACAGGGCCAGCAAGTCTTTCTCGAACGAGGGGTTCAGTGTCTCTGCCTTCCGCAGGATTAAACGGACGAGCGCGCTCGTTTCATCCATGCTTAATGCGTTTTCTCCGATGGACGAGGCATCGATGCGAATTTTTTCCCTTCTGTGTGCCAGCCTGGTCTTGCTCGCAGCGCCCCTCGCCGCGCAGATCGCCTTGCCGCGCCTGCCTCTGCCCCCGGTCGGCCCTGCGCTCGGAGATAGTCTGGGCGCGCTGGGCGAGGCGCGTGCCGAGTTGCAGCGGACCGTCGAGAAACTGGCTCGCGATCGCCTGCGCACGGTTGAGCGGTTGGTGCGGGCCAATCCCGACATTATCGAACTGGACGCCCTCGGCGCTCCCGCTCGGCGGGGCGAACTGCTTGTCATGGATGTACCCGCCAACGCTCTGGACCCCGCGCTGCAGGCGGGATTCACCGTGCTTTCGCGCGAAGAGGTGGAAGGGCTCGGCCTGTCGCTGGTGCGCGTAAGCGTCCCTGCCGGTCTGTCGCTCGCTGAGGCGCAGGGCGCGCTGGCGCTCCTCCTGCCCGATGCCGAGATCGTGGCGGACAATCTCCATTTCCAGGCCGGTGTCGCCGACAGCGCGCTCGCATCCGCCGCGTCCTCGGCCTCGACGGGACGGTCCGCGCCGGTCGGGATGATCGACGGCGCCACCGGGCCTTCGATCGCGGTCGCGGAAACGCGCGGCTTCGCCAAGGGGGCGCCCTATCCGAGCCATCACGGCAGTTCGGTCGCCTCGCTGCTTCAGCACGCTGGCGCGGGCACGGTCCGCGTGGCCGACGTCTACGGAACCGACAAGGCAGGCGGCAATGCGCTCGCCATGGCGAAAGGCCTCGGCTGGCTGGTGGAGCGGGGCAGCAAGGTGGTCACGATCAGCCTGGTCGGGCCGCGCAACGCCCTCCTTGAACGGGCGGTCCGCGCGGCGCAGAGCCGGGGCGTGGTCGTGGTGGCGGCGGTCGGCAATGACGGTCCCGCCGCTCCACCCGCCTACCCCGCGTCCTATTCCGGCGTCGTCGCGGTCACCGCCGTCGATGGCAAACGCCGCGCCCTGATCGAGGCGGGACGGGCGCTCAATCTCGACTATGCGGCGCCGGGCGCGGATATCTACGGTCGCAATGCGAAGGGCAGTCGGATCAAGCTGCGCGGAACCTCCTTCGCCACGCCGCTCGTCGCGGCGCGGGTGGCGAGAGCGATGGGGCAGGGCAGCGATTGGCGGAGCGCGCTCGACCGTGAGGCGATCGATTTGGGGCGTAAGGGACCGGACGATATCTTCGGTCGCGGCCTCGTCTGCGCGACCTGTACGGGGCACTGAGCGGGGGCGCTGAGAAAAATTTTTGGCGGCGATGGATTAAGCGCGTCGGCCCACCCGTTTTCCTTTCAAGCGGATGCATCCCCCCTCTTTCGCATCCGCAGACGAAAGGAAATCATCATGAAGACTCTCCTGCTTGCCGCATCGGCTTTCGCAATGTTCACCGCGCCTGCCCACGCCCAGCTTCTGGGTGGAGTCGGTCAGTCCGTCACCGGCACGCTCGGCGGTTCGGTCAATTCGACGCTGCGCGGTTCGACCGAGACGCTGCGTTCGAGCACGCGCGGCACTCTGCGCGGCGAAGCCTCGACCCGCGGCAATCAGTCGGTCGACCGCAGCAGCGGCAGTGTCGCCGTCGATCGCAGTGTCGATACCAGCCTCGATGGCGCGACCAGCCAGGTGCTGGGCAGCCAGGCGGGCAACGCCTCGGCCAATGGCGCAGGTTCGGCAAGTGCCTCGGGATCGGGCAGCGCGAATGCGCAGCTGATCGGGACCGATGCCGTGAGCGGCGCGGTTCGTGGGGCCACCTCCACCGTTCGCAATGTCGCCACCCCGGCCGTCGGCGCCGCGCGTGACCGTCTTTCCGGGACCGCAGGCCAGATTGGTAACGTCTCCGGTGCGGCCAATGGCGCGGCCAACGGGACCGCGAATGGTAGCGGCATGATCGGCGGCGGGATGCTCGCCCTTGCAGGCAGCGGCGCGGCCGAGGGCCAGGGTGCCTTTGCCGTCGCTCCGGGAATGCCGGTTGAGCTTCCCTCGGGCGAGCAGCTCGGGACGGTCCGCGATATCGTGGCGACGCGCGCCGGCGAGGTCCGCCAGCTGGTCGTCCAGACCAAGGACGGCCTGGCGACCATCCCCTCGGGCAACCTCTCGGGCAGCGGTTCGGTCCTGATCGCAGCGGAAGGCTCGGCCTCGGGCGCCGCGACGGGCGAATAAGCCGTTTGTCTGACTGACCAAAAGGGGCCGGGCCGCTCGAAGGGGCGGCCCGGCCTTTACCCGCTCCATTTCGACGCCTCGGCCTGCCTTCTCTGACGGTAAGCCAGACACAAGGATTCTCTCATGCGGATCGCGACACTAACCGCCCTGCTGCTCGTCACCGAAGCGCCAGTGATGGCTCAGCTCCGCAGTCCGCGCCAGTCCGGAGGTTAGAATGACGGGAATTTCCGGGCGGTGCTCTTGTACCCAGCGGGCCAGATCAAATCCGTCGCGCGTTCCAGGCATATGAACATCACTGAAAACGAGATCGATGCCAAGGTCCGCCGTTCGCAGGAGTTCCACCGCCTCGTCGGCGTTACCTGCCTCCAAGATCTGGAAACCACATTCCCGTAAATAGTCGGCGACCACGAAGCGGATCAGCACTTCGTCCTCGACTACCAGAATGACCGAAGGCTCGGTATCAGGCAGAGCGCCGTCATTGTCGTGTAATTCGTCCATATCCTGACCGAAACGGCAAACGTTTAATTTGGCTCCAAGGAATCTCGACAGGCCTGAAACCGTCCGATGACAGCGCCGCCTTTATCAGGTTCCCGCGCTGCCAGCTTAGTCTTTCGCTACTTCGTCTCCAGCGATCGACGGAACTGCCGGCAGCGGGGCCACGAAATTCATCCGGAAGCCCTGCGGCTCGTATGCCAGGTCCACGGTCCCGCCGAGGCCCCCGAGACCGCTGCGCAGGAGCCGCGACCCGAAACCGCTTGCCTTGGGAGCCATGACGGTGGGGCCGCCCCGTTCAACCCACTCGAACGCGAATTTGGGAGGGGACTCGTCGGTCAGCGTCCAGCCGATCTGCACGGACCCGCCTTCGCTAGACAGAGCTCCGTATTTGAACGCGTTCGTGCAGAGTTCGTGGATTGCCAGCGATATCGTGACGGCCGTCTCGGCACGAACATTGAAGTCGCGGCCATCAATCCTGACACGATCCGGCGAGGCCCCGCAGCTTTCCAGCGCCGCATGAATAATGTCCGTCATCGACGCCTTGGTCCACCGCTCCGCGGTGAGCAATTCGTGCGCGCGGGCGATCGCGTCGAGCCGGCTGTTGATGATCGTTTCCGTCTCTTCGGAAGAGCGCGCGCTCCTGAAGGTTTGCGCAATAACGGCCTTCACGATCGCCATTGTATTTTTCACGCGATGGTTGAGTTCGCCAAGCAGCAGTTTCTGCCGATCCTCGGTCCGCTTGCGCTCGAAGACCCGGCCCGCCTGTTCTCCAAGCGTCCTGACCGTCAAAAGCAGGTCCGGATCGGGTTGTTGGGGATCCTCGCAAAAGAACTCGAGCACGGCGATGACGCTGCCTTGCGCCTTCAGGGGAAAGCCGAATGCGCTTCTGAAGCCGAGCCCTTTTCGAGGGAAGTTGCCGGAGCGATCAGTGTCGGCCACCCAGACCGGTTCGGCGGTCATGAGAACTGTACCTGGCAGCCCCCGGCCCATGACGAAGCCGCCGCAGTTCGTCGCCTGCTTCAGATCGTCCGCTTCGCCCGGGTTGCGTTCAATCCAGATGTCGGACGACACCAACTGTGTGCCAGGGTCGGGAACCACGAATGCATGACCAACCGGCCAACCACTCAGTTCGCAGATCCCCTTGAGAGCAGCCTCAAGGGCTGCCTCGAACGAGTCCGCTTCCGATGCGAGGCTTGCGATTTCAAACAGGACCCTTGTCTCGGTGGCCTGCCGCTTGAGCCTAACCTCATCGCTTTTGCGCTTTGAAATATCGCGCAGGAAGCCGACGAATACTTCCCCGTCGCAACCATCCGCGCGCGTGATGGCAAGCTCGACCGGAATTTCGTCGCCATCCTTGCGCAATGCGCTGATCTCGATACGTCGGTTGAGAACCCGTGGCTCTCCTCCGGCCAACATTCGTGCCAGGCCGGTGCGATGGGCATCGCGATGCCGCACTGGCACGATCAGATCTTCGAGCTTCCGGCCCTCCGCTTCGCTCGCGCTCCATCCGAAAGTCGCCGCGGCCTGATCGTTCCAGCCAACGATTACGCCGCCACGATCCATCGCCACCACGGCATCAAGAACCGTTCCAAGTACCGGTGCCAGAATTTCGCGATCGCGAAGGGCGGAAAAGGTCAACATAGCGAGGACGTTACCGAACTCGGCTTCGCGGGTCGAGCGTGATGCCACCACCACTTCATGAAAACCGTCAGTGGTCCTCTCAGTTCCCGATTTCACTGAACTTGAAGACTGCCGTCTTCGGACCTTTGGAGAGACCGCAGCATTTCCATATGCACCAGTTCGGTGAGTGGATGATCTTCTGCGTGCGAACGTGGCTGTAGTGTGCATGATTAGACGAGACAAGAGGCAACTTTGCCCTTCCTGAGCGGGGCATGGCGGCCCACGGTGGCGAACTACTTCGACCGCGTGGCCAAGGGCCGCACGCTCGAGGCGCTCGATGCTGCCGGTGGTCCGGAGCTGGTCAGTCGCTATGCTGCATCGAAGAAAGCCGAACTGGCGAGCGCTGCCGAGCGCATCTTCTCCGGCAACTTCATCGGCGAGGCCGATGTCAAGGAACGGGCACAGGCCTGGGTGCCTTCGATCATGCGGTTCACTATAGGTGAGGTCCCTGCCGATCTGGAGGAAGCTGTGTCGATTGATGACGAAGCCGGTGAAACGGTCAGCGGCGAGGTGACCGACGAGATTGCCGAGCAGGCTGCCTGACCCCTCCTGACAGGTCGAGGTCGCTCGGCGGGCGGTCCGTCCCAATTGGGACGGACCGCCTTTCTTGCTTCACACCTTGCCCGGCCACCCAGTGTGCAGATCGTCGATGACAAAATGATGCTGGTGACTGCTGCCTCCGTGCTCTTCCAAATGCGGATGATCGGACGGCAGGTCGGGATGCGAATGCAACAGCATCGAGGGATCGTTGCTGGGCCAAAGCCAAAGGGCAAGTCCAACACCCGTAGCGGCCAGGCCAGCGTGACCAGCAAGAGGCCGCCACCAGCGATCATGATCGTGCGATCGTTAATTCGTGCCAGGATGCGCGGGAGGGCGAGCGCAGCCAGCATCGAGCCCGCTCCGTAAGCCGCCAGAGCCAGCGCGACGTCGCCCTCCGTCCCTCCCATGTTCTTCACGATCACGACCGTGTTGACGATGACCATGGCGCTGCCGGCTGCCGCTGCCAGGGTGACCGCCAGCAAGCCGACAAGCCTCGGGGTCTTGAGATACACCCGCATACCGCGCGTGGTTTTACGCCAGACGCCCTCGACACGCTTTGCGGTCGATTTTCTGTACGGCAGAGCCGCACTCATGACGAGCAACGCAGAGACTACAAAACCGATAGCCGTTCCCGCGAATAGCCAATGGAAATTTATGATAACAAGTAGCGCGGCAGCCAGGACCGGGCTGATGAGGCTTTCGAGATCGTAGGCCAGTCGGGACAGGGACAGAGCCTTGGTGTATTTCTCTTCGTCGGGCAGGATGTCGGGTATGGTGGCCTGGAAGGTAGGCGTGAACACGGCCGATGCCGATTGTAGCAGGAAAATGAGCAGATAGATCTGCCAGACCGCATCGACGAAGGGGAGCAGGAGCGCCACGCCGGCACGGACAATGTCCATTCCTACAAGCAGACGTTTGCGTGGTAATTTGTCGGCATAAGCGCCCGCGAGGGGGGCGATGCCGACATAAGCGACCATCTTGATGGCCAGGGCCGTTCCCAAGACCGCGCCGGCGTCGGCACCGGCGAGATCGTAGACCAGCAAGCCCAGAGCGACCGTGGCCAGCCCCGTTCCGACAAGCGCGATGACCTGCGCAAGAAACAGGTGACGATAAGTGCGATTAGTCAGAACGGAGAGCATGGCGATGTCTTCCTTCAGCCAGAGCGTGATCTAGACCACGCGCTTGATATCGGAGTAGCTGCCGTCGGTCTTGAGGGTCACGGTGACGGTTGCGCCTGAACGATTGCGCCAGAACCACCCATGGCTGCCATCGAAGGCGGCGACGAGCGTGCCCGCTTCTCCCGTGGATTCACGGCCCTTGTCATACCCGTGATAAGAGATGCCCGGCGCATCGGCATGCGTATCGAAGTTGACGTGGCCGTCCTGCACCGACCATTCGTATTGAAGGCTGGCCCCTTCGGCCATGACCGCCTTGACTTCCGCACCCTCACCAGGCGCGAGCGTTAATTCGGTCACATCGCTGCGCGTTACCGCTTCGGAGCCGCTATCGCTGTTACCGGCGAGCGTACGAACCTCCCCGATGGCTGTGTTCTGCTCGTCGGCGGCTGCTTCCGCGGCAAGTTGCTGTTTGATCTCGCCCATCTCGGAATATCCCAGAAGACGGCCCGCTCCGGTCGGATCGATCGCATATTCCGCGGGTAGAACCACGGTGACCAGAAGGACGGTCGCGGTCACCAAGGCGAACGCGGTCGCCTTGACGAGCTGGCGGTTGGTGGGAAGGTCGCTGGAGGACGGGCGCTGTGAATTGAACATGTCTATTGCTCCTGGAAGAATGTGATCAGGCTACGGCGAAGCCGACGAGTTGGTAGCCGACGAGCATGAAGCCCGCGGTCATGAGAAGCGTGTTGGCGGCGAAGGCGTGACGTATGAAGCTCTGGGTTCTGCGCCAGAAGCCCATCACGATCAGGATTGCGCCAAGGGCGAGCAATTGCCCGATTTCCACACCGACATTGAAGGCGAGAAGATTTGGGACGAGGCCGTCTTCGGCGATTTCGAATTCGATGATCTTCGTGGCAAGGCCGAAGCCGTGGAAGAAGCCGAAAATGAGGGTTGCTGCCTTGGTGTTGGGCTGGAATCCGAACCACCGCTGGAAGGCACCGAGATTGTCCAAGGCCTTGTAGACGACCGACAGACCGATGATCGCATCGATGAGATAGGCGTTGGCGGTGATACCCGTCAGGACACCGAAAAGCAGCGTGGTCGAATGGCCGATCGCGAACAGCGTCACGTAGATTCCGACGTCCTTCAACCGGTAGAGGAAGAAGATGACGCCGAAAAGAAAGAGCAGGTGATCGTATCCGGTCACCATGTGTTTCGCGCCGAGATAGATGAAGGGCAGGATCAGCGTTCCGCTGCTCTCCTGGATGTAACCCTTGTCCCCCTCGGCGACATTGTGCGCCCACGCTTCGGCACCCGAGGCGAGGAAGATCAGCAGAACTGCAGCGAGCGCGAGGATGCGCACGACTGCTGTAGATCGAGATTGCGTTATAGATATCATTTCGTTCTCCGGTCCCGGATGTCGGCCGCCCGCGGGATTGCACCCCGCGGACGGCCGCTCCGGCTTCAGCTTGCGAGTTGAGGGTTGGGGTTTTCGTCGGATGTCCCTGTCTCCGGAACTTCCGTGCGTTCGCCGCGAACCACCCTGTAGAGTGCTGGCAGAACCAGCAGTGTCAGCGCGGTAGCCGAGACGATCCCGCCGATGACTACCGTCGCGAGCGGACGCTGCACCTCCGAACCGAGCCCGACATTTAGAGCCATCGGAACGAAGCCGAGGCTTGCGACGAGTGCGGTCATGAGTACGGGCCGCAGACGAGCCATGGCTCCTTCCTTGATGGCGTCCTCGATCGGCTTGCCTTCATCCATCAGCTGCCGGATGAACGTCAGCATGACGACGCCGTTAAGCACGGCGATTCCCGACAGGGCGATGAAGCCAACCCCCGCGGAAATCGAGAAGGGGATGCCGCGCAGCATGAGCGCCGCCACGCCTCCGGTAAGAGCCAATGGCACCCCGGAAAACACGACCAGCGCGTCCTTCACCGAGCGAAATAGCGCCACCAGCAGGCCGAAGATCAGCAGCAAGGCGAGCGGAACGACGATCTGAAGCCGCGCACTCGCGGATTCGAGCTGCTCGAATGTGCCACCATAGTCGACCCAGTAGCCCTCGGGCAGTTCGACCTCCGCGGCGATCCTCTCTTGCGCCTCGGATATGAAGGAACCCAGGTCCCGCCCGCGCACATTGCTGGTGACCACCGCGCGCCGCTTGCCGTCCTCGCGGCTGATCTGGTTCGGCCCCTGAACGTTCTCGATCGTCGCGACCTCCGACAGCGGGACGGACCCTCCACCTGGCAGTGCGATAGGAAGACGCTCGAGTACCTGGCGATCCTCGCGCATCTCTTCGGGCAGCCGGACAACGATATCGAATCTTCGATCACCTTCGAAGATCTGGCCGGCCTCGGTCCCGCCGATTGCCGTCGACACCACCGTCTGAACATCGTCCACGTTCAGCCCGAGCTGGGTCAGGCGGATGCGATCAGGGATGACCTGAATGAACGGCAAGCCGGTCACCTGTTCGGTCTGCGCGTCCTGCGATCCCTCTATCGAAGAGACAACGCCCTCGACCTCGGCTGCAACGGAAGCAAGCTGGTCGAGATCGTCCCCGAAGATCTTGATCGCGACGTCGGAACGCACGCCCGCGATGAGTTCGTTGAAACGCATCTGGATCGGTTGAAGGAACTCGTAGCGCGAGCCCGGCACCTGCTGGACTGCCTCGTTCATCTCGGCGACGAGTTGCTCCTTTGGTTTGCGGGGATCCGGCCAACCCTCTCTCGGCTTCATGATCACGAAGGTGTCGGCGACCGATGGCGGCACTGGGTCAGTGGCCACATCGGCGGTACCGATCTTCGCGAACACCTGGTCCACCTCGGGGAAGGTCCGAATTTTGTCTTCCAGGGCAGTCTGCATGGCGACCGCCTGGCTGAGGCTGGTACCCGGAATCCTCAGGGCGTGGAGCGCGATATCGCCTTCATCCAGATTGGGAATGAATTCCGATCCCATCCGGCTTGCGCCCCATCCGCTCAGGACCACCAGAGCCACGGCTCCGGCAAGGACAGCTTTGCGCGAACGCAAGGCGAAGTCGAGCATAGGCTGATAGCCCGACTTGGCGGCGCGCATGACGCGTGTCTCCTTCTCCTCGACCTTGCCCGTCACGAATGTCGCGACCGCGGCCGGAACGAAGGTGAGGGAGAGCACCATGGCGGCGGTTAGCGCCATGACGACCGTGATCGCCATCGGGTGGAACGTCTTGCCCTCCACGCCTTCGAGAGCGAAGATCGGCACGTAGACGATGGTGATGATCAGGATGCCGAAAAGGCTCGGCTTGATCACCTCGGCAGATGCGCGGGCCGCCAGCTTGAAGCGTTCCTCGCGATTCAGCAGTCTTCCGAGCGAATGCTGCGCCTCGCCGAACCGGCGGAGACAGTTCTCGACGATGATGACCGCACCGTCCACGATCAGGCCGAAGTCCAATGCCCCCAGGCTCATCAGGTTGCCCGACACGTTGTTCTCGACCATCCCCGTGATCATCAGGAGGAAAGAGAGGGGGATCACGGCAGCGGTGATGAGCGCAGCCCTGAAGTTGCCGAGCAGGACGAACAGGACGACGATGACCAACAGCGCTCCTTCGGCGAGGTTTTTCTCGACTGTGGAGACCGTTGCTTCGACCAGTTCGGAGCGATCGTAGACCGTATTGGCGACAACGCCGCCGGGCAGCGAGCGGTTTACTTCCTCCAGCCTTTCGGCCACCGCGACACTGACATCGCGGGCATTCTCGCCAACGAGCATGTAGATCGTGCCGAGCACGACTTCGCGGCCATCCTTGGTTGCGGCGCCATTGCGGATCTCGGATCCGATCTCGACATCCGCCACATCAGCGATGCGAATGGGAACCCCATCGCGGTAATCGACAATAATCCCGGACAGATCGCGTTCGTCCTTGGCCTGTCCGGGTACGCGGATAAGATATTGCGAACCCGACCTCTCGACGTAGCCGGCACCGACATTGGCATTGTTGTTTTCGAGCGCCTCGATCACGTCCTCGACCGTCAGACCGAAACCGGCAAGACGTTCGGGAAGCGGCGCTACGACATACTCCTTACGGTAGCCGCCGATTGAGTTGACCTCGGTGACCCCTGGAACCGTGCGAAGCTGTGGTCGAACCACCCAGTCATGCAACGTCCGCAGATCCTGCGCGGTATAACGCGACCCATCGGGTTTGACCGCGCCCTGCTCGGCCTCGACCGTGTACATGAAGATCTCGCCCAGGCCCGTGGCGATAGGCCCGAGCTCGGGTTCGACCGTCTCCGGCAGGTTTGAACGTACCGCCTGCAGACGCTCGTTGACGAGTTGCCTGGCGAAGTAGATGTCGGTGCCGTCCTCGAAGACCACGGTGACCTGGCTCAGGCCGTAGCGCGAAACCGAGCGCGTATAGGACAGCCCCGGCAACCCCGCGATGGCGGTTTCGACCGGATAGGTAATGCGCTGCTCGGCTTCGAGCGGAGAGAAGCCCGGCGCCGAAGTGTTGATCTGCACCTGCACATTGGTGATGTCCGGCACGGCATCGATCTTGAGTCGGCCGAAGCTGTAAATGCCCACGGCGGCGAAAATGAACACCGCTGCCAGCACTGCGAAACGCTGTCTGATCGACAGCTCGACAATTCTTTCCAACATGAAATCGCGCTCCTCAGTGATCGTGGCTCGCGCCCGACTTCTCGATGTCGGCCTTGATCACGTAGCTGTTCTCGGATGCGTAGACGGTGCCTGCATCGATCCCGCTCAGCACTTCGGTCCACTCGGGACCTTCCTGACCAAGCTCGAGCATCCGCACCTCGTAGGTCTCGCCGATCTTTGCGAAGACGACGCGAAAATCGCGGAACCGCTGGATAGCGTCCGTCCTGACGGCGAGAGGCGCCCGTCGCTGGTCGACCGAAACCAGACCCCGGACCGCCATTCCCGGTCGCCAGAAGCCATCGCGATTGGGGAGCGGCGCACGTGCGGTCACCGCCTGGCTGCTGACTTCGGCCAGAGGGAGGAAGTCCCGGATGCGGGAGCCCTGCGCACGCTGGCCTTCGAGGCCCCGGATGAGCACCGATTGTCCGGGAAGAACCCGCTCGATGTCGCGTGGGAAGATCGGGAAGGTCGCAACCGTGCGGGACGGATCGGAGATGACGAACATCGGATCGCTGTCCGCGATATCGCCGATATTCGTATTGCGCTGCGTGATCACTCCAGAAATCGGCGCGTAGATCGGATAGGTCTGCAACGATGAGCTGCTTTCCACCCGCGCCAGCAACGCCCCCCGGGCTACACGATCGCCGAGATTGGCATGCAGCGACATGACGGTGCCCGGGAATTTGGCTCCCACCTCGGCGCTGCCAGAGGGATCGAGCTCAACCCGTCCGATGATTTCCACGGTTTCACCGACCTGCTGCGGTCCGACCGTTTCTGTCCGAATGCCGGCCGCACGTGCCGCCTCGTCCGAGATCGTGACCCGACCCTCGTAGGATTCGAACGCCCATCGATGGCTGTTGTCGCCTTCGTTTGCCACTACCACGACGTCGAAACTGTGCGGTTCGACGAGAACCCCTTGGCCTCGCAGGTAATCCTGTTCCGGTTCGAATTCGAACGTGGTCTTTTCGCCGTCCAGACGCGTGATCATGACCCGGGCACGGACCGTTTCGGGATCGACGGGCTCGTTGTCACGGTAGGCGTAGAGACGGTATTCGGGCGGAACACCGTCTTCGAAGACGGTAACCTCGATAGCGAAGTCGCCGTCACGAAGCATGCGACCGTTGTGTGGACCGCGCTCGTATTCGCCCTCTGCGGCTGCCTGTTCTTCGGAAGTTTCCGGCGAATCCGCCGACTGGCCGCAGGCGGTAAGTGTCGCTGCAAAGCACGCAGCAAGGAATAAATGCGTCTTGCGCATGATCAGTAACCCCCAACAAGTTCGATGAAGCGGCCAGTCAGTCGGTCGTAGTCGACCTTGGCCTGATGATATTCGGCGAGCGCATCGACGAAGCGGACTCTGGCTTCGTGCAATGCGGTCTGGGCAATGGAGACATCGAGAAAGGTGAACCCTCCGCGATTGTAGCCGGCACGGACCTCCCGAAGGGTCTGTTCGGCACCGGGCACGACCTGCTCCTGGATCGCCTCGGCCTCGTGGCGCGCCTCTTCGACGCGTTCGGCCGCCAGAGCGATCTGCCGGCGACGCTGGAACCGTTCGACCGCGAGGTCCGCCTCGACCTGCCGCTGCTCGGCCGCGGCGCGGTCGATGTTGGCCCGATTGAGCGCGCGGTTGGGCAAGGGCAGCGAGAAGCCCGCAATGACGGCGACGTCGCCATTGCCGAACAACCTGGGCCCCGCGAAGACAGTTGGATCGGTCCGCGAATTGGCTTCCTGGAGGCGATAGTTCGCGTCCGCCCTCTCGCGCCGGGCCTGGAAGACGGCAAGATCGACTGGCGTAAGGTCGGCATTGGTGATGGCAATCTCTTCGGCTTCGAGGAAGCCCGAGGTCACGACCCCGATGCTGCGTGGATCTCCGCCGGTAAGGAGCGCCAGGCGCGCCAGAGCGGCTTCGAAGGCGTGTTCCGCCAGCCCAAGATCCACCCGGGCTTCGGCCAGTTGTGTGCGGGCCCGCGTTCCGGCGAACAGAGGGTCGCGCGCCTCATCGACCCTGCGCTGCACCTCATTGGCGAGGGTCTCGGCGATCTCGACCCTGCTCCTGGCAAGTTCGAGCGACAAGGCGGCGGCTTGCGCTTCCACGTACAACGCCTGGACTTCGCTCGCGAGATCGAGACGCCGCACGAGCGCCTCGGCCTCGGCAACGGCGATATCGCCTTGCGCGAGGCCCACGCGCGCCGCGCGTTTGCCGCCGCGCTCCAGTCGCTGGTTGTAAGTCCCGTCGATCTGCCATTGGGAAAAGCCCGGGGTGCCGATGTTCTCGACGGTCCCATCGATCGTGGGCGCGGGGTTGGTATCGGCAGCGCTTCGCGCTGCGTTGAGGCCGTCGAGGCGCGCAGCGGTCGCCTCGCCCTGCGGTGAATTGGCGACCGCAGTTCGAACGGCCTCCTCGAGTGTGTACGTCTGGGCGGATGCCGAGGTCGCCCACACCAACGTGGCCGCCAGAAGGGCGGCACGCGTGGACACGTGCATGATAGATTGCTCCTGATTGTCTGAATGGAAATTGGCCCGGAATGCGGGCCGGATTCAGAAAATCAGGCTGATGGGGGCTGTGTTAACGGAGCTGGCGAAAAGCCGATGAGAGGCGGTGTCTCGCCCGGCCGCAGAAGTGTTCGAGGCGCAGGGGCGTTGCCCGCGAACTCGGTCTGGTCCGGCATCGCAATCGAGCTGTGCGAATGCGAAGCAGGGTGAGGCACGATGTCTTCGGACGCGAGCGAATCGGCGTCTGTCTCGACCTCGATGACATCGGCGGAATTGTGCTCATGCGCATGATGCGCGCTTGCCGTCTCGTGTGCATGCGCCGCTTCCAGATGCGGAATCGATCCCGGAAGCCCGCCATGCGAGACCAGGAGCAATGCCAACAAAAACAGGAAATGGAGCCGGCGCATTTGAGGGCGGTTAGCCGATCGCTAGCGAATGGGCAAGCCGCGGGGACCGGTCTTTGTGCGATTGCTTGCCGTACGATCCCGTGTCCGACGGAAGATCCGGCGCGTGCAAGGTAGCACGCAGCAAGGAGAGAGGAGAGGGAGCTTTGCTCTTCCTGAACCGGGACATGCCCGTCCTGGCGATCAGGAGACCTCCCATGACCAGATCCCGCCGCACTGCTTCGACATCGCCAGCCCAGCGCATCACTGCCGCTATCATCGAAAAGCTTGAGCAAGGCACCAAGCCATGGGTCAAGCCGTGGCGCGGTGTGCCGGTCTCGCGGCCCCTACGTTCTTGCGGTACGCCCTATCGCGGCATGAACACCTTCTGGCTGTGGATGGTGGCCGATGGCTGCGGCTTCGCCTCGCCATACTGGATGACCTACCGCCAGTGCCAGAAACTTGGCGGACAGGTCCGCAAGGGCGAAAAGTCGACCATCGCGATCTTCTACAAGAGCTACACCAAGGAGGTCGAAAACGCCAAAGGCGAAGCTGACACCGAGAACCGGCGCGTGCTCAAGGCCTATGCCGTGTTCAACGCTGACCAGTGCGATGGCCTCCCTGCATTTTACCATCCCAAGCCGCTGGTTGCCGCATTTGAGCCCGAAGGACGCGAAGACCGGCTCGATGCCTTCTTTGCTCATATTGGCGCAGACCTTCGCCACCATGGCGCGCAGGCCTATTACGAGCCGCTGCGCGACCGGGTTACCCTGCCGCCAGCCGAACTCTTCGAAGCCTACGACCACTACTATGCGACGCTCGCACACGAGCTGTCGCACTGGACGGGTCATTCTTCGCGGCTCGACCGCGAACTCAAGAACCGCTTTGGCAGCGATGCCTATGCTGCCGAGGAACTGATCGCTGAACTTTCGTCGGCCATCCTTGGAGCCGAACTGGGTCTCCCGGTCGCCCACCTCGACAATCACGCCAGCTACATCGCCTCCTGGCTCAAGATCCTCAAATCGGACGAGCGCGCGATCCTCACCGCTGCGGCCAAGGCCGAGGAAGCGGCCAGCCTGCTGCTTGGACTGGGCGGATACCAATCAAGCGATGGCGAGGCCGACATCGATCTCGCTGATGCAGCCTGAGGAGCTGTGAGATGGGACGTTCCGTCAGCTATCCGACTGGCTCCGTGGTGGCCTTTCGCCTGCGCGATGAAGGCGAAGAGGAAGCCACCGACTGGGCCTACGAGTGCCTCGTAGACGAGATCATCGAAACCACAAAGGCAGCCTTTCCTTCCTTTCAGCGCTTCGAAGGATGGCGTGGCCGCGAAAATCGTATCCTCCTGCGCAACGCCTTCGCCGATTCCGGCATATCGACCTATTGCGGCCTTGCCGCGATCTGGCTCGCCGAACGCGACGATGCCAGGTACTGGGAGGCCGACTTCTACAACCCACGAACGGCGAGGGCGCGGCACTGGCTCGGCCAGGTGTCGGGACGGTTCATCGACCTGTTCGGTGAGCTGCGCCTGATCGGACGGTTATCGAACGGCGAAGCGATCTTCGAGCGAGACGTCGCGGCTTTGCAACAACCCAAATAACAGGCCCGAATGCCCCCTGCTCAGAGAGGTTTCCGTGCAACGAGATCGATAAGTGCCGATTTGCCGGAGTTCCCGGTGCCCTCTTCCATCTCGGCATCGTAGGAGGCCAAACCTTCGATGTGCCAATCGGCGAATGCCGCATCCAGAAGCTGTTCGGAATATAGATTCTCGATAGTCTGCGGCCCTCCCGTGCCATAGCCCAGTTGTTCCTCACGATAGCCTTCGAGAAGCAGGATCCCACCCGGTTTGAGGGTGCGGCGCAGATCGTCGAACATCCTGTTTCGCAAACGGGGTCTGGCAAACTGGATGAAGATCGCGATTACCGCATCGAAGCCCTCCTCTGGCCAGTCCCAATCGGTCAGGTCTGCCCGTATGAAGTCTACATCGACGCCGCGTTCCTTGGCCAGGCGGCGCGCCTTGTCGATTGCTACTCGCGATATGTCGGTTGCGACAACGCTATGTCCGTTCTGCGCGAGGAAAACGCTGTTGCGCCCCTCGCCATCGGCGATCGCCAAAACCTTCGATCCGGGCGCGAGCCGATTGGCTTCTCGGGCGAGAAACGCGTTGGGCCTCGTTCCGAAAAGGTAATCGTCCGGTGCGTAGCCTCATTCCAGAAGGCCGCCTGGTCCGGTTCAGCCATTGGCCGCCTTCCACGCACCCATGGAGCCGAGATAGACGTCCAGCTTGTCGAAGCCGCGGCTCGCTAACCACCCGGCAGCAACCGTGGCACGCATCCCGCTGGCACACATCAACGTGTAATGCTGCGCCGGATCGAGTTTGCGATAGCGCTCGTTAAGTTCGCCCACGTAGATATGCTCGGAACCCTCGATCGCGTTTTGCGCGCGTTCGTCCGCATCCCTCACATCAAGCAGCGTCCAGTCACGTTCGTCGCTCTCCAGTCGCCGTTCAACTTCGTCGGTCCCGATCATCGGGATAGTCCGCATCGCCTTGCCTTGGGCAGCGGCAGGCACGACGCCGACATAACCGCCTTCGATATTGTCGAGTGCGATCCGCACGAGATGCGTCATAGCAGCTTCGAGCTGGTCTTCATCGGAAGCGACAAGAGCGACATTGTCGCCTTCACGGATGAACCATCCGGCGAATGCCGAGATCATGCCGACCGGCAGATTCATCGAACCGGGAAGATGGCCTGACGCAAAGGCAAGCGGTTCGCGCACATCCACCCGGTGATCGACGTCGATGTCGCCCAATTCGGACAGCGACAGGCGTTTGGGCCGCATCACGCGAGGCGCAGGATCGCCGCCCTCCAGATTAAGGCGCTCCATCAACCGGAAATAGGGCGGCTGGTAATGGTTTTCCTCCACCTTGAAGTCGATGAAGGCATCCCGGCTTTCGAACTGCAGGCGCGGATTGTTCGCGCGCTCGTGGCCGAGGGTCGAGAACTCGCGTTCGGCCATTCCCGATCCGCAGACAGATCCCGCTCCATGTGCCGGGTAGAGAATGACTTGGTCCCCAAGCGCCATAATCTTCTGCAGCGAGTCGTAAAGGAGGCCAGCGACCTCGCGCTTGCGATCGGGATAGAAATCGGTGCGACCGACGTCGCCGACGAACAGCGCGTCTCCAGTGAACACGCCGACTGGCCCATCGGGATAGGCAGTGTCGTGAAGAACGAAAGCAAGATGATCGTCCGTGTGCCCCGGTGTCTCCAGCACCCGAATTTTCAGCTGTCCGATCTCAAACTCATCACCCTCGTGCGCCGTGTCGGCATATTCGACCGTTTCCGCAGGATTGGGACCGTGCAGGACACGCGCGCCGGTTAGTTCTTTCAGGATGGGCGCCCCGGACACCAGATCCTCGTTGCGATGTGTTTCGAAGATATGGCAAATCTCCAGCCCCTCGGCGCGTGCCATTTCCACATAGCATTCGCAGTCGCGGCGCGGATCGATGACGGCTGCCTTGCCGCCCGAACCAATCAGGTGGGACAGGCCGGGTGTCTTGATTTTCTCGAGCAGCATGATGCCTCCTTTGACGATAAAAAGCTGGACCGGCGTGAACCGATCCTGCTTTCAAAAGATCCGATGACGCGTCACGCTCAATCCTTTTTCACCGGGCGCAAGTAAGAGCGAAGTGCGGTCAAGCCCTCTAGGAAGGAAGCTTTCGCATCCTCGTCGGAAACCCAAGGAGGAATGACCGCATCCTTGTGCGATCACAGCTTCAATCTCGCGGCGACGCGCATCCTTGTCAGTAATGACAGGCATCAAATCATCCCTCGTGCGGCATCCCCGATTGGTTCGGCAGGTGGCCCGCCATTGGCGGAGAGTTCTCTGAAAGCACGGTTCTGCGACAGAAACACCTGCCCGTTGAGATCGTCGATAAAATGGGTCCGCTTCAGCCGGTCCATCACCGGACCCTTCACTTCGGAAAGGTGGAGGCCGATCCCAGCGTCGATCATGCGATGGTTGATCGCTTCGAGGCTTTCGAGACCGGAGGCATCGATTTCATTGACCGCGCTGCACATCAGGATCAGGTGCCGCACGTCGGGCCGGTCGGCGATCTCCTCCAGCACGTATTCCTCCAGCCAGCGCGCGTTGAGATAGGTCAGGCTCTCGTCGATCCGGATCGACAGCACGTGCGGAACCGTGAAGACCTTGTGCCGATCCATATTGCGAAAGTGTTCGGTCTCGGGGACGCGTCCGACGATGGCCGCATGCGGGCGACTGGCGCGCCAGAGATAGAGAAGCAGGCCGACGCCAACGCCCGCGATCACACCCAGCTCGACGCCCGCAAGCAGCGTGATGGCGATCGTCGCAATGTGCGCCGCGAAGTCCGCCTTGGAATAGTTCCACAGCTGCCCAGGCGTCTTGAGATCGACGAGGCTGAGAACCGCGACGATTATCGTTGCGGCCAGTGTGGCGATAGGCAGGCTGTAGAGCAGCGGGGTCAGGAACAATCCCGCGAGCGCGATACCGACAGCCGTATAAGCCCCGGCTGCGGGCGTTTCCGCCCCGGCATCGAAATTGACGACCGAGCGGGCAAATCCACCGGTGACGGGATAGCCGCCGGAAAAGGCACTGGCGATGTTGGTTGCGCCGAGGCCGATCAGTTCCTGGTTGGGCGCGATCCGCTGACGGCGCTTCGCGGCCAGCGTTTGCGCGACTGATACGCTCTCGACGAAACCGATGATCGAGATGAGCAGAGCCGGAACCCACAATTGCCCGATGAGACCGAGATCGGTCGAGGGCAGGGCGAAAGGCGGCAGGCCCTGCGGGATAGCGCCGACGAGATTGACGCCGCGATCCTCAAGATCGAGGCCGATGGTGACGAGGATTGTCGCGACGACCGCTATCACCGGACCTGCCTTGGCGGCGATGTCGGCGGCGCGCGGGGTCAGGCTCAGTCTGACCAGTGCCGGTCTCAAGCCCTTGCGAACCCAAAACAGGAACAGGGTCGCCGGGATGCCGATCGCGAGGGTCCAAGGGTTGATCATGTTGATCGCGGCGGCGAGCCCGCCGAGCATTTCAGGCCAGTTGTCGCCGCCCGCCGATACGCCTAAAATGTGCTTCACCTGGCTCGTCGCGATCAGGATGCCGCTGGCGGTGATGAAGCCGCTAATGACGGGGTGCGAGAGAAGATTGGCGAGGAAGCCCATCCGCAGGAACCCGAGAACGGCCAGCATCACGCCGGACAAGGCAGCGAGGGTGATTGCCGCCTCGAGATAAAGTTCAGTCCCCTGCGCCGCGACTGCCCCGGCAGCACTCGCCGTCATCAGCGAAATGACCGCTACGGGCCCCACCGCAAGCGTACGGCTGGTGCCGAAGATCGCGTAGGCGACCAGCGGCAGGATCGATGCATAGAGGCCGACAACCGGTGGCAACCCCGCCAGCAGCGCGTAAGCGAGACTCTGCGGAATCAGCATTATCGTGACGATGATCGCCGCGACGAGATCGTTCGTCAGGACCGATCCGTTGTAGGTCCGGCCCCACTCGAGAATCGGGAAATATTGCGCCAGCGGTGCCGGCTTGTGCCGGCGCGGCAAGCCGGACGCCCCGCCTTCCGCCCCTGGATTGCTGTCGCTCACGATCAGGCAGTCTTCTTCATGTGCGGCTTGGATGCGGTCGCAATTTCTGCCGACCCGCCGCCGATGATGACGACTTCGTGTTTCAGGCTGCTGGCCATGACAAACTCTCCGGCATTTTCTCGTTATTCGCCAAGCCGGTCGCGCAAGCTCGACAGATCGTAGCCTGCTCGCCTGGCGCGCTCGATACGGACCTCGGCGGGTTCGCTCTCAACATTGGCGAGTGCATCGAGCGTGATGGAGCGCGTCCCGGTCCGGCAGAAGGCAAGCACCTTGCCGTCCGCCTCCGCGCGGACCCTGGCGAACGCCTCGATCGCAAGCGGCGGAAACTCGCCCCCAGAGACCGGGATGTGATGGAAGGCCAACCCTGCAGCTTCGGCAGCTTCTCGTATCGATGCCACGGTCGGCTGACTCGGCTCTTCGCCATCCGGCCGGTTGCAGATCACCGTGCTGAAACCGGCATCGGCAAGCCCGCGCATGTCGCCAGCCTGCAGCTGAGGGGAGACAGCGAAGGAGTCGCTTACGTGGGCAAGCTTCATGACGATGCCCCTTCCAAAAGCCAGACTACGGCCATCCCGGCGAGCATGGCGACGACGAATATCGCGGCCGCTACAGGTTCGATGACAAGAGCGGCGATACCCGGCCCCGGACACAGCCCTGCAATCCCCCAGCCGATACCGAAAAGAGCTGCCCCGCCGATAAGACGGGGGGTGAGATCGGATTTTGTCGGCAGGTGAAACTCGCCAGCGAAGACCGGTTCGGCCAGGCGCGGGACGATCCGCCATGCAACGGCCATTACGATGACGGCTCCGCCCATCACGAAGGCAAGCGTCGGATCCCAGTCACCGAAGATGTCGAGAAAGCCGCGCACACGCGCAGGGTCGGTCATGCCACCGAGAGCAAGGCCAGCGCCGAAGAGAACGCCGGATGCGATCGAGGTGAGAGCGGTCCGCATTACAACACCTCCAGCCCGAGCGCGTTCATGATCGCGACTGTCGCAACGCCGGTTGCCATGAACGTAAGCGTGGCGACAATCGAGCGGCCCGATAGACGGCTAACACCGCAAACCCCGTGCCCACTGGTGCATCCACTTCCAAGACGCGTGCCGATACCGACCGCCAGTCCAGCTATCGCAAGCGTAACGGGGTTGGCGAAGTTGGCTTCGATCCCGCCCGATGCCAGCATCACGATCAGCGCTCCCAGCGGCAATCCGATCATGAACATCCATGCGCCGCTCCTGGCGATACCGCTACCGCCGAGCCCGACGGCCTTCGCGGCAAGGCCGGAAACGCCGGCGATCCGCCCAAGGCCAAGCAGCATGAGTGCGGCTGCCAGGCCGATCAGGATGCCGCCCGCCAAGCCGGCAAGTGGCGCCGCTTCAGGGAAACCGGGGAGCGTCATACGGCATTCACCGGTATCTTGATGTAGCTGACGCCATTGTCTTCGGGGTCGGGCAAGCGACCGCCGCGGATATTGACCTGCACCGAGGGCATGATCAGTTTCGGCATGGCGAGCGTCTTGTCGCGGGTCGTTCGCATCTCGACAAAGTCTTCCTCGCTCACCCCGTCCTTCACATGCACGTTTTCTTCGCGCTGCTGCTTGACGGTGGTTTCCCAGGCATATTCGTCGCGGCCCGGCGCCTTGTAATCGTGGCACAGGAACAGGCGGGTTTCGTCCGGAAGCGATAGCAGCCGGCGAATGGACCGATAGAGCTGGTGCGCGTCGCCGCCGGGGAAGTCAGCCCGGGCAGTCCCGAAATCGGGCATGAAAATAGTGTCGCCCACGAACGCTGCATCGCCGATGATGAAAGCCATATCGGCGGGTGTGTGACCGGGAACATGGAGGGCAATGCCTTCCAACTCGCCGACCTTGAAGGTCTCGCCGTCCTCGAACAGCTTGTCGAACTGCGATCCGTCGCGTTCGAAGTCGGTGCCCGCATTGAAGAGCTTGCCGAATACCTCCTGCACGCGAATGATGCCGCGTCCTATAGCAAGCTTACCGCCGAGCCGTTCCTGCAGATAAGGAGCTGCTGAGATGTGATCCGCATGCGCGTGTGTCTCAATCAGCCATGTCACTTTCAGATTATTATAAGTGACATACTCGATTATGCGATCGGCTGATCCGTTCGAGGTGCGGCCAGAGGCCACCTCGAAGTCCAAAACCGAGTCGATAATGGCCGCTTCATCCGTCGTCGGATCGTGCACGACATACGAAACCGTATTCGTTGCCTCGTCGAAAAATCCCGCAATAGAGGGGCGGAGACACTTGTCGACTTGGGCACGCTCGATCTGGGCGGCGGCGCCGTTGAGGTTATGATCGTCAGCCATCGCTTGACCTCCATACACTTACATAAACCGTTTATATGTCTTGCTATTCGGATGTCAAGTGGTATGAGGGCTCGATGACCGAGATGATCAATGCCGATGCCGAACGACAGGCGCCGTGTGCCGGACTACGTATCGGAGATGTCGCCCCGGACTTTTCCGCACGCACCACGGCAGGAGATGTTCGCCTTTCGGATTACCGGGGGCAGTGGTTGATCCTTTTCTCGCACCCTGCGGACTTCACGCCTGTGTGCACGACCGAGTTTGTCGCACTTGCCCAAGCGGCCAGCGACTTCGAACAGCGCGACTGTGCGCTGGTGGCGCTTTCCGTCGATAGCCTGTTCTCGCATTTCGCCTGGCTGCGGCTGATCCGCGATCGCTACGACATCGAGGTGCGCTTTCCGATCGTGGAGGATCCGACCCTCGTGATCGGCCGGGCATACGGCATGGTGGCGCCGAACGATAACGATAGCGCAACGGTTCGGACGACGTTCTTCATCGATCCAACCGGCGTTATCCGCGCGATGACCTGCTATCCTGCGAATGTGGGCCGTTCGACGCCCGAAATGCTAAGGACACTCGATGCTCTTCAGGCAGTCGATGACGGGCCTGTTCTCGCCCCTGCGAACTGGGCTCCGGGGGAAGCCATGTTGGCGCAGCCCGACGCGTCGCTCGACACTGTTTTCTCTGCCAAGAGCCAGACCGATTGGTTCATGAAGGAAACCAAGCGAGGGACTCGCAAATGACGGACGAGGAGTTGGTCGATGCCCTGAAGGCCCTCGCTCATCCCGTGCGTCTGCGCATCCTGCAGGCACTGTCGGGCACGGAGCGCAATGTTGGCGAGGTCGACGACATAGCCGCAATTGGCCAGCCAACGCTTTCGCAGCAGCTGGCGGTCCTTCGCAACGCGGGCCTTGTGAAGACCCGCAAGGACGCCAAGCTTGTCTACTATCGCATTGATGATGGCAGGCTTGCGAAGGTTGTTGATGCGGTGGGGAAGCTTGGTGGGCTGTCTGCGAAACCTATGCGCCACTTGCGCCAGCCTGCACCCGGGGTGGCCAATTTTGCGAAGTTGGGTTGAACATCCGCACATTAACTTTGAATCGTTTTGAACGAAGTTCCTCGCACCCACGAGCGCCAGCTCTCCCGAAGTCAGCAAAACGCACAACTCGCCTATCATTTGCTGTCGATAGCGGATGAACACTTCCAGCCTCTCCCGAAGGAGCGAGGAATGACTGAGATCGCGGGGCAGGATTGTCATAATAAAACGTGAAAGCTGGAAGTCTTGCGCTTCTTGAACGGGGTCAATTCACTCCCAATTGCATCCATGCACGTTTGGGGGTGTCTACTTCACACATCCGGTTCCCTATCTATCGGATCTTTACGGCGTTGGCGGCGAAGAAATAGTCCAATCATGATCAAGATCGGGATGACAAGATAGGCTTGGAAGGTCTTGTGCGGCCCGATCCAGGCTATCGGAACAGCCGCCAGGAGATACCCCAGCAGTCCGAGCGCGTAGTAACCCACCGCAAATACCGACAGTCCCTCGACGAGATGTTGCAGCCGCAGCTGGTTGCTGGCGGTTTCACCGAGCGAGCGAAGGAGTTCGCCACTCTGAACATTCAGCCGCGTTTCTATCCGCGCTCGCAACAAGCCGGTGGCTTGTTCGATCCGCAGCGCGAGATCGCCTATCCGAGCGGCAAAGTTCTCGCATGTCCGCAAGGCAGGCAACAGGCGTCGATTGGTAAATTCGGTCAGGGATTGGAAATCGTTGAGCGTGCGCGCGCCGAGACTCTCGAGGCGGTCGCTGGCTATCTGGCCATAGGCCCTCGTGGCGCTTAGCCTGAAGGAGACTCCATCGCGCAGATGCGCGACTTCTCCTGCCGCGATGATCAATTCGTCGAGGATCTCCAGATCATCGGTCGGGCCCGCCAGCTGGTTGATTATCGCGCTCGCGCGTTCTTCCAATCTCGCGAGCTCGCTTTCGCGTTCGCGCACCAACGGAAGCGAGAGCAGTGCGAGGTTGCGGTAGTTACCCAGCTCCTGAAGCTGCTGGATCGCGCGACCGGTCTCGTTGGGTCCCATCGATCCGGGCTTGATCAGAAGCTGCCCGAACCCGTCTTCTTCGTTCAGCCGGAAATTTGACCAGAATTGCAGTTCGCCGATTTGCCCTGCCACAGTTTCCGACCGGTTGAGCTGCCATTCCTGTTGCAGATTGCGAATGCGTACAGGGTCATTCTCGACGGCAATCTTGATGGCTCGCAGGACCTGGCCCGGAATAGGGTCGAGCAGCGGCAGGAGTTGCCGGCATAGTTCACCGACCCCGCTGACGCGTGCAACCACCGTGAACGTGCATGCTTCGCTGTGCCGTTCCCAAAGAAAGTCCATCCCGTCGCAGGAAAAGTGACCATGGCGCGTGGCCCTGCGGTCTTGCGCATCGCCCTCCAGCCGCCGAATGAGCCTCTGGGTGTCCGCCTGCGTCTGGAGGAGAAGGAATTGAACCATCGCGGTCGGGGCATCGACCGACGGACTGGGGCGCAGATGCATCTCTTCGACAACTTGCCGCCGAACAGGGTCAACCTCGATCATCGGCTGCATCCGTGTTGTCTCCCCTGTGTCGCCTGTGTTCGATGACCGAGCGAGTCGGAGAACCGTATCCGCCGCAAGTGTGGCGAACTCTGGAAAATAGACATCGAGCGTCGCGCCCAAGGCGGGCAGGCGGGTCTACGAGTGTTGGCGGCAGATGCGCTGATCGAAAGGAGGTTTCGACCCGCCCCGATGCAAGCCCGATGATTACCGCACTTCGCGCGAGGTCGTTCGAGAACCCGTATGCTTTGAGGCCGCCACATCTCAGAATACGAAGGTCAAATCGGAATAAATGTAGCGGGTGTCGTCCCGACTGATCACGCCTGGCGCCTCTTTCAGGAAATCTCCCTTAAGCAACAAGGCGCCGCCGACTTCGAAACGAACTTTCGGGGAAAGGCGATAACGCGCGCGAAGGAAAAACTGGTCCCCAACCTCGCCGTTGGGACCATTCCTGATCCCTGTACGCCCGAACACATCGTTCGGCTCGGGCGCGCGCAGGCGCCGGAAAGTGTTCCAGATAGTCCACTTTCCCGGTGTCCAGATCACGTCCGCGCCAAACGAGGAGACATTGGACAGAGTGGTCGGGCCATAAAGTCCGGGCGGAGCGTAGTCGGGGAAGATGGCCCCGAAGAGTTGGTCGAACCGCGTAATTTTATCGCTCTCGTCCTGTCCCGAGCCGTATGTGGCCGACACGGCGAAACGCGGGCCGATCGCATTGTCGAGCCGGTAACCGAGTTCGCCATAAAGATAGAAGGCGCGAACATCTTTGTCGACGAGGTCGGTGGCCGCCGCCGTACGCCGCGCCTTTCCGCGCTGGAGAATTCCTTCAAGCTCAAAGTCCAGCTTTCCGCGCTTCGGCTCGCGGTAGATACGCATGCCGGGTGTCAAAAGCCTTCGGTCGCGTGTCTGGAAACCGGAACTGTCTCTTTCGCCGAGGTAATAAGCGTAGAGTTCGAGATTTAGATCAGCGACCTTGCGATGATAAAATGCGCCAGCGAGTTGGAGGTCGAAACCATTGCGATCAATTTCGATCCGGTTGTCGTAATACCCTTCGATGTCGTCTGGGAGGATCCTGGTCGGCAACATGTAGAAGGCTGTCAGGCCGTCCGTGTTGCCGCGCTTTATATCGCCGCGCAGACCGAGATACGTGTTTGCCGTGTTGCGAAACAACGGATTGTTGATCAAACGGGCAGAGCCGAGCAGCATGCGTTGCTGCCCAAGTTTCAGCGTGGTGTTCGTGCCCTCGCCAAGCCCATCGCCAAGATCGTACTGCGCCCAATACTGCAAGGGCTCAAGCGCGTTGACCTCCGCTTGCCGCAGTGTGCTGTTGTCGGCGGTGCTGTAGGCCCTCGCGTCCATTATCTCTCCGCCCAAGACAAGATCGCCCATCTTGTATTGCGCGTCGACACGCGTCTGCAGGAGCAGGAGTTCTTCGCTATCAGGGCCGAACGATCTGAACTGCCCATCGATTGCCTCACCCCGAACGCGGAACTGGCCGGTGATCGAGAACCCGTCCTCGCTCTGCTCCGGACCGGATGCGGCGCGCGCGCGCGCGCGCGCGGCCGGAGGCAAATCCTGTTCGACCGCTGCGGACCTTCCGAGCGTATCGACCGGTCCAGCCGGGACGGTCACTTCCACTGTCCGCGACGGGCTTTCCTGGGCTGTTGCCGGAAACGCCGAGAAAAGCGCTGAAGCACTTAACAGGAAAGAACTGGTTCGGGCCTCGCGGCCAAGAGCAAACCGGCACGTGATCGCCATAAGCGAAGATATCCTTCGGGAGCGTTGAAGCGAAAAAGCGGGCAGCGGCTCCAAAGACGGCCGACAGGAGGGCCAGACACGACGATGTGTGCCTGGCATGCCGCTGGCAATGGAGGCCGGATCGCTCCGGCCCCCGGCATCAGGTCAGCCATCCGGCATTGTGACGTAACCCTGCAGCGCATAATTGGTCAGGACGATCTGGGCCGAGAGGCTCATCTCGGTGAATTCGTTGAGATCGCTCTCGGCAATGTCGCTGCCCGCCATTGTCTGTCCGCAGGCGTAAAACTTCACCCCGAAATCGTGCAACGCCTTCATCAGCTCGAGATTGGGATTCTGGGCACCGTCATGAGCAGCCGCATAGGCCTCGTTGGTCAGCGCGGCATCGATTGCCGGACCGTAGAGCACGATCGCGATGTCGATATCGTCCTGCGGGACACCGCCGGCTGTCAGGAGGTTCACGACGCGGGCGGCCGACCACAGGGTCCGGTTCACGCCTTCGCGCTGGGCATCCGAATCGATCGCCCACACCAGCTTGTATTCCATACCCGGAATGGGCCGTTCGGCGGCGTTGGGATAGTTCTTGATCTTCCCGTAGCCCTGGATCGTCGGCGTGGTCCATTCGGGCGACTGTGCTGCGGCGGGACCGGCTATCGCAAGCGACACGCCCGCCATGCTCACCATGATTGATTTCATCATATCGTTGTCTTTCCTTGTGAAATGTTGGGTTTGTTGATCGGTCTAACGAAATTCGTAATCCGCGCCTGGAATGGTGGAGAAGCTGTATTCGCCGAGCTCATTCGAAACGGCCCTGCCGTCGAGTTTCGGTGAAATCGTGCCTTGTTCGTCGAGATAGCCGGCGATGGCTTCGTGCACGGTGAAAGGCTGTTCCTCGACGTCCGTAACATTGGGTAGCCGGTTGAAATTGCTTTCGGGCGCGCCCGTACGGATGACCGAGGTGACGGTGTAGGTTGCATCGGCCTGGTAGGGCTATCCGTCGACAAGCAGTTCGGTAATGCGCTGCCCCTTCGGGAGCGATGGCTCGAAGCGCATTCTGATACCGGAGAAGCGAACGAGATAGCCTCCGAAGCGCTCGGCCGGCTTGGGCGAGAAGGCGTTGTTGACCTCGTTTTCCAGCCACTGATGCAACACCTCACCCTTTACCTTTCCTGTCTTGAGCTTGGTATTGAGCGGCATCCAGTTCCACAGGTTCGCCATGGTGATCGGCGCCGGTCGATCGTTTTGCGGTACGACGGGATTGCCGTAACGGAAGCCATTGGAAAGCGCGATCTGCGTGCCTGTTTTCCAGCGAAACGCGTCGGTTATCATGTGGTCCATCGGCGTCTCGACGGTGAGATAACGATAGATGGGGGGCGAGGTGTACCCCATCACCCGCTCTAGTTCCTCGCGGTGCGGTGCCTTTGCCTGCTCGATGAGAGCGGCCATTTGGGGATCGGCTGGATACTTATCCGGGTCGACGTCGAGCAGTTCATAGCTGTCGCCGACAACCTCGCCATCCCTGATCGTCAGCGTGAGCTTGCCGACGAAAGTGCCAAAGGCACCCGGTTCGGTCACTTTCGCATGGCGCCGTTGCAAAGGCTGCCTGATGCGTTCGTGCGTGTCGCTGCCGAGCACGTAATCGACGTGCTCGCTGACCGGACTGTCGGCAATGGCAATCTGCTTGAAGACCCCAAGATGGGTGATGAGAAACATCACATCGATATCATTGGCTACCACGAACTCATCGATCTTGTTCTTGAGGCGACCGTCGACCTCGCTGAACACCAGGCCATCGCTCATCGCAGGGTTCTGCCGCCGCGGGACATCAGGATCATCGAGACCCAGGAAACCGAGCTTCACACCCTCGATCTCGCGGATCATGGTCTGCTCGTAGATCGGCTCGAAGGTGTCGGCATGATAGATGTTCTCGACGATCGGTGTCGTCCCGAGGTTGTTCTCGAGCCTGATCATCTGGTCCTTGCCATAGACCACCGCCCAGTTGCCCGGCACGATCACGTCATATTTGAGATGGCGCAGCGGGCCGATCAGGGCCTCGCCTTTGGACATGGCCGAATAGCCGTCGCCCTGGTAAAGATCGCCCGCGTCGATCAGAAGCGTTCGTCCCGGGTTGGCCGCGCGTTCCTGTTCGACCAGCGTCTTGATATGGGCAAGACCGCCACGCTCGCGGAAGACGATTTCGCCGTCTTCGAGAAACAGATCCTGGTGGGGGTCCATCTGTCCATGCAGATCGGCAAGCTGGAGGATCGTAACCTCCACAGTATCCTCTGATTGGGCGCCAGTCGGTTCCGCATCCGATGCGGAAGCGGCGTTGGCCACGCCGCCTAGAGCCAAGGCGGCGGCGGACATGAATACGGTGGAACGCTTGAAGTTCAGTACCACGCAATCTCTCCCCTCACGATTTTGAGAGCGAATTGCAGGGCAAGCTTAAGGCAAACTTAGGTCGGCTTTTCGCTGATGAGCGCGCACGGGAAACACGGTGGGACCCGATGACGATGCAAGACAGGAAAGCGGCGGGCACTTGCGTCCGGAAGACGACATCGGCGAGCCGCCATCCAGTTGCTTTCCTCGAACCGCTCCAGGCTCTTCATCGGCGCGACAGGTCGATGTTTCCCGTCCCTGGACCGCTCGGAGAGGCCCTGGGCCGGGCGGGGGCTGGCGCAACCTGCGGCCCGTCGGCCCGTGTGGCCCGCGCCAGCCTAGGGCCGCAGGTTTCCCGCTCTCGCGGTGCGCCCGCCCCCTTGTCCCGGCCCTGATCGGGCTCCGGCGGACCGGTGACGAGATGAGCAAATCGAGTCCTTGCTCCGCCGCTCAAGAACAGGAGACCAGATCATGTATGACAGCTTCATCGAACAACTGGCAGGGCTCGATCTGTCAGGTTTCAGTATCAAACCGGCGCCGTTCGATCAGACCGACTTTCCGTGCGACGATGCCATCGATCAAACGCTCACAGGCGTCTGGTCTGACCTCTTTGCGATGTTCGCCGATACGGCACTCGAGGCCGATGCGGAGGACATCGCCTGGGGCCTCGTCAATCTCTTCCACCGCGCAGCTACGCGCAAATCATCCCAGCTCGACCGCGCGAGCAACGAAATACGAGCCTTGCTTGCGTGCGCCGACGGCTCCGAAGTACATTCGAGCAACCTTGAGGAACAGATCGGACGCGCGCAGGCGGCCGAGGCCAGCATGGTTGCGTTTGAACAGATGCGAGAAATGGCGGCCACCTTGTACCGGGAAGAAATGGGCTCGTCCTGGCGGCCCATGTCCGGTTCCCGTTCGCGCCATTCCGGGACCTTCACATCGGCCGTCATCGACGCCCGGGACTTCCTGCGGGCACGCGCCGAACGGCGACGCAATGCCCACTCACCCGAAGGGACACCGGTCGTCTTTGCAGGGGGCCGTTCGTCCTTCCCATGCACCGATGGAGCCAAGATGTTCGCAAATGCGGTCTGGGCGACCCTCGACAAGGTGCGTGACCGGGTTCCCGACATGTTTCTGGTCCATGGCGGTGACAGCAAGGGTGCCGACCGGCTCGCAGCGAGCTGGGCCGAACGCCATAATGTGCAGCAGCTCGTTTTCTCGCTCGACAGGCGGCTTGGCGCACGTGCAGGGTTCAAGCGCAACGAGCAGATGCTCGACCTGAAGCCCCGCTATGTCGTCGCCTTTGCGGGGAATGGCGTACTCGAGCGACTGGTCATCGAGGCAAAACTTCGGCGCGTAACCATCGTCGATCGGCGCATTCTCCCCTCAGCCACACGCTGAGGGGCCACCCCTGCGGCTGGACGGTTGTCATGGAACCACGAAGCCATCCCCTTTCATGTGCCCGGTATCCGCGAATCCTACCGGAGAGCGGCCTATCGCTTCCAGCCTTGTGATTCAAAGATCGCCCTCGCTTCGCTTGACGTCAGGAATCGGGCGAACGCGCGCGTATCCGCATCTCCCTTGCCCTTATAGGTAAATGCAATATCCATCGGCCGCCAGATGGTCAGATCGGATTCAACCGGGACCTGGTCCGCGATCTCCGGATTGGCGATTTGCCAATGATTCCAGATTAGCCAAGCATCGATGGTCGGATCGCTCTTCCAGCGCTCGAGCGCCGCACCGCTGTTGTCGGCGAAAGCCACTATATTGGCACGGAAACCGGCGAGCAATTCGCGCTCGCCGCTACGCGCCGCGACATCTTCCCACATTCCGATCTGGCCAGCTCCGGCAACAACCATCACGCGCCTGCCGCCCGAGGCAAGACCGCGAATGCCGGTGATGGCCTTGGGATTGCCCGGCCTGACCAGGATAGTCGAAGGCCTGATGTAGAGCGGCTCGACCGTCGATGTGTCGATCTGTCCTTCGAACACGGTCGACAACTCGGTCATCATGTTCTCGCTGCCCGAGAAAATGAGGTCTGCATTGAGCCGCGCCGCATCCTTCCATTTCGGCAGGGGGCCGGACATGATCGTGACGCGGGTACCGGTGCGCTGCTCGAAGAGTTCCGCCGCGGCTTTCATGGCCGGGGCAGGTCCACCGGGGCCATAAACATGTATCGAATCCGCGGTCGGCTCGGCAGCTAGCGTCGTACATGCACCCGTGAAGGTGATCATGCCAACCGCACCGCAAAGTGCGAGGAGGGTACGCCGGGTCAATATCTCGATATTCTTCTCGCTCATCGATCCTGTACCCCGTGCTTGCATCGTCGATCGGAATGCGCAGGTGGACGCCCGCGCGTCTTGATCCTCTAACGGTAGAATTCCCCCCAGTTCCCGAACAAAAAAGAGCTCCCTGCCAAGAGACTGTCTTGGCAGGGAGCCCGACCGAACGCCCCGTTCGGGGGGAGAGGATGGGTGGAGCGATCGAGATTGCGAGTTCTGGAAATAGTCGACCTTTCAAAAAAACAAATCAGCGACCCACCTTGCTGGCGGTCGAAGCCGGAACCACACAATTTAAGCAGGCTCTCCTGCCAATCTTAAGACAAGCTTAGGTGGCTGGAAAAGTATACGCCCACCACCAATGACTCCGTTTGGACTGTGTACGAGGTACTTTCGTCACGAGGGAGATTGGGAGCGGTAACACAGCGGCGGAGGCGCGCGCCTTTCTCTTAAGACTGCCTTAAGGTTCGCGGAACATGCGCGCCAGTTCACCGGAGGAGTACACTCCGGATTGCGTGTGCGGGAGAGAGGCGAGAATGATCGAGATTGGCGCTGGATGGCGAGGGCCCTCGAAATCCAGATCGGTTCGGCGGGTGTGTCCAGCAACAGCGCGAGGCTGGGGGACGCCCTCTTTTCCCGGATTATGGATTGAATTGTGCCGCATCCAACTAGCGCTCGCCCGATCGCAAGTTTTTCCCGGGCAAATAATTCGATATTTTTGGCAGCGAGGCTCGCATGCCGCTGACTGTCGGGCTTCTATTGGCGCTCAGCTTTGCCGTGTCACTGCTTGCGCTCGCGGGACTTATCTGGGCGATCAGCAATCATCAGCTGAAGGTCGAGCAGGAAGACGCGTACACGATCTTCGCTGAAGGCGAGGCCGGGACGCCTGACGTCGACACGCCGAAGCATGCCCCCGAAATCGACCGTAACCAGTACGATGTGCGCAGGGCCGGTCTCGACGTTGTTTCCCGCCCCGCCGTCCTGCTGCTCGTCGGGAGCGGGGTCTTCTGGCTGGTGATCGGATCGGCCTTCGGGCTGCTGGCCTCTCTCAAGCTTCATCTGCCGGATCTTTTGACGGAGCAGGCGTTTTTCACCTTCGGCCGGGCACGCACCGTACATCTCAATCTTGTCGCTTATGGCTGGCTTTCGATGACCGGCATCGCTGTTGCGATGTGGGTGGCACCGAGGATTTTCCACACTCCACTGCGCTTCGCGCGCCTTCCCGTTGTCGGCGCGATACTCTGGAATATCGGTGTGGCTTCAGGCGCTGTTGCGATCGCCAATGGCTGGACCGACGGTGAGGAGTGGCTGGAGATACCCTGGCAGATCGACATCCTGCTCGCCGTAGCGGGGGCCTTCTTCGTCGTCCCGCTCCTGGCGACGGCGGCCCGGCGCGACGTCGATCATATCTATGTCACGGGCTGGTATTACCTCGCCGCGCTCTGCTGGTTTCCGATCCTGTTCGCCATCGCCAATATACCCTACATCCATTCCGGCGCGCAGGAGGCAACCGTAAACTGGTGGTTCGCCCATAATGTCCTGGGCCTGTGGCTGACGCCCCTGGGGGTCGGGGCTGCCTATTACTTCATCCCCAAGATCATCGGCAAACCGATCTATTCCTATAGTCTGTCCCTGCTGGGGTTTTGGGGGCTCGCTCTGTTCTACAGCCAGGTGGGCATGCATCATCTTATCGGCGGACCGGTTCCGACGTGGGTCGTCACGCTGTCGATCGTGCATTCGGTCATGATGTTCATCCCGGTGATTGCCGTGGCCATCAACCAGCACGTCCTGGTCGCCCGCAATCTGTGGGCGGTAAAGGAATCGCTGCCCTTGCGGTTCATCGCCTTCGGCGCGCTGATGTATACGCTCGCCTCGTTCCAGGGCTCGATCGAAGCCTTGCGCAGCGTGAACTCGGTTACGCATTTTACGCATTATACCGTGGGTCATGCGCACTTGGGAGCCTATGGTTTCGTGTCGCTGATCATGTTCGGCGCTATCTACTACATGTTGCCGCGCACCACCGGGCGCGCCTGGCCATGGCCGCGCGCCATCGCCTGGCATTTCTGGCTCGTCGTGGTCGGCTTCACGATCTATTTTGTTTCGCTCACGGCGGGCGGATTGCTGCAGGGCTTCGCCATGCTCGATGCCACCCGTCCGTTCGCCGACAGCGTACGCGTCACGCTTGTCTATCTCGAATGGCGCTCGGTCGGCGGGGCGCTGATGACCGCCGGTCACCTTCTTCTCGGTATTCATGTCCTCGCCCTGCTGGCCCGCGGACCCGCTTGGGTTCCGCAAACCGGGTACCATCCTGAACCGGCAGTGGAATCATGAACCGCATTGTTCCCCTGGCCACGCTTGCTCTCGGTATCCTGGCCTTCGCGACCGTGCTTCTGGTCATTGCGCCAGCCGCGCAGATCAGGCCGCTCGAAGGAACGCCGGGCCTGCAACCCTATACGCAGCAGGAGCTGCGCGGTCGCGAGGTCTATGTCGAGCAGGGGTGCGTATATTGCCCCAGCCAGCAGCCGCGTGGCCCCGAGCAGGCACCCGATGCCCAGCGCGGCTGGGGGCGGGCCGCGGTCGCCTCTGATTATGTCTACGATCGTCCCCACCAGCTTGGCACCATGCGCACCGGACCCGACCTGCTGAACGTCGGCGCTCGCCTTCCGAGCAGGGACTGGCACCTCACGCATCTCTATCAACCGCGCGCCATCTTCGACTGGAGCATCATGCCCGCCTATCCCTACCTGTTCGAGGTGAAACCGGAGGCGGAACCGGGTGATGTCGTCGTCGCACTCCCGAAGGATCATGCGCCCGAACAGGGTGTCGTTGTAGCCACGCAGGATGCCGAGGATCTCGTCGCCTACTTGCTGGCGCTCGACCGCACGATGCCCCCACCCGAGGATTCGGTTCGCGACTACGGGTATGAAAGCCGGAAGCCTCGCGAGTGACGCGCCCCGAGGAACCTTCGCGTCCGGGCGAGAACTTCGAACCCTACGAGGAGATGCGCCAGATACCGATCGGCGTCATCATGTTCGCGGTCGCGCTGGCACTCTGGGGCGGAGTTCTGCTTTATCAGAGTTCCTATGCGGTCGCTGTCGGGCGGGCTGACGAAACGGTGCTCTCGCCGCAAAGCGAACAGGGTCTCGGCCTGACCGGTGCCAAGCTGTTCGAAGCCAATTGCACGACGTGCCACCAGCCTGGCGGCGAGGGCGTCGAGTTTGCCATTCCGCCGCTGGACAAATCGCCTTTCCTCGCCGGGGGACCGGAAATCGCCGCCAGCATACTTCTGCGCGGCATCGACGGACCAATCAGAGTGGGCGATGAAACCTTCGACGGTCATATGCCGAGCTTTGCCTCGGCGCTCGACGACGCGGAAATTGCCCGGCTCGCAACCTATCTGCAGGTGCGCTTCACGGGCCGGAAACAGGCCATCTCCGGTGACGGGGTGGCGGCCCTCAGGCGCGAGTTTGCCGATGCCGGTCCGTTTGCAGGAGGCCAGGCGATCGCCGCGAGGTTCGATTCCTCGCTTTCTCCCCAGCCGGAAGTGACGCCCCTGACAGGCGGTAAGGGCATATCGTCCGGCATTCTCGAACTGGTCAATCAAGGCCGCGGCGAGGTCTGGTCCTGCTCGTCGTGCCATGGGGACCGGGGCCAGGGTGCCGATACCGTTCCGCGCATAGCCGGACTTCCCGCAGCCTATATCGCCAAGCAGCTGCTCGATTACACCGAGGGGCGCCGCCGCAACGAGAATATGGAGCTTGTCGCTCGCTCGCTTTCTGAGAAGGACCGGGAGGGACTCGGTCGATACTACGCTTCGATGCGCGCGGCGTCGACCGCTCGACCTTCTCTTGGCGGTAACCTCGAACGGGGACGCGAGCTCGTCCTCTCAGGTGACTGGTCGATTGGAGTTCCCTCCTGTACATCGTGCCACGGCCCATCGGCTTTCGGTGTCGCTCCGGGCTTTCCCGGTCTGGCGGCGCAGCATCCGTCTTACACCGCTTCGCAGCTTGCGGCATGGGTATCGGGTGAGCGCGACAATTCTCGCCAGAAGATGATGAATGTCATCGCCAACGCTTTGAACGATCGCGATCGCGCGGCGGTAGCCGACTATCTCGCAACGCTGCCCCCCGTGCCCGCTCCTGCTGCCACAGCCGACGAGGTGAAGAGATGAACCAGGATGAACGCCGGATCGTCGAGGGCGGCGATAGTCCGCAGCAGCGCAAGGCTGGCGACGGAGCCAAGCGCGCCATTCTGGCCCTTGCGGGAGGTGCCGGCCTGTTTGTTCTTGGCTCGATTGCCTTCGACCTCGGCATCCTCGGCGACGATGGCAGTCGGCCTACGACCAGTTCGAAGCGCGAGAGCGACATGGCTGCCGCCTATTTCAGCCCTCCTGCCGAAACGTCCATCCCCGACGGGCCCGATGGCGATGCAATCCGCCGGGGTATGGCGCTGTTCGTGAACACCAAGACCAATGCCGCCGACTTCGTGGGTAATGAACTGTCCTGCGCCAGCTGTCATCTCGACAAGGGCCGTGAACCCAATTCGGCGCCGATGTGGGCCGCCTACGTCATATATCCGAAATACCGCTCGAAGAACAAACAGATCAACACGATGGAGGACCGGCTGCGGGGTTGCTTTACCTACTCCATGAATGGTCAGGATTCGCCCTCGGGCGGCCCTCCACCCGCCGGCCATCCGATTTACAAGGATCTCCAGATGTATTTTCACTGGCTCGCGAGCGGGGCGCCGGTGGGTGAAAGCCTCCCCGGCCAAGGCTATCCGGAACTCGAAAAAACCGCGCTTGGCTATGATCCGCAGCGCGGCGCACAGGTTTACGAGCAGAATTGTGCGGCCTGCCATGGCGGTGACGGGCAAGGGCAACGTGATCTGAACGGCAAGCTGGTGTTCCCCCCTCTCTGGGGGCCGAACAGTTACAACTGGGGCGCGGGCATGGCGCGGGTCAATACCGCTGCATCCTTTATCAAGGCCAATATGCCGATGGGGCAGGGCGGCACGCTGACGGACCAGCAAGCCTGGGATGCCGCAGCCTTCATCGATAGCCAGGAGCGACCCAGAGATCCGCGACAGACGGGCAGCGTGGCGGACAATGCCGCGGCGAACCACGGTCAGGACACCTACTATGGAAAGATCGTCGAAGGCAGATTGCTGGGGACCGGCACGGGACGCTGAAACCGGGAAAGGTTCGCGGCAGCTGCTGGCCGTCGACGGACTGTTTTGCGGAGGATGCGCGCGCGGCCTCGAACAGCGCCTGCGCAAGCTCGAAGGTGTTCTCGACGCCGGGGTTCACTACCTGACGGCTTCGGCCTTTGTTCACTGGAATCCTCGCCTCTGCTCGCTTCGCGAGATCGAGGCCTGCATCGCTTCGGCCGGCTACCGCATGGTCGAGCGCTTTCATTTGCCGGTGGTGCTGGCCCGGCTCAGTGCAGCCACCGAGGTTCTGACCTACAGACTGGCCATCGGCGTGTTTTTTGCGATGTGGTCGATGGGGGCTGCATTCGTGCTATACTTCGGCAGCGGCGTCCCGCGCTCGGCCGCCTGGTGGCTCGCTCTGGCGTCCGGTGCCTGTCTGGTTCCGGTTATTGTCGCCGGTCGCGCGATCCTCGCGATGGGCTGGCGCTCGCTCGGCTTGCGCAGCTACACTATCGATACCTTGATCTCCGGAGGGGTCCTTGGCGCGATCCTGATTTCCGGCCTGCAGCTCATGCGCGGCAACTCCAGTGTATATTTCGACGCAGCGGCGATGCTTATCGTGCTGCGCCTGACCGGACAGTGGATCGAGACCCGCGTGCGGGCAGGCTCGATAGCGGCCCTTATCGAACTGGAATCTGCGGCACCGGAAACGGCCTGGCCCGCATCCGGCGGTCCCGCGGTCTCGATTTCAGAGCTGGGCCTGGGAGACAGGGTGCGGGTGCCTGCAGGCGCGCAGGTAACTATCGATGGACGAATTGTTGCGGGACGCAGCCACCTTAATACCGCGTTCCTGACCGGGGAATCCACACCCCTGCCCGTCGGGGAAGGCGATTTGGTCGAGGCCGGTTGCCTCAATCTAGATCGTCAGCTCGTTCTTGAAGTCGCACGCCCCTTCGATGATCGGTTGATCGACCGCATGGGCGGGCGGGTTGCTCTCGAGTTGGCCGCAAAGGGAGTGCATACCTCGATTGACGACAGCCTGCTGGCCGTGCTCGCGCGCGCAACGCCCGTACTGGCGGTGCTTGCCCTGGGACTCGGCCTGCTTCAAGGCGTCGGCATCGAGGGCGCACTGGCGCGGGCGCTGACCACGCTCATCGTGATCTGCCCCTGCGCGCTGGCAATCGCGCGTCCGCTTGCGTCGCTGGCCGTGGTAAGCGCGGGGCGCAAATGCGGTCTGCGTATTGCCAATCCTTCCTCTCTCGACGCTCTGGCCCGGCCAGGAACGGTCGTCTTCGACAAGACCGGGACGCTGACGTCCGGAACGCTTCAGGTGACGCGGGTCGTCAGTCTCTCGCATTTGTCGACACGAGAGTTGCTCTCGCTTGCAGCGCGCGCCGAAACCGGCATCGATCACCCGATCGCGCGCGCCATTGTCGCCGCAGCAGGTGCAAACGGTCCAGGGGGCTTGCGGCTTGCGCGCAAGGCCATCGGTACAGACGCGGACGGGAAATCCGTCGAGGTGGCCGGCATCGCTCCGGACGGTGACTGCCCGACGCGCGCAGCAACGCTTGAGGTCAGGCTCGAGGGCGTTGCCGTCGGCCAGATATACCTCGACGATCAGGTCGATCCTGACGTCGCGCCGCTGATCGGTCATCTGCGTCGCCAGGGTGCCCGTTTGCAAATGGCGACTGGAGACGCCCTGCCATCGGCGCTCACCATTGGACGGGCGGTAGAATTGAAACCGGAGGAGGTTGCGGCAAGCCTCTCCCCGCTGGAGAAGGCGGATCTGATGCGCGCGCTTGTCCATCCGGTTGTCTTCGTGGGCGATGGGGTCAACGATGCACCCGCCATGGCGGCATCGGACTGCTCGATTTCGGTACGGCGCGCTCATGCTGCCGCGACCGCCAGTGCCTCGGTGGCAATCCTTGACGGCGGGCTAGGACGAGTGCGTGAGGCAATGGCCATAGCAAGCGAGTATCGGTCGACGGGCCGGGGCAATGCCGCATTGGCGCTGGGCTACAACGCGATTGTGATCCCGCTTGCCGTTATGGGCACGATGAGCCCCCTGCTGGCGGCGCTCACAATGACTGCAAGTTCCTTGCTCGCGATCGCCAATTCCCTGCGCGTTGGAAAAGCGCGGCCTCTTGGAGCACCGATACGTCACGAACATCTCACATCTGACGCTTGATTCAAGCAATGGCCCGGCGCGTCGGTACGGCACGCCGAGCCTCGCATTGTCTGCCTTACTCGTAGACCTTGACCAGGCGGGTCGATCCGCTCGCCGGACGGGAAATTACGCGCTTGCGCTTCATGACGTCTTCGACAAGCTGTGTGACGCTGCGCTCGTGGACCTCTTTGCCGCGAATGCCGGAGAAATCGTAGCGGTGAAGTCCGTTCGCCATCCCGGAATTGGTCGCGACCTTGTACCAGCGCTCACGGTCGATAGGTGTGTTGCCGACCGTCACCTCGCTTACGCGCTCGCCCAGAGGCCGGTTAAGATCCACTGTCCAGCCGATGTTGGCCGCTTGCACCAGCCCGCCGACCACCTTCATGGGATCTCCCGGATTCTGGTTTGTCGCGCTTTGTTCCAGGACAGCAAGAAGATCGCTGCCTTTCATTTCGAAAGTCACCAGTTTCGCAGGGTGGGGCAGGAGCGTGTAAAGACGGTCGCGCGTCACGTTGCCGGGGTAGATCGAAATGCCGTATCCAACGCCCGGCATCAGGGCCACATCGGCACCGGTTTCCTCGATCATGTATTCGCCGACCATCTTGTCGAATGGACTTTCCGAGCGGTAATCGCGGGGAATGCGGTCGACCGAATAGGCCAGCACTTCATTCATGGCCTCGGCAAAGGGCTCGTCGATCCGGGATATGAGTTCGGCAATACCTGCATCCGGCTTTATCTGGTAGTTCCACATTTGGTGTGCTGCGCCGGTAACCTTTCGCAGCTTCTTGTCCGCGCCGACTTCCAGGCGCAGTTCGCCGAGGACTGCCGCGTCGGCCATGGCCTGGACAATCCATGTTCCGTCAACGAGTTCGGGCTGGCGAATAATATCGTGCGAGTGCCCGCCGACGATGATGTCCACGCCATCGAGTTCGCGCGCAAGCTTGCGGTCGGTGGCCGTGCCCTGGTGTGACAGCAGCATCACGATATCCGCCGATCGCTGCATTTCAGGCAGATAGCGGCGTGTTGCCTCGATGCCGCTCGAATAGGTCAGTCCGGCAATGCTCTGCGCGCTCGCCGTCTTGTCGGTCGAATGATAGGTGAGGGCCAGGATCGCTATCCTGACCCCGTCGACAGTGAAAACTTTCCAGGGTTGGCCGAAGACAGGTTCGCCGTTTTCGGTAACGTTGGCGCCCCTGATCGGGAAGTCCGCAAGGTCCTGCAGTTCCCTTGTGCGCTCGACTCCGTAGTCGAAATCGTGGTTGCCCAGCGCCATCATGTCGTAACCCAGCGCGTTCATCAGCGATATGATCGCCTCTCCGCGTGTCTGATTGCCGACATAATCGTCGCTGAATGTATCGCCGGCATCGAGAAGGAGAACCTTGTTCTCACCCTCGCGCTTGCGAATCTCACCCACTTTCCCCGCCAGATACTGGAATCCGCCAACCATACCTGCCTGGTCGAACTGCGCGGGACTGCGCCCGGGATCGCCTGTTTGCGAGGTAGCGTCCCCCGGGGCGGCCTCGAACGGAACATGGCGACCGTGGATGTCGTTCGTGTGCAGGATGGTGATCGTCGTCGGCGATGAGTGACGCGACGTCCTGTCGTCCTCCGCGATCGCGGGAGTGGCCGCAGCCATGGCTATTACGCACGTGCGCAGAATGTTCATTGGCAAATACCTTCTCAGATTTCGTGCGCGCGTGCAGACAAAACCTGCCTTAAGGCATCCTTACGGAGGGTGCGGCGAGACGGCAATTCGAGGCCCTCTCGCGCATCCTGGATGGACCCTCAAGCGAACTCGCTGGCGTCGGTCGCGACCTCTTCCGGCAGCACTTGCGTTTCTGCCGGCAGGACGCACACCCGGTATCCGCCGGCGATGCGCTCGAAATGCAGACGCATGGCGGGCGCGAGCGCCGAACTGACGATGGAAAGACCTAGTCCGCTTCCCGGAGCCTTCGAGCCCGGGTCCCTCGTGAAAGGCTCGAGCATCGCCCGGCTCGCGCTGTCCGATAGGCCGGGCCCTGCGTCTCGCACGCAAAACCCCGTACCATCCGAATCCACCCGCACCTCGCTGTTCGCTGGACCGTGCAAAAGGGCGTTCTCGATCAGATTGCGCAGGGCAATGACCAGTGAATTACGCGGCAAGGGTGCCACAAAATCCCTGGCCGCTTGGCTTATCTGGACGCTGGCGTTACGCTCGGCAACCAGATGCTCTAGCTCCTCGATGACCTCATCGAAGGCGTCACCGAGCGCTGCGGAGGCTTCGGTGGCCGGCACCCTGGCAGAGCGCTCCTTCGCAAGATCCAGCAGCTGACGAACCAGGCGTGTGGTGCGGTCAACGGATTGCCTGATGCGCTCCAGCGATTTGCGGCGCGCATTCTCGTCCTCGGTACACAGGGCAATTTCCGCATGCGTCTTGAGACCGGCCAGCGGGGTCTGCATTTCATGCGCGGCACTGGCCAGAAATCGCCTTTCACCATCCCGCAGGAGCGCTATCCTCGCGAACAGCTCATCGATTTCCCGGGTCAGCGGGGATAGTTCATCCGGTACGCGGTCGACCACGAGCGGAGACTGGTCGTCGGGGCGACGATCACCGATTTCCGCGGCTATGCGCCGGATCGGCGAAAGGCCCTGTCCGATCCCGATCCAGAGCAGCAACGCGAGCGCGAGCAGGCCGATCGTGGCCGGAACGATCAATCCGCGCATGAGATCGGCGATAAGCCGGCTGCGCATCGCAATCGTATCTCCGACCATCACCCGCAAGCCGCTGTCCTGTGAGACATGCGTATAGACCCGCCAGGCATTGCCAGCGATCATCCGCTCGCTGAATCCCGCCTCGCCGTCCGACATCGCAGCCCCGGGCGCACCCTGCGAGGCGCCAAGCAACTGCCCGCCAACGGACCAGATCTGGCACGAGAGCTGCTGATCATAGGACGGCAGCGCGACGGAGGCGGCACCGCTTTGCGCCGCATCCGATTTCTGCTGCGTATCGTAGCCGAGCGAAGCCACCATCATGGCAGCCTCCTGCAATCTTCGGTCGAGCACCCGTTCGACATCGGCGCGCGCGCTCAGCACGGTCCAGGCAGCAGCCAGGGCCCACACGATAGCGGTGGCCGCTGCCACCAGAAGGAAGAGGCGTATCCTTAGCGATGTCATTGTTCGCGTACCCTGTAGCCGACACCGCGCACGGTCTCGATGAAATTCGTCCCAAGCTTGCCGCGAAGCTTGTGGATGTGCACCTCGACGGCGTTCGAGCCGACTTCCTCCTGCCAACCGTAAATTGCCTCTTCGATCTGGGAACGCGAGATCACGTGACCGGGGTGGCGCACGAGCACTTCGAGCACTGCGAATTCGCGGCGTGACAGCTCGATCTCTTGGCCCTTCAGCGTCACCTGGCGTGTTGCCAGGGTGATCGCGAGCGGTCCTATCGTGACGCTTGGCTCGGTGCGACCGTTGGCCCGGCGAACCAGAGCCCGCAGCCGTGCGGCGAGTTCGCCCAGATCGAACGGCTTACCCAGATAATCGTCCGCGCCGCGGTCGAGGCCTTCGATGCGGTCCTCTGCCATCGTTCGGGCCGTCAGGACAAGTATCGGGGTGGTGTTGCCGGAACGCCTCAAGTCGTGAACGAGATCGAGCCCCGACCCGTCCGGAAGACCGATATCGACAACCAGGGCGTCATACGAATAGCTCGCAGCAGCCTCCCGCGCATCCATGCAGGTCTCGACAAGATCTACCGTATGCCCTTCGAGCGAGAGGCCGGCGTCGAGCCCCTCGCGTAGCACTTCGTCATCTTCTACTACCAGAATTCGCATTCGAACCTCCGATAGCGGCGAATGACGCCTGCGGCTTATAGCAGTCTTAACCGCCGTAAGTCTCGCTTAAGCTGCGGTCCCGAGATGGCCCGCGATGAGCAGCAGCGTTTCCCTTGGACCTCTCGCATTCGCAGCCGATCGCCTGCTGGCAGTCGGCCTGCTGATAGCATTCCTGTTCTTGGTCGATCGGATCCTGGTTGCCGAAAACGGCAGGGCCGCGCCCGCGACAGGCATGGCCGTCCTCGTCGGCCTCGTGGCGGCAAGGGTCGCTTATGTCGTGCTTCATTGGGAGGCCTACGCGGTGGATCCGTGGACTGTACTCGCTGTCTGGCAAGGCGGGTTCACAGCCTGGGCCGGACTGCTCGCGACCGCTGCAATTCTGGCCTGGCGAATGCGCCCGGTGCGCGCGATGCGCAGGGCTCTCGGCGTGCTGGCGGTCCTCGCCGCAATCTGGTTCGCCGCCTCGGCCATGCTTCAACCCGAAGCCCGGCCCCTTCCCGATTTGCCGGTCCTGGTCGGAATGGATGGCACCGAGATCACGCCTGAAAATCTCGCGGGCAAGCCGTTCGCGATCAATCTGTGGGCGACCTGGTGTCCGCCTTGCCGACGGGAGCTTCCCATGCTCGCCGAGGAAGCGGCGAACTCGGACATCCCTATACTGCTCGCCAACCAAGGTGAGGACCGGCAGGCCGTTGCCGACTACCTGCTCGCGAGCGGGATATCGCCGCGCTCGGTGGTGCTCGACAAGCAGATGGGTCTCATGGACGTGGCCGGCAACGGTGTCCTTCCGACCACGATCTTCGTCGATGCCGAGGGCGAGATCGTCGCCACCCATGTCGGTGAAATTTCACGGGCAGCCCTGTCCGATAAGCTTCAACAACTTCAAGGAGACTGACCATGCCTAGATGGCCCTTGGTCGCTGCATTGCTGCTCGCAACGGCGGGAGGCACCGCGCTGGTGACCACCCAGTTGGTGCAGGGAGACCCCGCATCGCAAGGCGATGCGGGTTCGGATGAGGACACCGCGGCGAGCGCCGAAGCCATGGCGGCGCGCGCCGAGATCGCCGATGACCCGATCGCCCCCAAACTCGCGCCGGAAGGCTATGATGTCACTATCATCAGCTATTCCGATTACCAGTGTCCCTTCTGTCGCAAGATTCACCCAGAACTCGAACGCCTGGCGCAGGAAGATGGAAAGGTCCGGATCGTCTATCGCGACTGGCCGATCTTCGGCCCTGCATCGGAAGAGGCCGCGCGGATGGCGATCGCGTCGCAATGGCAGAACAAGCACCGGCAGTTCAACGACGCGCTCATGCGGACCGACGGCAAGCTGAGTTCGGAAAAGATCAGGGCCGCCGCCGCCGCCGCCGGCATCGATTTTGCCCGTTTAGAACGCGATATGGAAACCCGTGAGGACGACATCGATGGCGTCCTGCGGAGGACGGCCATGCAGGCTGCCCAGATGGGCCTGCAGGGTACCCCTGCCATGCTGGTCGGGCCATATATGATCCCCGGCGCGGTCGATTATGCCGGCCTTACGCGCGCGGTTGCAGAGGCGAGGCGATTCAACGCCGAGCATGCGGCAGGCAAGGAGGCATAATCCATGATTGTCTTGCGCCGCCTGCTTACGCTTCTGGTGACGCTGGCCTTCGGGGTCGGCGTCATCGCCCTTGCTCCTGCATCCGCACAGGAACGCCATATCGAGGCATCGCTCGCCTTCGAAACACGGACGCCCAAGCCCGGGGAATCGGTGACGCTTGCGATCAGGATGAAGCCTGAATCGGGCTGGCATGGATATTGGACCAATCCCGGTGCGGCGGGCCTGCCGGTCGAAGCGGACTGGGATGTGCCGGCCGGCGTCTCCGTTTCGTCCTTGCGCCATCCGGCACCCCATCTGCTCGATGTGCAGGGTATCGCAAGCTATGTTCACGACGGACCGTTCACGCTTCTCGCCACGATGAAAGTGCCGCAATCTCTCGCGCCAGGAACAGCCTTGCCCGTCGAAGTCGCGCTCAGCTGGCTGGTCTGTTCCGATACGCTGTGCGTACCCGAACGCGCGACGCTTTCGGCAAATCTGGAGGTCGGATCGGGAGCCCCCGATGCTGCCGGAGCACGGATCGTCGCCGCAGCGCAAAGGGCCATGCCCAAACCGCTCAGCGGCGCGACGCTGACCCGCGACGGAAAAGATTGGGTGTTCTCGTCCGCTGGGGTAGCAAGAGGCAATTACCGCCTCTTCCCCGAGCAGGAAGACTGGTTCGATGCCGCGGCAAAGCAGACCGTCAGCCGCAATGGCGATGGCGTCAGCCTGCGCATTCCCGCCGCAGGAACGGCCCCCGGTACGGCTTTTCGCGGCGTTCTCTCAAACGGGACGAAATCCTATCTCGTAAGCGCGCGCCCGGTCGCGAGCTCGTCGGCCAACGCGCAACCATCAGCGCAATCGGGCGAAATCTCCGACGACGAGATGCTGTCACAAGCGGACCGGGAGCCATCGCCGACGATGGTCGAGCCGGCTCCAGCCACGGTAAGCGTCGCCGCGCCCTCTTTGGCAACGCAGGCCGTCTCAGGCGATGTCCTGCGCATTGCCCTCGTCGGCGCGCTCCTTGGCGGATTGCTCCTCAATCTGATGCCCTGCGTCTTTCCGATCCTCAGCCTGAAGGCGCTGTCGCTCGCCAAGAGCGGGGGCGATCCGCGCGCGGCGCGGGTGGAGGGGGTGGGCTATGCGGCCGGCGTGATTGCCACCTCGCTTCTGCTCGGAGCATTGCTTATCGGCTTGCGTGCCATCGGCATGGAAATAGGCTGGTCCTTCCAGTTGCAGTCCCCTGGCGTCATTCTGGTGCTGCTTGTCCTGACCGGCGCTATCGCCTTGAACCTAGCCGGCCTGTTCGAATTGCCGATGCCCGCATTCGCTGCGCGCGGCAGCCAGACCGGCGGCTTCCTCGGCGCATTTTCGACCGGAGCTTTGGCCGCCTTCATCGCCATGCCATGCAGCGGGCCTTTCATGGCCGGCGCGCTCGGGGCGGCCCTCGTGCTTCCTGCGCCGCTCGCCCTTGCGGTATTCGCAATGCTGGGCCTGGGAATGGCGCTGCCGTTCCTTGCCGTCGCCTTCATTCCTGCGGTCCAGCGGCGCCTGCCCAAGCCCGGCGCGTGGATGGATACGCTGCGAAAAATGCTGTCACTGCCGATGTTCGCGACGGCGCTGGCCCTCGCCTGGCTTCTCGGTCGCCAGACCGGCGTTAACGGAATGGCTTTGGGCCTGCTGGTTCTCTCGCTCTTTGCCGTGTCCCTGTGGTGGTACGGCCTGCGCCAACGGCGCGGCTCCGCAGGATGGCTGACGCTCGCGCCAGCGGCGCTGGCGCTGGCGGCCGTCCTCACGGTCGGTATTCCCGAAGCGCCGAGCGCGGCGACGGCCTCGGGCGAGGTCGCGGAAGGGGACCTCCACGAAACGTTCAGCACCGCCCGGCTGGCGGAACTGCGGGCGGCAGGCACTCCTGTCTTCGTCGATTTCACCGCCGACTGGTGCCTGGTCTGCAAGGTCAATGAACGCGTTGCCATCGATACCGAGGCGACGCAGGAGGCCTTTGCCGAAGCCGGAGTGGTGACACTCACGGGCGACTGGACGCGTCAGGACCCCGAGATCACGGCCTATCTTGCCGATCACGGGCGCAACTCGATACCCTTCTACCAGTTTTATGCGCCCGGCGAGGCTGCCGAGGTGCTACCGCAGGTCCTTACTCCGCAGGTTCTCATCGGCAAGGCAGAGGAAGTGGGTGAGGCTGCTTCGTGACCCTCCTCGCCCGGGATGGCTGCAGCGGAACGTAAGCCTCGATCACGATCGCGATAGAGCAAGAGATGCCCACCCCTGCCGATGCGCTGGCGGTGCACCGCAGCGCAACCCACTTGGCAATACGAAAAACTGAGAGGTCGAGACCATGACCCGCCTGACGATACTGCAGCTTAACGACCTTCATGGATACGCCGAACCGCATAACGAGATCCGGTATGGCGCCGATGGAACTCCCATGTTCGAGACGCTAGGCGGTCTAGCCCGCATCAAGACGATCTTCGAGCGTGCCCGCGCCGACAATCCGGGCGGCGTGCTGGCGCTGGACAATGGCGACACCTTCCATGGGACGCATTTCGCGGTTGCGGACGAGGCGAAAGCTCTTGCTCCGCTTGTGGCCGAGCTGGGCTTCGATGCCATGACGCTCCATTGGGAATTCGCCTTTGGTCCGGACCGGGTGCAGGCGCTCGCCAGCGAGCTGCCTTATCCGGTGCTGGCCGCGAATATCTATCGCGAGGAAAGCGGCGAGCTGTTCCTGCCCGCCGCCACGATTGTTGAGCGCGCCGGGCTGCGGATCGGTCTGATCGGCCTTGCCTGTCCGATCGTCGACAAGACCATGCCGCCTCATTTCAGCGAAGGTCTGCGCTTCGAGATCGGCACCAGGGAACTTCATGCTCACGTCGCGCAAATGCGCCCGCATGTCGATCTGCTGGTCGTACTCTCCCATGTCGGCTTCCCGCAGGACGTGCAGTTTGCCAAGGATGTGCCCGGCATAGATGTGATCGTCAGCGGCCATACCCATAACCGCATGGAGCATGCTATCGAGGTCGACGGCTGCCTCATCTTCCAGTCCGGCTGCCACGGGTCCTTCGTCGGACGGCTCGACCTCGATTTGCGGGACGGCGAACTCATCGGCTGGACGCACGCGCTCATCGCAGTCGATGAAAGCGTTTCTCCCGATCCGGCACTCGAAGCCGCTGTAAGCGAAGCACTCGCCGGAGAACGCGATGTCATGGCCGAGGTCGTGGGCAGGACCGATGTAGCCCTGCATCGCTATGCCATGCTGTCGAGCCCGATGGACGATCTTCTGCTCGAGGCGATTGCCGAAGTCGCCGGTACGCAGATCGCCTTCTCCAACGGTTGGCGTTACGGCGCGCCGATACCGGCGGGACCGATTACGCTGGGCGATTTGTGGAACATGGTTCCAACCAATCCTCCCGTCACCCTTGCCGAGGTGACCGGCGCTGAAATCCGGCAGATGATCGAGGAAAACCTCGAACGAACCTTTGCGGCTAATCCCTATGACCAGATGGGCGGTTACATCAAGCGCATGCGCGGAGTGGGTCTCGCCTTCAAGGCCGAAAATCCCGAGGGTCAGCGGATCGAGCGCCTGTTTCTGGAAGGCCGTCCGGTGGATGATAGCGCCGTTTATGCTGTGGGCTTCATTACCGAGCAGGGCGTGCCCGCGCAGTTCGGCAAGAACCGGCGACAGCTTCCCATCGATGCGATCACAGCCCTGCGCAAACGGCTCGCGCGTCCCTTCACTCACGCTTCCGTCGGAAGTTCCATCGACCTTGTCTGACGGCGTTCCGCCGACGGCTAGCCAGGATCGGGCCAAAGGACCCGACAAGGAACACGAGCACGTAGCCCGCGCCGATTTTTGAGAACACGGTCGCCTGCGCAGCGGCGGGAAGACGACCGACAAGAACGCCGCGGACACCGCTCTCGAGATGCCCGGCGATCGAACCATCGGACCGGATTATCGCGGATATGCCCGTCTGCGTCGCGCGGAGCACCGGCAAACCGTTCTCAAGCGCTCTGATGCGCGCCTGCGCCAGATGTTGCGGAGCGCCGGCAGGACCGAACCACGCGTCGTTCGTGGGATTGACGATGTAAGCGGGGCGCGCAGTGAACCCGGAGCCGAAGCCGGGGAAAGTGGCCTCGAAACATATCGCCACGCCTGCCTCGCCGTCGGCCAAAGGAATGGCCGGGATCGCTGCCCCCGGCGCAAGGGCGTCGCGGCCAGGGGCATACCGGGCGAGGCGCAATGCCTCGAGCAAGGACTCGAACGGCACATATTCCCCGAACGGGACGAGGATGCGCTTGTCGTAACGGTTGCGAACCCGCCCGCTGGCATCGATCAGGTAGACACTATTGGCATAGTGTCCGTCGGCGTCGCGACCCAGAGCTCCGGCGAAGAGCATGTCGCCGGTCCGAAGCGTTTTCCCGATTTCATCGAGCACCGCCTTCCGGTCCTCGAGAACATAGGGGATCGCGGCTTCAGGCCAGAAGATGCGCATGTCCGGCGCAGTCGAAGAAATGCCGGCTGTCAAACCGAGATAGATATCCACCTGCTCGTCGAGCCGGTTTTCGTCCCATTTGACCCTTTGCGGTATGTTGCCCTGGATCAGCGCGACCTGCTGCGCGGTATCAGGAGGAGCAACCGACGAACGCCCGAGGAGGATTGCGAGGGCCCCGATAAATCCGAGGCTTGCCCCGACACGTCGCGGATGCCCGGCGATCTGCAGAACGAGTCCGGCAGCAAGCACCGTCCCAAATGAGAGTCCGGTTATGCCGATAACCGAAGCAGACCGCACGATCGCCGGAACGTCGAGCCAGATCGCGCCAAGCGGGTTCCACGCGAAACCGATGATAGTGGTAGACCTCGCCCATTCGCCGAGCGCTAGAAGCGAACTTGTCGCCAAGAGCTGCGTGCCGTGATTTCTGTTGGCGTATCTCCGGGCAAGGGCGAAGGGGACGGACCAGAAGAGCGACAGGATCGCGGACAAGGCGACGAGTGCCAGCCAGCCAGCCGTAACGGCTGGCGGGTCCATCATCACAAACGCTCTCGGAAGCCAGCGTAGCGCGACAATCCACATGGCTCCCGCGTAGGCTGTCACAATCCAGAATATGGGTGCAGCCCGATCGTGGCGGATCAGGTAGAAAAGGCCGCTAAGCGAGGCTAGCGAAAGGACAGTCGCATTGGCAGGCGCAAAGCCTTGCGCCGCGATGGTTCCGAGGATGGCGGCGATCAACAGGCGCGAAGTCCGGCGAAACATGGCAGGTGCCAAAACGCATGTGTCTTAAGCGCGGCTTAGCGTGAACGGCTTGCCGGAGGCGGCCTTCAAAAGGGGTGGTGACGACTATCCCCATATGGGCAGCAACGCCCGGCTCATCGATGGCAATAGAGCGCGCATCGTTTTCCTGGTCGCTGTCGTCTTGACCAGCCAGGGATCGTAGCGGGCTGCGCGCACTTTCGCAGGAGTGGGCTCGCTGATTGAAAGAGCAAGTTCCGACTGGGCTTAAGGCTGCCGTAAGACCCAGCCTCGATCGTCAATCCATTCGATCAGTAGGAGTGGCGCATGTTGCACAGGCGATCGGTACTTATGGCCGCGGCGGCATCAATCGCCAGCGGCTGTGTGCCACGAGCATCCCTTTCTGCCGCGCTGGAAAGGAGCGATACATCGCTGAGGCTAGTCTCCGCGGCTAACCCCCATGTCTTTCCGCTCATGCTGGCACTCGCTCTCGAACCGGACCTCCCCTGGTCGTTTAGTCCGATCAAGGAATCGGCCGAGATCGATTCAATGTTTCGAACCGGCGAGGCGGATGCCTTTCTGGGCATGACCTATATCGGGGCGAAGAAGCAGCTCTCAGCACCTGATCTCGGTCTGAGGCTCGTCTCGATCAACACCTGGCGCGGCTTCTTCGAGGTGGTGCCGCGGGACATCCGCAGCTTTGCCGAGTTGCGCGGCCACAAGGTTATCGTCAGCGGGCCGATGGGCTCCGGCCGAAACGGTGGCGGCGATATTATTTTCCAGGCTGCGGTACGGCGCGCGAACCTCGATCCCGGTCGCGATCTGGAGGTCGCATACATGCCGGCCAAGGCAGGTATCGCGCAAGTCGCTGCCGGACAGGCCGCCGGCATTACTATCCCGAGCCCTGGCAGCACCGGCATGGTCATGCGCTCGCGAATGGGGAGCGAAGGGGGCAGCAATATTGCGCTTTCGGCTATCGATATGCAGGCCATGTTCACTGGCTTTCGCAGTTTCGACGAAGGCCAGCTGCCGATCGGCGGATTGCATACCTCCGAGCAGGTCCTGCAAACGCCGCCGCGCCGAAGTGCCTTGCTTCGCGTGTTCGATGCCTACGAACGCGCATGCGAGGCTCTCATGCGCGAGCCGGAACGTCTCGCGCCCATGGCCATCGATCAATATGGCAAGCACTTGGCCCCTATCGGAGCCACGGCTCCCCCGGCAATGCTGCTCGCGCGGGCCATCCGGGCGAACGAGCTTGTGTATCGGACCGGCGTTCCGGCGGCGGGTATCCGTGCGGATGTTTCCGCATTCCTGAATGAACTTCTCGGCGCGTCGGTTGAGCCCGCCTTTTTGAGCGCGTTGTAGATCTTTCACGGTTTTTCGAATCCGTCGTCCCTGCGTGCGAGCTGCCTTCGTGGGATCCATTGCAAGGCTCGCTTGGGTCTCGCGACGGGTCCTTGCTCGCTCGCCCTGAACGATCAGGGGCGCCGTAAGCCGCCCTTAAGAACCGGGCTGCACCTGGAATATCTCAATCATCCTACGAACCCAATACCCAAGACTTCGGAGAGTACCAGATGCACAAGCGCCCGCTTCTATTGAATTTTCTCTTAGCCGCCGGTGTTTCCATGGCGGTCGCGGTACCGGCAACGGCCCAGCAGGAGACGGGCGAGGAGGCCTTTGCCAAAGCGCGCAATGCCATGATCGCGGAGCTCGCCGAAGATCCGGCGGCCCGGCGGATCGAGCCTCAATCATACGATCTGACCCTGGTGGTATTTACCGATTACCAGTGCCCGTTCTGCCGCCAGATGCACCCGCGTCTGACAGCTCTCGCCATGGAAGACGGCAATGTCCGTATCGTGTTCAAGGACTGGGCGATTTTCGGCCAGCCTTCCATCGAAGCGGCGCGCCGCGCACTTGCGGCGAAATATCAGGGGAAGGACCAGGCCTTCGACGATGCGCTCATGCAAATCCAGGGCAAGCTTAGTTCCGAGAAAATCCGTGCCGCAGCAGATCAGGCGGGCGTCGACTGGCAGCGTCTGGAAAGCGACCTCAAATCCCATGGCAAGGAAATCGATGCAGCGCTTGCGCGAGCGGACCGACAGGCTGGGATGCTCGGGATAAGCGGCACACCGGCTATGTTTGTCGGGCCTTACCTGGTCGCCGGGGCTCTGCCGCCCGAGCAGCTTCGCCAAGCCGTTGCTATCGCGCGGCAGTATCCCAACGGTAACGCGCCGGAAGCGCGATAGAGCTTAGCAGCATCCAGCAATTCTTCGCTTATCATTGCGGCGGTCTTAGAAGCTACGCATATTTCTATCTTCTTTTCGACGGTCTAATCATCGACCAATGCACCATTCCAGCTCCAATCCGCTCGCCCATGATCACAACTTCCTGAGCGCCTCGCACGACGCCCATGAGCGGCGCACGCGTTATGTCGTTGCCTTGACCGCCGCGATGATGGTGGTCGAAATCGTCGCCGGCCTGTGGACCGGATCGATGGCGCTTCTCGCCGATGGTATCCACATGGCGACCCATGCAGGTGCCTTGGGCGTCGCGGCCTTCGCCTACTGGTTTGCCAAGCGCCATGCGAACAACCCGCGTTTCACATTCGGTACCGGCAAGGTGGGCGACCTCGCCGGCTTCGCGAGCGCGCTTGTCCTCGCCATCTTCGCAATCGGGATCGCGGTTGAATCGGCTCAAAGGTTCGTCAGTCCGCTCACGATTGCCTATACCGAGGCTATCTGGATCGCCGTGCTCGGCCTCGTGGTGAACCTCGCGAGTGCCTGGCTGCTTGGTGCCGATCATCACCATGGGCATGATCACGACCATCATCATCACCACGACCATGCGCATGCCGATAACAATCTGCGCTCCGCCTATTTCCACGTGCTTGCCGATGCCCTGACCTCCGTCCTGGCTATCGTGGCCCTTCTCGCCGGCATGTACCTCGGCTGGGCATGGATGGACGCGGCAATGGGGCTGGTGGGTGCTTTCGTGATCGGGCGCTGGTCATGGTCACTGCTGCGCGATACCGCTGCCGTGCTTGTCGACGCCGAAGCGGCCTCTGAACGGTACACAGAGGTGCGCGAGGCGCTCGAGGACCGGGACGCCGCGATCGGCGATCTGCACATCTGGCGGATCGGTCCTGGCAAGTATGCAGTCATCGCCTCGCTCATCGCCGATGATCCGCTCGCGCCCGACAATTATGCCAGCCGACTTTCAGAGCATGCAGAATATGTGCACGTCACGATCGAAGTTCATCGCTGCGAGCATCCGCATCCCGAGCTTCGCGCGGCCTGATCGCGCCGTTCTAAAAGACCGAAACAGTATTCGAGGACTGTTATACTGTAACAAAAGACTTATACTTCATCGTGTTACGGAACTTGCAATCTTGATGCGGTTTGCTATGAGCCATTGGAATCCATGACTACAAGCTATCGTCGCCTTGTCCTGCACCCTTTCGTCGTCCTGCTCATGCTGGTCGCGATGGTGTTCGTGACGGCGGCGGATGCTGCTGCTTGCGGTGCCGAAGTGGCGCCCGGAAGCACGCCCGTTCTGGCTTCGCTCGATAGCGCTTCTGCGTCATCCGCAGCCGCCGACGAAGTGCCGGGCGATCCGGATGCGCCGGCCGAGCAACACGGCGTGTGTGGACACGGCCATTGCCATCACGGGGCGAGCTTTGCCGGCACCGTGCAGAAGGATTCGGTCCCTCACTTGGTCGTGGTTCCCGATGCGCCTCCCGCCGAAGCGCTCGCTTCCGACATTACCGACCGACTGAAGCGCCCCCCTCGCGCCTGACGACCGTCACCGCGCTGCATGCCGCAGCGCAGTTCGGATCGTCAGCAGAGGAATTTTCGAAAAATGTCAGCCATTCATTGGCGAGGGGTCCTCCTTGGAGGGCTGTTCCTCGCCGCTCAAGCCACGACCGTGGCGGCGCAGGAGCGTGAGCTTCTGACGCTTGATGCTGCGCTCGCTCGTGCGGGCATCGTCGACAGCGCAGATGAGCCCCCAGATAATCCGCGCCTGATCGGACCGCGGGCCGAAGCCGACGCGGCGCGGGCACTCGTCGACCAGGCGCGGCTGCGGCCCAACCCCGAAATTGCTTTCGAAGCCGAAAACATTGCCGGAAGCGGCGCGTTTTCGGGATTGCAGGCCACCGAGTACACCTTGTCCCTGAGTCAGCGGCTCGAATTGGGCGGCAAACGAGGAGCGCGCGTCCGCGCCGCCCAGGCGGAGGCGCGCGTCGCGACCCTTTCAGGAGCGCTCTCGGTTGCTCAGCTCGGGCGATCGGTGCGCGAGCGCTATGTGGAAGCCGTCGCTGCGGCAGCCCGATTGGAACTCGCGCGGGACATAGTCGAGCGCAACCGCGAGCTTGCCAGGATCGCAGGGGTACTGGTCGATGTCGGGCGGGAGCCTCCCTTGCGTTCGCTTCGTGCCGAAGCGGCACTTGCGGAGGCGCTCGCGGAGCTTGAAGCGGCCCTGGCTGCCGACAGTGCGGCGAGGAATGCGCTGGCCGCGCTTTGGGGCGAGGCAGCACCTGCTGCGGACGTGCCTTCGGTGTTCCCCGAGATCGAACCACCGGCGACGCTGCTCGCGTCACCTTCGGCCTTACGCCTTCAGGTCGCCCGTGCCGAACGCGAGGCCGCGGATGCCGCGATCGCCCGGGAACGCTCTTTAGGCATTCCGGATCCGGCAATATCCGCCGGAATCCGACGGTTCGAGGAAAGCAGAGACCAGGCGTTTCTCGTGGGGGTTTCGATCCCGCTTCCATTCCGTAATCGCAACCAGGGAAACATCGCCGCTGCCGAAGCGCGGCTTCGCGCCGCGACGGCGCGGGAAGCAATTGCCCGCACCGATTTCGAACTCGAAGTCACGCAGGCTCGCGGACAATTTCTGGCAGCCGAAGCGCGGGTCGAGACCCTCGCGGAGACCTCCTTGCCCCAAGCCGAAGAAGCCTTGCGCCTCGTTCGGATTGGCTACCGCAACGGCAGATTTCCGCTGATCGAAGTTCTGGCTGCGGCCGAAGCGCGCGACACCATCCGTGAAGCATTGATTCAAGCCCAGGAAGATCGTGGCCGCCTGGCGGCGACGCTGATCTGGCTCGGCGCACAATGAGGTATTTCCAAATGAACCGTAGACGTCTGGCCGTTTTTATCGGCGTGATCGTTTCAATCGCCGCTGCAGTGTTTATGCTGTGGCCAAGTGGCAGTGCCGACCAGCACATTGAGGAAACGCGCGAGGAGGCCGAGCTTCCCGAAGGGCTTGTCCTGCTTGGCGCCGAACAAATCGAAGCGTCCCAGATAGAGGTCGAAACCGTCGGTCAGGGATCGGCGGTCGAGCTGGTCTTTCCGGCCACCGTCGCGGCAAGCCCGACGGCAAGTGCCCGCATCGATGCCCGCGCGGCGGGCGTGGTCCGCAGTGTCGGCAAAACGCTGGGCGATTACGTGAGGCAGGGCGAGACGATTGCCCGCATCGAGAGCGCCGACGCGGCTGCTCTCGCAGCGCAGTTGAGCGCAGCGCGCGCAAGGGTCAACGAACTGTCCGCTGCCTACGATCGGGAGCGCCGCCTTTTCGAGGCCAATGTCACCGCACGGCAGGATCTCGAGGCCGCGCGAGCAAATCTGCAAGTCGCCCAGTCGGAACTTGCGCGCGCCCAAGCAGCAGTCTCCGCGGCGGGCGTTAGCGGCGACGGGCGCTCCCTTGCGGTTACGAGCCCGCTCGCGGGCCGAGTGACCTCGGCGCCTATCGTTCTCGGCTCCTTCGTCGATGCCGGGGAAGAACTCTATCAGGTCGTGAATCCGAGCGGCATGCAGGTCGAGGTTGCCCTCCCTTCGGCTGAAGCAAGCCGCATCCAGCCTGGCGACGAGGCGACTCTGGAAATCGCGGACAACCGGGAAGTGGGTGCGCGCGTGCGGTCTGTCACTCCCTCGCTCGATCCCGAAAGCCGCAGCGCTACGGCGGTCCTGTCGCTCGCAAGGCCGATCCCCGGCCTGCAACCCGGGGCCTTCCTGCAGGCACGTATCCGCCCCTCGGGTGAGGTCGACACAGGCCGCATATCGGTGCCGGAAAGTGCTGTCCAGACAATCGATGGCGCAGAAGTGGTCTTCGTTCGCACGCGCCGCGGGTTTCAAGCCCGTCCGGTGGTCACCGGTGCGCGTTCGGGAGGACGGGTGGTCATCGAGTCCGGTCTCGAAGCGCAGTGGCGGATCGCCACCGCCAATGCCTTTTTGCTGAAGGCTGAACTCGAGAAGGAGGAGGCCGAGCATGGACACTGATCACATGCAGGACGCTGATCGCTCCCACCGCCATGGCCTGATCGGCATGATCCTCGACGTCGCCGTGCGCTTTCGCTGGGCAATGGTCGTGCTGACGCTCGGTGTGGCAATCTATGGCGTGGTGAATTTGCTGCGCTTGCCCATCGATGCCGTACCCGATATCACCAACGTACAGGTGCAGATCAACACCGAGGCACCAGCCTTGTCGCCCTCGCAAGTCGAGACGCAGGTCACCTATCCTGTCGAGACCGGGCTTGCCGGTATCGAGGGTCTGGAGATGACCCGCTCGATATCGCGCAACGGGTTCAGCCAGGTGACCGCGATTTTCGAGGAAGGGACCGACATCTATTTCGCGCGTCAGCAGGTCAACGAACGGCTGACGCCCATAAGCGCTTCGCTGCCCGAGGGTGCCGAACCGGTGATGGGACCCATCTCGACCGGCTTGGGCGAAGTGCTCATGTATACCATCGAGTACGAATATCCTGACGGCAAGGAAGCGCCGCGGGGCGGAGCGGTCGGATGGCAGTCCGACGGGAGCTTCGTGACCGAACGTGGCGACCGGCTCGACAGCGATGTTGCCAAGGCTGCCTATCTGCGAACCATTCAGGACTGGGTGGTTGCACCGCTCATGCGGTCGGTCGACGGTGTGGCAGGTGTCGACTCCATCGGCGGCTTCGAAAAGCAATATCTCGTCCAACCCGATCCCGCACGATTGACCGGTTACGGTTTGTCGTTCGACGAGGTGATCGACGCGCTGGAAGCGGCCAATCTCGCCGAAGGGGCCAATTTCGTCGAACGGGCCGGTGAAGCCCTCCTCGCCCGGGTCGATGCGCGCCTCGGCAGCGTCGAGGATATCGAGCAGGCGGTCGTTTCCACCCGCGAGGGAGTGCCTATTCGCGTAGGGGACATCGCCACGGTCAGCATCGGCGGTGACCTTCGAACGGGCGCGGCGTCGCTGAACGGCGATGAAGCGGTCGTGGGCACCGTGCTCATGCGCGCGGGCGAGAACAGCCGCACCGTGTCGGCCCAGGCGGCCGAACGGCTCGAGGAAGTTCGCAGCTCCCTGCCGAAAGGAATTGTTGCGGAGATCGTCTACAACCGGTCTTCCCTGGTCGATGCGACGATCGCGACCGTCGAGAAGAATCTCGTCGAAGGCGCGCTTCTGGTGATCGCGATCCTGTTCTTGCTGCTGGGCAACATCCGGGCAGCGATCATCGCGGCGCTGGTCATTCCCTTTTCCATGCTGATGGCATCGATCGGAATGAACCGGCTCGGCGTTTCGGGCAATCTCATGAGCCTGGGTGCGCTGGACTTCGGCCTGATCGTCGATGGTGCCGTCATCATCGTCGAGAACAGCGTCGCGAGGCTCGCGGCCCGGCAGGAACACGAAGGCCGGCTTCTCACACTGGGCGAAAGGTTGACGGAAACGCGGCTTGCCGCGCAGGAAATGATCAAGCCGACCGTGTACGGGCAGGCGATCATACTCCTCGTCTTCGCACCGCTTCTGACCTTTACCGGGGTCGAAGGCAAAACCTTCTCGCCCATGGCGATCACGGTCATGCTCGCGCTCGCCTCGGCGTTCGTGTTGTCGCTGACCTTCGTCCCGGCAATGATCGCCATCCTGCTCAACAAGAAGCTGACGGAAAAGGAGGTCAGGCCGATCCGGATCGCCAAGGAGCGATACGGACCGCTGGTCCGCAGGGCGATCACCCGCCCCTGGCCGGTCATCGGCATGGGCGTCGGCATCTTCGCCTTTGCGGCCTTCGTGTTCAGCTTCCTCGGGAGCGAGTTCACACCGCAATTGGACGAGCGCGACATCGCCGTGCAATCGCTGCGTATTCCTTCGACATCGCTCGAACGTTCGCTCGCGATGCAAAGGCGGGTCGAGGACCGGCTCGAGCAGTTTGAGCAGGTCCAGCTCGTCTTTTCGCGGACGGGCACGGCAGAAGTGGCTAGTGACCCGATGCCGCCGAACGCTTCCGATGCGTATGTGATCCTCAAACCCCGTGAGGAATGGCCCGATCCCGACCTCGCCAAGGACGAGTTGGTCGCGCAAATGGAGAGCGCCCTCAGCAGTCTCGTCGGCAACCTTTACGAGTTCAGCCAACCGATCGAATTGCGGTTCAACGAATTGATCGCAGGCGTTCGCGGAGATGTTGCCGTCAAGATCTACGGAGACGATCTCAGCGCCATGACCTCGGCGGCGAACGAGGTTGCGGGCGTGCTGCGCAATGTCGACGGCGCCGCGGACGTCAAGGTCCAGCAAGTGACCGGGTTCCCCACCCTCGATATTGCCTTCGATCGGCCAGCGATTGCCCGTTACGGGCTGAAGGTCGAAGACGTTGCGCAATCGGTGGCGATCGCACTGGGCGGTCGGCCTGCGGGCCTCGTTTTCGAAGGCGATCGCCGCTTCGATGTGGTTGTGCGGTTGTCGGACGCGACCCGCGACGATTTCGACCAGTTGGGTGCTTTGCCGGTGCTGCTCCCGAACGGGGCAACCATACCGCTACGCTCGGTTGCCGAGTTCCGTGTGGTGGATGGTCTCGCGGAGGTTCGCCGGGAACAGGGACGCAGACTGGTGATCGTTTCGTCCAACGTGCGAGAACGCGACCTCGGGTCTTTTGTAGAAGAGGCCCAGGAAAGGGTTGCGGCGCAGGTCGAACTGCCCGCTGCCGCGTTTATCGAGTGGGGCGGTCAATACCAGAACCTCCAGGCTGCTCAGGAAAGACTTCAGATCGTCATTCCCATCGCGTTCGCGGTCATTCTCCTGTTGCTCTACATGGCGGTCGGGGGCTGGGTGCCGGCGCTCGCCGTATTCAGCGCGATCCCGCTGGCCCTGGCAGGCGGAATATTCTCCTTGGCCCTGCGCGGGATGCCATTCTCGGTTTCTGCGGCGGTAGGCTTTATCGCCCTGTCGGGCGTAGCGACCTTGAACGGGCTCGTGATGGTGACTGCGATCCGTCAGCGGCTCGACAAGGGCATGGCGCTCGATGACGCCATCGTGGCCGGTGGCCTGGCGCGCCTGAGGCCGGTTCTCATGACCGCGCTCGTTGCATCGCTCGGCTTCGTGCCGATGGCGATTGCGACGGGGACCGGCGCGGAAGTGCAGCGTCCTTTGGCGACAGTGGTCATCGGAGGGTTGATCACCGCTACCGCTCTGACCCTCTTCGTCTTGCCCGCAATCTTGAAGCTGGTTTTCAGTACCAGAGAAGATGACCGGACCTGGCGACAGCGCTGGTGGGATCGGCTGCGGCGCAACGTGACAAGCGATGAGCAGCGCGAGCTGAAGGACATCGCATGACCGATCGGGAAAGGAAAAAACGGTGCTGGCACTGAAGGAAGAGAACGGACTGCTCTGGATACGCGCCGGAGGCAGGCTGGGGGATGAAGCCTATGACCGCTTTGTTCCCCAATTCGAACATATCGCAGAGCGCGAGGCCGGTACCGTCCCGATGGTGATCGAGCTCGCGCCTGACTTTTCGGGTTGGGACTTCGGAGGTCTCTGGCGCGATCTCAAGTTCGACATCCGGCATAAGGATTGTTTCGGCCGGATCGCCATGATCGGCGACAGCAAATGGGAAGAGCGGGGCTGGAAATTGTCATCCTCACTCTTCCGCACCGAAATGAAGTTTTTCCGGCCATCACAGCGTAGTCATGCGGAAAGCTGGGTACAAACCGGGGAGGACGCAGCATGAGTGGCGGACATGAGGTCGATGCCGGGTCGCCCGAAAAGCGCAAGACCCTGTGGGTTGTCCTGTGGCTTAACGTCGCCATCGCGATCGGCTTCTTCGCGGTCGGATATTTTGCCGATTCCAACGCGCTGTTGGCAAACGGCCTCGATAATTCATCGGATGCAATCGTTTATGCGCTCAGCCTGCTTGCGCTAACCCGCTCGCGGACCTGGAAACGCGGGGCCGCGCGTTTCTCCGGCATCATGCTGCTGGTCTTCTCCGCTGGGGTCATTTTCGATGCTTACCGACGGTTCGTGGAAGGTTCCGATCCGGGCGGCATGCTGATGATGGCGATGGCGTTCGTCGCGGGACTGGTGAATCTCTATTGCCTGCGCCTGTTGCAGAAGGTGGAGAACAAGGACGTCAATATGCGGGCGGCGACAACCTTCAGCTTCAACGACTTCATCTCCAATGGCGGGATCATCATCGCCGGCATCGTTGTGCTGATTACCGGTGCCAACTGGCCCGACCTAGTGGTCGGAATAGCGGTCGCCTGCATAGCGCTTTACGGCGGAGTGCAGATCCTGCGCGATACGCATATGGATGTGCACGACGAGGCGGGAACCGTCCACGGCGAGAAGAGGAATTGACGCTAATCGATACCTTGTTTGCCGCGCAGGACCTTTCGCGGGTCCTTGTCCTAGCGATGCTATCAGGCATCGGGGTCATGATTGGCGGCAAATTGGCAAAAGGCAGTTGGAGCTTCCTGCATCCGCTCCTGCCGGGCGGCGTTTCGGGTGCTTTTGCCGCCCTTGCCGTCTTGCTAACTCTTCCGCTGGGACAATCTCCTCTCACCCGCTGGACACTCACTGGTTTGATGCTGGCGGGCGGCCTGCTGCTTCTGATTTTCAACGAGCTTGGTCGATACGCAAAACTCAGACCGGATGATGACGGACCTGAGCGATGCTCCGATAGGCCAACCCTGGTACGTCGCATCTCGGTGTCGATGGCGTCCGATATCCTGCCTTACAGCGTTATCTTGGGTGCTGCCGCTGCTGCATCCGCGACGACAGCAATGGCGGTGTCTGCAGCGCTTGTTTTTGCGAACCTGGAAATAGGACGCCAGGCGATCGATGAATACCGATCCGCCCAAGTGAGCAGGATGGACCAGCTTGCGCTACTTGTCCTCTTTTCCCTGTTTTTCATCGGGATCGCTCTCTTGACCTTTTGGGCGCTGCACGGATTCACCGACAACGGGCGAGGTTGGCTAGCGGCTATTATCCCGGGCTTTCTTATAGTTGCATCGGCGCGCGCGCTGCTTCGCATGGGAACCGGATCGGTCGCCGCCAATCATATTACGCTCCTGGCATTCGTCGGAGGGTTCGCGCTGCTCGGCCTCGCGATCTCGGCGCTTGGAGAACTGTCGCGCGAACTCGATGTCTCGAACAGCACGTTCCAGCATTCCCCCGCGCAGTCCGTTACGACGACCAAGAGAACAGAAAAAGGAGGCAGGTAGTGGCACAATCGGGCGGTCATGCCGGGCACAGTCACGGCGAAGAAAGCATGAGCGACGGCCGCCTTGTATTGGCCGTCGCCCTCAACGTCCTGCTGACTGTCGCCCAGATCATCGGGGGGATATTGTCGGGTTCGCTCGCACTGATCGCCGATGCGCTGCACAATTTCAGCGACGCGGCATCGCTTGGACTGGCTCTGTTTGCGAGGCGGATCGGGCGCCGGCCAGCCGACAAGCTTATGACCTTCGGCTATGCTCGTGCGGAAGTCGTGGCGGCGCTCATCAATCTGACGACTTTGCTTATCATCGGTTTCTATCTGCTCGTCGAGGCGATCAACCGTTTCGCAGACCCTCAACCCGTTGAGGGGTGGACCGTAATCTGGGTCGCCGGGATAGCGCTGGTGATCGACGTGGTTACGGCGGTGATGGTTTACGCCAGCTCGAAGAACTCCCTCAACATGAAAGCCGCCTTTCTGCACAATGTGTCCGATGCGCTGGCGTCGGTCGGTGTGATCGTGGCTGGCGTACTCATTCTGCGATACGAACTTTATATTGCCGATCTGATCATCACTGTGGTCATTGCTGCCTATGTGATCTGGCAGGGCGTCACTTTGTTGCCTCGCACGGTGCGGCTCTTGATGGGCGCGGTGCCGGACGAAAGCGAGTTCGATCGCATTGTGAGCGACCTGCGTGACACAGAAGGCGTGGCCGACGTCCATCACGTCCATGTCTGGAGCATCAGTGAGCATTATCGCGCGCTTGAGGCGCATATCGTTCCTGCCGAATCTTCGTTGCAGGCTTTCGAGGATGTGAAGGCGCGGGCTCGCGGTATGCTCGAGACGCAGCACGCCATCGCCCATGCAACGTTCGAAGCCTGTCTCGCTGCAGACTGTGATCCCGACATGATCCCGGACCATCAGGTCGAGAAGAACCATCATCACGACCATGACCGCGACCATTGACAAGCGCGGCGATCGGGTCGGTCGCTGTGGGTAAGCTGCTTGGCAGCGCACGACATGAACCGCCCTGCAACCCGTAAAATGAGGACCAACGAATGAAAGCTTCCGATCTTATGGTCGCCGCGCTCGAGGCCGAGGGCGTCGAATATGTTTTCGCCGTTCCAGGCGAAGAGAACCTGGATCTCCTGGAATCGCTGCGAACTTCCGCCATCACGCTGGTTCTGGCCCGTCACGAACAGGGCGCTGGCTTCATGGCGGCGACCTATGGCCGCCTGACCGGCAAGGCAGGTGTGTGCCTGGCAACGCTCGGGCCTGGTGCCACGAACCTGACCACACCGGCGGCCTATGCCGCGCTCGGGGCCTTTCCGCTCGTCATTATTACTGGGCAGAAACCGATCAAGACATCGAAACAGGCCCAGTTCCAGATTGTCGACGTCGTTTCCCTGTTTACGCCGCTCTGCAAGGCTTCGACCCAGATCGTGAACGGCAATCGCATTCCCTCGCTCGTTCGCGAAGGTTTCCGTCTGGCGCAGGAAGAAAGGCCGGGCGCTGTACTGCTCGAGCTGCCGGAAGATATCGCTGAAGAGGAAACGATCGAACCGGTCATACCTCCGCATTACAGGCGTTATGCGGTCGCCGGAGATGCTGCGCTCGACGAAGCGGCCGAGCGCATCATCGCGGCTGAGCGGCCATTGCTCCTGATCGGTGCCGGAGCGAACCGCCGCCGCGCTTCGAAAGCGTTGCGCAAATTCGTGTCTGATACCGGCTTTCCATTCTTCGACACCCAGATGGGCAAGGGCGTGGTCGATGAAGATAGCGAGCTCTATCTGGGCACCGCGGCGCTATCGTCGGGCGATTATGTTCACTGCGCAATCGAAAAGGCCGATCTGATCGTCAATATCGGTCACGACGTGGTGGAGAAGCCGCCCTTCTTCATGGAGCCGGGCGGGCAGACCGTCATCCATATCAATTACAAGGCAGCCGAAGTCGATCAGGTCTACTTCCCGCAGCTCGAGGTCATCGGCGACATCGCCGGATCGGTCGAGCGGCTGGGAAACCGTCTGGATGGCAAGCTGCAGTGCGATCGCAGCTATTACACTGTGCTGCACCACGAGATTGCTTCGCACATTTCCGAGACCAGCGACGACGAACGTTTTCCGATGGTCCCCCAGCGCGTGGTTGCCGACGTACGCAGCGTAATGGCGCGCGATGATATCGTTGCGCTCGACAACGGCATCTACAAGATCTGGTTCGCCAGAAACTACATTGCGAATGAACCGGGTACCATCCTTCTCGACAATGCATTGGCGACGATGGGCGCAGGCCTTCCATCGGCCATGATGGCGGCGATGCTGTCGCCGGGGCGCAGAGTGCTCGCGGTATGCGGCGATGGCGGGTTCATGATGAACTCGCAGGAGCTGGAAACGGCCGTCAGGCTGGGCCTGAACCTCGTCGTACTCGTCCTGAACGATGCGGCATACGGCATGATCCGCTGGAAGCAGGACCAGCTCGGCTTTCCGGACTACGGCCTAACCTTTTCCAATCCCGACTTCGTCACCTACGCACAAAGCTATGGAGCGACCGGTCACCGGGTCGAGCGGAGCGCAGATCTTGTGGCGGTCCTGAACGCCGCATTCGAGGCTGGCGGCGTGCACCTTGTCGATCTGCCTGTCGACTATTCCGAAAACAAGAAGGTGCTGATCGACGAACTCGGCGCGAAGGTGTGCGAGCTATGAAAACGATCGTTCGCAATCCCTTCGACCGCGAGCCGGTTGCAGAAGTGCCGCTTGTCGACTGGGCCCAAATCGATGAATGGCTGAATGAGGCGCAGTTGCTCCACCGCGACCGCAATTGCTGGCTTGCCGTGCACGAGCGTATCGCCATCCTCCGGCGGGCGGCGGATATCATGCGTGAACGAGCCGAGGAATTGGCTCTCCAGATCGTCAGGGAGGGCGGCAAGCCCCTGGTCGATGCGCGGGTGGAAGCCAGACGCGCGATCAACAGCGTCGACTTGTGCGTTCAGGCGCTGAGTGAGGGCGGCGGCCATGAAATTCCGATGGACCTGACAGAAGCGGGTGCGGGAAGGACGGCCTATACCTTCCGCGAACCGATCGGTCCTGTCGTGGCAATCTCTGCATTCAATCACCCCCTCAATTTGATCGTCCATCAGGTCGGCCCGGCAGTGGCAACCGGGTGCCCCGTACTCATCAAGCCTGCACTGGAAACGCCTCTGTCATGCCTCAGCTTCGTGAGCATTCTTAGCGAAGCCGGCCTGCCTGAGGCCTGGTGCCGGTTCACACCTTGCAGCAACGATATCGCCGAAAGAATGGTAACCGATCCGCGGACGGCATTCTTCTCATTCATCGGTTCTGCGAAAATTGGCTGGATGCTCCGCTCGAAGCTGGCGCCGGGAACCCGCATTGCTCTCGAGCACGGCGGGGCGGCGCCGGTAATCGTGGACAGCGGCGTGGAACGCGAAGCGGTGATCGCCTCGTTGCTTAAAGGCGGATTCTACCATTCGGGTCAGGTCTGCGTTTCCGTACAGCGCGTATTCGTCCCTGCTGCAGAATTGAAAGACTTCGCCAATGACTTAGGGCGAGCTGTCGAAAAGCTAGTCGTGGGCGATCCCGCCGATGCCGAAACCCAATGCGGACCCCTGATCCGAACGGAGGAAGTCGACCGCGTCGAACGCTGGGTCGATGAGGCCATCGCAGCAGGCGGCACCCTGGTGTGCGGGGGAAGCCGTCTGAGTGACACTTTTTTCTCCCCGACCGTCATTGTCGATCCTCCCGAAAGTGCCAAGGTGTCCCAGGAAGAAATCTTCGGCCCCGTGATCTGCGTGTATGGCTATGACGATATCGATCTGGCTATCGAGCAGGCCAATGCCCTGCCTTACGCCTTTCAGGCCGCTGTATTTACCGATCGGCTGTCAATCGCAAATCATTGCGTCGCGTCTCTGACTGGATCGGCGGTGATGGTGAACGACCATACTGCGTTCCGCGTCGACTGGATGCCTTTTGCAGGGCTGCGCCGCTCCGGGCTTGGCGTCGGCGGGATCGCCTACACGATGGAGGATATGAGCATTGAAAAAATGGCCGTCTGGAACTGGCCGACAGCAGCATCATAGCCCGTTCGACAGACCCGGGATGGCGACACGGGCAGCTTCGCACTCGTCGGCCTTTCCCGAAGTTAAGTCTCTTATGGGCGGCCGACAAAAGCCGTGCATTGGCGAGCCTGACCGAACTGGCGCACGAGGCGCGGACATCAAGGCTCGGCGGTACCCGCAAGTGCATCGATGATGCGGCAATCGCCTACAGTGTCTTGCTCGCAGGCAGCGATCATACGCCCAAGTTCCGTCCGCAACGCCTCCAGGCTCGCGATCTTGCGCTCGACCTCGCCGAGATGGCTTCTGGCCAGAGCGTCGATGCCCGCGCAGGACCGGTCGGCATCATCGGAGAGATCGAGCAATTCCCTGATGCGTGCCATCGAGAAGCCGAGATCACGCGCGCGCCGTATGAAGGTAAGGCGCGCTTCCTCTGCTGGTCCATAATCGCGATAATTGGCCTTCGTGCGCGGAGGGGCAGCGAGGATACCTTCGCGCTCGTAGAAGCGGATTGTTTCGGATTTGACGCCGGTTATCCGGGCAAGTTGACCAATTCTCATGACAAAGGCTCCTGCCGCTTGACCTTGTAGTTACTACAAGGTGCATAGGGCGGATCGACGCAAGGAGTCGAGTAAATGGGAAAGACCTGCTGCGGCCCCGATGAGGCCGGTGCAAACAACAACGATCCGACATGGCGGCGCATTCTGTGGATCGCACTGGGCCTTAATGCAATCATGTTCGGCGTGGAGATCGTGGCAGGCATTGCTGCGGATTCGCGCGCCTTGCAGGCCGACGCGCTCGACTTTCTCGGTGATGCGGCAAACTATGCTATCAGTCTCGGCGTAGCGGGCATGGCGCTCGTCTGGCGCGCGCGTGCGGCTCTCGTAAAGGCGGCGACCATGCTGGCTTTCGGCCTGTGGGTGCTCGGCTCGGCCATCTGGGGTTTCTTTGTCGGGGCGTCGCCCGACCCGGGAACGATGGGCGCCATCGGTTCTCTTGCTCTGGCGGTAAATCTCGCCGTCGCCGCGATGCTGTTCCGGTATCGCTCGGGCGATGCGAACATGCGCTCGGTGTGGATCTGTTCGCGCAACGACGCGATCGGTAATATCGCCGTGCTGGCGGCAGCGATTGGCGTTTTCGGCACCGGCCGTGCGTGGCCCGATCTGGTTGTGGCGAGCATCATGGCAGGACTGGCGGTGTGGGGAAGTGCCGAAGTCTTCAAACAGGCCCGTGGCGAACTGCGCTCTACCTAAACTCCAGAATATCCCCGCGATCGGGGGTTGGAGGAAATACATTTCCGTCTAGACCCTACTATTGCGAATTAATTGCAACAGATGTAGAGACCCCTCATGCATCGCATCGTCTCCGCCACCGTCCATCCGGCACTGCGGCTCATTCTGCTGGCGCTTGCGCTGTGTCTGTCCGTCACCGCGAACGCGGAAGAACCCGATGTGCGAACCACCTGGCGTCTGCTCGATTATATCGCGGTCGACTACGCCTCCGCGGTTTCCGACGGACGTGTTGCCGACGAATTCGAATATCGCGAAATGGTGGAGTTTTCCGATGTCGTGGCGCGGCAGGTTGCTGCATTTCCGGACACTAAAGACAATCAAGCACTCATCCGCCGATCGGACCAGCTGCGAGCTCTGATCGCCAACAAGGAACCCGCCGAGCGAGTTGGGCGCTTCGCGCGCGCGCTGGCAGCCTCGTTGCTGACAGCCTACCCGGTTCCGCTCGCCCCTTCGCAGGCGCCCGACCTTGTCCGCGCCCGCACTCTCTTCGCGCAGAACTGCGCCTCGTGTCACGGCGCCGCCGGAAGTGCGCCACCAGCCGCAAAGCAGGCGCTCGATCCCCCGCCGATAGACTTTACCGATATCGACCGGGCACGGCAGCGCAGTGCGTTCGGGCTTTACCAGGTCATCACGCAAGGGCTGGAAGGAACGTCCATGGCCAGCTTCGCATCGCTGCCCGACGAGGATCGCTGGGCGCTTGCATTCTATGCCGGCAGCATTGCTTTAGAAGATATGGCCAAAGGCGAGCGTATCTGGCGTGAAGATGATGGCATACGCCAGCTTGTCCCCGATCTCGAGACGCTCGCCGCGCTCACACCGGAAAGTCTGGCCGAGGAGATCGGCGAGGACCGTGCGCTCGCCGTCATGGCCTATCTTCGCGCCAATCCCGATGCGGTGGGACAGGCAAATGACGCAGGTTCGCTCGCCTTCGTTCGCGATACGCTCGATCGCAGCCTGTCAGCTTATCGGGCTGGCAACCGAGAGGAAGCGCGGCAGCTTGCCCTGTCTGCCTATCTCGACGGGTTTGAACCCCTGGAGGCCCTCCTGGCAACGCGCGATGGCGGTTTGATGCGGGAGGTAGAACAGGCGCTCGGGCAATTCCGGGCCGGAATAGAGTCCGGTGCGGACCCATCCGAACTACAGCAACTAAGGGCTCGCATCGATAGTCTGCTGGCAAGAGCCGAGGAAGCGTTGGCTCCTGAGGCGGCCAGCGAAATCTCGACCTTTCTCGGGGCGTTCACCATTCTCCTGCGCGAGGGGATCGAAGCAATTCTGGTTGTGATCGCCATGATCGCCTTTGTGAAAAAGTCGCAGCGCTCCGAGGTATTGCCCTATATCCATGGTGGGTGGATCGCTGCTCTTTTCGCAGGTGTCGCCACCTGGGTCGTAGCAACCTACTTCGTAAGCATCAGCGGGGCGAGCCGCGAGATGACCGAAGGGATCGGCGCGCTGCTTGCGGCTGTCATTCTCGTATCGGTCGGGATCTGGATGCATGGCAAATCCCAGGCCGAGGAGTGGCGGCGCTATATCCAGGAAAAAATGGGCAAGGCGCTTTCGCGCGGATCGGCATGGTTTCTCTTTGGTCTTGCATTCGTGGTCGTCTACCGGGAAGCGTTCGAGACTATCCTGTTCTACGCTGCCCTGTGGAACCCGCAGAGCAGCGGCATCATACTGGCAGGTGCCTTGTCCGCAGTAGCGCTGCTGGCGCTCATTGCATGGGCCATGCTGCGCTACAGCCGCAAACTGCCGATCACCCAGTTCTTCCGCTACAGTGCTATCCTGATTGCGATCCTTGCGGTCATTCTCGCGGGCAAGGGCGTGGGCGCTTTCCAGGAGGCCGGAGTTCTTTCCGCCACTTTCATTGCCGGCTTGCCGCGCCTCGCCGAACTCGGCTTCTTCCCGACTGTCGAGACGATCGGCGCGCAATTGCTCACGCTGCTGGCCCTGATTGCCGGATTTCGGGTAAGTCGATCACCATCGGGACCGCAGCCGGCAGCTGTCGAGGGATAGGAGATCCCGGTTTGCGATCAGCGGGGTCCGGTGCCGAGACGGCGCGCGAGCCACAAGGTGGCCGTGGGAACCGCGACCCACATCACGATCGGTACCAGGCCGATTTTGGTCCCGGGCACAAGCGGCATGATTGCACTATAGGACCACCCCCAGTCGGCACCGACAGCCAGCACTTCGACCATGGCAGTAATGGCCAGGCCGATTCCCAGGAACACGACAAAACGCGAGATCGGCCAGTCTACGAGCCACGGCGTTTTACCACTGCCGACAGAGGCGCCGAGATAAGCGGCCACCATGATCCCGGCATCGCCGAACGAGGCCAGGCCGCAGCGACGTGCTGCCTCGGCAGGCGACAGACCTCCCGACTGGTAGAAAGGAAGCTGGAGCATCTCCCAGGCGAAAGCGATGAGAATTCCGAATATCGCGATCCAGAGGGCTGGATGAGCACCGCGCCATTCGCGCGATTCCTCAGAGATTTGGTCCTGATCCTGCATCGTCTGATTCGTCACTCCTGCGATCTCCGTCCCGTCCCCATCGCTCAGGTATCGAATTTGGGAAGAGCGAGGCCGCGCAGGCGCAGGGCGTTGCCGATCACCGATACCGAAGACAGGCTCATCGCTGCGGCCGCGATCATCGGGTTCAAAAGCAACCCGGTCCATGGATAGAGGACACCTGCTGCGACCGGTATGCCGAGCGCATTATACGCAAAGGCAAAGAACAGGTTCTGCCTGATGTTGCGCATAGTGGCCCGAGACAGGACGAGCGCCTGAACAACGCCGACGAGGTCGCCGCGCACCAATGTCACGCCCGCGCTTTCGATCGCGACATCGGTACCCGTTCCCATCGCGATGCCGACATGCGAAGCGGCAAGCGCGGGTGCGTCGTTTATGCCGTCGCCGGCCATAGCGACCCGGCGACCCTCGCTCTTCAACTGCTCGATCTTGCGATGTTTGTCCTCGGGCGAGACGTTCGCTTCGACTTCGTCGATACCGACCTGGCTTGCTACCGCACGCGCGGTGGCTTCGCTGTCGCCGGTAAGCATCACGATCTTGATGCCGCGCTCATGCAACGCGGCAATAGCGGTGCGGCTGGTTGCCTTGATCGGATCGGCGACCGCGATAAGGCCTGCCGGTGCCCCGTCCACGGCCACGAACATCACCGTCTGTCCGAGGCTTCGGCCTTCGTCCGCCGTTGACCGCCAGCCTTCTTCGAGCGCCCCTATACGCTCCATCATCTTTTCATTCCCGATCGCGACCAGGCGCTTGTCGACATTTGCCTGGATACCTTCGCCGGTCACGGATTCGATATCGGAAGCGTCGAGAATGGCAGCGCCCCTGTTTTGAGCCCCTTCCACGATCGCGTGGGCGAGCGGATGCTCGCTTCCTCTCTCAACGGCAGCGACAAGGCTCAGCAATTCCTGCTCGTCGAAATCTGACTGCGGTTTTACGTCGACAAGATCGGGCTTGCCCCGGGTCAGTGTGCCGGTCTTGTCGACAACCAGCGTATCGATCTTTTCCAGCGTTTCGAGCGCTTCGGCGTTCTTGATCAGGATGCCGTGCTGGGCTCCCTTGCCGGTGCCGGTCATGATCGACATTGGCGTCGCCAGTCCGAGCGCGCAGGGACAGGCGATGATCAGAACGGCGACCGCGTTGACGAGCGCGTAGGCAAGGGCCGGTGCCGGTCCCCAGATGGCCCAGACGACAAAACTCACGATAGCGACAAGGACGACGATGGGCACGAACCATCCGGTGACTTGGTCGGCGAGCCGCTGGATCGGTGCCCGGCTGCGCTGCGCCTCCGCCACCATCTGCACGATCTTCGAGAGCATGGTGTCCGCGCCGACCTGCGTCGCGCGCATGGTGAAGCTGCCGGTCTGGTTGACAGTGCCCCCGATTACCTGATCGCCCGCGCTTTTCTTGACGGGAATGGGCTCGCCACTGATCATGGATTCGTCGATGGCACTGCTTCCATCCTCGAGCGTGCCATCGACGGGGACCTTGTCGCCCGGACGCACGCGCAGAAGGTCCCCAGACGTCAATTCATCAAGCGGAACTTCGCGCTCGTCCCCGCGACCGAAAATCTTCATCGCGGTCGGGGGCGCGAGCTCGAGAAGCGCCCGCAAGGCGCTCGATGTGGATCCGCGCGCCTTGAGTTCGAGCACCTGCCCGAGCAGCACGAGGGTCGTGATAACCGCTGCTGCCTCGTAATAGACGCCGACCCGGCCCGCATGATCGCGGAAAGCCTCGGGAAAGATGTCCGGGGCGAGGGTTGCCACAAGGCTGAACAGATAAGCGATGGCAACGCCGAAGCCGATCAGGGTGAACATGTTGAGGTTCATGGTTCGGACTGATTGCAGCGCGCGGGTGAAGAAGGGCCAGCCGCCCCAAAGCACCACCGGAGTGGCCAGCAGAAGCTGCAGCCACTGCGCGAAAGCGGGTTCGATGATCTGATCGAACGGTCGCGACGGGATCATGTCGCCCATCGCATAAGCGAAGAGCGGCAGGGTGAAGAGCGCGCTCCACCAGAACCTTCGCCGCATGTCGACCAGTTCGGGATCGGGACCCTCGTTCAAGGTGACCGTTTCGGGTTCGAGGGCCATCCCGCATATCGGGCAGGAGCCCGGCCCCGGCTGCCGGATCTCCGGATGCATCGGACAGGTGTATATCGTACCTTCCGGGACATCCTCGACAGCATCGAGGTGCGCCTTCGAAAGGTAGAGCTCAGGATCGGCCCGAAATTTGTCAAGGCAGCGCGAGGAGCAGAAATAATGATGTGAGCCTTTGTGCTCGTGGACGAAGCTGGCGCCCTCGATTTCTACGCTCATGCCGCAGACCGGATCGACGGCAGTTCCGCTGGGGACCGGCTTGTCAGCCGTGTCGGAAAGAGTGTCGGTCATCTGTCATTCCCTATTAAGAGCGCGTCGTTCGAATACTCTGTCGAAGCACCAGGCGTTCCACAATGGCCGAATAGCTGATCCCGCCAGATTTTTGTCTGCAGACGCCACGAGGACAGCTCATGACTTGAGATATTTTATGAGTGCGAAGATCCCGAGTATTATTAAGCCCAGCAATCCAATCCAGACCGCACCCATGGCCAGCATCATCATGGGGTTCTGCATCATTCCATCGCAGGTCATCGTCATCTCCAGTATCAATGGTCAGGTCGGATTTCAGAAAGCTCGGAAGCCAGCGCCGCGCCCATCTCGGCACGGCGCTGTCTGATCCTTACTGCTTGGCAATCGCGGTCAGTTCGCCGCCGCCGCCTTCCGTGGTTTGAAATTCGAAGGTGACGCGATCGCCGACCGCGACCTTGTCCATGCTGTCCTCATCTGCGGAGAAGGCCATTGTCATCGCCGGCCAGCCAACCGCAGCGATCGGACCGTGATCGATCGTGATCTTGCCCTCGGCCTCGTTAATTTCCGTAACCGATCCTTCGCCGCTTCCGGCTTGTCCAGCTGCGGCGGAATCCATCATCGGCATGTCGTCCGACATCGGCATGGCATCGGCATCCGCCATGTCGTCGGACATCATCGTTCCAGGCTGTTCGGTTGTTTCGGCGGCATTGTCGCAAGCTGCCAATGCCAGCGGAGCTGCGAGCAAGATCATATAGGTTGTGGTACGCATTCTTCTTCTCCTTGGGGATTGACCGGTTTTTCCGGACGGGGCCGCCGCAACAGCAAATATGCGGCGGGAAGTACGAACATGGACAGGAGCGGCGCGGTAATCATACCGCCAATCATCGGTGCCGCGATCCGGCTCATCACCTCCGAGCCAGCTCCGGTTCCGATCAAGATCGGGAACAGACCCGCAAGGATCACCGCTACGGTCATCGCCTTGGGCCGGACACGCAAGAGCGCCCCTTCGCGGATCGCCTGATCCACTTCCTCGGCACTCAAATCACCACTTCGTTTCTCGAGGGCTGCCTTGAGATAGATCAGCATGATCACGCCGAACTCGGCCGATACACCGGCCAGGGCAATGAATCCGACGGCAGTTGCGACCGACTGGTTGTAGCCCATCAGATAGAGGAGCCAGTAGCCGCCTGACAGGGCGAATGGCAGCGTACCCATGATAAGCATTGCCTCGTCCCACCTTCTGAAGATCAGATAGAGCAGCAGGAAAATGATGACGAGCGTGGCGGGTACGACGATCTGCAGCCGTTCGTAGGCGCGGGTAAGGTACTCGAACTGACCCGCGTAGGACAGGCTGACGCCTGCCGGAAGATTGACGCCCGCGGCAACCGCTTCCTGGAGGTCGGCAACCACCGATGTAAGATCGCGGTCGCGCACATCCACATAGATGTAGCTGGTCAATCGTCCCTGCTCGCTCTTGAGCATGGGAGGGCCATCGCTGACGCCGATCCGTGCGACCGTGCCGAGCGTAATCTGTTGTCCCGACGGAGTCAGCAGAGGCAAGGTTCGCAATTCGTCCACGCTGTCACGAATTTCACGGGGGTAGCGCACATTGATCGGATAGCGCGCCAGGCCTTCGACAGTCCGCGCGACATTGGCCCCGCCTATAGCGCCCGAGACGATCTGCTGGACATCGGAGATGTTAAGGCCGTACCTCGCCGCTGCGGCGCGATCGATGTCGACATCGACATAGCGCCCGCCGGAAAGCCTCTCGGCCAGAGCCGAACTGACGCCGGGGATCGTCTTTGCCACACCCTCGACCTCGAGCGCCACCCGTTCGATCTCGGCAAGATCCTCGCCCGAGACCTTAACGCCGATCGGGCTCTTGATTCCGGTCGCAAGCATATCGATGCGATTACGGATAGGGGGTACCCAGACATTGGCGAGACCGGGCACTTGAACGACCCGGTCGAGTTCTTCGATCAGCGCATCGGTCGTCATGCCTTCGCGCCATTCCTCCCGCGGCCGGAACCGGATCGTGGTCTCGAACATGGTGAGCGGAGCCGGGTCGGTAGCCGTATCTGCACGGCCGGCCTTGCCGAAGACTGTTTCGACTTCCGGTACCGATTTGATGAGGCGGTCGGTCCGCTGCAGCAGCGCCGAGGCCTCGCCTGGCGATAGACCGGGAAGGGCGCTCGGCATGTAGAGCAGATCGCCCTCGTCGAGCGGCGGGAGAAACTCTCCGCCGAGCTGCGAGAAGGGGATCAGCGTGGTGAGGAAGATTGCGCCTGCAACCGCGAGCGTGGCTTTGGGCCAGCGCATCACCCAATTAAGCCCCGGTCGGTAAATCCTGGTCAGCCAGCGATTGAGGAAATTGGAGTCTTCTGACGGTATCTTACCCCTGATCAGCCAGCCCATCATCACCGGAACCAGCGTAACCGACAGCAGCGCAGCGGCCGCCATGGCATAGGTCTTGGTGAAGGCAAGCGGTGCAAACAACCGGCCTTCCTGGGCTTGCAGGGTAAACACGGGCAGGAACGACAAGGTTATGATCAGAAGGCTGAAAAACAGCGCGGGTCCGACCTCTTTCGAAGCATCGGCAATGATGCGCCAGCGTTCGTTGACCGAAAGCACCGTCTCGGGATTTTCATGCTCCCATCGCTCGAGATGCTTGTGCGCATTTTCGATCATCACAACGGCTGCATCGACCATGGCGCCGACCGCGATAGCGATCCCGCCCAGCGACATGATATTGGCATTCACCCCCTGGAAACGCATCACGATGAACGCCGCCAGCACGCCCAGGGGAAGGGTTATGATCGCGACCAGCGCTGAGCGCGCGTGCCACAGGAAAAGGGCGCATACGAGCGCGACGACGATGAACTCCTCGATCAGCTTGGTCGTCAAATTCTCCACCGAGGCGTCGATAAGCTGCGATCGGTCGTAGGTGGTGACGATCTCGACGCCCTCGGGAAGGCTCGCCTGCAATTCGTCCAGCTTTTCCTCGACCGCCTGGATTGCGCTGCGAGCGTCCGCGCCCTGTCTGAGAACGATGATGCCGCCGGCGACCTCTCCTTCGCCGTTGAGCTCGGCAATGCCGCGGCGCAGCTCCGGCCCGACCTGGATTGTGGCGACATCGCCAAGGGTAACCGGAACCCCGCCAGTTGCAGTCCTGAGGGGAATCTCGCGGAAATCGTCCAGCGTCGTCAGATAGCCCGACGCGCGTACCATGTATTCGGCCTCACCCATCTCGACGATCGAACCGCCGGCTTCCTGGTTGGACGACTGGATGGCGTTTACGATCTCGGCATGCGTGACGCCGAACGATGCCATCCGGTAAGGTTCGAGCACGACCTGGTATTGTTTGACCATGCCGCCGACACTCGCCACTTCGGCGATGCCTGGAATGGTCTTGAGCTCGTATCGCAGGAACCAGTCCTGCAGGCTTCGCAGCCCCGCCAGATCATGTCCGCCGGTGCGGTCGACAAGCGCATATTCGTAAATCCACCCCACGCCCGTCGCATCCGGACCGAGCGTGCTCGTAACACCCTCGGGCAGGCGGTTCTGCACCTGATTGAGATATTCGAGCACCCGCGACCGTGCCCAGTAAAGGTCGGTACCGTCCTCGAAAATGATATAGACGTAGCTGTCGCCGAACATCGAGTAGCCGCGTACGGTCTTCGCTCCCGGCACCGACAGCATGGTCGTGGCCATCGGGTAGGTCACCTGGTCCTCGACAATCCGGGGCGCCTGGCCCGGATAGTTGGATCGGACGACAACCTGGACATCGGACAGATCGGGCAAAGCATCGACCGGAGTTGTGCGGACGGCCCAGAACCCGCCAAGGGTCACAGCTATGGCGGCGAGGACGATGAAAAGCCGATTGGCGATCGAGGCATCGATAATGCGCGCGATCATTGCCCGGCACTCCTGATGGTCTCGATACGGGGGCCGGCGTCCTGCTGGGTGAAGGTAAAGCGCACTCTATCGCCTTCCTCGAACCCGCTGATCTGCGCTGCATTCTTCGTGCGGAAACTCATCGTCATGGCGGGCCAGTCTAGCCGCGGGACAGGTCCGTGCCGCAGCGTGACGGAGCCATCGGCAATCTTCTCGATCGTCCCGATTGCGCTGAATGTCGCTGGTTGGTCTTCACCGTCCCGGTCCGGGCCTGCCTCATCGATCGCACGAACATCGAGCCCTGCCAGGCTTGCCTCGGAATCGAGCAGGAACTGGCCCGAGGTCACGACCTCTTCGCCTTGCGAAAGGCCGGCCAGCACTTCGGTCCTGCCTCCCGCCTCACGGCCGATCCGGACTTCGGCAGGCATGAAGCCGCCCTCGTCCTGCTTGATCATGACGATGGTGCGGCGCCCGGTCCGGATCACCGCTTCGGAAGGAACCAGCAGAGCGCGCCGGGTGTCGGGGGTCAGCGAGACCTGCGCGAACATGCCCGGCTTGAGCCGTCCGGAAGGATTGGGCAATTGTGCGCGGACGGTGATTGTCCGGCTGGCATCCTGTACGCTCGGCAAGATCGCGATGATCGGTCCGGAAAATCTCTCATCGGGAAACGCGGTCAGGGTTGCACTGACAGGTTGGCCGACCCGGATATTCGCTGCTTGTGTTTCGGGCACCGATGCCTCGAGCCAGATCGGCGAGAATCCGGTTATTTCCGCCAGGGTCTGGCCTGCCATCACGGTCATGCCGGGTCGCACGCCGAGCATGGTGATGGCCCCGCCGGTCGGCGCGGTGACCGTGATCGTCGCCTGCGCGCGGCCGGTCCGGCCCACCGATGAAATTTGCCCATTCGACATGCCGAGCAGCCGCATCCGCTCGCGCATGGCCTGTGCAAGCTGTTCATCGCCGCTGTTCAGGACGGCCAGATATTCCTGCTGCGCTCCTCCCCATTCGGGTACGAGAATATCGGCCAGCGGCGCGCCTCGGCTCACCACATCGTCTGGAGCACGCCCATAGGTTCGTTGTACAAAGCCGCCAGCCCTTGGCTGGACAATTGCAACGTCCCGCCCGTTGTAAGCGAGAACACCGGTAACGGACACGTCCGGCTCAAGTACGCCGTATTCGGCCTCGGCGGTGCGGATGCCGAAGTTCTGGACAAGCCCCGCGTCGATCTGAACCCCGGAGGTGGCCTCCTCGCCAGCGCATTTGGGAACAAGTTCCATATCCATGAACGGCGATTTTCCAGGCTCGTCGAAACGCTGTCCCGGCACCATCGGATCGTACCAGTAAAGCACGTCCTCACATTCGGCGCTGGATGATCCCCCGTTGCCATTTGCCTGACTTCCGCTCTCACCCAGCTGCGATAACCCGTATCCTGCGGTGACGCTGATCAGGGCGACCGTTGCCGCCATCGTCCAGGATTTCTGGCGCGGCGACAGTTTGTCCCACGCGGCTCCCATTTTGGCTCTCATGGCTGGAACTCCGTATAGGTCAGTCGCAAGGTCGTAGCGGCTTCAACTGTCGCCTCCTCACGCTCAAGGATCTCGATTTGTAAGAGCGCCAGCGCCTTGATCGCTTCGATGACGTCGAGCAGTTCGGCGCGGTTTGCCGCGAAGCTGGCCCTTTCCAGATCAGCACGGCTTTGGGCGAGGGGTAGCAACTCCTCCGTGGCTCGCTGCCACTGCCGGTATGCGCTGCGCCAGGCGGCAAGGTCGGCCTCGAATTGCGCTTGCAGTTCGCGCAAGCGATCAAGCTGGATTGCTTGCGCTGCGCTCGCTTCGGTTTCAGCGGCGGCAATCCTCGGATTCTGCCGCCTGCCCGCAAAAATGGGGAGCGTGATCGAGCCCATGACCGAGACGACATCGCCGAACATCGGATCGCGCCGGCCATAGCTGACATTGATGCCGAAATCGGGCCGCTTCTCCGACCGGGCGAGATCGATCCTCGCCTCGGCCTGGCGCACCTGCGCGACAGCGAGAATGATCTCAGGATTATATTCCAGGGTCGCCCGAAGTTGTTCAACATCGACATCGGGCGCCGGAATGCTTCCAGTCGCCGTTGCGTCTTGCAAGGCAATGTATCGCGCAAGCATGGCCTGCGCCGCCTCGCGCTCAGCGTCGATGCGCGTCCGCATATCCTCGACCTCCAGCACGGCCCGGCGAATTTCGAGGCTTTCACCTGGCCTCGCCGATCCCGCCGCAACGGCGCTTCGCGCCAGGGGCACCAGCCTTTCGATCTGTGCAAGGGCGTCATCGGCAACGTTGAGGGCCTGTTGTGAGTAAGCGAGCGAAATCCAGGCCCTTCCCGCACCAAGACGCGCCATATGGCGCGCATGAGCGAGCTGCGCGGTGGCGAAGTCGATATCGGCTGTGGCCATCCCGGCTCGGGCGTGTCGTTTCGCAAGATTGGGAATATCCTGCTCGACGCCGACCTGGATCTGCGTGGGAAGCTGTCGATCCAGCTGAAACGCGGCCGGGCCGCTGATTGGCAGATTCTGGATACCCGCACGCAGCCTGGGATCCGGCAGTTCGTCGGCAGCATCCGCGACCTGGCGGCGGGCATCGACTTGTAGTTCTCGCGCTCTAACCTGGGGCTGGTCGGCCACGGCGGCTCTCAAGGTTTCTTCATACCCAATCGACTGGGCGTAACTTGCGGGCGCCAAGGCCAGCAGAACCGGAAGTGCGGTCCAACGTAGTCGTTTCATGATTCTCATTCCGCTAGAGTGCGCGACCAGTACGCGTTCGGGACAATCAGCCAGCGACTTTGGTGCCAGCAGAATGTCCAGCCATAATTTGCAGAGATCCCCCTGCATCGATTTCAGGCCTCAGCTTGCGGAGGTGGCGGTTCCGGTCCTGCTCCAGTCTCACCCGGTGTAGAGCTGCCGAAACCGGTGAATCGCAAGCGCGCGGCTGACAGCGTGCGTACTTCCGACGCATCGTTGCCAATCGCCATCGGCGCGATACAGCCGAGCGAAACAAGGCAACCAGCGCCTACCTTATCACAAGGCGGTTTTTCACCTTCGTTTGGAACCCCAGACGTGAGCAGTTCATCGCACTGGCGCTCGACCATTATCGGCTCCTGCGGAAGCGTCGACGCATGAGCTGCCGATTGGACGAAAAGTCCAAATCCAATCAGAATGAGGCCGAATGCGCGCAGCATTCCGATCACCCGGCACCAAGAGGGCGCGACTTGGCAGTCAGGCGCGAGTCAAACCGCCTCAGCCAAGGGAAAATCGTTGTTGTCGGGCTAGGTGTTATCATGAAGTTTGCTGGCTCTTATGAGCAAAAGGGTCCTGCCCCGCAGGCTAGTGCGGGGCAGGTGGGGGGTGAAGCATTCGACAAAGATTGGCGCCCGGTTTTAACCTTCTTCGCCCTGCGACATCTGTTCCTGCTTTTTCTTCATCATTTCGTTGCAGTTACGCATCATCTCCATCATTTCGGCGCGCATTTCGGGATCGTTCATCATGGCCATCATGCCCGACATCTCCATTCCGGACATATCGCCCTGCATCTCGCCGCGCTCCTGTTGCTGCGCGCCTTGCGCTCTGTCGGGCTGATGATCGACCTTCGGCTGCGCTATGGCCGCTGATGCGAGGCCAATCGTTGCAAGAGCACCAAGCGCGGTAATTTTGAAGTTGTTCATGGGGTTTTCCTTTCATTTATCAAATAGCGCGCTGCACAAATCTTCAGGTCATCGTGCGAGCACACATGCGAATCGTATCGAAATCACGTCCCGGTAGATGTCCCGTTCTTGCGCATGCACATTGCAAGCATGGCCAGGCAGGGCAGTACATAAAGAAACGGAAGAATTGCTGCGAAGCCGAGCCACATGGATCCGAGCGCAAGCGCAGCGAGTGCCAAAACAGCGCTGGCTGCGAGCAGCCATTTGCGCCGCTGGCTCGAAACACCCGAACAAGATACGCCCGACTTCTTATTCGAGGTACTGGCGGTCGCAGAGACCGGCACCAGGGCGCGGGACGACGGGATGTTCATTTCTTTTCCTTCATCGAATCAACCAATACGAAGAAGATAGGGCTTCCCATCATTGGAAGGTCAAGGCATTTTGTGGAGATTTTCTCGGCTTTCAGCCAGCCACCTTGCATTCCCATCATTGGAAGGTTAAAGCGCCCGCATGAAACATTCACACACGATTGGCGAGGCGGCTGCAGCGAGCGGGGTTTCTGCCAAGATGATCCGACATTATGAAAAGATCGGTTTGATCGAGGCGGCGGACCGGACCGATGCCGGGTACCGCCTCTACACTCCGGCAGATATTCATACGCTCCGGTTTGTGCGGCGCGCCCGCAATCTGGGCTTTTCGGTCGACGATATTTCCGAACTGCTCGATTTATGGAAAGATAGTGCCCGAGCGAGCAAGGACGTGCGCCGAGTAGCGGATGGCCATCTTTCGGCCCTGCGATCGAAGGCTGCCGAAATCCATTCGATGATAGACGCGCTCGAACATCTTTTCGAGAATTGCACGAATGACGAACGTCCCGACTGTCCCATCCTCAAGGACCTCGCGGACGATGCCAATCCGGCTCGTGCCAAGGACGTTGGTCACAAGTTTGGCTTCGAGCGCGTTTGCTAGGCTTCGGACGGTGCTCAGTATCGCGCAAAGACGCTCGTGGTACGATCCGTTCTTACGCCCGTAATCGTCCACGTGCCTGTCTTGGCACCGCCCATGCCCGGCGAACCTGCAGGCATGCCGGGAAGCGTGATGCCTGAAATCCGCGGGCGTTCCTCCAGCAGGCGGTCAACGCTGTCGGTCGGCACATGTCCATCGACGAAGTAGCCGCCGATGAGCATCGTGTGGCATCCCTCGAGCCCGGCGGGCACACCCTGGCGTTCCTTGATTAGGGCGAGGTCGTGGGTCGCGACCATCTTCACCTCATATCCGCTGGCTTCGAGATAGTCGCCGTAGCTCTCACAGCAACCGCACTGAGGGTTCTTGAAGATCGTGGCAAACGGTCTTGCTTCCTGTGCCGCCGCTGCCGAGGGCAGCAGCGCGAGGGCCGAAAACGACATCAAAACCTTGGGTAACAAACGCATCAGTTTTTCCTTTCAGTTAACTCGAATGGTGGCCATCATCCCTGCGGCCTGGTGTTCGAGAATATGGCAATGAAACATCCAGTCGCCCGGGTTGTCCGCTACGAACGCGATCTCGACGCGTTCTTCGGGCGCCATGAGGACGGTGTCCTGCCACTCTTGATATCGTGTCGGCTGTCCATTGCGCGACAAGACGCGGAAACTGTGGCCATGCAGATGGATCGGGTGCCACCACGCAGTCTCATTGGTCATGTCGAGGAGAAGCGTGGTTCCTCGCACGGCAGATATAATCGGATCGTGAACATGGCCGCTCGCCGAAACGCCGTTGACGGTCCAGCCCATCATTCCTCCGGACATCATTCCCGAACCTCCCATCCGCCCCATCATCATGCCGGAGCCGGTTCGTTGTTCGTTCCTCGCGTCAGAGCCGCTGGCTGTTCGCCCCATCATGCCCATCATCCCGCCCCCGAATATGATCCGGTGACGCTCGGCCGTTGCCAGTTCGGGTTCGGCGAGAGGGTTGGGCGGCAGCGGCGCTGGGTCGGACAGACGCCTTTCCCTGACCTCTTTGCCCTGACACTCGAATGTGGTGAGTTCGTATTCCAGTCCATCATAGAAGACATCGCGCAGTGAATGCCGGGTCCCGGCGGGATAATCGAAATCGACGATCAGATCCGCCCGCATTGCCGGCCCGAGAAGCAGGGGCGCGCTTAGACGGTGAGGCTCGACGGGCTGGCCGTCGAGCGCGACGACCATTGGATCGAGTTCACCGAAATCGAGCCCGAAGATGCGGGCATTGGCAGCGTTCACGAGCCGCAGCCTGATCCGCTCATTCGGCCTCGCAATCAGTGGTGCCGCCGGCTTTCCGTTGATAGTGATCGTGTTGCCGATCCGGCCTGCCATCATCGCGTCGTGCCGACTGCCGAACCCTCCACTTATTTGCCCCTGGTCATTGAGCCTCCAGTCGTCGAGCATCCAGACGAGGTCGCGATCGACCTGCGGCGGATCTGCCTCTTCGATAATGAGCGGTCCGTAGAGGCCGCGACCGACCTGCTCGAAGCTGCGCTGATGGGGATGGTACCAGAAAGTGCCCGCATCCTCCGGCGTAAAGGCATATCTGAACCTTTCGCCGGGCTCCACGGGGGGCTGGGTGAGGTGGGGAACGCCATCCATCGCGTTGGGAACACGAACGCCGTGCCAATGGATGGTTGTTTTTTCCTCGAGAGCGTTTTCCAGCAGGACCTCGAAGGCCTCTCCCTGCCCAAGCCTGAGAGCAGGACCCGGTACCGAGCCATTGTAACCCCACACCGGTATTTGAGAGGCTTCGCCGACGAGTGGCGCGCTGGTCGTTCCGGTTTTGAGGACGCGGCGGCCGGCGGTTGTGCTGGCACCCACCGGCGTTCTACCTCCGGCTCCCAGAACGGCGGCCAATCCGCCGCCAATGGCCAGAGCACCGGAACCGGCGAGGACCGCGCGGCGCGTCAATCGTGATTCTTTTGATTGCATAGAAAGCATCTCCGCATCGCCAGATTAAGGTTCGACCGACAATGTAGTCCTTCCCATCATGGGAAGGTCAAGGCCGCCTATTGGACATAGACCGTTAAAGGCACGGAAGACCCCGAAACTTCTCTGTATGAAGGACGCGCAGGCAGGTGCAGGACAATTGTCCTCAACCCCGAACTTCGCGCCTACCGTTCGCCGGAGTCCAGCGCCGCTTCTCTTGATATGCGGGTTCAGATTTGGCGCATGGTCATCGTCGCCGTTAGCTTCTTGGCTGCTGCGATCTCTTGGCCAGCTCTTTCCAACGACCGGGGCGTGGCAGCAGCATTGGAACCTTGCGCATATAAGCGCGATACTCGTCGCCAAATTTACGGATCATGTCGCGTTCTTCCTTGCGGGCGAGAAGATAGTAGGCGAGCACGATCACCGGGAACAGAACGGCCGAAAAGATTGTCGGCCAGTGAATGACGCCTTCTCCGAACAGAGCAAGAAACAACCCGGTATACTGCGGGTGCCGTACGAAACGATATAGTCCATCGGTGACAAGCCGTTCATCGTGACGCGCCTTATAGACCGCGCGCCATCCGTGAATGAACATTCCCACGCCGATGATCGCTAGCGAGTAGCCTATCAGCATCGAGACAAACATCCCGGTTTCGCCTAGACCCACGAGTGTCGACCACAGGTTGGCGCTGACATACTCCCGATCGATCCCGAATGATCGTATGAGAAGGTATACGGTCAAAGGGAAGCCGAACATTTCAGCATAGAGGGCGATGATGAAAGCCTGCACAAGGCCGGCGCCGGTCCATTCGCGCCATCCACGCGGGGCGAAGTACCGGTAGAAAATCCACGATACGATGACGATCATGATCGCCGCTAAACCCCAAGCCATCGGTTTTTCCCCTTCGCTTGCCTATGCCGACAGGGTTTCCTGTCTTGCGTAATGCAGCCCGCTGCCACGCAGTTCTGGCATCGCCACAGACCGGGGATATGCTGCGGCTCATTCCGCAGCTCCACACCGAACAGCCTGCGACGGTCCACTCTCCGGGGCCCGGCACCAAGGTGCCGCTTACCATCGTTGGAGGGTCAAGAGGTATTTGCATCAAGCACGAATAAAGGTCTCGATTGAGACAAACCCATCCTTGGTCGTTACAGCCTTGGGCCAAGGAACGGACCCGGCACCAAATTGTTGAAAGTCTGGAATCTTGCGAGCCGGCCTTGACCTTCCCATGATGTCAAACATTAGGTTTGCTGGACCCGACGATTCGATGCGGCGGTCACGTCCTCCATTTGATTTGGCGGAGATGGCTTCCCATCGAACGGAACGCCAAACTTTTGGAGAGACAGATGAAAACCAGCGAAATTATGACTAGCGATCCGGCATGCTGCAAGGAAGACCAAAGTCTTCAGGACGCTGCCACACTTATGGTCGAAAATGATTGCGGGCAAATCCCGGTCGTCGACGATGAGGGTGGTCTTGTCGGCGTGATCACGGATCGCGACGTGTGTTGCCGGGCCATCGCTGAGGGAATGTCGGCGGAGACACGCGTCGGAGACGTGATGACCCGGTCGGTTGTCAGCGTTACTCCCGACACCTCTCTGGAAGACTGTCTGGCATCCATGGAGAAAAACCAGGTTCGCCGTGTCCCGGTTATCGACGATGACGGGAAATGCTGCGGCATGGTTTCGCAAGCCGATGTCGCCCGTACCGGAAGCGATGCGAAGACGGCCGAGCTCGTGCAGGAAGTTTCCCAGTCACGCGCAGATGGGAAATCCTCCGGCTGTTGTTAGGGCGGCGACATGCAGCAGCCGCTCCTTGAAGGGAGCGGCTGCCGTCTTCATCGTACCGAAGTCGAACATCTTCCGGCTACCAAATCGAGGGCACTCCCATGGACAAGCGTATCGTTCTGATTACAGGCGCGAACGGATATATTGGGCGCGCGCTGACGCAGCGCCTCGGCAGGACATATCGCGTGATTGGTCTCGACCGGTCTCCCGTCGAGGATAATCCCGATCTCGCCGCTTCTTATTCGATAGATCTCGCCGATGACGCGTCCGTGTCTGCTGCCCTCGAAAAGGTCAGGGACGATTTCGGAGACCAGCTTGCCGCCTGCATCCACCTGGCCGCCTATTTCGATATCACCGGCGAGCCCAATCCTCTCTACGAGACGGTCAACGTCGAGGGTTCACGCCGACTGATCACGGAGCTGCAGGCCTTCGACATCGAACAGTTCATCTATGCAAGCTCCATGCTTGTTCACGAGCCCAAACCGCTGCCGGGCGTACGTATCGACGAATCCAGTCCGCTTGGACCGACCTGGCCTTACCCTCAATCGAAGGCCGATGCGGAACAGGTACTGCGCGAGAACCGTGGCGACATTCCGGTTGTGTTCCTGCGGTTTGCCGGGGTCTACGACGACAAGGGGCATTCCGCCTTTCTCGCCGAACAGATTGCCGGCGTCTATGAGCACCGCGTGTCGGCGCATCTGTATCCGGGGATGTTGTGCGCTGCACAATCGGCACTGCATCTTGAAGATCTGATCAAGGCGGTCGAGCAGACTATCGCGCGTCGCGCTGACCTCGAGGACGATTTGCCGATACTTGTCGGCGAGCCCGAAACGCTGGGCTATGCCGAGATACAGGACATCGTCCATTGCCAGATCCACGGCAAGGAATGGACGACAGTGCGCATTCCAAAGAGCGTGGCGAAACTGGGCACGTGGGTCGAGGAAGAAGTCCTTGGCCATGAAGGCTTCGTCAAGCAGTGGATGGTCGATGACGCCAACGCCCATTACATTCTTGATATTTCACGTGCCCGGAACCTGCTGGGGTGGGAGCCAGAGCACTCGCTCCGCGACACACTTCCGATCATCATCGACGCGTTGAAAGCCGACCCGCAGGACTGGTACGAAACGAACAAGCTGAACACGTCCCGCGTGGCCTGGCATCCAAAGCGTTCGGACGCAGAGAAGACCGAACCGGCGCGACCTCAATCGCAAGACACCGATATCGCGCATGATGGGCACCAGATGGACGGCGACATGAACAATATGGACGGCGATATGCAGCATATGGACGGACCCCAGCGCGGTACCCGCTGGACGCAGTTTGCTGTCATCGGACTCGGCCTCTGGCTTGCTGCAAGTCCGGGTGTTTATGACGTCGTATCCGCCGATACTGCCCGTGCGTCGGTCGTAGCGGTCACTCTCGAGCGGGGTTTGCCGTCGATCGAATGGCGGGCCAACGCTCTTGCTCTGAGCGATATGCTGAGCGGGATCGCATTGATGATTTTCGGCGCGATGTCGCTTTCGAAGCGTACCGCATGGCTAGGGCAGTGGGCGACAGCCTTTATCGGTATCTGGCTGCTTTTCGCGCCCTTGTTCTTCTGGAGTCCGAGCGCGGCCCAATATCTGACCAATATGCTTGTCGGTACATTGGCAATCGCATTTTCCGTGCTGGTGCCGATGATGCCCGGAATGAGCATGGAAGGGATGATGGACAAGAAGTCCATCCCGCCCGGGTGGACCTACAGTCCCTCGACCGATGCCCAGCGATTCCCGATTGTTGCGATGGGCATTATCGGCCTTTTGATATCGCGCATGCTCACCTCCTACCAGCTTGGCCATATCGATATGGCGTGGGAGCCGTTTTTCTCCGGATCGCTCGCAGATCCCAAAAACGGGACCGAGGAAATCATCACTTCAGATGTATCCAAGGCCTGGCCGATCCCGGATGCCGGGCTTGGAGCGGTCAGCTATGTGCTTGAAATCCTGATGGCGGTCATGGGAACCCGCGCACGCTGGCGCACCATGCCGTGGATGGTCACCTTCTTCGGCATTCTGGTCATTCCGCTGGGTGTGGTCAGTATCTATTTCGTGATCATTCAGCCGATCGTGATCGGAACGTGGAGTACGCCGGCGCTGATTGCTGCCCTTGCGATGCTTATCATGATCCCGTTCTCTCTCGATGAAGTCATCGCCATGGGGCAGTATCTCTACTGGTCGAAAAAGGAAGGAAAACCGCTCGTCCGAACCTTCTTCAAGGGCGGCGCGGTGGCACACGGCGAAATCGACGATACCGACTATATGACCGATGCGCGCTCGATCTGGAACAACACGGTGCGCGGCGTGACCTTCCCGTGGACCCTGATGGCCAGCACGGCTCTGGGAGCCTGGTTGATGCTGACAAGGATAACGCTTGGCAGCGAGGGGGCGATGGCCAACAGCGATCACGTGGTGGGTGCTTTGGTGATTACGGTGGCAATCATCGCGACTGCGGAAGTCGCGCGCACCCTGCGCTTCATAAACGCTGCATTCGGAGCTTGGCTTGTCGCAGCGCCATTCCTCCTAGCGGGAGCGTCGTCTGCCGGAACGGTGGCGTCGGTTGCGGTCGGTCTGCTTTTGATCGGACTGAGCCTGCCTCAAGGCAAGCGTAGCGGTGAGCATTATGCTGGCTGGGATCGGTTTGTCGTATGACCGGTTGACCCGAGCAAAGCGGATCTGGCGCTCTTCCTTTAGGAACAGGATGAAGACGAGGTCGGACCCGCATTCTTCTCAGAGCATCGCTAGAAATGTGCCCTGAGTTCCCACAAGATAAGTAGGAGTATTTACATGACCCTTTCAATTGGCTCGACAGCCCCCAATTTCACAGCCCAGACCACACAAGGCAGCATTCATTTCCATGATTGGATGGGTGACAGCTGGGCAATCCTCTTTTCCCATCCCAAGGCATTTACACCGGTTTGCACGACCGAGCTTGGTTATATGGCCGGGCTTGGCGAGGAATTTGCCAAACGCGACACCAAGATTATTGGCCTTTCGGTCGACAGCAGCCAGGATAATCGCGATTGGCTTCCCGATATCGAGGAGGTGAGTGGAAATAAGGTCGACTATCCCGTGGTCGGCGACAGCGACCTTCAGGTCGCCAAGCTTTATAATATGCTGCCGGCCGACGAAGCGGGTAATGCGGAGAGGCGAACCGCAGCCGATAACGCCACCGTCCGCGCTGTCTATATCATCGGGCCAGACAAGAAAATTCGCGCCATGCTGCTTTATCCGATGAGCAGCGGGCGGAATTTCGATGAAGTGCTCCGGCTGCTGGATTCGGTGCAACTCACCGAACGCAAGGGTGTAGCGACACCGGTTAATTGGCAGAAGGGTGATGATGTGATCATTCCGCCTTCCTTGTCGGACGAAGATGCGAAAGCCAAATATCCCGATGGCTGGGACGAAAAGAAACCGTATTTGCGTGTGATCCAAGAACCGATCGACTAATTGCGCGAGCAGGTTGCCAGCAATTGCATGTCGGCGTGAATATAGCATGCTCATGCTAGGATTTGAGCGCGTCGCCACACCTGCGAGTGGATCTATCTGTTCGATATATAGATTGGCAAGAAGCGTAAGCGATTAGGTGTACGGTAAAACCAAATCCGGTCCCGATCGGTTTTCTCCTCGTTAATCGAATGGCGGCCCCACCTCCCCCTGAACCCTGCGGATCGCAGGTGTCCCGGGGCCGTTCAGGAACCCCGCGCTTCACCCAACCCTGGCGCGGGGTTCCGCCTTTCAGGTACAATAGCTGTTGAGCGCGGCTATGTTGGTCAAAGGACTGCGGCGTCCGCCGAGCTTGGACACCTCAGCTGCGTGACGGGGTTGAGGAGCTGTCAGAAAGTTTGACGCAATTGACCTCGACCTTCATTTGGTGGAGGCCTATGCCACATCCGCGAAATACAATGAACCCTCGCGTGTGAAGCCTCTGTTCGAAAGAGTACTATGGCAGACCTATTTGAAGACTTCATATGGGTAAGGGCCGTTCGTGGTTGCTAGTCGCTTGATGGCCGAACCGACTCATGCTGTCGAACCACTACCTTTGCACGACGGCAAGACGACCGTTGTTAGCATCATAAGCAGTTCGGCTGCTGTTTTGGCAGCTTGCTCTTGCTGCATTCTACCGATGGTGCTGGTTGCCGCCGGGCTGAGTGCGAGCCTGAGCAGTGTTTTGGCACCTCTGGGTTCGCTCCATTGGCCAATGACCGCATTTTCGGTGATTGCGGTGGCGGCTAGTTGGCTCATTGTTCTGCGCAAGTATCGGCATAAGAGTCATTGCCACTCCCAGGCCGCAGTTAAATGGCTCAAGAACCGTCAGATAATTTTGCTCCTGGTTGCAACCGTGATGAGCTTCATCGCGGCCGCCTGGGGCTATTTCGAGCCAACTCTCATGAAAGCATTTATGTAATCCGAGGTTCTGAGAGAACGACACTCGGACTGGCTCCTTTTACTGCGATAGCGAAACTTTGCGGGGGCCTATAAAGCGCGACCGGACAATGAGGGTTCAGACGATCTTCTGCGCGCAACGTCCTACAGACAAATGCGCCTTGGCAATGTTCGAGGGGAAGCATCTTCGGAATCGAGCGAAAAAAAAGCGGTCTTAATTGCGACAGGTTCAAAAAAGCCCCCCAATCCCGAAGGACTCCAATTCGATTGTCATCCCGATGTGGTTCTGATGATAGCCTCCCCGGTTCGATCAAATGATTGGGAATGCGGATAGCGCGCAATAGCCCGCACATGGCTCCGCGGTGGCCAAGGCAATCCAACCTATCCCTGCGGTGATTTCCCGCCGAGCTCGTGCAGTCGCTCGACAGCATCTTCAGAGCAATTTCCGCATTTCAGATTGGTAGGCACGGCCACGTCGATTTTTTCAAGGTAGGGCAGGTCCAGCACGGCCCTGATCTGCTGAAATTCGAAAAGGTGAGACATCGCCATTCAAGCGGGGGTTGCGTTTGCCTGCCTGTATGATCGTCGAGACGCGCCCCCCTGCACAATCAAGCGCAGGATAGACCAGCGTGTCTTCCGGTAGGCCAAACAGCTTTCGCGCACGGCCCTGAAGGGATCGCGGGTTGGCCATTTTCGAGGTTTTCCGGCTTTTTAGCCCTGCGCGTTTGCCCATGCGCCCATGGAGCCCAGATAGACGTCGAGGTGTTTGAAGCCTTGGCTTGCGAGCCAGCCCGCTGCTACGCTCGCCCTCATGCCGCTGGCGCACATCAAGGTGTAATGACGGTCGCGATCGAGCTCTTTCCAGCGGGTGTTGAGCTCGCCGACATAGACATGTTCGGATCCATCGATGCTGCCTTGCTGCCGTTCGTCAAGGGCGCGCACGTCGAGCAAGGTCCAATCTTCGCTGTCCTCAGCGAGCCTGCGTGCGACTTCCTCGGTGTCGATCATGGCAATACTTTGCATCGCTTTGCCCTGTGCGGCGGCTGGGATCACGCCGACATAGCCGCCGACAATATTATCGAGACCAATGCGCACCAAATGCGCCATAGCTTGAGCGAGCTCGTCTTCTTCGGAAGCGATTAGGGCTATCGTGTCGCCTTCGCTGATGAACCACCCGGCAAAGGCGGGTATCATTCCCACTGGAAGGCACACGGCACCCTGCATATGACCGGCGGCATAGGCGAGCGGCTCGCGTACATCGACCAGGTGATCGGCGCCGCTCTCGCCAAGGTCATCCAGCCCCAGATGCTTTGGCCGCATGACTCGCGGCGCGGCATTGGCCCCTTCGAGATTGAGCCGCTCCATTAGCCGAAAGTAGGGTGGCTGGTAATGATGCTCTGCTACTTTCGCCTTGATGAACTCGTCGCGGTCAGCAATGCGCAGCCGCGGGTTGTTGCGCCGCTCATGGCCGATTGTCGAGAATTCCCGGTCTGCCATTCCGGACCCGCAAACCGATCCGGCACCGTGCGCCGGGTAGATGATCGTCTGGTCACCCAGAGCGCAAATCTTTTGCAATGAATCGTACAGGAGGCCCGCGACCTCCCGCGCGCGCTCGGGATAGAAATCGGTTCGGCCGACGTCGCCCACGAAGAGCGCATCGCCGGTGAACACGCCGACCGGTCCTTCGGGATAATCGTCGTCGTGAAAGACGAAGGCGAGATGATCGTCGGTGTGACCGGGGGTTTCGAGCACTTCGACCCTGATCTTACCGATCTCGAAAACATCGCCCTCTCGCGCGGTGTCGGCGAACACAACCTCATCCGCAGGGTTTGGACCGTGCAGAACCCGGGCGCCGGTCATTTTGGCCAGTACCGGCGATCCCGTGATGAGATCCTCATTCCTGTGCGTTTCGAAGATATGCGTGATCTCCAGCCCTTCGGCGCGGGCTCGCTCGAGATATATCTCGCAGTCGCGGCGCGGATCGATGACCGCTGCCTTGCCCTGCGAACCGATCAGATAGGAAAGGTGCGAAAGGCCGGGGGTCTTTATCTTCTCAAGCAGCATATCTTACCTCGTTGTTGGAATGTTTCCGCAAGTCCGCATCGATCTAGTCGATCCCGAGTTCGGCCTTGAGCGCCGAGACGTTCTCGAAGCGGTCTTCTTCTGGGCGGGCTATTGCGGGCTTGGCGTTGACCCAGGTGTTCTCGCAGACGAATTCGAGCATCGCTGCCGCGAGGTCGGCGTGCCGGCAGCGAAAGCAACCTTCGGCAAGGCGCTCGTCGGAAATGACGGCTTCACCGGTATAGGGTTCGTCGAGGAGCCAGCCCGGTCGCGCAGCCGTCCATTTCAGGCCTTTCGCGCGCTCCAGAAGATCTTCCATGGCGCGCATCTGTTCGAGAATATTGTGCAAGGCTGGTCTTGCTGTGAGCTCGAACCATGCAGGAACGCTGGGCTGCGGCTCTACAAACGCCGCCGATATCACGACGATCCGGGAAATGCGGGTCGTCGACATCGCTTCCACCAGCTTGCGGGTTCCCTCCGTATAAAGCGGAGGCGGATCGATCGCCGTAGATGGACTAAACTCTATACCGAGTGCGGAAATAACAGCACGGCAACCTTCGAGCTCGCTGCTGAAGTCGTCATTGAGTACATCGCACTGGAGGTACTCGACGTTGTCGACCCGGTCCGATGGTTCGGGCAAGGTGTGCTCGAAGGCTCGAACCTCCATGCCCTTGCGAACCGCATGGCGCAGTATTTCCGTGCCGGTCTTTCCTCCGGCACCGAAGACCGCAAGGGGGGCTGCATCGCTCACAGGCTCAGCTTCCACTGTAGCACCTCATTATAAATTCGGCCGCGCGTGCCGGGCCGATCATGATCATGGAGCGGGCACCGACGCACGCTGGCGCCCGCTCGCTCGTGTTCACGCTTCGCTGTTGCCGCAGGTCGTGTACCCCCAGAACCCGAACTCGTCCTTCATCCGGGGGCCGGCGACGATGAGCTCCTGCATCTGCAGGCCCGCGTCTCCTTCGTCATCGAGAAGGCGCGTGCGGATACGAAGCTCACCATCCGCATACTCTTCCGAGCCGCTTGCCGTCACGGGGATCAGTTTGCCATTGATCTTGATCGCCCCGCGACCGCTGTTGTCGTAGACGAACGACGGAAACGCGACCTCTGTCAGGCGAAACTGGCACGTGTTCTCGGCTCCCAGCGCGGTGAGGTCCGCGTCGCTCATGGTCTCGGGCAGCATGAGGCCGGGGCTGAGATTGGCAAGAGCGCTCGCAGCACTCTCTATCGGCGCCGCCGTTGCCGGAGGATCGAGCTGTGCTTCGCGGTCATTACCGATCGCGGTGTTGGTATTGCAGGCCGCCAGAGGGAGGGCTGCAAGCGTCAGGATTGCGATCTTGTTCATTGCTGCATCTCCTCGGGCAGGCGTTCTTCGGTGCGCGGACCGTTTTCCTCGATGTCCTGGATGAGATATTTCATCTCGGCGATCTCGCGCCGCTGCGCGACGATGATGGCCTGCGCGAGTTCGCGAACCCGCGGATCCTTCAGGCTCGCCCTCTCGCTAGTCATGATCGCGATCGAGTGGTGCGGGATCATCGCGGCCATGTATTCGGTATCGTCCACCGTGGTCTGGCTGCGTACGAGCCATAGCGCGAGCGCGAAGACGACGGCTCCGACACCCAGGATGATGAAGTTCTTGGTCCGGTCCTTGTACATGCCCCACATGAAGAGAAGCATGACCACCATCATCATCGCGCCCATGACGAACATCATCCAGAAGCGCGTCTCGCTCCAGAAAACGTCGTCCATGTCGAAGCTGTTGGCATACATCAGGAAGAACATGATCACGGTCGAGGTCGATACCATTGCCATGAACCGCCAGTAGTTGCCGCCCCCTCCACCTTTTTCGTGTGCATCGTGCCTAGCTTCAGCCATATCAATTCTCCTTTTCGCTCATGGTTTGATAGACATATTGGGCGGTGCAACTGATCATCAGGAACCCGGTAAGGGCGGCGATGCCGGAAATGGCGCGCATGTGCCCGGCGGGCAGAATATCGCCGAGACCGACCGTCGAGATCGTGATCAGCGCGAAGTAGTAATAATCCATCCAGCTGTTGATGACGTCCTTCTCGAGCCCGCCAAGGCCCCAGACGGAAGCGAGATACATTCCGCCCGCGAATATGCCGGCGATGACCAGATGGCTGAGAAGAACGAGGCTGGAGCCTGCAAGCAGCCGGAAATGGCGTGGGTCCTTGCCTGGCGGAGAAACGGCTTTCGCCCCGCGCAGCATCAACATGTGGAAGTAGAGAGAGATCGCGAACAGCGCGAAACCGAGAAGCAGTGCCCAAATCATAGCGAGACCCAACCCAGGGCCTTGGCACCCATCCAAAGACCCATACCGATCATGAACAGGTTCTCGGTCAACGATACGAAGCCGAGCGGCACGTTGCTGCCTCCGCCGACGCAAGCGCATTTCAACTCGCGCTTGTCGATGTAGACCGCCTTGAACACGCTGACCGCGCCGACCGTCCCTATGAACAGCGATACCGGAACCGAGACGATCGGAAGCGCGTGCGCGACCATTAATATTCCAGCCAAACCCTCACCGAACGGATATAGAAATCCATATCGTACCCAGCGTCGCGCCAGCAGATCGTAGTTGAGGAACATGGTCGAGAAGCTGCGCACGTCCTGCAACTTCTGGATCGCGAGCAAGGCCATCGATAGGCTGACAAACCATTCGACCGCTTCCACCGTGAAAATCGTGTCGAAAACGTACCAGCTAATTGCCAGACCCAGGAGGAAAGCGACGCCGAAAATGGCAATGACGGGCTGGTAGCTGGTCTCGTCATCACCGGCTTGCGTTCTTTTCTTGCCGACATGCTCACGGACATCGTCGTAACCTCCGATGCGCTTCCCGCCGATGAAGGTTTGGGGGGTGGTTTCTACCCCATGCTGCTCTTTGAACGCATCGGTCTCCTCGCGCGTTTTCAAATGGTGGTCGTCCACCTCGAAACCTTCGCGTTTGAGCAAATCGACCGTTTTCAATCCATACGGACAAACGTGGTCCGGCATGACCATTCGGTAAACGGTGGCAGTTTTAGTCGTCACGATATGCTCCGTCTTGAATTTCTTTTGATCCGCGAACTTGGCGCCTCGATCCTCGTCGGCTTTTGGTCGCTGCCTTTGCGCTCGTGTTCTACTAACGGGGTCACCGCCTCTCTTCCGCCGGTCTTTCTGAAGCGGAGTCCATCGCTTGCGAACGCCTGGACAAATAGAACCATTCGGCGATGAAAACGGCGGCAATGCCTGCGACCGCATAGGCGACGACCGCAGGGTCGGTTTTGAGCTTGGCGAAGGCAAAAGCTGTCAGGACTACGCTGTCCGCCACGAGTGCCGACCATAGCACCCAGGCACGCGCACCGATCTCTTCCCGCAAACCGCGCAGCACGCCCCAATGCACAAGCATGTCCATTACGAGATAGAAAAATGCTCCGAGCGAAGCGATCCGCGACAGATCGAACAGGACCGCGAGCGTGCCGGCAATCACTACGGTATAGACCAGCATGTGACTGCGGATCGGTCCGCTCATGCCGAAATGGCTATGCGGGATCATCTTCATCTCGGTCAGCATCGTCAGCATTCGCGAAACGGCGAAAACACTGGCGATGACACCCGAGGTCGTGGCTGCGATCGCGATTGCGACTGTGAAATAGAAGCCAAGCTCTCCGAGCGCGGGGCGCGCAGCTGCCGCAAGAGAGTAATCGCGCGCCTCGGCTATTTCTGAAGTGCTGAGGCTGGCGCCGACCGCCACCGCGACGAGAAGGTAGACGACCACGCATACTGCGATCGAAATGATAATGGTTCTGCCGACATTCCGATGCGGATCGATGATTTCGCCGCCGCTGTTGGTGATGGTGGTGAAACCCTTGAAAGCGAGGATCGAGAAAGCGACCGAAGCGAGCAACGCGTCGAGGCCCGAAAGCGCGACCGGCTCTGCGAAGGCACCGCCTGAAAATCCGGTGGCCCAGATCGCCGCAATTGCGAACAGGGCGATGCCGCCGATCTTGATTGCCGACATAATGAGCGAAAACCCGCTGACCGATTTGTTGCCGGCAGCATTCACGAAATAGGCGAAAACGATGAGGGCCAGTGCCGCGACGGAGACCAGAATGCCGCTGCTTTCGAGCCCAAAGGGCCGCAAGGCATAGGTCGCGAAGGTCCGAGCGACCAGGCTTTCGTTGATGACCATCGACAGCGCCATCAGGAGCGATGCCGATGCTGCAACGACGCCCGGTCCGTAAGCCTTCTGAAGGATCATCGCGATGCCGCCAGAGGAGGGCCAGCGGTTCGACATCTTGATGTAGCTGTAGGCGGCAAGCGAGGTAACCAGCGCGCCGACTATGAAAGAAAGCGGAAATAACGGTCCAGCCAGTTCGGCAATCTGGCCGGTCAGTGCGAAGATACCTGCGCCAATCATGACGCCGGTCCCCATCGCGACACCGCCCAGCAACGTTATCGAGCCCGCATTCTCGCTATGTTGATCGTCGCCATCTGTCTGCAAGTCTTTCCCCTGTCTATGTCATCCCGTCCGAGAAGCATCACGACAAGCAGTACGTTGGGCAGAGGTTCACCCCTTAAAAAGATCCAGCATTTCTGACCGAGCTTTTGACTATCGCATTTCTCCTATTTCGTGCGTGCTGCAATCATACAAATTGGAAGGGTCCGGGACTGTGGGGGCAGCCAGCCCGGACCCGGCGAGAAGTTCGACAGGCTTCTGTGTCGCTTCCCGCAATTAGTCCTCATCGCCTGCAACCTTTCATGCCGACGCATGGAGTGGCTTCACCCCCTTACGGAAAGGACGCGAAGACGCTCTGTCCGGTTGGGCCAAAGGCGATGACGTCGTAAGGCTGGATCCGGTTTCCGGCCTCCATGCCGGGCGATCCCAGAGGCATTCCCGGAACCGCGAGGCCGGCAACGCCGGCGGGCCGTTCGCGCAAAAGCTTGGCGACGGCTTCTGCAGGCACGTGACCTTCGATGATGTATCCATCGACCTCCATCGTATGGCATGACCATAACTCATGGGGTACGCCCCGCGCGGTCTTGATCGCCGCCATGTCGTTGCTGTCGACCGATGCCACCTTCGTGTTCATCCCGTCTTCGACATGGCCTGCCCAGTTGAGACAGCACCCACATCCTGGATCCCGGAACATCGTATAGGTCGCTGCCTGAGCCACGTTCGAACAGGCTGCCAGCACGAGCAAGGCCGCGCCGCTAATCGATCGCCGGAGCAGCGAAGGCTTTTTCAAATTCATTGTGCAATTCCTTTCTTGTATCCGCGCCATAGCGAGATCGTCCCGGTTGCCGTCGGGAACCGTTGGAGCAGGCATGGCTCGGTGAAGATTTCGGCGAACAGTTTTTCGACTTCGCCGTCGGCGCTGGGCTGCGTGTCGCTTATGCCGTCAAGAGACTGGACGGTCGCCCGGAAGAGGCTCCGCATGAGTGGGCTATCCTGCTTCATATAATCGGAGATCAACACGGTTCCGCCTGGCACGAGCAAGCTTTCGATGGTTTCCAGGATTGTCTGCTTCTTGCGCAAGGGGACCTGGTGCAGGACGAGGCTGCTGACGATCTTGTTCGGCTGCCACCCTGCGGGTAGCTCGAGGCTTTCGAGAAAGCCATTGTGCCATTTCACGAGATCGGCTCCCGCGCCAAACTTGCGCCGCGCAAGCGCGAGCGCATCCGGGTCGGGTTCGACACCGATCAGACCCGCTTCCGGACAATCCGTCATCAAGGCCTTGAGAAGAGTGCCGGTTCCGCTGCCAACATCGATCACCCGGTCGCCGGGGACAAGGTGCAGCTCTTCGACAATCCTTTGGCGCCAGAGATGTTCGCGGGTGAACAGACCGATCGCCCGGTCGTAAAGCGGCGTCAGAAAGCTCTTGCCAAGAAGAGGCGTAAATTCGCCGTGATCTTCAGGTGCGGTGATATTGCTCACGAGCTGGTTCCCATTCATCCCGGCTTCGACCCGATTCTGACAGACCCGTCTCGATTACGTATGGTGGTGGACATTCCCTCAAAAAAAGAAGTTTAAGGGATTGTGCAGGCGAGCGCGTATAGGACACGTGCAACCCACAGGAGTTTTTCGGATGCGTGACAATCACTCTCTTGATGCGGTGCTCGGAACCCTTTCCGCCACCGGCACCAGCGAGGTCCCCGCCGACTTCATGGATGGCGTTTGGCAGCGCGCCGGACAGCTTGGCGAAATCGCCGACCGACGCCGCAGGACGGCTCTGTTCGTCGGTCTGTTCGTCGTCGGGCTTGGAGCTGGCGCCGGAACGAGCGGTTGGCCCGGCGGCTATGGCACGTCTTCCGCGTCATTTGGCGAGAGTCTTATCCTCGGCGAACAGCTGTCCCCATCGGCGCTCCTCCATGTGGAGCAATAAGGTTTGAAGACGACGCATATCGTTCTCGCGGTGCTTCTCGCAGCACTTGCAGGATGCCTCGGCGCGATTGCCGCGGATCGCTGGGCCAATCACGAGGCTGGCTCCGGCCTCCACGATTTCGTGCACGACGAGCTCACCCTGACGACCGACCAGGAGCAGCGTCTCGATGCGCTCGAGGCCCGTTTCGCTGTCGAAAGGGCACGGCTCGAAGGATCGGCGCGCGCAGCCAATGCCCGGCTCGCCCAGGCGATGGAAAATGAGCACGAGTACGGTCCCGAGGTTTCGGCCGCGATCGACGAGGTGCATGCGCGTATGGGCGATCTGCAGAAAGCAACGGTGCGCCATGTCTTCGACATGCGTGAAATTCTCGAACCCGAGCAGCAACGCCAGTTCGACCGCAAGGTCTCCGACGCCCTGACCCGCGACCCGCGCGACTGAAGCGCCATGTCGGGGGCGGGCGACAATCCGGATGAGGCCCTTGTCTCGCAGGTGAGGGCCGGTAACAAGCGGGCTTTCAGCAAGCTCGTCGAGCATGAAACCGGTCGGCTTCTCGCGCTCGCGACACGCATGCTTTCCTCTCCTTCTCAGGCCGAGGACGTTGTTCAGGACAGCCTCGCTTCGGTGTGGCTGACGCGCCATCGGCTCGATCCGGACAAGCCGATCGGACCCTATCTGACAACCGTCGTCCTCAACCGCTGCCGGGACCGTTTGCGCAGGCGCAAGGTCGCGGGCTTTTTCGGACTGTCGGGTGATGACGAACTCCATTCCATCGCCGACGATTTGCCGGGTCCTGAAGCGTTGGCCGTTTCCAGGGAAGAGCTCAATCTCGTTCAGGCCGAGATCGCGCGAATGCCTGTAAGGCTGCGCGAAGCGCTTGTGCTCGTGACCATCGAGGGGCGTAGCCAGGCCGAGGCGGCCGATCTTCTCGGAACGACCGAAAAGGCGATCGAAACCCGCGTATACCGCGCGCGCAACAGACTAAAGGAGCGCTTCGAAAAACTTTGAGGGGTTGGATGGGCGCGCGCGTAAGTAACGGTGAACGCCACGTCAGGAGCCCTTTATGATCGCCGTCAATCGACGCAAGTTTCTCGGAGCCGGAGCAGGAGGAATGGGTCTGCTCGGCCTTGCCGGGGCGATGCCTGCCTGGGCACGGGGCGCGGACATCCTCGCAGGTAACGCCCGCAAGGGGCTGGACGAGATATCCGGCCCCAATATCGACCTCACCGTTGCCCGATCGGCCTTCGCGACCGGCAACAGGCGCGGCGGCGCGATCGCCGTCAATGGCACGATCCCCGGTCCGCTGTTGCGATTGCAGGAAGGCACGACCGTCCGGCTCAATGTCCATAACCAGCTCGAGGAAGATACCTCGATCCACTGGCACGGTCTGCTCGTGCCGTTTCAGCTCGATGGAGTGCCTGGCGTGAGCTTTCCCGGTGTCAAACCGGGAGAGACCTTCACCGCCGAATTTCCGGTTCGCCAGTCGGGTACCTACTGGTGGCACTCGCATAGCGGCCTGCAGGAGCAGGCCGGGCATTACGGCGCGATCGTGATCGACCCCGCCGGACCCGATCCGGTCCAGGCCGACCGCGAATATATCGTGGTGCTGAGCGAATTCAGCGAAATGTCGCCCCACACGATTTTCGACAAGCTCAAGAAGGGCGAAGGCTACTTCAACTACAACCAGAACACCTGGACCGACGATTACCCGCTTTCGGGCGAGGATCGCCGGATGTGGGCGAAAATGCGCATGATGCCGACGGACATCCTCGACGTGTCGAGCGCGGCTTATACCTATCTTCTGAACGGCCATGGCCCGCTCGACAATCTGGAATACCTCTTCCGCCCGGGCGAACGCGTGCGGCTGCGCTTCATCAATGCCGGCGCCATGACCTTCTTCAATATTCGCATTCCCGGCCTGCCGATGACCATCGTTCAGGCAGACGGGCAGAACGTCGAGCCGGTTGAGGTCGACGAGTTCCAGATCGGCGTGGCCGAGACCTATGACGTCGTCGTGACGCCGGGCGCGCAACAGGCCTACACGCTGGTCGCGGAGTCGATGGACCGCTCGGGCATGGGTATTGCCACACTCGCGAGCGCACCCGGCGCTCGCGCCGCCATTCCGCCGCTGCGCGATCCGCCGCTTCTGACCATGGCCGACATGGGCATGAGCGGCATGGACCACGGCTCGTCTGGCGATGCCGGCATGTCGGGCATGGACCACGGAAGTGGCGGCGACATGGCGGGGATGGATCATGGTTCGTCCGGCCAATCCGAGATGGCAGGCATGGCCGGCATGTCGGGCATGCAGATGCGCGACACCTCGCTTCTGCCGCCCGATGTGAAGGTCGGGCCCGGTCTCGACATGGTCTCGATGAACCCGGTCGATCGCATGGGCGATCCCGGTATCGGTCTCGCCGATGTGCCGCATCGCACGCTCGACTATCGCAAGTTGCGCGCTCTGACTCCACACCGCGAGGGCCGCACGCCGTCCCGGCGAATGGAAATTCATCTGACCGGCAATATGGAGCGCTACATGTGGTCGTTCGACGGCAAGAAGTTCTCCGCCGTCTCAGACGAGCCGATCCGTTTCGCCTATAACGAGCGCGTGCGCGTGAAGCTCGTCAACGACACGATGATGGCGCACCCCATTCACTTGCACGGTCATTTCTTCGAGCTGGTCAATGGCGCGCCGGCCGATCGTCAACCGCTCAAGCACACGGTAATCCTGCAGCCGGGTGGCAGCGCGCAGTTCGACCTGACGGCGGACGAGCCGGGCGACTGGGCCTTCCACTGTCACCTTCTCTACCACATGCATGCCGGGATGTTTCAGATCGTCACGGTCGCCAATCCCGACGGGAGCGAAGCATGAAAATTCGTATTGTCAGCCTGCTCGCATCGGTCGCAGCCGGCTCAGTTCTCGCCTCCCCCGCGGCGGCACAGCATGCCGGTCATTCGCCGACGGGACCGCAGCAGAGTGTCGAGGCGCAGTCTGACGCGAAGACAAAGTGCGAACTAGAAGCCGAGCGCCATCGCGCAATGGGGCATCCCGTAGCAGATGGAGCATGCGAACCGGCTGCTCAGCCTGAAGCCGCCATGGACCACTCCGAGATGGATCATTCAACCATGGATCATGGTTCGATGACCGCTCGGGACGGTCATTCTGGCATGACAATGCCGATGGACGCTGCCCGTCCACAGGCATCGCCCGAAAGTCATGAGGGAATGGATCACGGCTCGGTGCCGCAGGGCAAGCCTGCCGAAGGCGCGATGGATCATTCGCAGATGAATCACGGCGAGATGGGACAGGCGGAAGCCAGTTCGTCGATGGACCATGGGCAGATGGATCACAGCCAGATGAACCATGGGGAGACGCCTTCGCAGGACATGCAGGGCATGGACCATTCGGCGATGCAGATGGGCGCGGACGATGATATCCCGCTGCTGCCGCCTCCTCCAGAAGCCGGGAGCGGCCCCGCGCGCGCGGCGGTCGCCATCTGGGGCGAGGAAGCCATGAACGAAGCGCGCCGCGAGCTTGTCCGCGAGACCGACGGAGGAATGCGCTTATGGTTTCAAGGCGATCGGCTCGAATACCGCGCCCGCGAGGGGAAGGATGGATATCTGTGGGACATCCAGGGATATTATGGCGGCGACATCGACAAATTCTGGTTCAAGTCAGAGGGGGAGGGCAGCTTCGGCGAACCCATAGAAGGCGCCGAGGTTCAGGCGCTCTGGAGCCGCGCCATTGCGCCCTTCTTCGATTTCCAGGCGGGTGTTCGCCAGGACCTCACCGGTCCGGAGCGCACGCACGCGGTTATCGGCATACAGGGTCTCATGCCGTACCGTTTCGAGGTCGATGCTGCGGCCTTCGTGTCCACCAAGGGCGATGTGACCGCGCGGATCGAGGGCGAACTCGACCAGCGCATCACGCAGCGGTTGATCCTCCAGCCCAGAGCCGAACTCGCGCTTTCTGCGCAGGACATTCCCGAGCTGGGCATCGGTGCCGGTCTTGATCGGATCGAGGCGGGCCTGCGTCTACGCTACGAGTTCGCGCGCGAATTCGCACCCTATGTCGGCGTTTCGCAGGAATGGCGCATCGGCGACAGCGCGGATTTTGCGCGGGCCGCCGGAGAGGATCCGAGCGTCACCAATTATGTCGTCGGTGTGCGATTCTGGTTCTGAAATTTCAAAAAGGATAGAACTTCCATGACCAAGACTTTGACACGCATCGCGGCGACTGCGCTTGTTGCCACGCTGATACCGCTGCCAGCCTTCGCGCAGCAGATGGACCACTCTTCTCATGCGAACCATCAGATGCACGCGATGGACGCCTCGGCGGACGATGTCGCGGGCGCTGAAGAAACCCTCAAGGCCTATCGCACCGCTCTTGAAGCGCGCGACGCGCAGGCAATGCGCGCGCTCTTCGCCGAGGACTCGGCGATCTTCGAGAATGGCAAGGCGGAAGGAAGCTTTGCCAATTACATGGAGCACCATTTGGGCCCCGAGCTCGACGCGATTGTGAGCTTCACCTTTACCGACCCCACGCTGACCGTCACCCGGATGGGGCACATGGCCCATGCCTATGAGACGTATGGCTATCGCATCGAACTTAGCGATGGCCGGGTGATCGAGCGCGACGGCGTGGCGACATCGGTGCTTGCTCACGATGCGGACGGGTGGAGAATCGTTCAGTACCATTCCTCGTCGCGCGCGCCGCGCAACTGATTACGGCTTTCGAAGAGGTAGCACCGGTTGGCAACGCCGTCGCTGAAGCTGCGCCTGCATGTGCTCGGCAGCAAGATCCACAAATGGCTGGCGATTTTCGTCGGCGTCCAGGTTCTCTTGTGGATGGGAACCGGCGCCCTCATGTCGTTTCTCGACCTGGAAGAAGTTCGCTCCGAACATGTCGTTTCGCGTGAACAAGAAGCGCTACCCGCCGACGCCCCACTCCCGGCCTGGGTCGCAAGCGACGGTACTCTTGCAGCGGTAGCGACACGTTCGCTCGACGGCGATGCCGTGACCGAGGTCCGAAAGGTCGACGGTAGCGTGAGCCTCCACGATCCGGTGACAGGGCGCAAACTCTCCCCCATCTCTGCTGCGACGGCAAGATCCATCGCCTTGCGCGCATGGACCGGACCGCGCACGACGATCGAAGGCGCGCGGCTCGTTCACGAACCGGTGGGAACCGAGTTTCGCGGACCATTTCCGGCCTGGCAGGTCACCTATGCTGACGAGGCTTCCACGCGCATCTACATCGATGCCAGCAGCGGCACGCTCGGGGCGGCGCGCAGCGATACATGGCGCCTGTTCGATTTCATCTGGGGCCTGCACATCATGGATTGGACCGAGCGCGATCGCATCAACAGTTGGTGGCTGCTCCTGTTCGGCATTGGCGGCACGATCATAGCCCTGTCGGGTTTCGTCCTGCTGGCGAACCGGATGCCGAGGCTGCGTCGTCGCACAAAGAAGAGCAAGCTCGCCTGAGCCCATGGGGCTTATTCGCGTGGGCGCACTGGGCCAGGAGCCCCGAACGGGGCCAGGAGCCGAATGCGTTCGACGATTGCGATCGAGTCGTCAGCAGACGTGATACGGCGGACGCACATCTGTCGCACCAATACCATCAAATTAATGTGAGGGGCAGGCGGCTGCCGTGCGTATCAGGCACATAGGTCGCACTGCAACTGCCGGGCCGGGAGATATACGAGACATGAAAGCCCCCTCATTTCTGGCGCTGCTCGCCGCAAGCCTGCTCTTCGTCGGACCTGTTCAGGCTCATGGCGACGAAAAGCACGGCGAACAGGCGAGCGCCGCGCCTGCTGCCACCAATGGCGATGCGCACGACCAGGCGGCCATGGCGCAGATGGGCGAGACTGCCGATGCTGGCGAGTCGTCCGGCGCGCACGACGAAGCGGGCGGAGGCCATGACGAGGCCGGTGGCCATGCGGATGTGGGCGAGGCCGGACTCATGGCCGTAATGAAGAAGCTGCATCCGGCAACGATCCATTTCCCGATCGCCTTGTTTCTCATGGCTGCGGCCACCGAATTGTTCGTGATGCGCCGGAAAGGAGCGGGCCTGGAAAGTGCGGTGCGCGTGCTTGTCTACGGCGGAGCCATCGGCGCGGTGGTCGCAGTCCTGTTCGGATGGATTCACACCGGGCTGTGGTTCGGCGGCGACACTGTCATGCAGGTGCATCGATGGAACGGTATGCTGATCGCGGTTCTCGGTATTGCGATGGCCTATCTCGCGAGCAGGCCGAGCCAGAGCCGTGCATGGTTGCGCGCCTCGATCTTCTCCATGGCGGCACTCGTTCTCATCCAGGGCTTCCTTGGCGGCGAGCTCGCGCATGGACCGAACCACCTCGGTATTTCCTGGCTCTGAAGGAGTTGAAGAGCATGCGTACTTCCAGATTGAATGCAGCGATCGGGTTTCTCGCGATCGCGCCCTTGATGTCCGCTCTTGCTGCCTGCGACAAGGCGCAGGAGAGCACACCGATTACCGAGGTTTCGCCTATGGGCCAAGCTGCAGTGGTGGCTGCCACGGCTCCCGAGCCGGGCCTCGCCGATCCGGCAGCCTCTCCCTCCGAAGATGAGGCAGCGACCGCTCGGGAGGACGCTCTTTCGACAAATCACGCCGCGCCGACCGCCTCACGGCCTGCTGCCTCTCCCGCATCACGCGCAACTGCCACACCCGCAGCGCCAGCAGCGCGTACGCAACCCGCGAGCGAGGCGGCCCCGCCCGCCGATCCCCATGCGGGCCATGACATGTCCTCGATGGCCGATCACGACATGGAAGGCATGTGATCGGACGCGTTTCCCGGTGACCCGGCAATTCAGGAGATATCCTCGGCAAGAAATCGCAACGAACAACGCAAGATCAGGAAAGGACGGCCCCGCCTCCCCCCGAAGCCCTGCGGGTCGCAGGGCCCCCAAGGGGTCGTTCAGGAACCCCGCGTGAAGACCAACCCGCGCGGGGTTCCGTTTGCCCGGCTTCGCTGTCGCCGTGCCAGGCGCATCCTGGCAGGGCTTTGTGTTATGTGAGCAGCGTGCAGACGATCGCCTCGTTGGTTATGAAAGGAACCGCATATGTCGGAAACGGGAAAAGCCGGGGCGCTGTCGCGCTGGGAAGACGAAGGCGGGGCATTGCCCTGTGGGCCGCAGGAAGCGCTCGCTGCCGATTGCGAGAAATGGGATATTCCGCCACTTTCCGATGCTGAGATCATCCAATTGCGCATCAGGGTGATCGCCCTTGAGAACATGGTGCTCGGCCTTCTGTCGAAGGCCAGCGCCGATCAGCTTGCAGCAATCGAAGAAATCGCGGAATTCATATCCCCGCGTGCCGATGCGAAGCCGCATCCGCTTACCCTGCATGCCGCCACCCAGATGGAGCACTTCGTCGAGCGCGCCCGGCGGCTTCGCGAGCAACCCACCGCTGATTGAGCGACGCTTGACCGGGCCACGAATGCTGGCCTTCCTCGCCGCGGCCCGACCGATGATCCGAAAAGAGTGCGATGGACCTCGATACGCTTCTCATGCGCTATTTTGGCACTGCCGATCCTGGAGCGGTTGGCGCAGAAACCTTGGCCTCGGGGATCGAGCGATGCCAGGTCGATCTCGGTCTGGAGCAGGACCGGGGAAAACGCTTTGCCCTGTGGGCCATGCTCTACCTGCTCGGGTCTGCCCCCGACCTCGACGTGGCCTTCGAGAACGAGGAAGACCGGGAAGCAGCCCGCAACTTCATGGATCTCCTGGCGGTATCGGAAGGCAATGAGGTAAGCTGATTGCAGCAGGGTCCTGGCACCTTCAGACCCGCACCCGATACCCATCCGGCTTTCTTCGCGAACAGTCCTGAACCAGGTCAGCTGAGGAGCCGCAACCCGTTCCTTTCCGGCCGTGTTGGCGGCTTCGCCGCCTGCCCGCACCCCCCGTCATGAACAGGTTTCCCTTCGGCCCTTCAGGCCTGCGGTGCAGTCCTCCCATGCCCTGCTTCTTCTGGATGTTCGCAAGCCGGAGATGGTCTCCGGTTTGAGGAACTGAAGGAACTTATCTCATGACCAATATCGCAATCCTCACCGGCCGTATCGCCCGCGATCCGGACACCCGCGAAACCAAGGGCGGCACCAGCGTTACCGGGATCACCGTCGTCACCGATCGTCCTGCACGCGACAAGGACGGCAAGACCTACAAGGACGAGAACGGCTACACCGCCAAGGACAGCGAATTCCACCGTGTGACCTGCTTCAACGGCCTCGCCAAGACCGTCGGTCAGTATTGCTCGAAAGGCCAGCTGGTCTCGGTCCAGGGCCGTATCCACTACACGCAGTGGGAAGACCAGGACGGTGTGACGCGGTATGGCTCGGAGATCCTTGCCGACAAGGTCGATTTCCTCTCGCGGGCCAATGGCGGCGACAACCAGGACGCCCCTCCGATCGACTGATCCGGCGCCATCGAACCAGCCAAAGGAGGCTCTGCCGGAAACGGCAGGGCCTCTTTCGCTGTTCACACGTCCTTTCGCTCGGTCTTTTCTCCGGGGAATAGCCAGGCGCTGCCCGGAGGGCCCGACCCATTATGGCAGCGATCATCTGAAACGGTCGTTTGAGGTGGACTGGATTGGCCTGGCTTACCGCATTTCCAGCATGATGGTCCCGCGCCGCCCGCATCAAGGACGGCAGGGGCCCCACCATTTTGTCCGCCGCCGGATTGCATCCGGCACCGGACAAAACCGTTTCCCCCTGCGCCGCTTCGCGGTCGCCCTGTCAGGCGATCCTGTGACCCGGTCTGCCCGGGCCCATCGGCCAACCTCCTGTCGTCTCGCGACAGATTTCAGGAGGATTATCATGACCTATTTCACGAAATGCACACTGTCTTCGCGCAACTATTTCGAGGCTCTGGAAACAGCTGAGCAACGGGCCTTGCACAGCTTCTTCGACCAGCATGTCATCGAGGATGACGAGATCGGATATCGCGCGGTCGACGAAGGCGACTACAATGCGCTGCCCCCGCATCTTGCGATCCGGGTCGTTCATACCGTCCATGGCGGAATGCTCGACGAATTCTGAGTCATCCGGCAGGGCAGGGACCAGCAGCGGTTCCTGCCCTTTTTCGTGTGTCTCGGTGGCCGGGCTTCAGGGTCAAGATGTCGATCCCGGGGAAGCCGGTGTTTCTCCAAATATCATCTTGGACCACTGGCCTTCGTGGGTGTTTGGAGCGGGGCTGGGGACGCACTCTGTCCCGCGCATCCGGCGATGCGCTCCCGAGGGTGCGGCATTATGCGTTCCGGGGCCCCGCACGCACTTGCGAACCGGCAGCGGGTCGGGCGAGCGGGAAGCTACGACCGCGACATGCCCCGCTTGCCTTGCTTCCCACAGGCCCTTGGCCGCTGCCTCTCTCGCAGGTGCGCCTACTCTTTCGGGCCTTTCGGCATTGCAGCCGAAAGCCTGCCGGGCGGCGCAATAGCGTCGGGCTCTGCACGGTTGTCGCCCTTCCTCGATGCTGCCGAGCCCACGACCGGTAGGGGCGACAAATCCGAACGCACCATTGTGTCGCTCCCCCCATTGCCAAAGCATGCTCCATCACCCTCTGCAATCAGCGGCAGTTAGCCGCAGCTACCCAAGCCTTGTGGAGCTCAGAATATGTCCGCCGTTCCCGATCCGCTCCGTCCCCGTTACCTGCGCACCCCCGATGCCGCGGTGCATCTGGGGCTTTCGCCGCGCACGCTCGAAAAGCACAGATGCTATGGAACAGGGCCGGTCTACCACAAGCTCGGCGGCCGCATCGTTTACCGGTGCGAAGATCTCGACGCCTGGGCCGAGCAGGGCTTGCGCCGTTCCACCAGCGATCCGGGCAAGGGCGTCGTTCATCCTGCCAAGCGGATCGACGGCTACACCGGTCCGGTCCGGCGCTGAAGCGGTACCATGCGCTCCTTGAAGACATCGGACGGCGGGGCCGGACAGCTCGACCTGTTCGTCGGCGCGGGCAGCGACATCGCCGCGCGCGATGCGCAGGATCTGATGGCCTGGCCTTTCTTCAGCCTCGCCAAGTCGAAGCGAGTGAAGCCGATCGACTTTCGTATGGGCGAGGTCGCCATCCTGGTCGAAGCGACCGCCGAGCATGGCATGGCCACGATCTGGGATGCCGATGTGCTGATCTGGGTAGCCAGCCAGATCGTCGAAGCGCGCGATGCCGGCAAAGCCACCTCGCGCCTTATCGCGGCGACGCCCCATGAAATCCTTACCTTCACCCGGCGCGGAACCGGAAAGGCTGGCTACGAGCGCCTGAAGGCGGCGCTCGACCGCTTGCAGTCGACCAGCATTGCCACCTCCATCCGGCAGGCCGGGGCGCGACGACGCCGACGATTTTCCTGGATCAACGAATGGCGCGAACGGCTCGACGACAACGGGCGCGCGCTCGGCATCGAAATGATCGTGCCAGACTGGCTCTACGAGGGTGTGCTGGACCGTGCGCTCGTCCTGACCATCGACCCGGCCTATTTCGCGCTCACTGGCGGTCTCGAGCGCTGGCTCTATCGCATCGTACGCAAGCATGGCGGGAAGCAGAAGGGCGGGTGGAGTTTCGACATTTCGCACCTGCATTTGAAGTCCGGCGCGCTGTCGCCATTGAAGCGTTTCGCTTTCGAAGTGCGGGCCATCGTTCGCCGCCAGTCGCTCCCCGGCTACAATCTCGCTCTTGAGCACCAGTTCGGCCGCGAGCGGCTCCTGTTCGTTGCAGCGCCTGTCGATCCCTTCGCGTCCGCGTGGCGCCGTATCGGGCTGCCCCCTGTGGAAAAGGGTGCGTGATGTTCGGACTATCAGGAACCATGACGTTCGGACGATCGGGAACCCCATTCCCGGACTATCGGGAACCGGGAGCCTGCGCGACCCGCCGGAAATGCAGCGCTCGCGGAGCCCTTAACAATGCTAACAAGGAATCTTTCAGATTCCTGCTAACACAGCCACGCCTGTGCAAAAGCGCAGCACGCGTTTCGCCTCCGCCCACGGAAAGGGGCGGCGCAGGTTCCGGTGATCCGACACTCACGCATGTCACACTGGTGTGGCGCGGCGGCGTGCAGGAAGACTGGCTTCGGTTCGGCAAGCCCGTCGCAGAGCGCATCCTCAATCGCCGGACGCGCATCGAAAGCTATGCTCCGGGACAGGTCTTTGCCTTGGTTCGGTGGGCTTCGAACGACTACGGAACCGTCCGCTCCACGCTCACGATTGCCCAGGCGGTAAATACCTGCGAGCCATTCACCACTCTGCCGCAGGTCGATCCTGGCGCGCAAATCCTGCTCTCGGTGCGAAGCTGGCCAAAGGTTCGCCAGGTCTTTGCGCTGATCGATGCGATCGAGGACGTTGGCATCGATCCCTGCGATGTAGCTCCCGACCACTGGCATCATGTCCACAACAGGCTGGCAGCGGGCATGCAGGCACGTTCCTATTCCCCTGCGCGCCATCGCGACTGGCTGCGGCGGCGAAAGCTGCAGGCATGAAGCGGCGCACCGTCTTTCTGGCAGGCATGGTCGCGGCAGCGACACTGGCCAGCACTGCAATCCCGCTCTCGCGACTTTTGGTCTGGAACGCGACGGCCAGCGTGCCGGTCGGACTGTACGCTATCGGCGCACAGACTGGCCTGCAAAGAGGCGACCGCGTCGCGATCGAACCTGCTTTCAGGCTGCAGCGATACCTCGCCACACGCGGCTATCTTCCTGCGGGCGTTCCGCTCATCAAGGAGGTTGCGGCGCTTGGCGGGGATAGGGTCTGCCGGCGCGACCTGCTCATCACAATCAACGGGACACCTGCGGGATCGGCGCGTCGGCGCGACAGCCTTGGACGCGAACTGCCCGTCTGGAAAAGATGCCGGACAATTGCTGCGGATGAACTGTTCGTGATGAACAGGCGCGCCCCCGGCAGCTTTGACGGGCGTTATTTCGGGCCTGTCGCACGCGCCGATGTCATCGGGCGGGCGCGTCCCGTCTGGACCGATGAAGCGGGCGACGGAGACTATGTGCTGCTCGCCTCGCCCGCCGACTTTCCTATCCAAAACACCACTGAAGGAGACGCACAATGACCTGTATCGGCACTTTTGCAGCCACACCCGACGGCTTCGAGGGACGGCTGAAAACCCTGACTATCGATAGACCACTGACCCTCGTTGCCGCCGACCACGGCGACACCGAGAACGCCCCGGATTATCGCATTATGGCAGGCGAGGGCGAGGAAACCTACGAAGTGGGCGCAGGCTGGAAGCATGTTGGTGACAAGGCAGGCAGCTTCGTTACGCTCGTCATCGACGATCCGGTATTGCCGCGGCCTCTGCGCGCCAATCTGTTCAGTTCTGACGACCAGAGCCATGTCCTGATATGGTCGCGCAGCGCGCGCCGCCCGGCAAAGGACTGATTCCGTGCCCCGCCCGTATCTTCTGCCGGGACTCATGGCCGCCATGCTGGCGGCGAGTCCCGGGCAGGCTTTTGCACAATCGGAGCAGTTTGTCCGACCTTCCCCGCGCGTCGAGATTGCGACGCATGTCAGCGAAGCATCGCAGCAATTCCGCATTCCCGAGCGCTGGATCTACGCGGTAATCCGCGTCGAAAGCGCGGGCCGGGTGCGGTCCGTTTCCAGAGCAGGAGCGATGGGTCTCATGCAGCTCATGCCCGGAACCTGGGCGCGGCAGCGCGCCCGGTTCTCCCTCGGGCAAGACCCGTTCGACCCACGCGACAACATTCTGGCCGGCACGTCTTACCTGCGCGAAATGTACGATCGCTACGGCGCGCAAGGCTTCCTCGCTGCATACAATGCGGGTCCGGGACGCTACGAAGACTGGCTTGCCGGACGGCGTTCGCTGCCACTCGAAACACGCCGCTATGTCGCCCGGATTGCGCCGCTGTTGCAGTCCGAGCGCATTTTTGCGGCGGCGCCTCTTCAAGCCGGGGATGTTCCGCCCGGCGTCTTGCAGCCTTCCGGCGCGGCGCGACAAGAGTTGGACGAGGTGGCTGCGCCCGGCCCCGTAGCGAATCCTTTTGCGCGTCCGGAACAGCCCTCGCATGATCTTTTCGCGCCCGTCTCGACGGCTCCTTCTCAATGAGAGCGGTCCTCGCACCTTCGCGCAGGCATGCGTTCCCTGGCGAAAGCGGGCGTCGGAGCGGAGCCTTAGGCATCAAAGGAAGGGAGGGATGGCGAGATAAAAGCAGCGCCGTCGGCCGGGCTGCAGGTGGTTGGTTTTGCGGGAGAATATGCGCCGTCTCTGCTGTACGCCTGCAGGCGCTTGGATCGGAATCCTTAGGCTTTTCAATGCTGAAAGCGCCGTCTACCGGTTTTCCTGTCTGTGGCTGACGATGAACTCGATATCAGGCCGGGTCGGTCGAGAGACAGCGATTCGCGCGCCTATCGCAAGGCCGGTACGCTGGTCGGGCGCGTGCTGCAGGTTTCACGCCGTTCAGGCTTTACACCGCTCGGGCGAGGCCGGGCGGGCGGCGGGACCGGGCACCGGGGGCGCGGCAAGCGTGCTGCGTTCCGAGGCCGCCCCCATGCTTTCCAGCGGCGGGTCATCATCAAGGCGCGCGTCGTTCGTCACAGGGGCAGTCATTTCCGCTCGGCACCGCTCGCCCGCCACATCGCCTATCTCGAACGGGACGGCGTCACCCGTGACGGATCGGATGCCCAGATGTTCGATGCCTTGTCGGATGAGGTCGATGGCGATGCCTTCGCCGCGCGCTGCGAAGACGACCGGCATCACTTCCGCTTCATCGTGTCGCCGGAAGACGCAAGCGAGATGGCCGACCTGCGCGCTTTCACGCGCGAACTGCTCGAAGATATGGCGAGCGACCTCGACACCAGGCTCGACTGGGTGGCGGTCGATCACTGGAATACCGACAACCCGCATGTCCATGTTCTGGTTCGCGGCGTTGCCTTGGACGGCAGGGACCTGGTGATCGATCGCTCTTATATCAGCGAAGGCATGCGTGCCCGTGCCCAGGAGCGCGTCACTGTCGAACTCGGCCCGCGCAGCGAGCGCGATATTCAGCAAGCGCTCCGCCGCGAGGTCGATGCCGAGTGCTGGACCTCGCTCGACCGCCGCTTGCAAAAGCAGCGCGACGATCTTGGCGTGGTCGATTTGTCCCCTGAGGTTGATGCGACACGGCGCAGCAACCGCGCATTCCTTATTGGCCGGGCACAAATGCTCGAACGCATGGGATTGGCAGAGCGGGCCGGTCCGGCGCGCTGGACTTTAAGCGCAGATATCGAGCCAACCTTGCGCGCTCTGGGCGAGCGCGGCGACATCATCAAGACGATGCACAAGGCGATGAGCGGGCGCGGCCCACAGGGCGCCCTTGCACCTTTAGCGCTGCATGGAGAAGACGAGAACCGCCGGGTCATCGGAAGGTTGGTCGAGCGCGGTCTTCATAATGAGCTGACGGGCGAGGCCTATGCGATCGTCGAAGGAGTTGACGGTCGCGCGCACTATCTTCGCTTCCCCGATCTGGGCCAGACGAACGATGCAGCGCCTGGAGCCATCGTCGAAACAAGCGAATGGACCGACCGCAAGGGGCGACGGCGCAGCAGCCTGCTGGTGCGTTCGGACCTGCCGCTCGAGCGGCAGGTCGACGCGCGCGGCGCAACCTGGCTCGACCGGCAGCTGTTGTCGCCTCGAGCCGAGACGCTGGGAGGCGGGTTTGGCGCCGAGGTGCGGCTGGCTCTGGATGAGCGCCGTGACCGGCTTGTCGATCAAGGGCTGGCGAAGCGGCATGGGAAGAGCGTGACCCTGGCCCGCAATCTGCTGGGCACACTCCGCAAACAGGAACTGGACTCAGCGGGTGAAGCGCTGGCCGCGCGTTACGGTCGTATATCAAGGCCGGTGGCGGAGGGCGAACATGTTTCCGGCACCTACCGCGAGCACATCACGCTCGCCTCGGGCCGTTTTGCCATGATCGAAGACGGAGTGGGCTTCCAGCTCGTGCCCTGGAGGCGCGACCTTGAGCGGCATTTGGGGAAAGAGATCGCAGGCAAGGTCAATGCACGCGGCGGTGTCGATTGGAACTTTGCGCGCTCGCGCGGCCCAGTAATTTGACGAACTCAGCGGTTGCACTGGAAATCTTGACAAGCGCGTCATATGATGCGTATAAAAGCGTCAGGAGATGCGAAATGGTAAGTGGAGCAATTCAGCATGCCGAAGCTCCCAGCGAGCTTCAGACCTTTGCGAGCGACGATGATCGCAGCCGCCTCACCAGCGCTGCGGTAAAAGCCGTGCTGCGGCTCATCGAGGCCTGGGGTGCGAGCAATGCCGACGGTGCTGCACTGCTCGGCGTGTCGGAAAGCACCTGGGACCGGATGAAAGCAGGAACATGGGAAGGCTCGCTCGGTCAGGACCAGTTGACCCGCGCGTCGGCGCTGATCGGCCTGTTCAAGGGGCTGCACCTGCTGTTTGCCAACGACATGGCCGACCGCTGGCCGAAGCTCGAAAACAGGGCGCCGGTGTTCGATCGCCGCTCACCAGTCCAGGCAATGATCGAAGGCGGCATTCCGCGCATGTTAGAGACCAGACAGTATATCGACGCGCTTCGTGGCGGGCTTTGAGGAGGCAGGCGAGCCGCCGCAGATCCGCGAAGCGTTCGAGCGGACGGTCCGGCTCGTTTCCAGCGCGCGTTTGCGCGAAGCGGTCATGGCTCCGCTTGCCGACAATGATGAAGAGCTTGCGCTGCTCGCAGAGATCGAAGGCGCGACCAGTTCGCGTCTTATTGCCGAGGAACGAGGCCATGGCGCACTTACAGCCGACGAACTGGTTCACGGCGTGCCGCATGCCAGATTTATCAATGCGAGCTTTGCATACGCCAAGCCGCGCGAGCCCAATCGCTTCAACCCCGCGAACCGCGGCGCATGGTATGCCGCGCTCGATGTCGAGAGCTGTATCGCCGAGGTCGGTCATCATCTGACCCAGGCGCTCGCCGATGCCGGCGATTTCGATGCTGTTGTCGAATATGGCGAGATGATCGCCAGCATGGCGGGGGTCTTTATCGATCTGCGCGGCCTGCCTGATCACCCCGCACTCGATCCGGACAAAACGAAAGGCTATCCTGTCGGCAATGCTCTAGCGGCGCAGGCGCGCACCGCCGGCCATAACGGGATCATCTATTCTTCGGTCCGCTATGCGGGCGGAACCTGCAGCGCGGCCTTGTGGCCCAATGTCGTGCAATCGGTCGCGCAAGGGGCGATGTACCGCCTGACCTGGACCGGCAATCCGGACTATAGTTGGGAAGCAATCTAGCCGCTTCCCGCTTTCGCTACGCCAGCCTGCGCTCACACAGCTTCCGACTTGAATATGCGATGTAAAGCCGCCGTGCTGCCCTTCACGAAAGGAGACAGCTTTGTCGGCAACCCGGATATTGTGGGGTCAGATACTCGTCGTCTTCGCCCTCACGCTCGCAGGCGTTTGGGTGGGTACCCAATGGACCGCGCACGCGCTCGGCTATCAGGCACAATTGGGCGCGCCGTGGTTCAGTGTTTCCGGAGCACCTGTCTATCCGCCTTACGCCATCTTCTGGTGGTGGTTCAGCTACGAAGCCTATGCTCCGCGCATCTTCGAGACCGGCGGAATGATCGCCGCATCGGGCGGTCTCGTGTCGGTGGCGGTCGCGATCGGCATGTCGGTCTGGCGCGCCCGCGAGATCAGGAACAGCGCGACCTATGGCTCTGCGCGCTGGGCGACCCGTTCCGAAATCGCGCGCGCTGGCCTTCTGGCGGGCAAGGGCGTCATCATCGGCCAGCACGCCAATCTCTATCTTCGCCACGACGGCCCCGAACATGTGCTCTGCTTCGCGCCGACCCGCAGCGGCAAAGGTGTTGGTCTTGTCGTCCCGACGCTGCTGACCTGGCCGCACTCGGCGATCGTCCATGACATCAAGGGCGAGAACTGGGAGCTGACCGCTGGTTTCCGCTCCAGCTTCAGCCGCACGCTTCTGTTCGATCCGACCAATGAAGCGTCGGCAGCCTATAATCCGCTGATGGAAGTGCGGCGCGGCATCAACGAGGTGCGCGACGTCCAGAACATTGCCGATGTGCTGGTCGATCCGGAAGGCTCGCTCGAACGGCGCAATCACTGGGAAAAGACCAGCCATGCGCTTCTCGTCGGGGCTATTCTGCATGTGCTTTATGCCGAGCCTGACAAGACGCTCGCCGGGGTGGCGAACTTCCTCTCTGATCCGCGCCGATCGATCGAGGCGACATTGACCGCCATGATGCACACGCCGCATCTGGGGGAAGACGGCATCCATCCGGTTGTCGCGAGCGCGGCCCGCGAATTGCTCAACAAGTCGGAGAACGAACGCTCGGGCGTGCTCTCGACCGCCATGTCGTTCCTCGGGCTGTACCGCGATCCGGTCATCGCCCGGGTCACCCGTCATTGCGAATGGCGCATCGCGGACTTGGTGACACAGGGCCGACCGGTCACGCTCTATCTCGTCGTCCCGCCCTCCGACATCAGCCGCACCAAGCCGCTCATCCGGCTCATCCTCAATCAGCTCGGAAGACGCCTGACCGAGGACCTGCAGGAAGGTGCCGATCGCGAGCGGCTTCTCCTTATGCTCGACGAGTTCCCGGCTTTGGGTAGGCTCGATTTCTTCGAAAGCGCGCTCGCCTTCATGGCGGGCTACGGCATCAAGGCGTTCCTGATCGCCCAGTCATTGAACCAGATCGAGAAGGCGTACGGACAGAACAATGCCATTCTCGACAATTGCCATGTGCGGGTGTGCTTCGCGACCAATGACGAGCGCACCGCCAAGCGCGTTTCGGAGTCGCTCGGAACCGCAACCGAGACCAGGGCGATGCGCAATTATGCCGGACATCGCCTCTCGCCCTGGCTCGGCCACTTGATGGTCTCGCGCTCGGAGACGGCGCGCGCTCTACTGACCCAAGGCGAGATCATGCAGCTTCCCGACACCGACGAAATCGTGATGCTCGCAGGCGTGCATCCGATCCGTGCCAGGAAAGCGCGCTACTACCGCGATCCCCGGCTCAGCAAACGGGTAGAGCGTCCGCCAACGGTCGAAAAGTCGGAGTTCGCGCCGGACGAGGGCGAATGGCACGGGAGACATGTGACCCCGCCTTCGCATTCGGAGAATTCGCGGACCGCGTCTGAAGAGTACGAGGTCGATGATCGCCAGTCCGATGGCGGGATCCGCCAATCGCCCGACTTGCCGGAATACGAGGATGTGGCGCCGCCGCCCATGGCAATTCCCAACGAATTTGAGTTCGACGATAGCGCTGATGACGACCAGGCCAGCCGCAATCGCAGGATGGCCGAGCGGATGCAGGCCAATGCACGGCGGGCTGCACTCGATCCGGGCGACGGGATCGAACTTTGAGCAAGGGCAACCGTATCAAACACACCTTTCGCTTGCCGCCAGCCCTTTCCAGGCAGCTTGCAGACTATGCCGGCCGCAAGCGCGTCTCGCAGGCTTCGGTGGTGGAGGCCGCCATTGCCTCGTTCCTGTCACCCGATGGATCGGAACGCATGGAAGCGGCCTTCAGCCGCCGTCTCGACCGGATAACCCGTCAGATCGGCAAGCTCGACTATCATATCGAGGTCGGGAACGAGGCTTTCGCGCTCTATCTCAGGCGATGGCTGGCGGTGACCCCGGCAATCCCGGTCGAGGCCACTGCTGCCGCACGTGCCGAAGCCGAAAAGCGGTTTGACTTCTTCGTCGAAGCGCTCGCGCGGCGCGTGGAAACGGGCAGGCATCTGGCGGACGATCTCATTCGCGCGGCTTCGGAGCCAGAGCTGGGTGAGATCGAGAATGAAAACGGAAACGGTCCGGAGTCTCCGGCGCAGCCCTGACAGATGTCTTCGATAGTCCGGCAGGGAAACCCTACGAATAGAGGAGAGGGACGCTTTCTTGGGTGCGCCGCCGCACCGCGCAGCAATGCGAGGGTGCAACCATTCCAAGTGCTTGCTAAAGGTCCAGTAATGCGCACCGAACTCGATCATCTGCCTCCGCAAAAGAAACGCGAACTTGAGCGCGTGGTGCAGCTGATTTTCGAAGAATTCGATGATGCCTTTGCGCTCGCCAAGCACGAATGGAAGAAGGCCGGGCGCATTCTCAAGGTCGTGCTCTACGGTAGCTATGCGCGCGGCACCTGGGTCGACGAGCCGCACACGGCCAAGGGTTACCAGTCGGATTACGACCTGCTCATCATCGTCAACGACAAGCGCCTCGTTGATCGGGTGAAGTACTGGTCGAAGCTCGATGATCGGCTCATGCGCGAATACGGCGTCACCAAGGGGCTGAAGACACCGGTCAACTTCATCGTCCACACGCTGCAGGAGGTGAATGATGGTCTCGCCCACGGTCGCTACTTCTTCATGGATGTCGCCAAGGACGGAGTGGCTCTCTACGAATCCGACGATACCGAATTGCACACGCCAAAGCCCAAGACGCCCGAACAGGCGCTTTGCATGGCGCAGGAGTATTTCGACGAGTGGTATTCCGCAGCGTTAAAGCGCTACGAAATCGCGAAGTTCGACATATCACGAGAGTTTTTCAAAGATGCAGCGTTCGATCTGCATCAAGCGACAGAACGCCTCTACCATTGCGTGCTCCTAGTCTGCACCTTCTACACCCCGCACGTGCACAATCTCGGCTTCCTGCGCACCCAAGCTGAGCGGATCGACCCACGCTTGACCTACGTCTGGCCGCGCGACACGAGGAAGGATCGCGCCCGCTTCGAGAAGTTGAAAGAGGCATACGTCAAGGCGCGCTACTCAAAGCACTACCGCATCACGAAAGAAGAACTCGAATGGCTTGGCGAACAGGTCGAAGAACTCGGTCGCGTAGTGCATGAAATATGCAGCGAGCGCTTAGGAAAGATCAAGGCTGACGCGAGAGCGCGACCGGATGATCAGTAAGACCCTTTTTCGCAGTGCGGCAGCTTTGCGCTTCGGCTCGCCCTAAGCGGACCTTCCGCTATCGATCCTATTCTGTTGAAAAACTCCTCTTGCGAAGAGGGCGAACCGCTGATTCAGTGATCTTCGTAATCAGGAGATTGGCTGATGATGGGCGAGCGAACGGTGATGCAGGAGGCGCTGTTCTACAGC
>Ga0189288_10082_pt1 | contig 113790 bp, 112 predicted proteins | sample UW105minimetaG_FD_130316 | JGI IMG/M metagenome (GOLD analysis project Ga0189288, IMG submission 130316) | Marine microbial communities from the Costa Rica Dome - UW105 mini metaG | ecosystem: Environmental > Aquatic > Marine > Oceanic > Photic zone | place: Costa Rica: the Eastern Pacific...
AAATGCTGCACCCGAGCGCCAACGGCAGCTTTAGGAAAATTGCAATGCAGCGTTTTGGCTTCCCGCTAGCGACAGTAGTGGGCCGAAAGGCGAACTTTGCAAAGTCAGCTTCCTGCGCAATGCCGACATTGATACCTCCCGTTGTCTCATGGCAGGCAATTGCTGGGATTAGATTTGATGTCCGAAGGTTTGCTCTCAGCCCTTTTATGACATTGGTGCGCAGTGCAGCATGGGGGGCTTTTGAAGCAGTAAGGGGCGGGAGCCGGACTTTCGCTGCGGTTCGCATCAAGGTCTGGTATGCGGGACGAAGGGGGCGTTCGCTGCGACTGATCCAATGTCCGCTGTCACGCCTCGACGGTTGCAACGCCGATCATTTCCGAGCGCTTTCATCTATCTCGCGCGTCGGACGGCAGGCCCCGGAGGTATTGTGGTCATCCGACAAAGGTTGGGCCGCAGGACTATCTTGTTCACAAATTAGCGTTGCGATTTCTGCCCCGACAGCCATGTCGTGCACTTGTCCCAGATGCGCGGACCGAAGACGCCCAGAACGGTCGAGGAGCCAGAGCGTTGGCGTTCCCCGTTGACCCCAGGCCTGCATGGTTTTGGGTGTCGGATTGTTTTCACCTGCCGCGTCCACAGCAACGGGAAAATTGATGCCGTATTCGAAGAGGAAAGCCTGAAGTGACACTGGTTCCATCGCCGCGTGGTGCTCGAAGACGGTGTGCAGACCGATCACCGCGACTAGGGACTTTGGAAAGGTTGCGTGTATGCGCTGCGCCTGGGGTATTCCGTGGTTGATGCAGCCCGGGCAGAGCATCTGAAACGCCTCGATTGCGACCACCTTGCCACGCAACTCGGACAGCGTGATTGGTTTGTCAGTATTGAACCACTGCCTGACCTGCAGGTCGGGCGGTACTTGGGCGTTGTCAGCGGATATCATTGCGCTTCTTTCCAATAGTTGTTCGCCGCAGCAATCGTGGCGAAATGTGTCGCAACGACGCCGGACACTGCGATCAGAGCATCCGCATCCGCTTCGTACTTCGGGCTCAGGTCCTCCCGGATCGCGCCGTCAGGCTGGGTGAGCTTCACCGCCATGCGCGAGAGCTTCATGGCAAGCACAAAACCCGTTTCGGGATCGTTGGTGATAAGGCTGGGAAGCCAAGAAGCGGACATGGCATGTCTCCTTGCGAGTGTGGAAATGCGCGCCGGAAATCATTCCAGCGCGCTCTGGATCATTCCACCCGGCCAGGCAGGCTCAGATCACCCGATGCGATGTCGAAAACATCCTCGACGCAAAGCAGCGGCGCATGGATATTAGCACTCACGCGTAGGGCGGATGTCACCCCGTCGTAGGAGGCTCCGTCGAGTGCGGCGGCATCGGAAAAGCCCACATTGATGATGACTTCAGGGCCGTTGAAGACCGGCGTGAAACCGGGGCTGTCGATGAAGATGGGCAGGCCTGGCCAGGTGGCTGGCATATCCGGCGTTTCCCCCTCAGCAACGTCCCGAACGCCAAGCGCGCCTTCACCACAGGCTTCGGTTGGTGTGAGCACGACCCAATGGGAGTGCCACTCCGCACCGTCATTGGTCAGATTGCCGTCTCCGTTCTCGTCGAACAGCGGCGTGTCATCGAAATCCGGGTGACTGGTGGCGGCAAGTGCGAGAATGCCCGTGCCCCCTTCGAACCCCACAGCAGACGGATCAAGCGAGGTCGGCCAAACGTAGGACAGGACCGGGGCGCCGCCCAGAGCGCCGGTTGGTTCCGGTGTTTCTGACCCGGCGTCTCCTGCCAGCGTCATGTGGAACGTCGCTGTGCGGCCTTCACGATGCACGTGGGCTGCGACGATGTCGAATGGTGCATTGATGGCTGCGTCTGTGGCTGAGATGACGGCGTCGTCCATCGCAGCGGCGGACGGATGGTCGTGGCCTTCATCCGCGAAGGCGGACAGCGACAGAGCAAGAATGGCCGCGATGGATAGGGGGGAAGCATGATGAATCATTGGGTTGTCTCCGTTTGTGATGATCCCATAAAGTATCGAGTCGAAACTATTGTCAAGATCATATCGAGTCGATACTGTAGGGCATGACCTCTGATCGCACACACCTCAAAGACCTGCTCCATCGGCTTGCCCGGCTTGTCGCCGCAGAAGGGTGGGGGGAGGACCTCAACCCGACCCAGCGGGCCGCGTTGCTCTACCTGGCGCGCGCCAACCGCTTCTCACGCGCGCCCTCGCATGTGGCTGACTATTTGTCGGCGACACGGGGGACCGTTTCGCAAACGCTGAAATCCTTGCATCGCAAAGGCCTGATCCGTGAACGCCGGTCGGAGACCGATAAACGGTCGTTCTCCTATGAGCCTACGCCGGAAGGGATTGCACTGGTTTCTTCAGATGACGGATTGAGCAAGGTGCTGGCTCAGCTTTCAGCTGAGGACGCGGACAATTTTGCCAATCAGCTGACACATTTGATCTCGGGCCTGCTAGAACAGCGCGAAGGCCGATCTTTCGGCGTTTGCCGCACCTGCTGTCACCACGAGGCGCGTGGCAAAACCGGGTTCTGCACTCTACTACAGGTGGAGCTCGGCGAAGAAGAACGGGATCGGCTCTGCCACGAACATAAAGAGGCGAAGGCAGCATAAGCTTGTTGGCTGTCTGGGATAAGCTTTGAGCGAAAGCGGACGTCCGTCAGTAGCGCAGCATCAAGCACTTTGGGCTCGATGCAGACCTTAGCTGCGCTGTGATCTAACGTCCGCTAAGGGCCGCAAGCAGAAGTGGTCACCATTTCTTCGCCCTCCTCAAACCCTCTGCAAGGTCCTGTTCTTCTCCTGCAAGTACCGCTGCACAGCCCTACTGAGCGTTCGCAAGCATCTGCGCTTGTCATAAACCGAAGCCAGCGCTTTAACCTCAGCGACGGTCAGTTGGAAGAACTCCGTACGCAGCCCATTCGTGTCGGCAAAATCGGTGACCAAACTCCGGATAATCGGCGGGATTTGTTCCTTAGTTGGTTCGGGAATTTTGTAGATGGTGCAACGAGATTTTAACGGGGCGGAAACCGTTGAAAGGTCATTTGCCGTCAGGATCCAGTTGACGTGACTGGCATCAACGGTTGCCCGGAGATAGCGCTCAAAATACCGGCGGGCCTCATCAGGTGCCAGAAGTCCCAGCATCTCACCCTGAATGTCACCATTCCGGCTGGCATGCACTTTGTCGATCTCGTCCAAGATGATGCATGGATTCAAAACGCGCGATGACGCGACCGCTTCGGTTACAATACCAGCGTGCGCAGAGTTCCATCCGGCGGAGAGCCCAAAGAGATGTGACTCCGATGAGCCGCCTACATTGGCCTCTTGATGGTACAGCCCAAGCGCCTTGCAGATTTCTCGCGCAACTTTGGTTTTGCCAACGCCGGGCGGGCCAACCAAAAGGGCAGGGCGGAAAGAAACAACATCAGACCCAAGGTGCCAGTTTTGCTCCAGCGTCTGCGCCACTCCGTCAATGAGACGATCACAATGTGGAAACCGGGTTTTGAGCGCTTTGAGTTTGTCCAGAGTTTCCAGCGCTGGAACGCGCGTGAACTCTTCTTCGACAGTCACCACTTCCTTTATGTGTTTTGGCATCTCTTTTTTGAGAGAGTTGGGCAAATATTCAAAATCAGTTTTCTCAACAAGATATCTGCGGGGAGCGCGTTCAGCGGGCTGATCCGTAGTCTCATCTTGCGTTTGCTCACAACCTTTCAATCGGCCATCAGCATTCAACTGAGCCAACAAATCCACAATCTCACGCCAAGTTTCTTCATCCGGCGCTAGATTGATCATGCTCGTCAGGTGAAACTCTGACGTGCTCAACTTGGACGTTCGCAGGTTCTCGATCTCTTTTTGGCGCCAATCGTCCCCCTCTTCATCATCGTAAATCGATGCCTCTGATCCGCGTTCCAGAACAACCTCAAAAAGGACTTGGATCGGCACTGTTTGGACAACGATGCGCCGAAACGTAAACCAATCGGATCGGTTCGCCAGTAAACACGTCCCGCGCTTTGCGATTGCACGGTTTTCGGGCTCGGTCTCCACAAGACCATCGACGAGATTTTCGACCCAAACATCATCGATGTGCTCAAGCGCTAAGTCGGCCCACTTTCCGGGACTGACGGTCTTCAAGGCGATGTCCCGCAGCCGTAGAAAATCGCGCTCCTCAAGCGTGTCGAGAAGCAATTCCATAACCCTGTAGTCATCAGGATCTGTACAGGCGTCAAGAAGGTCCAGATCATCTGGCAGATAGTCTTCAGACATGGCTCCGCCTCTGCGAATGCGTGTCCGGCCAAAGCCCCAAGCGAGCGCATCCGTTGGGACGCTTGGTCAAAGCCAGATTGATGAACGTACGTTGAACCCTCCTTGCCGACATAGGGAGTGCACCGCAGCGTCGGCTGCCACGGCGCTCATGTCCGTCAAGCATCGAAGTTGCTCCAACCCATCGACTTGCCCTGGGCGATGTTCGCAACGGTTTCTGCCAGTGTGAAGTTTGGTTTCAGACTCCAGAGCCAGGCCGCCTCCTCAAACACATGCTTCGTCTCATTGCGCCAACTTCCGAGCAGGGCTTTCCGGATCTCCTCCAATCGTGCACCAGGAACCGGCACGTGAACCTGACAATCATCCAGTGTAAGCGTCTTGTGGCTTGCCGGGCCAAATCCCGACATCATTGCGTTCCATGCACTAAGATTGAACTGAACAACGGAAAACATTTCTTTCTCGTTCAGATGAAGCACTGCAATGCTGTCTTCCGCTGACGGGATGCCTTTTCTGCGGACCCGGTACCCTGCAAAGAAACCATCCAACCCGGATGTTGATCCGTGCATAAACAAGCGATCAGCATTCCATCTCAGTTCCAGATCTGCGCACTGCATCTCTAGGGCTGCCAAGTCATCCACGACCAGAGCTGCGGAGTTGTCTTTCGCACTCTGGCGCATGCGTGAAGCCAGACGCATCAAACCGCTCGCGCGCAGTTTTGGGTCAACGCCAAGAAAGCGCCAAGATACGCCTTCAGGCGGGTAGAGCGTGGCTTCGCCTTCGTCGGACAGTTCGTTTTCCAACGTGTACACGCCAGCCGATTGCCGGGTGACCTTCTGCTTGATTTGCAGCGCAGATCGGCCATCCGGTGTCTCCCACAGCGAGATGGGGCAGGGCGGCAAGCCCTCTTTCCACGTAACTGCAACCCTTGAGGTCCACTCCAGCTGCGGAGAGTCCTGTCCGCCGGAGTAAGATGACAACTGGAGCTTATCGGCGTCCAATCTCCAGCACGCGCGAAGTAGGTCGGACCAGCTAGCATCTTCCAGCCAAGGAGCGTAGCTCTCAAGCTCGCGTTGGGCGATAAAACTCAGGCTCTGACGGGGGGGAATTCCTGACAGCGTGGCAACGTTTTTTGCGGCACGCTTGAGCTCAACCAGTGTGCGTCCACTGGGCGTAATAATTTCTGTCATGAGGTTCTTTTTTGGGGGGCTAATCTGGCATCCGCATTGGTTGAAACCGTTGTTTTGTTTCGAAGAGCGAGTGCTGTCTCTTTTGAACGTGCCATCAGATGTGCCGTGATTGACTGCGTTTCTGAGAGGCTGGTGCGTCGGTCGATGTTGTCGAGATGAATTTTTTGCTTCTTTTGTTCCTGGCCCTGCCTGTCCGGTTTCAATTTTTTTGCCAAAGACTCGCGGCTCATCATTCGCAAACTCGCTTCCCAGGTAGAAACAAAATTTGGTCCGGCGAGAACCGGCGATTATGGCTCAATGCCACAACATGGCTCATAGCCATTATTGCGTCAAGAAGGATTCATGGCTCTATGCCATCATGACCGAGAGAAAACCTCAGAACATGGACAAGTTTATTGTCCGCCTGCCAAATGGCATGCGCGAGCGGATTAAGGCATCAGCCTCGCAGAACAATCGTAGTATGAATGCGGAACTGGTGGCGGTTCTTGCAGAGAAATTTCCCGAACCTGAGCTGCAATATGCATTTCTATTTCAAAGAGTTTTGCAGGCCTTGAAGTTGCCGAAGAACGAGCGAAGACTTCAGCTTGATAAGCTCGCAGCTGAATGTGCCGGTTTTGGAATAGAACTAGTCATCAGTCAGGAAGGTAGGGTTTCCTTCCAATTGGACGCCTTGTCGCAAGATGACTGATCTTGAGCACGGCGCCAAAGTCGAAATTTGAATTGAGTTATCCAACAATAGATAAGAACAGAGTTGCGAGTTCTATTGGATTGGGCAGGTCGGAGGCGGCACATGAATTTCGACAATTGATCTTGCCATTTTCGACAACGTGAACGTGGTTTCGGTGGTTCGCTTGCGACGCCTCCGAACAAGATGGGCTTGGAATGGACGCGAAGCGTGTATTACAACCCGTTAACTTGCATGGTCGTTTGCGGCTACGTCCTGTTGAACCGGCGTTCCGCTCAAAACTCCATAGACACTGTGACCTGAATTGTGTCTAGCGCTCGCACAACAACTCTGAACGCGGAGCCAAGTGTGTTTTGGCTGGCATCAACCCATCAGATTCTTGACTTCCACGGGAGCGATCAGAAGACATCTTTTTGGCTGAAAACCGCAGGTGAATGCGTGCTCGCACGCAGAGGGCAGAGCCCTTTGCATAGTTGAAAAGCTTCAATTCTGCATCCGGAGAGTTGCGCGGCAAGGCTGCGTAAAAGTTGAGTTGCAAGCTAACGGGTTGTAATACACGCTTCGCGTCCATTCCAACCCATGCTTGTTTCGAAGGCGCCGCGAGCGGACCTTCGAAAATCGTCACGCCATGATAGACGGAAAATCGGTAAGGCGAGGACCTTGGTGTATCGGTCAAGTGCTGCAGTCTAGTTCGACGAACAGGGTATGCTAGCTGTAATGGCGCATCACCGGGAAAGATCAAAAAAACTATCCGGCTGCGCGAACAAGTTTCAGTAAACACCGTTGGTATCGAGCTCCCGCCACCAAACTTAGAGAACGCCCTATGTAAAACCCTTCGAGGCCGCTTTTGGTGGCCCGTTTGCCTGTCCCAACGCCAGCAATCTTGCCAGCTCCCCAACTAACTCAATCTCGAGGGCGAGCCTGCGTTCGAGACCAGTCAGTGACCACAGCAATATGGACGATTTATTCGGTGACAACCGCGAAGACCGCTTCGAAGAGATAGCTTTGGCATGGCTCAAAGACAGTGCTGACGCGTGGTTCCCAGAAACAAGGCTGCAAATCGGTGAACGGCGTAAACAGGCTTTTCGCCTGGCTGCGCCGCGCCATCGAGAAAACAGAATGCCCAAGGCAAAAAGTTAGTGAGCCAACAGAACTTCTTAAGCAAGTAGATCTCCTTATCCCTCGCCAGTGAGGTCTGGAGTAGGAGGCAGTTTATCGCGCAGAAGCTCGACTAGGCGCTTGAAAGAGATCGTTGCAGGTCTTAGCCGAACATGAGCCTCCGATCAGGTAAAATTCACTCACATCTGACTGATATGTTGGCTTCTCTATTCCGCGAGATGCAAGCCCGTAATTAGTTGGCGCAGGCCAAACGCGGCGCCGATCATGATTGAGATGAACGCCACAGGCGCGCTGTAGGATAGGACAGAAAAGGCAGCCAGGCCCTGGCCGACGCTGCATCCCATCGCAAGTATGGCGCCTCCCCCCATGAAAGCCGCGCCGAGCATTTGGCGTTTCAGTTCTCGTGGATCATCACAGGCCTCCCAACGGAAATGGCCTTTGCGGATGGAGCCAAAAAAGGCGCCGACCACCACGCCAACCACAGACCCGACGCTGAAAGACAACTCGTTTCCGGAAGCGGTCATGGTGTAATAGATTGTGTCGCCGATCGGTGCAGCGAAGGAGTGGGACTCTACCGGTTCATTGCCAAAGCCAACCTGAGCGACCCAGTAGGTTCCGATCCAGCCTGACACTATGACGCCGCCAACCATCACTCCCCAAAAAATCATCTGTGGAGAGGTAAGCATGTGTTTGGAGGCGATAGACAAAGCCAGAATTGCCGTTCCGGTAAGAATTCCTGTTGTAAGTTGCGGTACGCCTAGGCTGGAGTTCAGAAGGGCGGCAAACCCTTGTGGCTGAGCCGCGCCTTCCTGGATCGGGAAAAGTAAAACACGGGCTGGGGCCAAGGGGCCTGACATGACAAAATAGGCGGATAGGCCGAGCACACCAACAATGACAAATGCGCGAATGTCGCCACCGCCCAATCGGGCAAGTGCGCCGTATCCACAGTTGCCGGCCAAGGCCATGCCGTAGCCAAACAGAAGCGCGCCAATGATTGTGGCGAATGGGTTCCATACTCGATCCAGATAAGCGGCTTCCGCTGGGTCCATCCCACCGGAAGACATCGCCCAATGGGTGCCGATTATGGCCACCCCAATAGCCACCCCCCACATGCGCATGCGGCGGTCATCTGATGAGTACAGCAAGTCTTCTATGGCGCCGAGCGTGCAGAAACGCCCGATGCGGGCGGCGAGGCCCAAAAGCAAACCGCCCAGAAAACCTATCAGCGTGACGGCATTAGCCTCACCCAAAATGTCGAGCATGCGGGCTCCTCCCCAGGACCGAATGCGAATGTTGTGGAGACCTTAGTCGTCCGCGCAAAATAGCTCGTAAACCACTTCCATGATTTTGGTGGAGCGGTCATCGACCAAGCTATAGAAGATTGTTTTACCATCGCGCCGCGGTTTTACCAAACCCTCCAAGCGCAGGCGGGACAGTTGTTGTGATACGGCAGCCTGTCGCGCGGATAGCAGGTCTTCCAACTCGGTCACGGATTTTTCCCCCGACGCCAGTTGGCATAGGATCATCAGTCGACCTTCGTGGCTGATGGCTTTCAAGAAGTTGGATGCCGCTTGCGCGTTGGTCATCATCTTAGCCATGTCTTCGGCACAGGTGTTTTCATCAAACACCGGCAGGCGGGACGCTCGCGGCTTTTCGAGTGGTGTGGGCTGTAGTTCAGTCATCAGTTAGGTCCCGGAGTTTCGGGGTGGAGGATTTGCAGTAATGTCGGCCTGTTGCAACAATTTGGCAAGCAATCCCCAAAAGAAATCTTCGCCTGGGTAGCCTTCGATACGGCCAACTTCTTGGTCATCGACAATCAAAAGGAAGGTTGGCGTGTAAAGTACACTGCCTTTCAACTGGGCGGTTGGGCTATCCGCATGAAGATCATAGCGGCGTAGCGGGGCGGCCTTGCCCTCAGCGGTTTTAGGATAGATTGGCCCGATGTCTGCATTCCACTGCGCGCAATACATGCAGCCCTTCTCCTCGGCCATGAGAAGATAGGTGTCAGCTAGAGCCGACAGCGGCAACAAGAATAGGGCGCCTGTCAAAAGCGCCTTTATGCGGAGCATGGTGAAACTCTCATGTTGACCGATTCACTAATAATCAAAATAATCTGATATTTGAATTTATCAAGTTTTGAGTCCGAAATGTTGGAAGTAACTCTGGTCGGGGCCTTGGTCGCGGGGCTGCTGTCATTTGCTTCACCCTGTATTCTGCCGATTGTTCCGTTCTACCTCAGCTATTTGGCAGGCGTGAGCATGTCAGATGTGTCAATGGAGGCGCAGTTATCGCCGCTTGTTCGGAGACGGGCGGTTATCAGTGCCTCTTGCTTCGCTCTTGGCGTGATCACGGTCTTCATGGGGGTGGGGGCCACGGCGACTGCTTTTGGTCAGTTGGTGCGCGACTATTTTGATGTTCTGCGCTGGGCCGCCGCCGCACTGATCATCGCTATGGGGCTACATTTTCTTGGCGTCATACGGATTGGGTTTCTGTATCGCCAGTTTCGCGTGGGCGCAGGAGGCACGGCCAATGTGAGCTATGTCGGCGCGTTTGTCATTGGATTGGCGTTCGCCTTCGGATGGACGCCCTGTGTAGGGCCGGTGTTGGCGGCGATTTTGTTCACGGCAGCGGGGCAAGAAACAGTGGGGCAGGGCGCGCTATTGCTGTTCGTTTACGGGGCAGGCATGACGTTGCCTTTTGTGTTGGCAGCCTTTTTTGTCGGGCCGTTCATGCGCTGGCTGGCGCGGTTTCGCCGTCATCTTGGCACAGTTGAGAAACTCATGGGCGGGTTGCTAGTGGTGTTCGGCGTGCTGATCGCAACCAACTCGGTCAACGTGATTGCCCAGTGGATGTTGGAAACAGTGCCTTGGTTCCAGGGTGTCGGTTGAGGAGGAAGAGCTATGCGGATTATGACGATTTTAGTCTCTCTGGTTTTTGCGGTACCGCTTCTTGCGGCTGAACTGGGGGACGATGGTCTTCACAAGGCAGATTGGATGCGCGACACGTTCAAGGATCTCCAGGAAGACCTCGAAGAAGCCAATTCGGAAGGCAAGCGGCTTTTGCTGCTGATTGAGCAGCGTGGCTGCATCTATTGTAAAAAGATGCACGAGGAAGTGTTCGTGGTTCCGGAGATTTCCGAGGTGCTTCGCGAGCGCTACTTTGTTGTGCAGATCAATATGTTCGGCGATGTCGAGATCACCGATTTCGACGGCACAACCTTGTCCGAAAAGGACATGGTGAAACGCTGGGGCGCATTGTTCACGCCCAATATGATTTTTTTGCCGGAAGACGTTCCCGGGGACCTCACCGCTGTCCAAGCGGCCGTGGCCAATATGCCTGGTGCCTTCGGGAAATACACAACGCTAAATCTCCTAACCTGGGTGCTGGAGCACGGCTACAGTGGGGAAGAGAGTTTCCAAAAGTATCACGCTCGGAAGTTTTCTGAGCAGGCCAAATAGACGCAAACGTCGTTACTTTCCCGGGTTTTGCGAAACTTTCTTGCCGAAAATTCTGCTGATGCAAAAGGATGCATAAATTCATGTAAATGAATTTGTTGTTGCGTTCTCGCGATTGTGTGCCGTAGTCTACATCTCACCAAGGCAAAGAATCGACCAAGGGAGGGCACATGAAACGTGCATTGGGAGTGGCTGCGGTTTTGGTGGCCAGCGTCGTTTCGGCGCAAGGTGCTGAGATCACACCAAGCGACGTTGTGTATGAGGATGGTGCCGTTGCGCAATCCCTGACGGGGGTTGCGGGCAACGCTGAAGAAGGCGCCAAAATCATGAACAAAGGGGCTGGCAATTGCATTGCCTGTCACGAGGTATCCGCACTGAACCATTTGCCATTCCATGGCGAAGTTGGACCGATGTTGGACGGTGCCGCAGATCGCTGGAGTGAGGCGGAACTGCGAGGGATTGTGGCCAACGCGAAGATGATGTTCGACGGCACTATGATGCCGTCCTTCTATAAAACCGAAGGCTTTGTGCGCCTGGGTAATGCCTACACTGGCAAAGCTCACGAAGGCGATGTTGATCCACTTTTGACTGCGCAGCAGATCGAAGATGTGGTGGCCTATTTGATGACGCTCACCGACGGGTGATCCAGAGGACTTGAGGAGAATAAGATGCAACTGACACGGCGAGATCTGTTGATCATGGGCTCGGTTGGCATGGCCACCGCTGCGCTGGGTGTGACCCCGGCGCTCGCGTCCCTGACCGATGACGAGATTGCAAAGATCACAGGCGGCGCGGAGGCCAGCGCTGGTGATCTGAGCGTTATAGCGCCAGAGATCGCAGAGAATGGGAACACTGTCCCTATCGAGATCAGCGCGTCTGGTGCTGTGATGGTGGCGGTGTTTGCGGACGGCAACCCGACACCCAATGTGGTGACATTTAAGTTTGGGGCGTTGAACCCAACGCACGCAGCGTCAACACGCATTCGTCTGGCTAAGACGCAGAACGTTGTAGCGATTGCTCAGATGGAAGATGGCTCTTTCCAGAAAGCTTCTGCCAACGTGAAAGTGACCATCGGCGGCTGCGGCGGCTGATCCAGAGACAAGGAGAGATATCATGGCATCTGGAGTAAAACCCCGCGTGAAAGTCCCGAAAACAGCCGCGGCTGGGGAAAGCATCACCATCAAAACCCTGATCAGCCACAAAATGGAAAGTGGTCAGCGAAAAGACGGGGACGGTAACCTGATCCCGCGGTCGATCATCAATCGGTTCACGGCCGACTTTAACGGCGAGAACGTGATTGATGTGACATTGGAGCCTGCAATTTCGACAAACCCCTATTTCCAGTTTGACGCTACTGTCCCGGAAAGTGGGGAGTTCAAATTCACATGGTACGACGACGACGGAGACGTTTACGAAACGGCCAAGAAAATCAGCGTCAGCTGACCGTGTGAAAGAGGGAGGAGATCACGTGAAGCGAGCTAAAACATACGCCAGCATATTGACCGTAGCTGTGGCCATGGGCGCGACATCCGTTTGGGCTGATGCTGATGAAGATCAGTTGGTGGTCAACGGTGAGATTGAGATGATCACCGAGGCGGCCGCTGCGGAGCATTTGGAATACATGGATACTGTGTATTCCGGATGGCGGTTCCGGTCCGATGAAACCCAAGCGTTTCAGATGGATGATTTCGACAATCCGGCCATGATCTTTGTAGAGAAAGCGCAAGAGGTCTGGGACACTGTGGATGGCAGCGAGGGCAAGGCCTGCGCAAGTTGTCATGAAGACGTTGAGAGCCTTAAGGGCGTTCGGGCGGTTTATCCGAAATGGAATGAGACCGCTGGCGAAGTCCGCACCTTGGAAATGCAGGTGAACGACTGCCGTGAAAATCAGATGGGCGCAAAGCCATGGAAATACACCAGCGGGGACATGGCCAATATGGTTGCGTTGATCTCCTCGGTGTCACGAGGGTTGCCGATTAGCGTGGCGATTGATGGCCCTGCTCAAGAGATGTGGGAGAAGGGTAAAGAGATCTACTACACCCGCTACGGTCAGTTGGAACTGTCCTGTGCCAATTGTCATGAGGACAACTACGGCAACATGATCCGCGCTGACCACCTGAGCCAAGGGCAGATCAACGGGTTCCCGACCTACCGCTTGAAGAACACCAAGCTGAATTCTGTGCACGCCCGTTTCAAAGGCTGCGTGCGCGACACCCGTGCGCAAACTTTTTCGCCAGGGTCTGACGAGTTCATCGCACTGGAGCTTTATGTTGCGTCGCGCGGCAATGGCTTGAGTGTGGAGGGACCTTCGGTCCGCAACTGATCCCAAAAGGCTCCGTCGCGAGGACGGGGCCTTTCTCACGGAAAACGCATTCATATATGCGAATATAAGAAAAGAGACGGTAGATGATTTCGCGTCGTGACTTTTTACAAGTTGGAATGGCCGCCTCGGCCCTTGTCGGAGCGTCCGGTTTTGGAAACTGGGCCAAGTTGGCCGCACAGCAGGCTCTGACGCAGGACCAACTGCTGGAGTTTCAAACTTACGGCAATGTCTCTTTGATTCATGTCACCGACATTCATGCGCAGCTTAAGCCGATTTATTTCCGCGAACCGTCTGTGAACATTGGAGTGGGCGGCAACAAGGGCGCGGTCCCTCATATCACCGGTGCTGACTTCCGCAAGGCTTACGGCATTGCGGATGGCTCCCCCTCGCACTACGCGCTCAGTGCCGGTGATTTTTCGTCGCTTGCCAAAGGCTACGGCCGGGTTGGTGGGCTGGATCGGGTTGCAACCGTGATCAATGCGATCCGCGCGGATCGTCCCGATGCGATCCTGCTGGATGGCGGGGATACATGGCATGGCTCCTACACCTGTTATCACACGCAGGGTCAGGACATGGTCAACGTCATGAATGCGCTGAAGCCCGATGCGATGACCTTCCATTGGGAGTTCACGTTGGGCAGCGACCGCGTAAACGAAATTGTTGAAAACCTGCCTTTTGCGGCGCTTGGTCAAAACATTTTTGATGCAGAGTGGGATGAACCTGCGGAGCTGTTCCCGCCTTACACGTTCTTTGAACGCGGTGGCGCAAAGATAGCCGTTATTGGACAGGCCTTCCCTTATATGCCGATCGCGAACCCTGGCTGGATGTTCCCAGAATACAGTTTTGGTATCCGAGACGAACACATGCAGACGATGGTCGACGAGGTAAAAGCCCAAGGCGCGGATTGCGTGGTGGTGCTGTCCCACAACGGCTTTGACGTGGACAAGAAAATGGCCACCGTTGTCAAAGGCATCGATGTGATCTTGTCCGGCCATACTCACGATGCTTTGCCGGAGCCGGTTGTATCGGGATCGACAATCATTGTGCCTTCTGGCTCCAACGGCAAATTTGTCAGCCGTGTCGATCTCGATGTACGTGACGGCAAAATGATGGGGTTTCGGCATAAGCTGATCCCGATTTTCTCTGACGTGATTACACCTGATCCAGAGGTGGCCAAACTGATCTTAGATCAGCGTGCGCCCTATGAGACTGCCATGCGCGAAGTCATCGGGCAGACGGATTCTCTGCTCTATCGCCGTGGCAACTTCAATGGGTCTTGGGACGACTTGATCTGTGATGCGCTGATTTCGGAGAGGGATGCGGAGATCGCTATGAGCCCTGGTGTACGCTGGGGGCCAAGCTTGATCCCTGGTCAGGATATCACGCGCGAAGACATCTGGAATGTGACCTCCATGACTTACGGCGAAGCGTATCGGTCTGAAATGACTGGGGAATTCCTCAAAGTCATTCTGGAAGATGTCGCCGACAATATCTTCAATCCAGACCCGTATTACCAGCAGGGTGGCGACATGGTGCGCACCGGTGGGCTTGGCTATCGTATCGATATTTCAAAGCCGCAGGGCGAGCGTATTTCCAACATGACATTGCTGAAAACCGGCGAGGCGATTGACCCGGCCAAATCCTACGTTGTCGCGGGATGGGCTAGTGTAAACGAAGGCACGGAAGGCCCGAAAATCTGGGACGTCGTCGAAAATCACATTCGCAAACTCGGCACTGTGACAGTGCAGGAAAACAACAGCGTCGACGTTGTCGGCGTGTGATGAACTTGGAGACCTTGAGACATGGGTGAAACGTCAAAAACATCCCGCCGGGCCTTCCTGAAAGGCAGTGCGGCGTTGGCCGCGGGATCTGTGGCGGGCGCTGCTTCCGCGCAAGAGCCGGATCCGCTGATCACAGAGCTACAGGATTGGGCGTCTTACACTGGAGCCGGTGTGGATGAGACGCCTTACGGCATGCCAATCAGTTTTGAGAGCCATGTGGTGCGGCGGAATGTGGAGTGGCTGACGGCCTCGCCAATTTCGTCGATCAACTTCACGCCCATTCATGCGCTGGATGGCACCATCACGCCCCAAGGCTGTGCTTTTGAGCGGCATCACTCCGGTGCGATTGAACTGCGCAAAGAAGACTATCGTTTGATGATCAACGGCTTAGTTGATCGCCCGCTGGTCTTTACCTACGAAGACATAGAGCGCTTCCCGAGAGAAAACCATGTCTATTTCTGTGAATGCGCAGCGAACACAGGCATGGAATGGGCAGGATCTCAGCTCAATGGTGTGCAGTTCACCCATGGAATGATCCATAATATGGAATACACGGGTGTGCCGCTGCGTACGCTTCTCCAGGAAGCCGGTGCGGACATTTCCCCGGACAAATGGGTCTATGTTGAAGGAGCAGATGCGTCTTCCAATGGGCGTTCCATCCCGATGGAAAAGGCGCTGGACGATGTGCTGGTGGCGTTCAAGGCCAATGGCGAGGCGCTGCGCATGGAGCATGGCTATCCGGTGCGTTTGGTTGTGCCAGGTTGGGAAGGCAACATGTGGGTCAAATGGCTGCGCCGGATTGAGGTGACAGACATGGCCGTGGAGAGCCGCGAAGAAACCTCAAAATACACGGATGTTTATGAAGATGGCGTCGCGCGTAAGTGGACTTGGGTGATGGACGCAAAGTCGGTCATCACCTCACCGAGCCCGCAAATGCCGATCAATCACGGTCCCGGTCCATTGGTGATCTCTGGTTTGGCATGGTCAGGCCACGGGCAAATCACGCGAGTTGATGTATCCAAGGATGGCGGCATCACGTGGGAGACGGCGCGGCTCGGTAAGCAGGGCGACACAAAGGCTCTCACGCGGTTCTATTTGGATACCCAATGGGACGGGAAACCCATGTTGTTGCAGGCGCGGGCTATGGATGAGACGGGCTACGTGCAACCGACAAAAGATCAACTGCGCGAAGAGCGTGGAGAGAACGCCGTCTATCACAACAACTGTATCCAAACTTGGTATGTCAGTGCAGAAGGGATCGCCGAGAATGTCGAAGTCTCTTAATCAAATTTACCTGCCGGCTTTTGGCGGCATTGCGCTGATGGTGGCGATTGCTGTCACGATTGCCAATCGCGATTTTGCCCGCAGCGAAATCGACACGTTGGAAAGCCGTGTGGATCAGGTGGCGGCCCATGAGGCCGCAGCGCGCGCAGCTGCGCAGGCGGCGGATAAGCGGGCAACTGAACTTGAAGCGAAGATCGCCGAGGTTCAGGAGGCGGCTGCGGCGCGGGCGGCAATGCCAACCAACCTGACGGCGCCAGCACCGCAAATGGACAGCGCCTATGGTATTGGCCGTGTGGCTTTACCGGAGGAGATCGCGGCCTGGGATGTAGATGTCTTGCCGGATGGGCGAGGCCTACCGGAAGGCAAAGGCGATGTATGGACCGGTGAAGAGGTCTTTGTGGACCGGTGTGGCTCTTGCCACGGGGATTTTGCTGAAGGCGTGGACAACTGGCCGGTATTGGCGGGCGGGTTTGACACACTGGCGGACGAGGATCCGGTCAAAACTGTGGGGTCGTATTGGCCGCATCTGTCGACCGCTTGGGACTATATTTCTCGTTCTATGCCTTTTGGAGAGGCAGGGACACTGACAGCGGATGAGACCTACGCGATTGTGGCTTACATCCTCTATTCCAACGATCTGGTGGACGATGATTTTGAACTCAACCACGAGAACTTTGCCGACTTCAACATGTACAACATGGAAGGCTTTGTGATCGATGACCGGCCTGATCTGGAGTATGCGAAGTGGCGTACCGAGCCGTGTATGGAGAACTGCAAAGAGTCTGTTGATGTCACCATGCGGTCGGTCTTCCTAGTGGAAACGCCGCCGGAAGGCGGGTCCAACTCCGTGATGAACCAAGCCACAGTGGACGGTCTGCCGAGCTTTACTTCTGCGGGGGCAGATTTTGTACCCGTTGTCGCGCCACAGCCTGAAAAGGGGGCAAAAGCGACGACAGAGGAGCAGAAAACGGAAGCCGGCGATCCTCAAGCGGACTTGGTTGCGGCTGGCAAAAAGGTCTTCAAGAAATGTGCGGCCTGTCACCAGGTTGGGGACGGGGCCAAGAACAAGACAGGTCCGGTTCTGAACGGGATTATGGGGCGGCAATTCGGAAGCGTGGAAGGCTTCAAATATTCCAAGGTGTTTCAGGCGGCTGCTGAAGAGGGGCGCATCTGGGATGACGCGGAGATGGCTGCTTTCTTGGCGAAACCCAAGACCCACATGAAAGGCACCAAGATGAGTTTTTCTGGCTTGAAAAAGGCAAGTGATCAGGCGGCGATCATTGCTTATCTCGAGAGCTTTGACGGGTGAGTGGAAGAATACGACATAGGTTTGGCGCTGTTTTTCTGGCCGTCTTTTTGAGCTTGGGGAGCATAGCTTTCGCGCAGAGTGGCGATGTGATTGCCGGTGAAAAGGTGTTCAAACAATGCAAAGGATGCCACCAAGTTGGACAAGATGCAAAGCACCGGATCGGCCCGCATTTGAACGGACTGTTCGGACGCAAAGCGGCGGGGTATGAGGATTTCAAATATTCCAAAAGCTTCCGGCGCGCTGGGGCTGGTGGTTTGGAGTGGCATGCAGATACGCTTGATGCTTTCCTTGAAAACCCCAAAGCGATTGTCAGCGGCACGCGTATGAGCTTCAGAGGTCTAAAAAAGGCGCAAGATCGCGCCGACCTCGTAGCATATCTGCGGCTCTACTCCGACAATCCTTCCGACATTCCAGAAGCCGATCCAACGGCTGTCGGTGTGGATCATGACCTTGATCCGGCCATTCTCGCTCTGAAGGGGGACCCTGAGTACGGCGCCTATTTGAGCGGTGAATGCACTACATGTCATCAGGCACAAGGGGGCGATGATGGCATCCCTTCTATCGTCTATTGGCCGGAAGATGATTTTGTAGTTGCCATGCATGCCTACAAAAGTAAGCAACGTGCCCATCCGGTGATGCAGATGATCGCTGGCCGATTGGGGGATGAGGAGATCGCGGCGCTGGCGGCGTATTTCGCCAACATAGAAGAGTGATTATTATTGGGAGGCAATGAAATGACTTTGAACAGACGGACGTTTCTGGGAACCGCTGCGGCAGCAGCGTCTTTGTCCGCACCAATGGTGCACGCGATGGGCAAGCCACGGGTTATCGTGGTTGGGGGCGGGGCAGGCGGGGCCACTGCGGCACGTTACATTGCCAAAGACAGCAAGGGGGCCATTGATGTCACGCTGATTGAGCCGACACGAACCTATTACACCTGCTTCTTCTCCAACCTCTATCTTGGCGGTTTCAAAGAGATCGATGACATTGGCCACACCTATGGCGGTTTGGCGGCCGGGGGCGTTAATGTGGTGCATGATTGGGCCATTGGCGTGGACCGTGATGCCAAAACGGTTTCCCTCGCAGGGGGCGCAACCCTGCCATACGACAAGCTGATCCTGAGCCCTGGCATCGATTTTGTTGACGGTGCGGTGGAAGGTTGGGATGTGTCGACGCAGAACAAAATGCCACACGCCTATAAGGCGGGTTCTCAATCGGAGCTGCTGAAAGCACAGCTTGCGGCGATGCCTGAGGGTGGTGTGTTTGCCATGGTGGCCCCGCCCAACCCTTACCGCTGCCCACCGGGACCATATGAGCGCGTGTCGATGGTGGCCCATTTCCTGAAACAGAACAATCCAACGGCCAAAATCATTGTGGCGGACCCGAAGTCCAAATTTTCAAAGATGGCGTTGTTTCAGGAAGGTTGGGCGAACCATTATGAAGGTATGGTTGATTGGATTGGCGAGGATTTCGGTGGTGGCAATGTGTCAGTTGATCCAGACGCGATGACTGTCACGATTGATGGCGAAGTAACCAAAGTTGACGTCTGCAATGTCATTCCAGCGATGAAGGCGGGCCGGATCGCGGAACTGGCTGGGGTTACCGATGGCAACTGGGCTCCGGTGAATGCAGCGGATATGTCCACAAAAGCCGATGCGGATGTTTATGTGCTGGGCGATGCAAGCCAGCAAGGGGACATGCCCAAGTCCGGGTTCTCGGCCAACTCCCAGGCAAAGGTCTGTGCAAATGCGGTGCGCGGGGCTTTGACTGGATCCAAGGTGTTCCCCGCGAAATTCTCCAACACATGCTGGTCGCTTATTGCGCCAAATGATGGCGTGAAAGTGGGCGCGACCTATGAAGCGACGCTTGAGAAGATCGCCAAAGTCGATGGATTTATCAGCCAGACTGGCGAAAGTGCTGACGTGCGAAAAGCCACATACGTTGAAAGCGAAGGCTGGTACACTGGCATAACCAACGACATGATGGGCTAATAATATGACTGCTTTGCCCGGTTTCGGCTGGGCAGGGCCTAAGCGCGCGAACATTGGACAACACAGAAGGAGAGGAAAGAATGAAATCCTTGATGTATGCACTACCTTTTGTTTGCGGCTCAGTCGCTGCAGCGGATGAGGTTGTAACTGTGCCGTTTGACGGCAGCTTTGATGATGCGACTTTTGCAGTGGAAAGCGCGATTGTTGGCCAGGGGCTGGTGATCGACTACGTCAGTCATGTGGGCGAAATGTTGAACAGAACCGGCGCAGACGTTGGCAGTGACGTGCAAATTTTCAAAGCCGCCGACATTTTCATCTTCTGTTCAGCGGTTGTCTCTCGCGAGGTGATGGAAGCCGATCCGATGAATATCGCCCATTGCCCTTATGGGATTTTTGTCGCTGAGAATGAAGACGGAGTGATGATCGGGCACCGTGATTATCCGGATGGCGCGATGCAGAAAGTCGAAGACCTGCTTCAGAGCATTGTGACCGACGCAACATCCAATTGACGGAGATAAACTTGGAGTATCAGGACTTTTTCCGCCGCGCGGTGCAGGACCTGCGCGAAGAGGGGAACTATCGGTTTTTTGCTGAGTTGGAACGCAAATGTGGGAGCTTCCCCGAGGCGCGTCTGGTTGGGCAGGACACGGATGTTTCGATTTGGTGCTCCAATGACTACCTTGGTATGGGGCAGCACCCGAAAGTGCTGTCCGCAATGCATGCGGCTCTGGATCGCTGCGGTGCTGGTGCCGGTGGTACGCGCAATATTTCGGGAACGTCCCTGGAGCACATAGAGCTGGAGCGAGAACTTGCTGATCTGCATCAAAAGCAAGCGGCGCTATTGTTCACCAGCGGATATGTCTCAAATTGGTCTGCGCTGGGCACATTGGGGGCCAAAATCCCTGACCTTGTGATCCTGTCCGACGCGCTCAATCACGCATCTATGATTGAGGGTATCCGCCATTCCGGGGCACAGAAACGGATCTGGAAACACAACGACTTGGCTGATCTGGAGCGCCATTTGGCGTCGATACCTCTGGAACAACCCAAGCTGATCGCCTTCGAAAGCGTCTATTCGATGGACGGTGATATTGCGCCTATCGCAGAGATTTGTGACCTTGCGGACCGTTATGGCGCGATGACCTATCTGGATGAAGTGCATGCGGTTGGCCTTTATGGCGCGCGCGGTGGTGGCATCTCCGAGCAAGAAGGTTTGGCAGACCGGTTGACCATAATTGAGGGCACCTTGGGCAAGGCGTTTGGCGTTGCTGGTGGCTACATCACGGGATCCGTTGAGGTAATTGACTTTATACGCTCCTTTTCCAGTGGGTTCATTTTTACGACGTCGCTTCCGCCCGCTGTTGCGGCAGGTGCCAAGGCTGCAATTCGGCACCTGAAAGACAGTGATCAGGAACGGCAAGCGCAGAGGCATAACGTCAAATCTGTGCGCTCAAAGCTGGACGAAATTGGCGTTCCCCACATCGATAACCCGAGCCACATCATCCCTGTGATGGTCGGAGATCCGGTCAAGTGCAAATACATCTCTGATCGGCTGCTCGAGGAACACGGGATTTATATCCAGCCGATCAATTATCCAACTGTGCCAAAGGGAACGGAGCGGCTTCGGATCACGCCATCTCCTGTGCACAGCGCGGAAGACATCGCGCATTTGATTGACGCGTTGGAAGTGCTCTGGGCCGAGTGTGCCTTGGCCCGTCAGCCTCTGGCCGCGCAGTAGCATGTCAAGCGCGGGACCCTAACGCGATTTGTGTCACTGTTGCCCCAACCCACATGGCAAACACCGCAAGCCAAGCTGTGACAGAGAGAATGGCGCCTCCGGTGACGCCCGCACCAACTGCGCAGCCTCCGGCCAGCATTGCTCCAAATCCCATCAGAATGCCGCCTAAAAGGTAACGTTCCATTGGGGTGTTGGGCTCAAATCGCTGTATGTGCGCTTCACCCTTGAGGACAGCGACGGCCAGGGCGCCCGCAAACACGCCCGGCACGAGCCCGGTGCCGAAATTACGAAGAGGCGAGACAGTGTTAATCAATGACATCAGAGTGTCGGTGGATGGGCCGGTAAAGGTGACAGACTGAATGGTTACAACTTCGAAGGACGATTGCACCAGAAGATAGGTGAAAAACCATCCCATCCAGATTGCGCTGCCAACCAAAAACGCGCTAAAGATCTCGCCGCTTTTGAGGTTCTGGCGCCTGGCGAAAAAGAGTGCAGCAAACAGTCCAGCAGTCGTGACAATGACCACCATGCCTCTTGGCATCGACAGCACAGTCGAGAGCTCCCTCTGTGTTCCTCCTGGCATCGTCCAAAGGCCAAACAAGGCTTCTCTTGCAGGAGATAGTATACCACGAAGGGCCGCTTGGGCGGTTAGGGTCAATACCAACCCCGTGACGATGGCTCGCAGGTTGCCGGAAGCCGAAAGCACCAGAAGGCGACTGGCACATCCACGTGCAAGAATCATTCCGACGCCAAACAACAATCCGCCAATCAGAGCTCCGGACAGGCTGCCGATACTGTCCAGTTGGCGCGCTTCCGAAACATCCAGAAACCCAACCCAAATTGAGGTCTGCACGGCAAAAAGGGCAGATAGAAATACGATCAGCCAGATTGCAAACCGAGGTCCTGCGACCCCAGAGGCAACTTCCACGGTCGCAGCGCGGAGACAAAACCGAGAGTTGTAGGCGTTTGCGCCAAAGACAAGGCCTGTGACCATTCCAATGACCAAAAGGAGCGTAGGCTCCCCAAACTGGTCAATCAGAGTTTCCATTTTTCCGTCCAGATCTCGCGCGTTTCCGGTTAGAGAGAGGCTTATTCAAATTCCATTTGTTCGAATACACGTCCTGCGTTCTTGGTCGCCAGTTCTTCGAAAGTATCGAGGTTGGCATAGGGCGACTGGTCTACGTAATAGGCATCTGCAAGATCGCCACCAGCATCCAAGTGCGCCCCCACTTTTTCGCGCAGATAGACAAGGTAGTCGCGCGTATAGCGCCGGACTTGATCCATATTTGTCGGATGACCGTGGCCCGGCACCACATAAGTGGCCTTCAGCGGTTCAAAGGCGATCTCCCAAGTCTCTAGCCAATCTGCGGTCATGGTATCTTCAAAGATTGGCAGCATTCTCTCGTGAAATGCTATGTCACCTGCGATGACCAAGCTCTGTTCGGGCAACCAAACGGAGATGTCGCCGGGGCTGTGAGCAGGACCGAGGTGCAGGACTTCAATCCGAAAATCGCCCATTTCCACAATATGGGTATCGGAGAAGGTTTCTGTTGGGCCCACCACGGTGGTGCCTTCGGCCTTGTCGCGATTGTAACGCTTCATGCCTTCCAAAATCTGCGGCCCATATTCTGCAATCTCATGGGCTGCGTCTTCATGCGCCAGAATCGGCACACCTTGCTCTGCCCAGTAAGAGTTGCCCAACATGGCGTGCCCTTGACCGTTTTCGTTGATCACGAGCTTCACAGGCTGGTCGGTCACGGCCTTGATTTCCGCGTGCAAGGCTTCGGCCAGGATATACGCCGCGCCGCCGTTCACGACCACAACGCCGTCGCCGGTGACGATGAAGCTGAGATTGTTATTGTGACCTGTGTTTTCATAGGTAGGCGGCGCAGTCGCCCCAATCGCAGACCAAACATGAGGGATCACTTCGACCGGTTTGGAATACAGTGGAGAGCCAGGGTATTGATCTGCAATGTCCTCATTGGCCAAGGCAATGGACGCAAGGCCGCCAATACATGCCGTCGCGAACACATAGGATTTGCTCGTCATGTTGTTTCCTCAATGAATTTGTAAGCAGAAGACGTTTTTTCAACGCGGCCCAAACCGGTGCCAGGAAAGTGAAAACCAACAACGGATAGGTCATCAGTCACAATGCGATCAAACAGTGCCAAGCGAGTTCGGATGCCAAGGTCTGGATCCTGATCGGAGCCGCTGGGCCACTCCGGTTTTTGAAACGCCAGATGGTGGTTGGCTATGGCATCGCCAATAATGAGGCAGGCTCGATTGCCAGAGCGCACTTCAAAGCTCATGTGACCAGGCGTGTGTCCGTATGTGGCGACGGCCGAGATCCCGCTAACGACTTCTTGTCCGTCGTCAAATCGTTCAAAGGAATCTTCCATAATTTCAAACCTGCGGCGCGCACCTGCGGCAAATGTCATTCGGGCTTGTCCAATGGAGTGGACGGTGTCCGGGTCCCACCAATAGTCCCATTCTTTTCTGCCGATAAGGTGGGCGGCGTTGGCAAAAAGCGGCTCGTCGAAATCGTCCAGCAAGCCCCAGATATGGTCAGGGTGCGCATGCGTGATCAGAATGTGTGTGACGTCTTCAGGAGCCACCCCAATTGTTGATAAGCTGTCCAGTAATGTGCCTGCAGAGGGCATGAAATCTGGTCCGGCCCCCACATCAAAAAGCACCGTGTTTGTGCCATCTTGATAGATGGAAACATTGCAGCTTGGGCGCACTTGATCTCCGGAGATTCCGTGGTCACGTAGAATTTCAATGGCTTTGGCCTCCGGGTTGGCACCGATGGCAAAGCTGAGTGGCAAGACGAGGTGACCATCGCTGATGGTCGTCAGGCTCGCTCCGCCCAGAGAGATTTTTGAGAAAACTGGTGGCGCCAGCAATGAAAGCCCACCTGTTACGGACGCGTGTTGCAAGAACTTTCGTCTTGAAAATTTGCGCATTGTGCCACCACCTTCGATTTCAAAATACATACATATCGTAATATTTGATTTTGATGTTTTGTGGAAGTGAGTATTTAGAATTCTCACGCAGGGAAAGGGGGCGTGAGGTGCCAGAACACAAACTGCCACAAGTGCCTCAACTGTGGCGCAGGCCTCATTTGTAGGTCACAATCCTGTGTCACTATCCGATGATTGCTTGGAAATACGCCCGCTGACGAGCGTTTCATATGTTTGATCAGGTCCACAACAAAGCGGTCGGATGTGTGTACAAAACATGGTTGCGCAAATCTTCCCCCCTCCCGAAGTCGAGGGTTAACTGTAGTCAAGCAGGGCGCACCACAGAAGCCACTGGTGAGAAGATTGCCAGTGACAATTGTGGAGCTACCCGAAAGCAATTTCAGACCACTTTAGTCTGTGGCTGCTTTTTGAGCTGACTCATCTGCGTTTCTTAGGCGGCCCAGGCTTTTGCGGCAGAGGACGACAGAAAAGTGCTCACCGTAGAATCCGTTTCTATGTGTTGCTCTATGAGGGGCGCGCGCGCGCAATCTGCGTCAACGCCCAATGCCCTCAATGTCGTCTGTACACCTGGGATGACGCCAGTTTTCAGAAGGCTTTCGACGAATTCCTGACGGATCCCGACCCACTCCTTGTGCAAATTGGCGCGGTGCTTTTGGATTTGAGTGCCACACTTAGAATTGCTGACACTCTCAATGTCCTTGTGACCCCGCGCGATAGAAAAGGCTGGATATGCGGCCTTGATCCTTAGTTTGTGGAACTGACGGGCATATCCAAAAATAGACTTCGCGCTGAAGGCGAACCACTGGCGCACGCTTTGGTGTCAACCTGCCTAATTTACACGAGCACGATGCGCTGGATGATGCGCTCTCATTGAGCCACGCAGTGCTGCACTTATTGGAGGAGGGGCGCATAACACAGAGAGACCCCCACTGCGCCACCCCTTCCAGAGATTTTGCGCCATCCACCGCATGAAGACTCCGCGGCCCCGAGAGACGGCGTGTACATCGGGGCTGCCGTTGGCTGCTTAAGCTGCCGATTTTTTGGAGATTACGGCGGGACTATAGTTCAAAATCGGTGCAAGCCAACGCTCAGCCTCCTCAATGTCCATCCCTTTGCGCTGGGCGTAATCTGCAACCTGATCCCGCTCCACTTTGCCCACACCAAAATAGTAACTGTCCGGGTGGCCTATATAAAGCCCAGATACCGAGGAGCCGGGCCACATCGCCATGCTTTCGGTCAGGGTCACACCGGTGGCCGCTTCGGCATCTAGGAGGTCAAACAGCGTGCGTTTTTCGGTGTGATCCGGTTGCGCTGGATAACCCGGGGCAGGGCGGATACCTGCGTAAGGCTCCCCAATCAAAGCCTGCGGGTCAAAGCTTTCGTCCGCTGCGTAGCCCCAATATTCGCGCCGAACCTGCTCATGCAGCATTTCTGCCATGGCCTCGGCAATCCGGTCCGCCAGAGCCTTCACAAGGATGGCACCATAGTTATCATTGGCTTTGTCCATTCGCGCCGCGATCTCTGCTTCTTCGGGGCCTGCTGTCACCACGAACCCGCCAACGTGATCGGCGCCATGCCCCTCTGGCGCAACAAAATCCGAGAGAGCCAAATTGCGGCGATCGCCTCGTTTGAATGTCTGTTGCCGTAGAGTGTGCAGGGTAGCCAATGTCGCCGCCCGCTTGTCATTTTCGTACAGTCGGATGTCGTCACCAACCGCATTTGCAGGCCAAAATCCAATAACAGCGCGTGGGGTGAACCACCGCTCATCAATGATTTGTTTCAACATGGCTTGCGCGTCTGCAAACAACGCGCGCGCTGCCTCGCCTTGCTTTTCGTCATCTAAGATCTTCGGATACACACCGCGCATCTCCCATGTCTGGAAGAAAGGCGTCCAATCGATGTAGCGCGCAATTTCAGCCAGATCCCAATCTGGCAAAACGCGTGTGCCGGTGAATGCTGGGGCCGCCGGCGTGTAGTTGCTCCAGTCCATCTTCAACGCATTGTCCCGAGCTTTTGCAATGGGCAGTCGGTTTTTGGCCTGTTCGCTGCGTTCGTGTTTGGCGGCGACATCTTTGTATTCCGATTGAATGCCGGCGATATAGTCCGCTTTTTGTGTCGGGCTTAGCAGTGCTCCCACTACGCCCACCGCGCGGCTGGCGTCTGTGACGTAAACGGCTTGTCCTTGCTGGTATCTCGGAGCGATTTTCACCGCTGTATGCACGCGAGAGGTTGTGGCGCCCCCAATCAGGAGCGGGATATCAAACCCCTCCTTCTCCATTTCAGACGCCAGATGCACCATTTCGTCCAACGACGGGGTGATCAAACCGGACAGCCCAATGACGTCCACATTCTCGTCTCGAGCGACTTGCAGGATTTTCTGAGGGGGCACCATTACGCCAAGATCAACAATTTCATAGTTGTTGCAGGCCAAGACCACACCGACGATGTTTTTGCCGACATCGTGCACATCGCCCTTCACTGTCGCCATCAGCACTTTGCCCGCTGACTGGCGTTCTTCCCCGCCGTTTTGGCGTTTTTCTTCTTCCATGTAAGGCAGCAATACCGCCACAGCCTGTTTCATCACGCGCGCGGATTTCACCACCTGTGGCAGGAACATTTTGCCGGCGCCAAACAGATCCCCAACAACGTTCATACCGGCCATCAGAGGGCCTTCGATCACATGAAGCGGCCGCTCTGCATTCAAGCGGGCGGCTTCGGTGTCTTCCTCAATGAACTCAGTGATCCCATTGACCAGCGCATGTTCCAGACGTTTCTCAACCGACCACTCGCGCCATGCCAGATCACGGACCTTCTCTTCACGTTTGCCACCACGGAATCTCTCCGCAATCTCCAGCAGGTTTTCGGTCGCGTTCCCACCAGACTTGGGCATGCGGTTCAAAACCACATCTTCACAGGCCTCGCGCAGCTCCGGATCAATTTGGTCATAAACGGCCAACTGCCCCGCGTTGACGATCCCCATGTCCATGCCAACCTTGATAGCGTGGTAGAGAAAGACCGCGTGCATGGCCTCCCGCACAGGTTCATTGCCGCGGAAGCTGAAGGACAGGTTGGACACGCCACCTGACACATGCACATGCGGAAGGTTCTCGCGGATCCACTTTGTCGCATTAATGAAGTCAACGCCGTAGTTGTCGTGCTCTTCGATGCCTGTGGCCACTGCAAAGACGTTGGGATCAAAGATGATATCTTCAGGGGGGAAGCTCATCTCTTCGATGAGGATGCGATAGGCGCGGGCGCAAATCTCGATTTTGCGCTCATAGGTATCGGCTTGCCCAGTCTCATCAAAGGCTATCACCACCACGGCGGCGCCATAAGCCAGACACAAACCGGCTTGGTGGCGGAAGACGTCTTCGCCTTCTTTCAGACTAATCGAGTTCACCACCGGTTTGCCTTGGACGCATTTCAATCCAGCTTCAATGACCTCCCATTTAGAAGAGTCGATCATGATGGGCACACGGGCGATATTTGGTTCAGACGCCACAAGATTGAGGAACTCGACCATCGCTTTTTCGCTTTCGATCAATCCCTCATCCATATTCACATCGATTATCTGTGCCCCGTTCTCAACTTGATCGCGCGCCACCTCAAGGGCAGCGGCAAAATCACGGTTGACGATAAGTTTTCTGAACCGAGCAGAACCCGTCACATTGGTCCGCTCGCCGACGTTTACAAAGGGGATATCAGGGGTCAGTACAAAAGGCTCAAGGCCCGACAGACGGAGATAACGTGTCATGCGGAAACCTTTCGTGGTGCAAAGGGAGCAACGGCATCTGCCATTGCACGGATGTGATCTGGTGTGGTCCCGCAACAACCGCCAACCACATTGACGATCCCATCCCGGGCAAACTCTTCGACCTGCGCGGCGGTTTGCTCTGGGGTTTCGTCATATTGCCCAAAGGCATTCGGAAGCCCGGCATTTGGATAGGCGCAGGTTAGGGACGTAGCCACACCCGCAATTTCCGCCATATGTGGCCGCATCGACGCGGCTCCTAGCGCGCAATTCAAGCCAACGGTGAACGGGCGAGCATGGGCCACGGAATGCCAAAATGCCGTAGGTGTTTGACCTGACAATGTGCGCCCGGATGCGTCGGTGATGGTGCCTGAAATCATGATGGGCACACGCTGGCCCGCTTTTGCAAAGCTTTCAAAGGCGGCAAAAATGGCGGCTTTGGCGTTCAAGGTGTCAAAAATCGTTTCGATCAAAAGCAGATCAGAGCCGCCCGCAATCAAGCCATCAATTTGTTCACCATATGCGATCCGTAATTCGTCAAACGTAACCGCGCGGTAGCCGGGATCGTTTACATCTGGGCTGATAGAGGCCGTCCGGTTGGTTGGTCCGACAGATCCAGCTACAAAGCGTGGCTTCCCATCCTCGGCGGTTGCACGATCGGCGGCACGGCGCGCCACTTGCGCTCCGGCCACGTTGAGGTCATGCACGGCGTCTTCCAAGCCATAATCGGCCTGAGCAATCGTGGTCGAAGAAAACGTATTGGTTTCCAGAATATCTGCGCCCGCCCTAGCAAATTCGAACTGGATATCTTCAACCGCTTTCGGTTGTGTCAGCACCAAGAGGTCGTTGTTGCCTTGTTGCGGATGATCTGGGTGATAGTGATGGCGGCATCCCGGTCCATGGATATGCCCTTGCGCCGAAAAGTCCTCTTCGGTCATGTTCAGCTTCTGGATCATCGTACCCATAGCGCCGTCCAGAATGAGAATGCGGTCTTTGGCAAGTGCCTGCAACGTGGCCAGCGCCGGTGAAGCAGGGAGGGAAAAATCAAACATGGGGCGGTTATCCAATCGGTGGTTTAAACCGCGTCTATACCTACTTCACGTTATGAGGAAAAATGATCGTTTCTTGAGTAAATCATGAGGAGCGCTCATGTGTTGTCCGAGTGCTGATACTCCAATGATGTTTTCGGTAACGTAAAAGCAAACGAGCCGCCCGGTTTCCAGGGCGGCTCTTTTGGAGTGTGGGGAGGATTAGGCGCTCATTCGGTCCTTTTCGAAATCTTCTAGCGCCTCTTCATTTTGCTCAGCTTCATCCATGTCAAATCGGGCAACAATTCCCGACAGGCTCTGCGCCTCCGCCAACAGCATCTGGCTGGATGCCGCGGCCTCCTCGGCCATGGCGGTGTTTTGCTGTGTCACGGAATCTAGTTCGCGCATCGAGGTGTTGATGCTCTCCAGTCCCTCTGATTGTGTCCGCACGCCGTCGGAAATCTCCGTCACGAGATCAGATACGGATGTCACCTGCGTGATGATGTTGGTCAGCGCGTCTCCTGCGCGGCCCACCATTTCCACACCGTTAGAGACATGGTCTTCGCTCGCACTGGTCAGGGCCTGAATTTGACCGGCGGCCTCAGCTGCGCGTTGTGCCAAAGCACGCACTTCAGAGGCGACCACGGCAAAGCCGCTACCTGCACTGCCCGCTCGGGCGGCTTCAACACCAGCGTTCAGGGCAAGCAGGTTGGTCTGGAAAGCAATGTCGTCGATAACACCAATAATCTGCGAAATCTCTGTTGAGGCGGTCTGGATCTGGTCCATGGCTTCCACGGCGGAAGAGACCACATCGCGGCTGCTTTCCGCTTCCTGACGCGCGGTTTGCATAACGCCGTCCACACGGGTGGCGCGATCCGCGGTGGCCTTTACGCCGTCCGACAGCGTATTCACGGCCTGAGCGGTGTCTTCCAAAGTGGCCGCCGCGCTTTCGGTGCGCTTTTCCATCACTGTGGCGGCGGATTTTTGTTCATCGGAATATTGGCCCACGTGCTGGGACGCCTCAACGATCTCCGACATCAGCGTGCGCAAATTCGTGAGGCTGCGATTGAAGTTTTCTCTCAGGATCTCGTAGTCCGCCACAAAAGGTTCATGAATGTCACAGGCCAGATTGCCGCGCTCCAGCTCGGCCAGCGCTCCACTCATGGTTTCTACAACTTCTGAGGTTTTTCGGGCGTTTTCAGCCTCGCGTTCAGAAGCCTCGTCTGCTTGTTTCAGCTTGTCGCGGAAACCGCCCATCGTGCGGGCCAGGTCGCCCAATTCGTCGCCACGTTCTTGGCCGGAAATGTCTATGTTGTAATCGCCTTCGGCCAATGCGTCGGTCACCCCGCGCAACGCCTGAATGGGCTTGGTCAACCGTCCGGCTGCGATCCAAGACACGACAATAGCAATCACCACAGATGCGGCAATCATTGCAATCGCCACCATGCGGATTTCATTCACCACAGAGAAGGCGGTGCCGTGATCGGTTTCCATCACCAAGGACCAGTTGAAACCGGGCACTTCCATCGGCTTCACTAGGCTGATCGCGTCGATGCCACCTGTAGAGTTCACAGTTTCAAAGAAGGCGTCTTCGTGGGCCATTGCCGCTGTAATGTGCGGCGCCTCTGGCAAGGGAGCGGAAACCTCAAACAAACCTTCAATTAGCGAGGGGCTGCGGGCGGTGCCATCTTCTCCCACTAAGAACAGGTTCTGATGGCCGCTGTCGTCCAGGTTTGTTGACAAAGCACTGGTGATACGCTCGCTGGACAGCTGAACGGCCAGCACGCCGGCGATGGCTTTCTTCTTGCTCAGGATCGGGATCGCGAGGAAGGCACCGGGCGCGCCGCCGGTAATCTCATAGGCGGCAAAGTCAGTGGTGCTGATTTCGCCCGGTTTGGAGTTCACGGCAGTTTGGAAGACCTGACCTAGGCCGGAGGCGGCATAGGCGCCCTTGGAGAAGTCCTGCGCAAAATCGTCCTGCTTCATCACCGAATAGAGCAGGCGGCCCTCGGTATTGAACAGGTACATATCTGCATACCCATTGAGGTTCAGAGACCGCAGGAAGGTCGGATGATAACTGTTGTGAGATTGGCTGTAGTATTGACCGTCACCCGGATCGACCAGCTTCGCGCGTTCGCCCACTGGGTTCGGATTTTTGGCGATATAGGTATCTGTGAGGTATTTGATCGGGTCGTCGGCTTCGATCATGCCGAAGACGCGGTCAAAGTTGCTTATTGCACGGAAGGTCGTCGGCTGATCAGCATTCATCACCAGATCGCGACGCACGGCGTCAATCAAGGCGGCGATGGCCTGTTTGCCAGCGTTTGCGGTGGTTTCGTGTGAGGCATAGACATTCTGGCGAATGTTCTGTTCTGCCATGCGATAAACTAGGAAGGACACTGTAACCAGAAACGTGGCTGTCAATGCGACCATTACCAATGGCAGCTTGAGAGAAAGTGACAGCTTTTTGGCTCTGAACATTTGTTGCTCCTCACAAAATGTCTCATAGCCCGAGTAATCACGGGGTCTCCCATCTGTACCCACAAAATCCCTTCGAAGTGTTTAAGAGCAAATTTGAGCTGGAAAAATAACGGTGCGGACGCCGGCTTTGGACGTTCAGAGCGCAAACCGATGACTTGTTAAGCGGCTGAAAGGAAGGGGTTTTTGAGGCAGGGCGATTACGGAATGCGCACCCGCTCCACAAACTTTTTGAGGGCAAAGCGGGAGCGAATGGCGCGAATGCCTGGTAGGCGCATCAGCTTGGATTGTAAAAAACTCTCAAATTCTTCAAGGCTTTCCACCCAAATCTCCAATTGAAAATCCATCGCGCCGGTCATCAGCGTGCCGGTCACTACCTCGTCAAACCGGGCCACTTCTTTCTGAAAATTTGAAATAGCGTCCGCATCCTGGCGTTCCAGCTCGACGTTTACATGAGCAGTTATACCAAACCCGGCGGTCATGCGGTCGATGCGCAGGGTGTAACCGGCAATCAGCCCACTGTCTTGCAGCTGTTTGAGACGCCGTTTGCAGGGCGTGGCGGAGAGGCCAACCCGATCGGCGATTTGAACCACTGACATTCGGGCGTCCTCGCTCAGAGCGCGGATGATTTTTCGGTCAATTTCGTCTATAGTGATTTTCGCCACAATATTTTCCATATTCGAATTTTTCGGCCAACATTTCGCAAATACGATAAGAGAACGCCGTTTTTCAACCCGGGATGTGGGCTAAACTTAACAGGTTGAATAATTCTCGCTGATTGGCGGGGGTATCGGTTCCATTGTCCGCCCCTGATCCCTTTGCGTGGGTCAACAAGACGGAGCAACCGTGCCTGCCGGCGTCAGCCCCACTTCAGAAAGGTGACGCATGGGCTCTGATACCGCTCCGCTCTCCCTCAATGTGCCGGAACCGGGATGCCGTCCCGGAGACACGCCGGACTTCTCCGATTTCGAAATTCCAAGGGCGGGTGAGGTTGGTCGCCCCGCGGTGGACGTGGACCCGGACAGCATCCGTGACATGGCGTTTTCGATTGTGCGCGTGCTCAACAAAGAGGGCGACGCGGTTGGCGACTGGGCCGGAGCGTTGAGCGTAGAGGAGTTGCGCGAAGGACTGCGCCACATGCTGACCCTGCGGACCTTTGATGCGCGGATGCAGAATGCGCAGCGGCAGGGCAAGACTAGTTTTTATATGCAGCATCTGGGCGAAGAGGCGGTCTCCTGCGCCTTTGCTCGTGCGTTGCAGCCGGGGGATATGAACTTCCCAACCTACCGTCAGGCAGGGCTGCTGATTGCCTCGGAGTATCCGATGCTGACGATGATGAACCAGATCTACTCCAACGCGGAAGACCCGTTGGCGGGGCGCCAGTTGCCGATCATGTATTCCTCCAAGGCGCATGGCTTCTTCTCGATCTCGGGCAACCTTGGCACGCAGTTTGTGCAGTCGGTCGGCTGGGCCATGGCCTCGGCGATTTCGGGCGACACCAAGATTGCCACGGGATGGATTGGGGATGGCTCCACGGCGGAGAATGATTTCCACGCGGCGATGGTGTTTGCCTCGACCTATAAGGCGCCGGTGGTGCTCAATATCGTGAACAACCAGTGGGCCATTTCCACGTTCCAAGGCATCGCACGCGGCGGCGTGGGCACCTTTGCCGCACGCGGTCATGGCTTTGGCATTGCTTCCTTGCGTGTGGATGGCAACGACTATCTGGCGGTGCATGCGGTGGCCAAGTGGGCCGCTGAGCGCGCGCGGTTGGGCTATGGCCCCACGTTGATTGAACATGTGACCTATCGCGCGGGCGGGCATTCGACCTCGGATGATCCGTCGGCTTACCGTTCCAAGAGCGAGGCGGCTGCCTGGCCGTTGGGAGACCCAATTGAGCGGCTCAAGCAGCACCTGATCAAGATTGGCGAGTGGAGCGAAGATCGCCACGCGCAGGCGGAGGCGGAGATCCTCGATACGGTGATTTCGGTGCAGAAACAGGCCGAAGCAGTGGGCACTTTGGCAGGCGGTAAAGCGCCTAGCCCGCGCGATATGTTTGAAGGGGTGTATGAGACCATGCCAGCGCACCTGATCCGTCAACGCCAAGAAGCGGGGTATTGATCATGGCACAAATGACAATGATTGAAGCCATCCGCGAGGCCCATGATGTGGCCATGGCGGCGGATGACAAAGTGGTGGTGTTTGGCGAGGACGTTGGGTTCTTTGGCGGTGTGTTCCGTTGTACTGCGGGTCTGCAGGAGAAGTACGGCAAGTCTCGGTGTTTTGATGCGCCGATCAACGAGAGCGGCATCGTTGGCACGGCGATCGGCATGGCGGCTTATGGCCTGAAGCCAGTGATTGAAATCCAGTTCGCAGACTATGTCTATCCGGCCTATGACCAGATCGTGTCGGAGGCGGCGCGTCTGCGGCACCGCTCCAACGGGGATTTCACTTGTCCCTTGGTGATCCGTATGCCCACCGGTGGTGGCATCTTTGGCGGGCAGACCCACAGTCAGAGCCCGGAGGCGATTTTCACCCATGTGTCAGGATTGAAGGTGGTGATCCCGTCTAACCCGCGCGATGCCAAAGGCCTTTTGCTGGCGGCGATTGAAGACCCCGATCCGGTGATCTTCCTAGAGCCGAAGCGGCTATACAATGGGCCGTTTGATGGCCATCACGACAAGCCGATCGAGAGCTGGAAGAAACATCCTCAGGGCGATGTGCCCGAGGGCAATGAGATCATTCCGCTGGGCAAGGCCCACATTCAGCGTGAAGGTGCGGATGTGACGGTTTTGGCCTATGGCACAATGGTTTACGTGGCCGAGGCGGCAGCGGCAGAGACCGGTGTGGATGCGGAGGTGATTGACCTGCGCACGCTTATGCCGCTCGATCTGGAGGCCATTGTTGAGAGTGTGAAAAAGACCGGGCGCTGTGTGATTGTGCATGAGGCGACCCGCACCTCTGGCTTCGGGGCCGAGCTGATGAGTCTCGTGCAGGAAGCCTGTTTCTATCATCTTGAAGCGCCGATGATCCGGGTGACCGGATGGGACACGCCGTATCCGCATGCGCAGGAGTGGGAGTATTTCCCGGGACCTGCACGGGTTGGCGAAGCGCTGCGCAAAGTCATGGAGGACTGATCCCATGGGAGTATTTGCAATCCGTTTGCCCGACGTTGGAGAGGGCATTGCTGAGGCCGAACTGGTCGAATGGCACGTGAAAGTTGGCGACGTGGTGCGTGAAGACGACGTGCTGGCCGCTGTGATGACCGATAAGGTTGCTGTGGAAGTGCCGTCGTCCGTGGATGGTAAGGTGCTCGCGCTGGGCGGTGAGATTGGCGACATGATCGCCATCGGCGCTGTTTTGATCCGCATCGAAGTGGACGGCGAAGGCAACGAGGGCGGCGAGACGGCCGAGCCTGCTTCGGCTCCGGTGGCGGAAAAGCCGTTGGTTAAGGAGGCCATGCCCAAGCCGGAGCCAAAACCAGCGGCGAAGCCTGTGGCGGCGACTGAAGCGGTCGCGCCCGTGAAACGTGCAGCAGGCACCAAGCCGCTGGCTGCGCCGTCGGTACGTGCGCGGGCGCGGGAAGAAGGCGTGGACCTGCGGCAGGTGCCAGGGTCCGGTGCGGCGGGGCGGATCAGCCATGCCGATCTGGACAACTGGATTGCCTCGGGCGGTATTCAGCAGGGAGGGGTGACCCGTGGCCAGAACACAGGCGTGGAAGAGGTACGGGTGATCGGCATGCGCCGCAAGATCGCCGAAAAGATGGCGATCTCCAAACGGCAAATTCCTCATATCACTATTGTGGAAGAGGTGGAGATGTCGGCGCTGGAAGACCTTCGCGCGGCGCTCAATGCCAAGTACAAAGGGGAACGCGCGAAGCTCACGCTGTTACCGTTCTTGATGCGGGCGATTGTCGAAGCGGTGCGCGAGCAGCCTGAGTTGAACGCGCGCTATGATGACGAAGCGGGCGTGATCCACCGTCATGGGGGCGTTCATGTGGGCATCGCGACGCAGACACCGAACGGCCTGAATGTACCCGTGGTGAAACATGCGGAGGCGGGTAGCCTGTGGGACAATGCAGAAACCGTGGCGCGGTTGGCGCAAGAAGCGCGGGACGGCACTATCAAGCGCGATGAGCTGTCTGGTGGCACAATCACCATCACCTCGTTGGGGCCGCTGGGCGCGATTGCCACAACGCCGATCATCAACCACCCGGAAGTGGCGATTGTTGGTGTGAACAAAATGCAGATCCGGCCCGTGTGGGATGGCCAGCAGTTCCAGCCGCGCAAGATGATGAACATTTCCTGCAGCTTTGATCACAGGGTGATCGACGGCTGGGATGCGGCTGTGTTTGTGCAAAAAATAAAAACCCTGCTGGAAACGCCAGCGATGCTGTTTGTTGAGGGCTAAATGACTGATCTAAAATGTAAGCTTCTGATCATTGGGGCCGGTCCCGGGGGCTATGTCTGTGCCATTCGCGCCGGACAGCTGGGCATTGATACCATTGTTGTGGATGCCGGTAAGCCGGGGGGCACCTGTCTGAATGTGGGCTGTATTCCGTCCAAAGCGATGATCCACGCGGCGGATGAATTCCACAAGATTGCGCATGTAAACGGCGGGCCGCTTGGCATTTCCGCAGGCGCGCCAAGCATCGATCTGGCCCAAACCGTGGCGTGGAAAGATGGCATTGTGCAGCGCCTGAACACGGGTGTGTCTGCGTTGATGAAGAAAGCCAAAGCGCGGTTTGTCACTGGGCAGGCGCGGTTTTTGGATGGCAAAACCGTTGAGGTTACCAATGGCGACGAGGTGCAGCAGATCCGTGCGGAATATGTGGTGATTGCCACGGGCTCCGCGCCGGTGGAACTGCCGTTCTTGCCGTTTGGCGGGCCGATCCTGTCCTCCACCGAGGCGCTGGACCTGACCGCGGTGCCGGAGACGCTGGCGGTTGTCGGCGGCGGCTACATCGGGTTGGAGCTGGGCACGGTGTTTGCCAAACTGGGCAGCAAGGTCACGGTGGTGGAAGCGGAAGACCGCATTCTGTCGCTCTACGACAAAGCCTTAACCAAGCCGGTGGCCAAGCGGCTAGAAGCGCTGGGTGTGACGGTGATGACCGGCACCAAAGCGCAAGGCTATAGCGATGGCGCGTTGCAGACCGATCAGGGTGATGTGACTGCGGAGAAGGTGCTGGTGACTGTCGGTCGGCGTCCGCGTACGGCGGGCATTGGCATTGAAGAGCTGGCGCTGACCCAAGATGGGCCGTTTGTGAAAATTGACAGCTTCTGCCAGACCTCCATGCGGGGAATATACGCCATTGGAGATGTAACTGGCGAGCCGATGCTGGCGCATCGGGCGATGGCGCAGGGCGAAATGGTGGCCGAGTACATCGCGGGCCATGCGGTGGAGTGGGACAAACGTGCCATTCCCGCCGTATGTTTTACCGACCCGGAGGTAGTGACCTGCGGCGCCCTGCCGGGTGAGGTCGACGGCACCAAATCCAGCGAGTTTCCGTTTATGGCCAATGGCCGTGCCATGACGACGGAGCGTGATGACGGCTTTGTGCGGGTGGTCTACCGCGAAGAGGACCACGCGGTTGTGGGCCTGCAAGCGGTAGGTGTCGGGACTTCAGAGCTGTCCGCTGCCTTTTCTCTGGCCATTGAAATGGGGGCGTGTCTGGAAGACATCGCCGCCACGATTCACGCGCACCCTACGCAGTCTGAGGGCCTGCAAGAGGCGTGCCTCAAGGCGCTGGGCCATGCATTGCACATCTGATCTGGCACCTGTCTAAATGAAAAAGGCCCGCACAAGTTCGCGGGCCTTTTTGCTGCAGGAAAGAGGAGGGACCTGCGGGTTAAAACAGTTGCACGTCACCAAGGCTGTCGTCGACCTTTGGCTTGGGCTTGCGTCGTGGAGCTTCTTCTTCGTTGAGCAGACGGGTGTCCTTCATGAAGCGGCGCTGAATACGGCCACCGACAGGCCAGAAGCGGATGTTGCGGCCACGTTGACCACCTAAGCAACAATCAACCAGCTCAAAGCCTTCGTTGCGGACAAACCACATGGCGAATTCGGCGTTCTTGGACCCGATATCGATGCGGCTGTTGAACATCTTGGCGCCGCCCAAAAGCTTCACCTTGAGCTTGTCGCGGCGCGCGCCAGCCTGGATCAACCCGTTCACCAAGAGTTCCATGGCGTGCACACCGTGGCTCATGGAACCTGCAGAGCCATCTTCGGTGCCTGGCAGCAAAAAGTGGTTCATGCCGCCAATGCCGGCCGTTTCGTCCCACATACATGCCGCCACACATGAGCCAAGGATCGTGGTCATCACGATGTCCTGGTTCTGGGATACCTCCACGTCGCCCTGTAACAAGGGCTGAACTTGGTATCCTTTGATGGCTTCTGCTTCACTGAGACTCATTGGCTATTCCATTCACCGAGGGTTACACGTCAGCCGGGTTCGCGCTCCGGCTGACAAGGCGCATTTTGCGCGGTTCTTAGAAGTCTTCCCAGCTTTCGCTAGAGGTATCCTCAATTGGTGCCGACTGGTTGACAGCAACTTTGGCTGGCTTTGCTTTCGGTTTTTCTGTGGCGGCAGGCGCACTTGCAGGGGCTGTTGCTTTGCGTTTTGCCCCGGCGTCCTTCGCGGCGTCGTCATCCCATTCTTTGGTCTTGGCTGTATCGGTTTCAGGTTGTGCAGGCTTAGCTGGTGCCGTCTTAGACGGCGCGGCCTTTGCTGGCGCGGCCTTTGCCGGACGCTGTTGCACGGGGGCTGGCGTCTCCGATAGATCCGCGTCGGTCAATTTGAAGACCTTCAGCACTTTGGACATATTGGCTGCCTCATCTGACAAGCTGCGGCTGGCGGCGGAGGATTCTTCAATCATCGCAGCGTTACGCTGTGTCACGCGGTCCAGCTCTGTCACGCTCTCTTTGATCTCACGCAGATTATCTGCCTGATCACGGGAGCCGCTCGCAATCTGGGACACCAAATCGGACGCATGTGTCACACCATTGATGATCTCTTCCAGCGCGGCACCCGCTTTGTTGACCAACTCGCTGCCTTTGGTGACCTGCTCACCTGAGGTCAGGATCAATTCCTTGATCTCGTTTGCGGATTCAGAGGCTCTTTGTGCCAATGCGCGCACTTCAGAGGCCACAACCGCAAACCCGCGCCCCGCTTCCCCCGCTCGGGCGGCTTCGACGCCTGCATTCAGCGCCAGAAGGTTGGTCTGGAAGGCGATATCGTCAATCACACCAATAATCGCAGTGATCTTGTCAGAGCTTTGTTCGATGTTGCGCATCGCTTGAACGGTTTGCTCGACCACTTCGCCGCCGGACTGCGCCTGCTGACGGTTCTGTGTGATGCGTTTGTTGGCCTCCGCGGCATGATCCGCGGTTTGCTCAACCGACATGCTCAGAGTTTCGATGGCCGCAGCAGATTCCTCCAGGGTCACGGCTTGCGCCTCAGACCGCTTGGATTGATCGACAACGCTCTCGGAAATTTCCTGTGCGCTGGAGCGGACAGTTTCGGCCGTACGGGTTACAGTGGACAGTACAGATTTCAGGTTCAAAAGAACGTCGTTGAAGTCCTTGCAAATCTGCAGCGAGTGTTCACCCAACTCGGAGAAGTCAGCCATATCGATCGGGCGATCCACACGACCATCCGCAATTTTAGAAAGACCTTCGGCCAGACGGGCAAACAAACGCTGACGCAGCTTGTCTTCTTCGGCGCGCAATGCGCGTTCCCGTTCATCTTGCGCCAGTTGGTCGCGGAACTTTTCCAGACGTTTTGCCATCATCCCGACTTCATCGTCACGGTCGAGGCAAGGTACGTCACAATCATAATCATGGTCAGCCATAGCATCCATGGCTTTGCCCAGGCTCAGCACTGGGCGGGTCACCACACGGCCAACAAGCATGACGATCAAGCCAAGAGCGAGTGCTGCAGCAATTGCGGAGGCAATCGCGCTTTGGATAAATTCCTGAAGCGCTTCTTCGCGAATGGAGGAAACGTCCGCAGTGACCTGTACAACGCCAATAGGATCACGGCCCGCTTTTGCGATAGGCATCTGCCCTGCGTAGACGGAGGCTTCAATGACGTGTGTTCCGTCTGCAATGCTGGTTGCTTTTGCCGCGGCGAGCTCAATTGCGGTGTTGATCGCATCCGGCCGCGTTTCGTTCACGTCGTATCGGTAGATTTCAATTCCATCCGGCGTCAATACGCTCACTGCGGTGATGTTTTCATCCTGCTCCAGGAAACGATCTGTCGTCGCCTTCAGTCGATCCACATCTTGGAATTGTGTCGCCGCGACAAGTTGGGAACTGAACAGTTCACTCATCAGGTCATAGCGTTCCATCGCTTGCAACTCTGCTTCTGCAGTCCGAGAGTTGTATTGCGATACCTGCGAAAGGCTGACTGCCACCAGGGCAAATGCACCAATCGCCGATGCCAATTTAATTTTGATACTCATCCGCGAGAAGCGGGCTTTAATGTTACTAAGAATTGGCATGAGAAGTCCTGTCGTTCTGTCTGGAGGGAGTGTTCGAACGGGGTCCAAACACTCAGAGAGAGCTACCTTTTTGTGTTACCTGAGAGGCTTTGGCAGAAAGGTCTGCCAAATGGCGATCAGTGTTGTCATGGAAGTTTTCCAGGCGGGCGATGATGCCGTCGAGACCACTGTCAACGTCCCGCATCCGTCCGCTTTCCACTTTGCAAAGCAGTTTCACCACATCCAAGCCGTTGATGCGGCGACGCAGGCTGCGGCAGATGTCAGGTATGGATTTGCCAATGGACGAAATCTCAATCAGCCGGGAACGACTGCTTTGCTGCAGGCGCTCATTGTGTTCCTTGAGCAACGCGGTCCCTTCGTCTTCGGCCGCATCAGGGCCGCCTTGCGCGTGCGCCTCGTTCAAAATTTGAGCAATCTGCATCGCCCAACGACTTTGCGATACCGCGTCAAACATCTGCACAAGGGATCCGTTTTCCGGGTCATGCAGGCGGCCTACGAGGCCGTGCATTTCTTTGGCCATGGCATCGTAGTTTTGAGAGATTGTGCCCAGAGCGGCCCCGGCACCCTCTAGGCGGCCTGCGAGAATCCGCAGGTTGACCGGTTCGCCGCGTACGCGTTCAAAACCTTGCTCGATGCTATTCACCAGATTCTGCATGTCGGAGATGATGTCGACAAGCTCGTCCATCAGCAAAAACGAGTTGGCAAGTTCAGGCGCAATAATGTCACGAGATTTAAACTCGTTATTCAACGCTTTGGTGCCGTAATCTTCGAAAGAAGAGTAACCCGCTACTTGCAGCATCTCGAGCAGACGGGCGCCGCTTTGTTCCGGTGTCAGCCCTGCGCCTTTTTCTTCTTCAAGAAGGGTCGCATAGATCTCTTTTGTCGCTTCAAACAACTCGGAACTGGGACGAATACGGGCGGAGAGGTAGCCGTTTTCAGTCTGCGTAATTACCGCAAATACCCAGTAGTAACCACCTGACTTTGTTTTGTTCTTCACATAGGCGCAGACCGGCTTGCCTGCTTTCAGGTGTTCCCACATCAGGTAAAACACCCCTTTGGGCATTTCCGGATGACGCATGATTTTATGCGGCGCGTTGAGGAGCTCCTCCAGGGAGTAGCCGCCAACTTCGATGAAAGTGTCGTTGGCAAACTGAATCACACCACGCGGATCGGTCGCTGAGATGATAATGTTTTCCTTGGCAAACCGAACCTCGGTGGCCTTGGTGTCTGCGCTGGCGCTGCTGATCTTAGTCATGGCGTTCATGGGTCAATTCCAATGTCACTGTGGCTGAGCGAGTATGGCTCAAAAGAGGTTAACGTTGCCTGCATCAGGCGAGATTACGCGGGTTTTTTTTGCATCTGACAGTCGGGATTTCAGGTAATCCAGACGGACGCTATCGGAGAGATCCTGCACATTGAGATCCGGTCCTGCGCCAATCATTGATGACATATTGCCGAGCAAAACCGCGATATCGTCCAGATGCTGGAACAGCGCATCCACACGCTGAAGGTCCTTGATTTTATTGTGGTCAACACCTTCCAAATCCAGTTCACTGGTCAGCCCGTCCAAAGCATGCGCGATGGAGGCAAGGTCGGCCACGTCTTCGGAAATGGTGATCAAAACGTCTGCGGTTGTGCGCGTAGTCATTCGTTGTTCCCCCATGGGAGCCTCCTTTACAGAGGCCCCACCACCTTCTCGATGCAGGCTTTCAACTGAGCAGTTTCGAATGGCTTCTTGATGAAGTTGTTCATGCCCAGCTTGACGCCGCGGTTGATGGTGTCGGGATCCGCGCGACCGGTGATCAAGATGAAGCCAGTACGGGCAGTGGCCTTGTTGGAGCGGATACCTTCCAAAAGCTGGAGGCCGTCCATACCCGGCATGTTGAAATCCGACAGGATCAGGTGCACAGGCTTTGACGCGAGGCTGCGCCAAGCTTGAGCTCCGTCGTTTTCCGTGCGGTAGTTGACGATCCCGATCTCATCGAGTGCCTGTGTAATGAGTCCGCGACTGGTAGACATGTCGTCTACAACCAGGATGTGTAGCTTATCTTTCAAGCTCATTTTGAATTCCCCATGTGCAAGGTTGCATTGGCGCTTCTGTCACCAATGCGGGAGGTGTCTATTGAGAAAACGCCTCTTCCGGCTGTTTCAAACAGCTCGGCGTGTTCTGGACCAATTCCTTCGGAGTGGCCCAAGAATAGGAGGCCATCAGGGCAAAGTTGTTCGCCGAACCTTTGCCACAGACGACTTTGTGTGGGCGCGTCAAAGTAGATGGCGACATTGCGACACATGATGATGTCGAACTTGCCCTTGAAGGGCCAGTCGCCATGAAGATTGAGACGCCGGAAGCTGATCAGGTCACGCGCATTTTTGCAGACCGATTTCTGATCGCGTGACCCTTCGAAGTCCTCAAAGTACTTTTCCGCCTGCCCTTTGGTCAGCGTGTTGATTGAGGAGGTCGGGTACACGCCGCGCTTTGCGGTAGCCAAAATCTCAGGGTCAATATCGGATGCAAGGATTTTGACGTCTAAGGAAGCGGCTTCTGGACAGGCGTCCAGAACGTGGAAGGCCAAGCCATATGGCTCTTCACCACTAGAGCATCCGGCGGACCAAATCCGTACCCGTTTGCCGCGACGTGCCTGGGCCATCAGGTCCGGCAGAATATCATTGGCAAGTTGCTCAAAGTGGTGCCCTTCACGATTGAAGCGCGTCATATTGGTAGTGTAGGCGCTGATAAAGCGAGTTTGCTCATCCCGCCCTTGAGGCGAGTGCATATAGTCGATATAGTCGTTGACCGACTCGTAGCCAGTGGCACGCAGGCGCTTGGAGAGACGGGAGGCGACCATCGTCCGCTTATGCGGCTGAAGGTCGATACCCATCCACTCGCGCACCAGACCAGCAATTGCGGCAAAGTCCGCGTCGCTGATTGTGCCTTCTTCAAGGGATTTTTGCGCCAACTGGGTCATGCTGCTGACAGTGCTTCCTGTGGCATGATCTGATGTACGTCGATTGCACGAACGATGGTGTCGTCCAGCGTGTAGACGCCGCGAATGAAAGCAGCCGTACGCGAAGAGGATACCTCTGGCGTTGGTTTGATTTCATCTGTGTTTACAGTGATGATGTTGGACACAGCGTCTACCAGGAAACCAACGCTCTTCTCATCAATATGTGCGATGATGATCACGTGGCGGCTTTCAGGAATGGTTTTACCCAGACCCAGGCGCATGGACAGATCAATGACCGGCAACACCGCACCACGCAGGTTCATCATGCCAACCACATAGTCAGGCGCATGAGGGAGCGTCGTGGTGTTGGTCCAGCCGCGTATTTCCAGCACGTGACCGATGTCCAGACAGAATGCCTGCTCGCCGATGGCGAAGGACACGATTTCAATGCGTTCGTCGGTCTGTTCTTGAGTAGCTTGTTCAGACATTAGAGTTCACCTCTGCCAATTCGGACCCCTTACGCAGTCCTGGGTTGCCGTTGCCCGGCGATGGGATCATTTGATCAGTGTCGACGATCAGGGCGATCTTACCGTTGCCAAGGATGGTTGCGGCGGCGATGCCTGGAATAGACTGGTAGTTCTGCTCCAAACCTTTGATCACCACTTCGCGTTGCTCCACGATGCCGTCCACAGCGAGAGCCGAGCGGCGTCCGGATTCCCCTTCGATCAGAAGGAGGGACTGGTTGCTGAAGTCCGGCAGTGGCGCGCGGAAGCCAAGCGCTTCGCCCAAATCCACGATCGGCAGCATCGAGTCGTTTACAGACAGGCCGCGGTCGCCATCACAGAAGTCGTGAATGTTGGCCTGACCTGGCTGCAGAGTTTCACGCAGCGCCACTGTTGGAACAACAAGGCTTTCACCGGCAACTTCGATCAACATGCCTTCCATCACCGCGAGAGTAAGCGGTAGAGAGATGGTGATCGTCGTGCCTTTGCCCGGCTCGGACTGCAGGTTGATACGTCCGCCAAGCGCCTGAATTTCAGAGCGTACAACGTCCATACCCACACCACGACCGGAGAGCTGAGAAATCTCGTCGGCAGTGGAGAAACCAGGGCGGAACAACAGGTTGTCGATGTCGCTGTCGGTCAGATCGTCCTCTGGACGGATCAAGCCTTTCTCTTCGGCTTTCTGGCGCACTTTGGCACGGTTCACACCGGCGCCGTCATCAGAGAGCGAGATTACAACACGACCAGAGCGGTGTGCGGCTTCCAGTTTGATGGTGCCCATTTCCGGTTTGCCTGCGGCCACGCGGTCCTCGGCTTTTTCCAAACCATGGTCAACCGAATTCCGGATCATGTGAGTCAGCGGTTCCACCAGGCGCTCGGTCACGGTCTTGTCAACCTCGGTGGCTTCCCCAACCATCACCAGACGGGAGGTTTTGCCTGCCTGACGAGAGGATTCCCGTACAATTCGGCTCATCCGTTGGAACAGACCACGCACAGGCTGTGCGCGGATCGCCATCACGCTCTCTTGCAGAACGCCGGACAGGGTTTTGAGCTGACCAATGGCTTCGCTGACGGCACTGTTGGCCGAAACAGGCAGCTCATTCATCGACTGGCGCAACATGGCTTCGCTGATCACGAGTTCGCCGACCAGGTTGATCAGACGGTCTACGCGGTTCAGGTCCACACGGATGGTGCTGTTGCGCGGTTCAGAAGACTTTTTTCCGCCGTCTCCGCCTTTGGCCTCCTGCTTTTCAGCCTTTGGGGCTTTGGCAGGGGCTGGCTTGGCTTCGGCCTTTGCGGCTGGCGCTGCTGGCGCGGCCTCCGCCACGGGGGCAGCAGGAGCTTCAGCAACAGGCGCTGCGTCTTCTTCCGCGGTGGCTTCCACCACAGTTTCAGAGATGTGCAGCGTGCACTGGCCTTCGACAAACTCGAAGATTTCGCGGATGGTGCTTTCGTCGATACCGTCGTCTGGGCGCAGGGTCAGCGTCCAAGAGATCGCCACAGGGGCGTCCTTGAGGCTTTCCAACGGGGCCACTTCTGAGCGGTCTGCTTCGATGGACAACTCGCCCATCTCATCCAGAGCACGGAACAGCAGGGCTGGATCGTGGCCGCGAGTGTAAAGCACAGGGTCGGCTTTGAATTTCACCACAAAGTGGGTTGCGCCTTCGGTTGCCTCGTCGCCACCACCGATAGAGGGCAGGCCTGGCAGGTCGCCAATGCCACCGTCATCGTCGCCACCCAGATCGAAGCTGAAGTCCATCGCTTGAACTTCGAAGTCGTCGGAGCTGACTTCGTTGGCGTCGTCGTCATCGTCGCCGCCAACACCGCCATTGGCGTTTTGGGTGGTCTGTTTCAGTTCTGCCAAAACAGCCGCACCGTCGGTGTCAGGCAGGTCGTTGTCGTCACGGGCCGCGTCCACCAGATCGCTCAGGTGGTCAAAGCCGGAGAACATAAGAGCCGTGATGGTCGCGTCTACGCCGATCTTGTCGGAGCGCAGGTCGTCCAGCACGTTTTCAAATGCGTGGGCAAATTTGATCAGGCGATCAAGGCCAAAAGCCCCGGCGCCGCCTTTGATGGAATGCACGGACCGGAACATCGCGTTGATGGTTTCCGCATCCGAGGTCTCGTTCTGGAGATCTTCCAGACCGGTGGACAACACTTCAAGAAGGTCGTCGCATTCCTCAAAGAACATGTCACGAAGATCGGACATCACTCAGTTCCTTTCAGACAACCAGACGATTGATGACCGCGACCAGCTTTTCTGCGTCAAACGGCTTAACAATCCAGCCGGTTGCGCCAGCTGTACGGGCACGTTGTTTCAGTTCTTCGCCGCTTTCCGTGGTCAGCACGAGAATGGGAAGTGAGGCGCACTCAGGGCGCTCACGCACACCTTCGATCATGCCAAAGCCATCGAGGCGCGGCATGTTGATGTCGGTGATGACTAGGTCCGGGTCGGAGTCGCCAAGTTTGTCCAGACCGTCAATGCCGTCCTCGGCCAGATCGACATCAAAGCCAGCATCGGTCAGTGCGGTTTGAATCATCGCGCGCATGGTGCGGGAGTCATCAACTGCAAGAATCTTCGTCGTCATGCGGAGCCCCTTTCAAGAAGACAGTCATGGGGCAGGCCGAGCCGCTCCATACCTTTTAGAAATTCGTCAGATGGTTGTTTCAGTTCGAATGGCAGTTCGCGTGCGGCCCATTCGGCGCGCGTGGCCAAAAGCAGTTCGGCGCCAGCCCCCCCAAGGAACTCAACATGGTGCGCATCAAGCGCAAGCGGTTGACCGCGGGAGGCTTCGATTGCGAGACGCAATTCGGTGCAATGTGCGTAATCCAACTGCTGCGGCAGCGCGATGCAGTCGGCCTGAGATGATGATGTGTCTGTGTTCATGGGTCTGGTTCAATACCGTTTTCGGACTGGCTGATTGAAGGCAACGTAAGCTGGCAGCTCTTAACACCCGGTTACTCGGAAAAATCTTGTGGTTTGGCGCGGTACATAGAGGGGATTGGAAGGGGTTTTTGCCGACTTCCCGTTATGGCGCTCCGGACTTAAGTGATTGAATAGGTTTGGTATTTTTCAGTTTTATGGCGACTTTGGCCGGATTTTAATGACCTTGCTGCCTAGGGTTGTGTGTGCCGAGGGCGGTTTTCTTTTGAAGGCGGAGGCGCGCAGGAATTTGCGCAGCAAAAAGCCCTCGGAATAGGCGATTCCAAGGGCTGTCTACAAACAGATTGTCGCAAGGCCTGCGCGGCCTTAGCGCTTAGGACGTGGCGATGTGCCGGAGCAGGTTTGCAAAGGTGTCGACGCCTTGCGCTCCTGAGGTGGCTTGTTTTGCGTCAAACACCATGGTGGGCACACTCGACACACCACGTGAGGTCCAGAACTGCTCTTTCTGGCGCACTGTCTCTGCAAAGCGCTGGTCTTTAAGCACAGCCTTGGCGTCATCCGCGTCTAGGCCAATTGAGGCGGCAGTCTCGATCAAGACTTCTGGATCGCTCACGTCGCGGCCGTGGGTGAAGTAGGCGTCAAACAGCGCCAGTTTGAGAGCTTGTGCTTGTCCACTTTCCGAGGCCCAGTGCAACAGTTGATGGGCGGCAAAGGTGTTGTAGATGCGGCTGTCCTCTGTCCAGTCGAATTCAAAGTCGAGGTCTTTGCCTACAGAGGTCAGGTGATCGCGCGCGGATTGGGACTGTTCGGCGGAGCTGCCGTATTTGCGCATGATGTGATCGCGCAGGTTTTCGCCCTCCGCAACCATATCGGGGTTGAGTTCAAACGGATGCCAATAGGTTTCTACAGGAATACCGGTGTCCTTAGAGGCTTGTATGAGCTGGCGGTAGCCGACGATGCACCATGGGCAGACGACGTCAGAAATAATGTCGACGCGGATTGGGTCTTCGGCCATTGGAGTGCTCCTGTTGTAACTCAGGTTGCCAACATGGGGCGTGCAGATGATCTGAGCAAGCCGTCGTGCCGCAGGGTCACGGCAATGTGCCCAGCCAGAGCCAGACCGTGACGACAGAGAACGCCGTTCCGATCAGCACAGTAGAGGCAGCCACGCGCATCGCGCGGCCATACATATTGGCAAAGAGATAGGCGTTGATGCCCGGCGCCATAGATGCCGTGACGATGGCAGAGCGCATATTCTCTACGGAAATGCCGCTCACTGTGCCAAAGGCAAAGGTGAGAGCGGGGTGCAAGGCGAGGGAGACGGCGCAGCAAAAGAGGATGGTCCGCATATCGCCCTCAGGACGGTAGCGGTAGAGTACACCACCCACGCCAAACAACGCCGCCGGCAGCGCGGCAGCCGCCAGTAGATTGACCGCATGCATCGCCGGTTCAGGCACGGGGATGTTGCCAAGGTTCACCACAAATCCAAGCCCAATACCGATGATCAATGCGTTGGAGAACATCGCCTTGAGCACGGTTGGCACGATTTGGGCCTTGGAACTGTGGCGCGCCCGCATGATTTCCATGGTGGCAATGCCAAGCCCATAGCAAAAGGGAGCATGCACAGAGATGATCGCGTAGTTGCCTGTGAGGCTGTCCGGCCCATAAGCTCGCTCCATGATGGCGAGCCCCAACAAGAGCGAGTTTGAGAACAGGCAGATAAAGCCAATGGCGGTGGCGTCCTCCCAATCTCGCCCAAATAGGAGCTTTGCCCCAAGCATACCGGTCAAGAAACACAAGGCAGCTGCACCATAGAAGCTGCCCAAAAGGCTCAGATTGTATTCGGCAGCAAGATCCAGCTGGGAAATTGCGCGAAACAACAGCACAGGCACGGCAAAGTTGGTGACAAACCGCATCAAGCCATCGACGTTTTGCTGACTGAACACACCCCGCCAAGCGGCAAGGTAACCAAATCCAATGATAAAAAAGACTGGCAGGATCACAGATATAAGAGTTTGCATCTGGTCTGTGTCCTGTCTTTGGGGCTGTGTTTACAGCTCGTAGGTGATCTTCATGCCGTCAAAGGCAGGGGTGATGTGATCGGGGGTCTCCCCGTCCACCACAGCGTGGTCCAGATCAATGTGCATATTAGTCAGTACCGCGCGCTCCGGAGCAAGTTTGGCAATCCACTCCAGTGCCTTGTCCAAATGAGCATGGGTCGGGTGAGGAGAGCGACGCAGGGCGTCGATTATAAAGCACTTCATATCCGTCAGCTGAGGCCAGGCGGTGTCGTAGATTTCGGCCACATCCGGCATGTAAACAACGTCATTCACCCGGAAAGCTAAGGCGTCGATGCTGCCGTGATCTACTCTGATTGGCGTAAGTGTGATGTCACCACCGGCGCCAGAAATGGTGAAATCCGCGTCATCTATGGTGTGCAAATCAAGAATGGGCGGGTAGGGGCTGTCCTGAGGTTGCACAAAGGCATAGCCAAACCGGCTGAGCAGGTCATTCTGCGTGGCGCCATCCGCCCAGACGGGAATGCGTTGGCGCATGTTGAACACCACCATACGCAGATCGTCGATGCCGTGCACATGATCGGCGTGGCTGTGGGTATAGACCACCGCGTCCAATGCGCCGACATCTGCAGACAGAAGTTGCTCTCGCATATCGGGTGAGGTGTCGACCAGCACCGTTGTTTTGCCCTCTGCTGTTTCCCGCTCAATCAGCAGCGAGCAGCGGCGGCGTCGGTTCTTGGGATTTGTGGGATCACAGTCTCCCCAATGGCCGCCAATGCGTGGCACGCCGCCAGAGCTGCCGCAGCCCAGAATAGTGAAGGTCAGCGTGGCGCTCATGCAGCGGCCGCCGTGTTGGTCGCTTTGGAGAACAGGCGCTCAAAGTTGGCCTGTGTCTGGGCGGCAAAGTCGGCGTAGTCTATGCCAAAAACTTCGGCCCCAACCCGGGCAGTTTTCTCCACATACGACGGCTCGTTGCGCTTGCCGCGATAGGGCGGGGGCGCAAGGTACGGGGCATCCGTTTCCACCAGCACGCGGTCCACCGGTGCGGAGGCAAAGATGTCGCGGACCTCTTGGGAGCGTGGGAAAGCGGCGATGCCGGACATGGACAGGTAGAAGCCGAGATCGAGCATCTGTTTCGCCAATTCCGGGCCGGAGCTGTAGCAATGCATGACGCAGCCATAAGCCCCTTTGTGGAACTCTTCGGTCAGGATCTGCGCCATGTCTTCATCCGCATCGCGGCTGTGGATGATCAATGGCAAGCCAGTTTCACGCGCCGCTTCGCAGTGTATGCGCAATGAGGTTTGCTGCACCGCCTTGCTGTCGGCGGTGTAGTGGTAATCCAGACCGGTTTCGCCGATGCCCACAAATTTGGGGTGCTGTGCCAGCGCGACCAACTCGTCCACAGTGGCCAGCGGCTCTTCCGCTGCGCTCATCGGGTGGGTACCTGCGGCGTAAAACACGGGCGCGTGGGCCTCGGCAATCGCACGCACGGTGGGTTCGTTGCGCAGGCGAGTGCAGATGGTCACCAGGCGGGTCACGCCCACGTCAGCCGCGCGGGCGATGAATTCATCCAGCTTGCCTTCAAAATCCGGAAAATCGAGGTGGCAATGGCTGTCGGTGATCTGGGGGTAATCAGTCATAAGACGCTCAGGCGGTTGCGGTTTGATGGATCTTGAAAACCGTATCCAGCACAAGCGCGGCAGGGTCAAGGTTCACCGCCTTGCCGTGATGTGTCCGATCCGAAATTTCCTGCGCAGCAGCAGCCCAGGCGCGCGCCTTGTAAGCATTGGGGGCCAGGCGGCTGAGCACCTGCGCTTCGTTGGGGGCAACTTCGGTGGCGGGTGGCTGGCCCAAAGCGCCAGTGCGCGCGAGGCGCATCAAGAAGAGGTCAATCAGCGTCAGCAGCAACTCATACCGTTCGGCGTTGGCGGGGCCAACAGCGGCGTTGGAAAGGGCGATGGCGCGTTGCCGGTCAAAGCCCTGTTCGGTGGTGAAAAGCGAGATCAGCTCGGCGTAAAGCGCCAAACCGTCGCTTTGCAGGATGCGCAAGGCCTCGCCCACGGACCCTGCCGCCAGTTCGGCAAGGGCAGGGGATTCTGCGGCTTCGAAACCTGCCTGCGTGAGGGCGTTGTGCATGTCCTTAGGGGACAAGGGGTGCAAACGCAGCTCCCGGCATCGTGAACGAATTGTTGGCAGCAGGCGCGAGGGCTGATGGGAGATCAGCAGCATTGTGGTGCGCTCGGGCGGCTCCTCGAGCATTTTGAGGAGCGCGTTGGCGGCGTTCACGTTCATCTCATCCGCGCTGTCGACAATCACGACGCGACGGCCGCCATCGGCGGAGGACATGGTTAGGAAGTGGGTCAAACCGCGCACGTCATCCACGACAATTTGGTCCCGCAGCTTGCCGGTTTTTTCGTTCATCGAACGCGTGATGCTGAACAGGCCCGGCTCAGATCGCGCCAGCAGCCTGTGGGCCACCGGGTGGTCTGGTGACACATCCAGGCTGGTGTGGGGCACTGGGTCGCCAAACAGCCCGGCGCCGTCATCCAGCGGGGTAGCCAGCAGAAATCGCGCGATGCGCCAAGCAAGGGTCGCCTTGCCAACACCAATTGGCCCCGTGATCAGCCAGCCGTGGTGCAGGCGGTGCGAGTTGACTGCTGTAAGGAAATCTTGTTCGGCAGGGGTCTGACCATAAAGCACCTCGGTTTCCCGTGGATGCGGTGCGCCGGTGACGCGGTCTGCCTCTGGGGCGGTGTCATCGCTCACGCGCAGGCCTCGATGTATTGTTTCACGGTTGCGTAAACCGCATCGGACACGCTGTCCATATCCCTCGCGCCATCGATCACGCGGAAGCGCTCGGCGAATTCCTTGGACAAGTCCAGAAAGCCTTTGCGCATTTGCTCCTGCAAGGCTTGGCCAAAATCCTCAAACCGCTCTTCCGCGGTTTGGCGGGATTTGGCGCGGGCCAGTCCGGTGGCTGGATCCATGTCGATCAGCACTGTCAGGTCTGGTTCGCGGCCAATCATCAGGCTGTGCAATTGATCCACAATCCCGCGCAGGTCGCCTCGAGAGAGGCCCTGATACATTCGGGTACTGTCAGCAAAGCGGTCACAGATGACAATTTTGCCAGCGGCCACGGCAGGCAGAATGGTGCGTTCCAAATGGTCGCGGCGGGCCGCTGTGAATAACAGGATTTCGGTTTCCGCAGACCATCTGTCCGGGTCGCCTTCAAGCACCAGCGCACGGATTTCCTCGGCCCCAACCGATCCGCCAGGTTCACGGGTCAGCACAACTTCAAAGCCTTCCGCGCGTAGGCGCTCTGCAAGGCGTTTGGCTTGAGTGGATTTGCCAGAACCGTCGATGCCTTCAAACGTGATGAAGTGTCCGCTCACGTTGCACCTGAGAGATTGAGACCAAATTGCTGCATGAGAACGCCTGCGGCGGTGCGCAGACGGATTCCAAAGCCACCTTCCGGCACGTCCGCTTCCGCCACAAGAGGGATCCGCATTTCTGGCAGATCTTCAGGCATCAGAACCAGCTCCGCAAGGGGCTGGCCCTTGGCAATGGGCGCCGCTATGGGGCCGTTGTAGATGACTTCGGCTTTGACCTTATTTTGCGCGAGTACGGGCAAAAGGACTTCGATGTCGCTTTCTGGTACGAGGCCAACCCGTGAGGTTTTACCCATCCACACATCGGCTTCCGCCACACGCTCGCCCCCACGCGCAAGCGTGGCCTCGGAGAACTGACGGAAAGACCAGTTCACAATTTGCTCAGACACTTCGGCCCGTTCCGCCGCAGTTTGTAGACCCGAGAACGCAAAAATCACCCGTCGGTTGCCTTGTTTGGCAGATCCGACGAGGCCATAGCCCGCCTCAGAGGTGTGACCTGTTTTTAGACCGTCCGCGCCGATGTTGAGGCGTAGGAGCGGGTTGCGGTTTTGTGTGTTCTGCGGCGCGCGCCCGTCAAATTTGAACTCGCGCTCTGAAAACATCGGATAGAATTCCGGGAAGTCTGTGATGAGACGATTGGCCAGCAATGCTAGGTCGCGCATGCTCATGCGATGACCAGGCGCAGGCCACCCATTGGAGTTGGCAAACGTGGAATTGGTCATGCCCATCTGGCGCGCGCGGCGTGTCATCAGGCGGGCAAAGCCTGCTTCGGTGCCGTCAGGGCTCAGGGTTTCGGCAATCACTGCACAGGCGTCATTACCGGACAAAACAATGATGCCGCGCAAGAGATCCTCGACCGCCACCCGATCGGTGGTGTCCAAAAACATGGTGGAGCCGCCGTAGTTCATCGCGTGTTGCGACACTGGCAGTTTCTCTGTCATCTGCAAACGGCCATCCCGGACGGCTTCAAAGGCCATGTAAAGCGTCATAAGCTTGGACATGGAGGCCGGTGGCAAAGCTTCGTCGGCGTTTTTGGCCAGCAGCACGGTGCCGGTGGATTGGTCCATCACAAAGGCCGCGCGTGCCTTGGTTTCAAAGGCACTGGCCTCGCTGGTCGCAACGATCAATCCAATCGCCGCCACATAAGCGTAGAGCATGGATTTGAACATGGCAGAGGCCTCCGTCAGTTGGTCACAGCATAGGCGTCGGTAAAGCCGATGCCGTGCACTTTCTTGGTCATGGATTTGAGCTCGGACTTGCTTGAGGCTGGCCCCACAAGAACGCGATAGAAGGTTTTACCACCCGAGGTGGTTTTCTTGGTCAAAGCGGGCAGACCTGCGCTCTTCATTTGTGCGACCGCCCCATCGGCGTTGGATTGTACGGAGAAGATGCCAATCTGTACATATGGTTTGGCCAGCGAAGAGGATTGCGGTTTTGGCGCTACTTCGGATTGAGCCGCGGGGGCAGGCGCGGGGGCAACCTGTTCCGCCTCAGCCGCCGCAATTGCAGCGGTCGCCGCAGCAATTGGCTCAAGCGGCGTTTCATCCACCTGTGCTGTGCTCGCCACTTCCGCAGTTGCATCCGCTGCAGCTGGGGCTTCTTCGGCCACTTCTTCGCGGCGTAGGGCTGTGATGTTTAGCTCTACTGGCGCGCCGGCCAACATGCCCAACGCGCTGGCCGCATCAGAGGACACCTGAACACGTGGCCCAGGAATATCGCGTTCACGACGGAACAGCGCGCCAATCACAAACTTACCGTTGGCTTGATTTCGGATGATGACCCGCTCCGGTTCACCGACGTCTGGGTGTGCCGACCAGACCCCACCAAGTGATGGACGTCCGTCCCATAGCCCCGCTTCTGAGGTAGAGAACACTTCAGGCGCCTCGACATCCCGTTCCACGAGCTTCGTCGTCTGTCCTGCGGTGGGCGCAGCGGTTCCTTCTGCGGCGGATTTGTTCAGAAAGTTGAAGTCTTCGCCGTCTGTGCAGCCGGCAAGCGCCAAACCGCACGCAATGACAATCGGCGCGGCGGGGCGCAGAAAGAAAAAGTTTGCGCCTGAAGTGAAGCTCATGGTTTGCCCTTTGCCTGCTCGAATTCCGTCGTACGAAACGCCGCTGTTGCCTGTCCTGTTATGGGATCAGCAGCGGTCAATTGAGCGGAGTGTAACCTGTGCCGGGTTTTATGGAAAGTCCGCCATGCACCGGGTGTCGGAAATCCGCCACTCTTTCTACTTGAACCGCGCTTTCAGTGGCATTAGGGAGGGCATGTCGGAGGAGTGGCAGAGTGGTCGAATGCACCGGTCTTGAAAACCGACGAGGGTTAACGCCCTCCGTGGGTTCGAATCCCACCTCCTCCGCCACCTTATTTAAGTCATTGATTTATAAGGTGAGAATTGCATGTAGTACAGGGGTGCATGCCGTACGTGGCGTACCACATCGACGAAGACGACGGAGGCGCACACGAGGAAGCTCGTGACATGCGCCATCTCGAAAGACCCCGAGGCAAGGGCTACTCTCTGCGCATCAAGACACCCGAAGTGTTGGTCGGAACTGAAAACCCTTGGACAGGGAAGCCGTTCGGTAAGACCCTCAAGCTGGGTTTGGACACCACGAAGTACGCTGAAGCCGTGCGGACGAGAGATGTGCGCATCGGTCAACTCTGGCAACTCGAGGCTGAGGCCAAGAAAGCCAATGGCCGGAAGAGCATCGGCGGTATCATCGATCTCTCACCAGAGAATGCCAAGGCATGGCGAGAGCTTCGGGCAGTTGATGGTGACGAGCATGACCTGATCCTGACAGAGCAGTTAGACAGGGCCACTGAAGCAGGCTTCGCGAAAGAGGCACAGCAGTTCGCCGATGTGGTCCTCAAGGGGAAGCTACCGCTGACCGAGGCATTGGAGCAGTATCTGGACGACAGGGCGGAGGGAAACCCACTCGGGCTTGATCCACTCAAGCGCTCGACCATGAACGACGTGAGGTCCTCAGTGAAACATCTGGCGGCTTACTTGGGAGATGGCGCTACACTTGCGGATGTCACGGTGCAGAAGGCGTTCAGGTTTCGGACTGAGTACTTACCCCTGACGGCCAAGGTGTCGCCTACAACAGTCGACAAACATACGACACACCTGCGAGGGCTGTGGGCATGGGCAATCACCGATAGGCGTGTCTTGAGGGGGAAAGGCGGTAGCGCTGTCCCCAATCCTTGGGTGCGCGAGGAGCAGGGCATCTCCCGCAAGAAGACCAACAGAGCGAAGAAGGCACAGAAGCGTGATGCCTTCACTGCGGAAGAAGTGACCAAGCTCTTTATGGCGGAGCCAGATTGGGGGACCAAGAAAGCCGACATACTGAGGCTCTCACTGTCTACAGGTGTCAGAGCGGACGAGGTCGCTTCCCTAGAGTTGAGGCATGTCGAACCCGATGGCTCAGGCTTCACTATCCCAGACGGCAAGACCGATAACGCACGTCGCTTCATACCGCTTGTTGAAGACGCCCAGCGCCTACTGGCAGAGCGTGTTATGGCCGCTACGCAAGCGCAGCAGGAGCGCCCCAGCGACGAGCGTAGGCTATTCCATGAGTGGTCACAGAGGCCCAGCAACGGCAAGGCAAGCTCAGTGTCACAGTGGTTCACTCGCTTCAGGAGAGACACTCTCGGAGCTGATACTGACGGGCGACTGGTGATGCACTCCTTCAGGCACACATGGGCGACACATGCGAAGAGAGCAGGCGTCCCCAGAGACATTCGGCAGGAACTGGGCGGCTGGGCAAAGGAGAAGGAAGCCATGGACGTGTATGACCACGGGCTTGAGCCGAAGCAACTGCGAGAATGGCAGCAGAGGGTCTGGGACGCCTTGAAGGAGGCCGGATACCTTGAGGCGTTTTAGGAGGAAGGCAAGATGCACTTCGAGATTGGGGATATCTACGCGACGGAAGGCAGCGGGGGCGGGGCGGGCCTGCTATGGTTCGCTGCCTATATTGCGGCAATAATCAGTATACGGTGGTGCCTTGAGAAACTGGGGAAGCTGAAGGCAAAGGAGCGGTTTTCCAACGCTGCGATAGGAGGAACGCTGGGCGCGGGCTTGGGGGTGCTTGCCGTCGGCATACCTCTGTCGCTACTAGAAGAGTTTGGGTTGGCACTGGATGATGGGACTTTCAATACAGCTGTGCTGGTAGGCGCAGCGGTGTTTTTCGGCTGGTGGGTCCGTGAAGGCTGGGGCGACCCAGTGTAGAGGCGGCGCACGTGTATCATTACGGCTGAACACCTGACAACGCACTTCAACTCTTCGACTTCAACAACAGCAACATCCGCGTGATCGACATCGACGGCGAGCCTTGGTTCCCCGCGAAGGACGTGTGCGAGATGCTTGGCATCAAGAACCCAAGCCAAGCCTTGGCCAACAACTGTGACGCTGACGAACAGCAGCAGGTGTCGCGCTCTAATCTCATTTCAAATGACATTAGCTTCCCCAATCGCGGGATGAAGTGCGTTAATGAGAGTGGAGCAACGGCCTTGATCTTCGCCTCCCGCAAGAAGGAAGCACGTGCTTTCCGCAAGTGGGTGAACAGCGTCGTCCTGCCCAGCATCCGCAAGAACGGCGGCTACATCAAAGACCAAGAGAAGGTCGCGACTGGTGAGATGACCAAGGCAGAGCTGGCTTGATCTACAGGCATTGAGACCCACCATCGCAATTACCGAACCACCGTTCGGCGTTATTTTGGTGTTGCCGCGCGGCCATACGTTCGGCTGCGGACCCTCTTTCAACCATAGTTCGCTCAAGGCCTGCCTTTCTTTGAAGGCGGGTCTTTTGCGATGCCATCATAAGGATTATCATGACCGCATTAAAAATCACCCTCCATTTGGACACCGTGCGAAGGTACCGCAACAAACATGAGTACCGAGAAGTTGGACGCGCTCGCTCTAGTCACCACGAAGTTGTCGGCGAAGCAGCTCTCCTCCGACCGTTGCTCAAGAAGATACACGCCGATGGAGCGCCGATTGAGGCCATCGTAGAGGTCTTTAGGGGAGATACCCTATGTTTCCGCCCAGCGCCCCTTAAAGCGTGGATTTTTCTCGGTGAAAACCCAATTAAGAAGAGGTGTAACCAGAGCACGCAGGCGGCATCAGTGTGATCAATAACGGCGGGCAGACCCAACGTGACGATAGCCCTTAAGAACCTGAAGCCCTATTAGGTTGGGATCAATCGGATTTAGACCAAAGCGCCGGAAGACAGCACACTCTTGCAGAGCGTGAGGATCATCTCTGAGGGCGGCCTCTACAACTTGATCATGGGCTCTGATTAGGCTTACGCCGAGCCTTTCCAAGTCTGGGTCCCCCCTGTGGTCCTGCCTGCCATCCGCAAGGTAGCTGGCTATGTCATGTACAAAGAGTTGGAGAGGAGGTCGAGGAAGTGCGGTCAGGTGCTATAAAGTTCCACCATTGCATATTTGAACCATGTGCGGGGGCCTCTCTGGGGCGACTACAAGCTGAAGCCACACCTTCGCTGTACGCCACAGACCTCCTCTTACGAACCAGCGCCAAAGAGCGTTTGGGGGGGGTAAGGGGGGCATCTGGGGATACAGCTGAAACCAATACCCTATGGGTATAGCATATGCTTGGGCTTGAGTTTCTTCCCCCTCCACGTCGAGGCGAAGATAAGGCATGGGCTATGGCCTCTGCTTGTTCCTATGCTTGGTCCACTTCCTCGTAGACCCCGTACTCACCAACGATCATTCCTCCCCTCAGCGTAATCCTTGATTGACGTGTCGTGGCGAAAAGGCAGGTCTTGATGGTTTGTGGTTTTGGTCCTGTACGGCGGGATACCGAGAGGTTTTTGCTGAACAAATCTGAGCGGTCTACCTATATCGGGGAAATACGGTTTTTACCCCCTACCTTCCCAGCGGAGGACAGGGGACAAGGTGCTTTTTGCGCAGGCCCTGCGAGCATAAGTCATCACCTGCGCTGGGCGGGGGCTTAGCAGTACGGCGCTGGCCCTTTGGTTACGTAGAGTTGCAGCCGCCCAAAGCAGAGACCCAGTTCACCCACGCCGCAATCAGTTAGCAAAAGCGGGCGGAACCATGGAGTAGGGCGATGCCGGACTACGGTGACGTGAATGAAGCGCAGGCAAAGTGTGTAGCACATTGGGGTGTTCTCATAGTTAAGTTCCAGATGTGCAGGGAGAGTGATGCATAGTCGCATTGGTCCCCTTGCTTTGAGACATCCCACGGTTTACCTGCGCTGGCCCTGCGACATCCTGACTCACTAATTGAGCAATCCCCCTTTTGTCCGTAAGGGTATAGGCTTGCGTACGACGCGAATGCTGACCGATAGGGTGTCCGCAAGGGTTGACTTGCGTCTTCGTACATCAATATCAGCGTACAGAACCCAAACGGACACACGAGGACACCATGGGCAAGACCATCCTGTATGCACGAGTATCCACAACAGACCAGACACTTGACCACCAGAGGACGCAAGCGGAGGCAGCGGGCTTCGTGATCGACGAGGTGGTAGCGGACCATGGGGTCTCAGGCGTTAGCACTGCGCTGAAGGAGCGCCCAGAGGGGAGGCGGCTGTACGACAAGCTCCGCCATGGGGATACTCTAGTGGTCCGCTGGGTGGATCGGCTGGGGCGCAACTACCAAGACGTCACCGATACGGTGCGCCATCTCATGCGGCAGGGCGTCGTGGTGAAGACGGTGATTAACGGCCTTACCTTCGACGGTGCGACGCAAGACCCCATGCAGGAGGCTGTGAGAGACGCTCTGATCGCGTTCATGGCCGCGACAGCACAGGCACAGGCAGAAGCCACGAAGGAGGCGCAGAAGGCGGGCATAGCGGCTGCAAAGCAGGACGCCACCAAGTACCGAGGCAAGAAACCCAGCTATGATCGGGAGACGCTAGGTGTCGTCGTGGACATGTTGAGCAACGGAGCCGGGGCTACTGACATTAGCAAAGCGACGGGGCTGACACGCCAAACCGTACTACGCATCCGAAAGGACCCTGTAACGGCTGCAGAAGCCTTAGCCAGATGGGCGTTGTAGCCCACGCTGCATGGTGGGGCGAGATGGCTCTTGCAATCACTCACCTTTTCCACTTCTCTCGCATTTGTGTTTCATGCAAAAGATGAAGAGGAAGCGAAAACAATGGCTAGAGCAGTGACAATCTTGGGGTGGGTGCTTCTCGCAGGAGGAGGCGGATTGGTGCTGCTTGGTCTTGCGGGCATCGCAAATAAGGAAGGGCTTTGGGCGGCAGTCCAGATGCTTAGCCCGTTCAATGTAGCCAACTTCATCGTAACGGCTATCACCCTTGCTCCCGGCATTGCTTTGATCACTTGGGGGCAGAAACTCAAGGGAAAGCATCGGACACAAGGCGACTAGGAGCGAAAACAGGTGGAAGGGGATAGGGAGGATGTCGATCGTGGCTGTATTTCACCTCGGTCCCACGGCTTTGATATTAGGCTGAACAGGCCACAATGTGCGTGTATGAATGTGGTACGGCACGGCATACAGACAAAAATGTACTACATTCACACGGCAATCCTTTGTAAATAAATGGAAAAAACAAAATGGCGCAGTATCCCACCTCCTCCGCCACCGACCCCGGTCTCATTTTTCCCTACAGAATTGGCTGCGATTAGTGACGTGATTTCCGTGGGTTGCGAGGCTGCGGTTTGAACTGAGACGCACCGTGGCGCTGTATTTCCCCAAAAGATCTCGAGAGTCTCAGTGACCCAATTTTTCCGGTGAGGTTTGGTGCGTGTTTCCCTGATAAGGGGCATTTTACAGGGAATTCCGAGTGAATCAGCTGATTTTGCCCACAAACTGATGTGCTTTATCCAGCATTTACAGAGGCTTAGGATTCAAATTCCCTAAGCGAACGAACAGGGAATTTGAGACGCCGAACAGGGAATTTGCAGGCACTGATCAGGGAGGGCTAGATCTCAAACAGGGATCAGGCGGTTTGGATAAATCCGAAGAGACGTTCTTGGGCCTGCCAGTCCATTGGCAGTTTGCATCGCGCGATGGTTTCGAGCGTAAGTTCTGCGGGTTGCGACCCCGAGATGATGGCTTGCTGGATTCGGGGTGACAAAAAGGCCATCGGGACAATGCGGGTGATGTAGCTTTCCGAAATGGTTGTCGTTCTGGCGATCTGTTTGATGGACGTTCCGGTCTTCATTTGAGCCACCCAATCATGAGCATTGCGCAGCGCCCGGAGAAGAGTGGCATCGGGGGCGGGTGTTGTTTCCCCGGCCACAATCTTCATCTCGACGCCCCGGCGGCGGACGGCGAATGGCACGTCGATTTTGCACAGGTTTTTGTGCAGTTTCTGTGTGGGAAGATTCAGGAGTTTTGCAAGATCAGTGGGGGAGAGATGCAGATGCAACCGCGCACCAGATATCGTGCCGGATTTGAGGATGGTGGAGAGGGCTTTTGCCCCGCTCGCATTAATCTCTTCCACAAGTCCCTGCATCGCATCCGCCGCTGCCGATGACATTACCGCGTCCGAACTGATCACAATCTGATGGCGCTGGGCGGCGGTGTGCAGGTGATCTGCGATGGCATGTGTCACCGCTTTCTCAAGCGCCCTTGCCGGTAGACGCCATCCGGTGGGGTCGGGTTTGCCCGAGATCAGACGGTTTGAAACATAGTAGTAGTGGCGCTGATTGCCCTTTTGAGTGTGGGAGGGGGTCAGGATATCTCCCGTCTCATCGCGCAATTTGCCCAGAAGCGGTGCGACTGGTGTGGCGGAAGTGAATGTCTCAGAGGTGGTTCCACCGCGAGGGCGTATTGCCGCGGCCGCAAGCTTGTCCTGCACCCGGTCCCATTGCCGTTTCTCGATGATAGCTGTGTGCTGTCCGGGAAAGCTCTTATCCTTGTGGCGGTCTTGTCAGAGGAAACCAGCTTGAGATGGGCGCTATTGACAAATGTCATGAATTTATTATTTTAATGCCAAATGGCAATTGGATGATGACAATGTTACAACCCGTTCAACAAGTACCGGCGGCTCCAGATCTGCCACTCATTACTGACGCCGAAGCAGGAGCCTTGGCTCGTGCAATTGTGCGACTCTTTGAGCACTGGGATCTTGCCGATGCCCAAGCAGCAGAGCTGCTCGGCGGACTGGGTGCTCGCACATGGGCGCGCTGGAAAGCCGGAAATATTGGTCGCATTGATCGTGACTTGGCAACTCGGATGAGTATCTTGATGGGTATCCATAAAGGCACGCGCTACATGTTTACGGACAAGGCCCGCAGTTATGCTTGGATAAAGAAGGCCAATCAAAACTTTGGTGGAGAGAGTGCGCTCAATGTCATGCTGCGTGGATCTATTTTCGATTTGCAACGTGTGCGCGCATACCTCGATGCTGAGCGTGGTGCCTGGTGATCGACAATATTCCCACAACGCAGGTGTTATGGCCGCAGGCACACCGCATCATCCGCTCAATCTATCCTCCTATCGACCTCTTTGAGGATCTGGCAGATCCCGCAGATTGGGATGCCTTAGCGTCGGCCGAAGCGAAAACAAATCCACGGGTGATGGATCAGATCGGCGATCTTGGACTGGTTCCTGTCGAGCGCCGTGTGGGCGGCGATGGCGCATCTTTCTTGATGGCGCCATTTGTTCATGTCTCCATTGATCGGCCGGGGCGATTTACAGACGGCACGTATGGCGTCTTTTCAGCCGGCGATAGTGAAGAGGTAGCGATCCGGGAAGTTGCCTATCATCACGCGCGCTTTATGAAGTCGACGGAGGAAGAGCCGGGTTGGACATCTCAATTCCGGCGTCTTGTGGGGGCGCTTGATGCCAATCTGCATGATGTTTCAGATGTCCCAGACATCCGTGAGCCAGACGACTGGTCCGTTGGGCAGGATGTAGGTCGACAACTGCGAGCCGCAGGCTCGGACGGCGTCCTTTATCCAAGCGTTCGCTCGCCTGGTGGGAACTGCGTGGGTCTTTTTTGGCCTGACGTCATCACGGCTCCACTTACCCAGTCGAGCCATTACGATTTTCACTATGATGGTAAAATCGTGGATCGCGTTCGTCGACATGATGACAAGCAGATTTTGTCGTTGGTTTGATCGAGCGGCAAAACTGCCAATAAACTAGGGTCGAGCACTTCTTCGAAAGGCCTTGTCAGAGGTAACCCGCTTGAGACGAAGAGGGTGTGGCGGTAGGGTTCCTCCATGCCAAAACCATCTCCATTTCGCTACTTCAAAACTGGCCCTGAGATCATCCGCTTGGCTGTGATGATGTACATTCGATTTCCCCTGTCGCTCAGGAATGTTGAAGATTTGCTTCACGAACGCGGCATCGACGTGAGCTACGAGTCCGTCCGCTTTTGGTGGCAGAGGTTTGGGCCTCAGTTTGCCTCTGAAATCCGAAGGAGACGATCTCAATCGATGCGTTGTCACTCGAACTGGAAGTGGCACCTGGCCGAGATGTTCGTGAAGATCAACGGCGAGCGACACTATCTTTGGCGCGCCGTTGATCACGAAGGCGAAGTGCTGGAAAGCTACGTCACGAAGACACGCGACAAGAAAGCAGCATTGAAATTTCTCAAGAAATCAATGCGGCGCTACGGTCGGCCAGGCACGCTCGTAACTGACAAACTCCGCTCTTACGGTGCCGCGATGAAGGAAATTGGCAACGCAAACAGGCAAGAAACTGGCCGCTGAGTGAACAATCGCGCAGAGAATTCTCACCTTCCATTTCGACGAAGAGAGAGGGCGATGCTGCGCTTCCGACGATTGCGAAGCCTGCAGAAATTCGCGTCCGTCCACGCCTCAGTTCTCAACCTCTTCAATTTGGAGCGCAGTCTATCTTCTAGACAATATTTCAAACTGAACCGTGGCGCCGCTCTGGTCGAGTGGCGCCAACTTTGTGCCGAATAAAGAGCATGAAATCTGCCGTAGCTGAGACTAGTTCGGATTAGCCTGACAGCACCCTGTACGCGCATTAGGGGTTCGTTATACATCAGCCCTTCGATGACCAGGTCGTCATCTACCCGGTTAGCAATGTGGCAAAGAGGTCCGGTTTCTCCTCATGCGCAAGATGTCCCAAATCGGGAAATTCAATCAACCGAGATTTTAGCAAACTCTCTTTTAGCCGCGCTGTCTGGTTTGGCGGCACCGCCTGGTCATTCAGTCCAACGGCAATCGTCATCGGAGTCTCTGCGCTTTGCAGCAGATTTCCGAACTCGGCCAAGGACCAGTGCGCCATCATGTTTAACGCACCTTTGATATGGGCGCGGTCTTTCAAAAGCCGGGCGTAAATGGCCAATTGTTCCGGAAGAACCGTCGAGCCTGTCGAGGCGATAAGACGGCGGGCGCGGGCCAAAGGATCGGGGCCGAGACTGAAAAGCCAGGGTGTCATCGGATTGATCGCAAGCGACTTGGCGAGAAGCGGGAAGAAGACACCGGCCAACCCGCTGAAATCACTGAATGCCGGATTAATCGCCAGTATTCTGGGTTTGCAACGCTCTGATATTAGGTGCTTTTCGGCCAGGTGCAGTGCAATGGCCGCGCCGGCAGAGTGGCCGACGATCTGATCGGGAAACCAGCCCTGTTGTTTGCACAGCGCGGCGATGTCTTCGCTCATCGCAGGCAAGCTGCTGCGCCCTGAACCTCCCGACACAGTAAACCCGTGGCCGGGCAGGTCCAACGCGACGACATGGTGATCCGTGGCCAATGCCGTCATCATCGCGTTCCAGCTATGCGTAGACGCGCCTGCACCATGCAGAAACAGAATGGTTGGTCCGGATCCATACTCTTGCACATGCCATCTATGCGGTGCGCAGAGGACGCGGCGAGACCAATCATTGTGTGGCCAATAAGGGAGATCGCGTAGCCAATCCATGGCTCAAGTATAAACGACGGTTTCAATCGCTTCTGTCAGACGTTCAGTTGACGCGCGCGGCAATGCCAATAGGTCGGCACCCATCCTGTCGGCCAGGGTCTTCAGGGTTTTCTGGGGCCGTATGGCTGTATCGAGAATGAGGCTTTGCAGGTTATTGGCACGAAGCCAATCGGCCGTCATGTTCGCGTCTTCTCCTGCCTTTTGTCTGTCGAGTTGGCCATCCAGCGCCACATTTGCTCGACCGTCTGTCAGCAAGATCACAGTCGGAGTCATCCCGCGCTTGGCGGCACTTCCGGCGAGTAGTCCGGCACACTGAAGGCCATCCGCAAGCGGCGTTGCGCCACCACCCGGTAAGGCCGCCAGTCTTTTCTTTGCCAAGACCAGGGAACGATTGGGAGGTAGCAGAACATCTGCTGATGTGTTGCGAAACCCGATCAGAGCAACATGGTCACGATGGGAATAGGCGCGGGCCAAAAGATGTTCGACAGCGCCTTTGGCTTCGTTGAGGCGCGCCCTGGCTGCCGATCCGGACGCGTCAACCAGAAAGATCAGTAAACGCTCTGTCCTGGTTTCAAATCTCTTGAGGCATATGTCGCTTGGAGTGACGCTCACGCTTCCGGCTTGCGCGTTGCGCAGTTTTTGGCGCGGGGCGGCCATACGGAGTGTGGCAATAAGGTCCACTCTGCTGCGACCGTCGGGTCGACGTTGACGCGGGGCAATCGGGCGCCCGCGTTGCCGCGCGATCCTGGCTGCTCCGGCCCCGCTTCCGATGGCTCCAGTCCGGCGAGTCAGAGCCGTAGACAAAAGCCCGTCAGGAAGCGCCATGCGAACCGCATCAACAAGAACGTCCTGATCGAGCGGGCTTTCTGACGTTGTCGAAGGCGCCGTTTGTTCGGGTGCCGGGGCCTCGGCTTCATCTTCGGGCACCGGAAGGATCGTGGCGCGATGTGCCAGAACGAGCGTCGCGGCGATTTCGAAGTCTTCGTCTCTTAGTGAAGATCGATGTTGCAGCGCCGCATGACACCGGGCCGCAAGCAGCGCAAAATAGGGCGCGCGCAGGCTTTCAATCCCAAGTCGCGCCGAAAGCGTGACAAAGACCGCGACATCTTCGGCAGTGGTCCGGACGCATTTTAAGTGATCGCGTGCCGCCATTACGTCATCGTGATCAAGCGCGGGACGGGCGTCAGGCCGCAAGTCTGTCAAGTCCAGGCGCAGCGCCAACCTGTCAGACAGTGTGGGGGGTAAGCCCTCGTCTGGTGTGGCGCCTTCGTCAAAGGCAATCAAGGCTGATTGGCCCGCATCCAGTCGCGCGCCCAGTTTGGCGGCCAATTCGGCAGGGCAGCGTTCAGCCATTGCCAGATGAAAGACCGCCGGCTTGCAAAGCAAACCGGCGCGGAAGACCGGTTGGCCGGCTGAGAGCGTGGCGGCAAAATCCAGTGAAGGGTACAGTTCCGCATTCGAAAGCGCGCGGTGAAGGCGTTTCTTTGGCAGGCCAAAATCCGGAAGAGCAGCAACCAAAGCGTCCCGGGCGGGGCCTACTCGGGCACGCAACGCAATACCTCCCAGCCCCACCGGATCGATGGCAAACAGGCGCAAGCCTAGCCATACATGGGCCCAAGGGTCTTTCACCGGTGTCATCCCATAACCTCGTCCAGCACGCGCCGTACACGCGTCACTGACCCGGCTTCGTCCATTGGGTCACGCCGCAAACGGTGCGCCAGCGCGATCGGCGCGATGCGGCGGATATGGCGTCGTGTCACCGATTTTGCGCCCTCGTAAGCCGCCAGAGCCCGACATGCCCGCAAAAGGGTGAGCTCACCGCGTAATCCGTCCGAGCCAAGGGCAATGCACAACTCGGCGCAATTGCGCAGTTCGCTTTTGCGTACCTTGATATCTTTTAGCTCTTTGCGTGCGGTTAGGATGGACTTTCGCACACGGGTGTCTTCGCGGTGCCATTTCTTGAGGAATTGCTCTGGTCGGAGTTCAAAAGCGTCCCGGCGTTGAACAACCTCGATCCTCTGATCGATATCAACCGGCGAGCGCACTTCGACCGATAATCCGAACCGGTCCAATAACTGGGGCCGCAGTTCACCTTCTTCCGGATTACCAGAGCCGACAAGCACAAAACGCGCCGGATGGCGTATCGAGAGGCCCTCTCGTTCGACCACGTTTTCACCGGTTTGCGCGACGTCGAGAAGCAGGTCGACCAGATGATCCTCGAGCAGGTTAACCTCGTCGATATAAAGGTAGCCGCGGTTGGCTTGCGCCAAGAGGCCCGGTTGGAATGTATGTTCGCCATTTACCAGCGCGCGTTCGATGTCTAAGGCGCCGGTGATCCGATCCTCGGTCGCGCCGAGCGGCAAGTCTATGACCGGTGTCGGGTGTTCCTGAACCGGGGCATGCTCGGGAACGTCTGCCCAGTCCGGACAGGATGATCTGGTCTCGGATTGCACCGGACAGCCTTCTACAGCCAAGATCGGAGGCAGTAATGCGGCGAGGGCGCGAACGGCGGTGGATTTGCCTGTGCCCCTGTCACCAAAGACGAGAACTCCGCCCAGTTTCGGATCAATCGCCGTCAGGATCATGGCGAGCTTCATTTGATCCTGACCTACAATTGCGGAGAATGGAAACGCGTGCGTCATGTGTTGTCCTGACCCTCCCTTAAGACCACGGGGTGCTTCCCTTCCCAATGGCCGGCTTCGTTTAAGACGTCGAACCTTGCGTAGAGTTCTTCGCTGAACCAATTGCCTTCGCGTACCGCTTTGACAGCCTCGGAATGTGGGCCCGGGTGCCGTGCAAAGGCGGCCATCGATCCGGTGTCTGGCCAGATCGAGAATGTGATTTGATGCAGGAAAGGCACTTCTCCGAGGCCAACCTTCATAAGAACATCGGGGTTTGAACCGATCATTTTGCTGATGTCGGGAACGCGCCCCCAAAACCGCATCAGGATACCCGGCTTGATTGTCGCGCGGGTCAGAGCAGCGGTCACCGGGCCTGACGCATTTGGATTTTCCACCTTGAACGGGTTGCGGCCCGACCATGCGCCGCGCGATGAGATGGGGCGCAGCACAACCGTCCAGTGCTCGTAGGCAGTCTTTTGATACCATAGAAATGGCTGGGAAGTTCGCAGCTTGTCCTGAGCCGTCTGTAAGTCTGACCAGACACACAGAACCGCCCAGACCGCAGTATTGGGACGCGGGGTGAACCCTTCTCCGGTGCCGGATCCGCAAAGTTTCCAGAACTCGAGTCCGGCCATGCGCGACAATGGCCAGCGCGCCAGCCCCATCATTGTAAAGGCGCCGGTCCGGCTTAAAGCACCGTCGAAACGAAACAGGCTCAGGGTAGCGACTTGAATGATGCAGACTCCTCGTTTGGAATGAGTGGTGTCAGTTTAAATTGACATATTGGCGTAAAAACGTGAAGACTCTTATTGGACTATGTTAACTTTATTGTAATGATTGGACTGTCGGGACATGACCCGCATTGATGCGCAACCGATAATTGTGGCCATCCCTGTTGAGGATGACCGGCCGCGTGCGGTTGTGATCGGAGCGGGTTTGGGCGGGCTGGCTGCGGCGATGCGACTGGGCGCAAAAGGCTATCGTGTTACGGTTTTGGATCGGCTGGACAGGCCCGGGGGGCGCGGATCAGCAATCTGGCAAAACGGCCATCGCTTTGATCTTGGTCCAACGATTGTCACGGTGCCACAGGTTTTTCGAGAACTCTGGGCGGCGTGTGGCGGTAATTTCGACAATGATGTTGATCTGGTCGCTTTAGATCCCTTCTATGAAATTCGCTGGCCGGACGGCTCAAAATTTGCAGCGCGGCAAGATACCGAAGCCATGGAAGCAGAGGTGCGCCGCCTGTCGCCAAATGACGTTAGGGGGCTGCAGAAATTCCTGAAAGACAGCGAGGCGAGGTATCGCTTTGGTTTCGAAGATCTGGGCCGAAGACCGATGAGCCGGCTCTTGGATTTGATCAAGGTGTTGCCAACCTTTGCGCGGATGAGAGCGGATCGTTCCGTCTATGACCATGCCGCGCGACGGTTCAAAGACCCCCGCCTGCGAATGGCCTATAGTTTTCACCCGCTCTTTATCGGCGGTGATCCGACGCGGGTGACCTCGATGTATATTCTGGTCAGCCATTTGGAAAAAGCCTTTGGGGTGCATTACGCGATCGGCGGCGTTGCGGCGATCGCTGAGGCCATGTGCAAGGTCATCCGCGAGCAGGGCGGAGAGGTGCGCCAGAATGCCGAGGTGGACGAGATCCTGTTGCAGAGCGGAGCGGTTAAGGGCCTTCGGTTGACCTGTGGTGAGGTCATCAGGACCAAATTGGTCGTTTCCAATGCCGACCCCGGTCATACCTACAACCGGCTAATGCGTAACGCCAAGCGCCGACGCTGGACCAATGGCCGATTAAACCGCACACGCTGGTCTATGGGGCTTTTCGTTTGGTATTTCGGAACGCGCGGAACGCGCCAAATGTGGCCCGACGCAGGGCATCACACCATCCTGAACGGGCCGCGTTATCGCGCGTTGATCCAGGACATTTTCCAGAACGGGCATCTCGCAAACGACATGAGCCTCTATGTCCACCGACCTTCAGTGACCGATCCGTCCGTTGCGCTCGAGGGTGATGATACATTTTATGCGCTGAGTCCGGTGCCGCATCTGGGGCATGATACGCATGTTGACTGGGCAACCCATGCCGAGACGTATCGCCAGCGCGTCCAGTCGGTTCTGGAAGAACAGCTTTTGCCGGGGTTGGGCGGGCACCTGTCAGCATCCGAGGTCTTTACGCCAGATACGTTCCGTGACCGGTATCTTTCGCCGTTGGGCTGCGGGTTTTCGATTGAGCCGCGTATTTTACAAAGCGCCTGGTTCCGCCCCCATAATGTGAGCGAAGAAGCCAAAGGTCTTTATCTTGTCGGGGCTGGCACCCATCCTGGCGCAGGTTTGCCGGGTGTTGTCAGCAGTGCCGAAGTTTTGGCAAAACTTGTCCCTGATCCGGTGGCAGTACGATGATTGATCCGCAGGATATCGAGTTTTGCCGCGATGCAATCAGGCATGGGTCTTTGTCGTTCCATGCGGCCTCAAGGTTGCTTCCCGCGTCCGTGCGTGATCCGGCGCTAGCGCTTTACGCTTTTTGTCGGCTGGCCGATGACGAGGTTGATCTGAAATCCGAAAAAGCTGCGGCTGTTCTGATGCTGAAAGAACGGCTCGAACTTGTCTATCAGGGCAGACCACGTAACGCGGCGCCTGATCGGGCTTTTACGGCTCTGGTCGAAGAATACGATATGCCGCGCGCTTTGCCCGAAGCTTTGCTGGAGGGTTTGGCCTGGGACGCTATGGAAAGACGGTATGAGGATCTGTCGGATCTGACGGCGTATTCCGCCCGTGTCGCCAGTGCCGTCGGGGTGATGATGTCAGTCTTGATGAAAGAACGCAGCGCCGAGGCCTTGGCCCGTGCCTGCGATCTTGGAGTTGCGATGCAGTTGACGAACATTGCGCGCGATGTCGGCGAAGACGCCCGGGAAGGGCGGTTATATCTGCCTCTTGACTGGTTGGAAGAAGAAAGCGTCGATCCGGACGCTTTCATGGCTGACCCCCGCGCGGAACCGGGCATTCGCATGTGTGTCTCTCGGCTTTTGGCCCATGCGCGAGATCTCTATCAGAAGTCCGAAGCCGGTATAGCGCAGCTACCAATGAAATGTCGGCCGGGAATCTATGCCGCGCGATTTGTGTATGACGGGATTGGTGGGCAGGTTCGCAAGTCTGGCTTTGACAGCGTATCCCAACGGGCACGTACAGGGCGCAGCCAGAAGCTCGGGTGGCTTATTTGGTCGGTTTGCCGAACAGGCGTGAGTGCGGTTGCGCCAGGGTCACCCAGACTTTATGCTCGGCCACTGCCCGAGACGGCATTTCTGGTCGAGGCGGCTGCTTACAACCAACCGCCTCAAACCGATTGGAGCGATGCGTTGTATTCCGCTTTTGCACAGTTGCAGACGCAAGATCGGGCGTACCGTGAACAGATGATGGCCTCTGTAAGGACGCATAAGTGATTTTATTTATATACTTTTTAATTTTTCTGGCTGCTTGCTTTTCGGCTGGCGCAACCGGCGCGGCTTTTCCGCCCGGCCAGTGGTATCGTGACCTCAAAAAGCCATCGTGGACGCCGCCAAACTGGATGTTCCCGCTGGCATGGACAACGCTTTACATTTGTATGTCATGGGCAGGCGCACGGGCTGCCGTGACCGGAGGTGCAAGTTTGGCTTTGGCGCTTTGGGGGCTTCAAATTGCCCTTAATACCTTGTGGACGCCCGTTTTCTTTGGGCTTCGGCGTCTGCGCGCCGGAATGGGCGTGCTTGCGGCGCTATGGGTTGCGGTGCTCGCGACGATGCTGGCGCTTTGGTCGGTGGATAGTGTGGCCGGTCTGCTTTTTGTGCCTTACCTCGTATGGGTCAGCATCGCGGCGGCGCTGAACTGGTCGGTGATACGGCTGAACCCGCAGTTCGCGAACAACCCGCCCCCAATTGAATCCTAAAAAGTCCAACCGGCCCGGCGCGGAACTCGCACCGCCAGCATCGGCTTTAACAGCGGAGAGCGGAACCGGCGCAGGTCCAGTGCTTCGTAAACCCCCGTTGTTTCCTCGCCCTCCAATTTGGTGCGCACCATCGCACGCGAATAAAACGGGGCGTCGAGCATGTTCATGACCTGACGTGGGCGATAGCCTTGATCGGCGCGCGTCTCGCGGCGGACGGTCCATAGACTGCGTTTCAGCGTAGCCTTTGGAGGCAGTGGCGCGGTTTGGGCCGTGCCGTTGGCGTCAAACCGGATGGCTTTGCTAAGGCTGGTGTCATCGAGGCGCTGGGCATCGTAAAAGCAGGTGCTTCCATCCTTTGTGGGGAAACGGCCCCATGTCCAATAGGAAAAGTCTTCCTCAAGGGCACGCGTTCCAAAATTTGCGTCGAAATATCCGTGCCCGTGCCATTGCCACCCCTTTGCGGCCAGATCGACTTCTATAAGCGCAGTCGGGGCAAAGGGGCGCCAGATATGCGCAGCGTCCGGCGATAGTGGCAGCTCGACGTTGGTAAGTGCGGTGGGCGAGAGGCGGACCTGCCCGCGCACCGGCGCGATCATCGGGGGCGCGCCCATTTCGTCGATATCGATGATCAGAGAGCCGGCCTTCCAGTGCATTTGCGATGGACCGACTGTCATCGTGTTTGACGTGAGCTTGAGCGCCGTACGCCCGCGGTCTGTCATCGTGAAGCGACCACCTGGCCCGTAGGTTGCCACATTGATGCATACATGGTTTTCAGGATCCTTGCGGCCTGACCAGCGATACCATGGCGAGAAAACAGAGCCGATAAAGGCTATGATCGAGATGGCCCTTTTTTGATCGTCGCTAATTCCGTCAACATACCACCATGCATATCCGTTTGGCGGGACCGAGAGGGCAAAGTTCGGTCCGTCATGATCGTTTCGACCGCGTGCCGTGCGGAGAGCGCAGCCATCGGCAGCCCCGCGCCCGGATGTGTGCCCCCTCCGGCCAGGTAAAGGCCCTTGATCGGCGTCCGTGCCCTCGGGCGGTCGAGAGAGGCCGTCAGCCCATGTGGGCTCTGCCCGTAGAGGGAGCCGAGGCTCGCCGGAAACAGTTTCGCGAAGTCGTCCGGCCGGCTCAGGTTTTGCGGACCCGGCGGGGGATCGAAACTCAGACCGAACCGGCGCAGGACGTCGAAAGTGCGTTTCTGACATGTGTGAAACTCCGTATCTGGCGGTAAACCCGCGCCAAGAGGGGGGGCATTCAGAATGATTTCGAACCGCTCGCGTTGGCCCCTTGTGGTCTTGTCGGACGGGCCGCGATCTTGCGCGCAGACGTAAATCGACTGTTCCTGCGGTAATTTACCGTCCCCGAGTTTGCGAAACTCTTGCCCGGGTGTCTTGGCGAAGAATACATTGTGGTGAGAAAGTTCGAGGCCTTTGGGAACGGCGTCAAAGCTCCAGACAATGGCGGATAAACTGCGTTTGGCCGTTCGCGTCTGCGGTGCGACGCATGTGACTGTCGGCCCCAGTGCCCCCGTGGCCAGAGCGCGCGGGTCGCCGTTAAAAACAACAAGATCGGCCCGCATTTCGCTGCCGTCTTTCAGGTGCACGCCCTTTGCGACGCCATCTTCGACCGTGATGGAGGCGACCGGACAGTCATATCGGAACCTAACGCCGTGGCGTTTGCAAAGTGCCTCGATCGCTGCGAGCAGGCGCTGCATACCACCTTTGACAGCCCAGACGCCTGCGGCCTCGGCCTGCCAGATCAGACCGAGCAAGGCTGGCGCTAGATGCGGAACGCCTCCGACATAGGTCGCGTATCTGCCGAAGAGTTGCACAAGGCGCGGATCGCTGAACCGTTTTGCAAGCTGATCTTCGAGAGAGCGCCATGGCGCCATTGCTGACAAGAGCGACGGCTGCCGCATGATCGTTGTTGCCAGCAACGTCACGGATGGGCTGGGCGATGCCATCATGGGGCGGTCGAATGCCTTGAACAGCGCTTCGGCATCTTTTTGGAATGTCTCAAACTCGCGTGCGGCTTTGGGTCCGGCAAAATCGAGAATTGCCTTGCTGTTCATGTTTGGGGTGTCGTGCAGGTCCAGCGTAGATCCATCTGGCCAAAAATGACGTGCGATCACAGGAAGTCGTGCAAGGTCCAGATGCTCATCCAGTTTTTCGCCCAGCACGTCAAACACATCCTCAAAGACATGCTTTAGGGTCAGGACCGTCGGTCCGGCGTCTACCGGACCACTGTCCGAAGTGATCGTGCGTATCTTGCCGCCGGGATGGTTTTGTTTTTCAAGAACGCTGACCCTGTATCCGGCGGCCTGCAGCCTTGCGGCACTGCATAATCCGCCAATGCCGGCGCCAATCACCACCGCGCGGGGCGTATGGGAAAATGTCTGGGTCATAGGGAATTGTTGACTCGCAAGCCATAACTGTCCAGTTTAATTTACACATAAGTGTCAATTGTAATTTTCGCACTGCGTTTGCGGAAAGGAACCGGATGGAACTGAAGTCTAGGATCAATGACGCCATCAAGCGAAATATTGCATGGGCACAGGCGAAACCCTCTCCTGCAAAGCTTGCTGCGGCCTTGGAATACGCGTGCTTCCCGGGTGGAGCGCGGGTGCGGCCAACTATTTTGATGTCCGTTGCCCTGGCCTGCGGCGACGATCGTCCGGAAATTACCGATGCTGCGGCCTCGGCGCTTGAGATTATCCACTGTGCGAGTCTGGTGCATGACGATTTGCCGTGCTTCGACGATGCTGACATCCGGCGCGGCAAAGCCTCGGTTCATCGGGCCTTTTCCGAACCATTGGCTGTGCTGGCAGGAGACAGTCTTATCATTCTTGCCTTCGACCTTTTGACAAGGTCCGCCAGCAAGGATCCGGATCGGGCAATCGGCCTTTTGGCGCTCCTTGCGCGACAGGCGGGTATGCCCAATGGAATCTGTGCAGGGCAAGGATGGGAGAGCGAACAGACAATTGATCTGGGGCACTACCACCGTTCAAAGACCGGAGCATTGTTTATCGCAGCGACTCAAATGGGAGCGGTCGCCGCCGGGCACGAGGCCGAGCCTTGGTACGAGCTAGGCGCGCGGATCGGAGAGGCCTATCAGGTGGCAGACGATCTGCGCGATGTGCTCTATGACGAAAAGGCTTTGGGCAAGCCTGCTCGTCAAGATGATCTGCACGGGCGCCCAAGTGCGGTTGATGAATTGGGTGTTCAGGGCGCTATTCAAAGGCTCAACGATATTCTGGGTGGCGCCATTGCCTCGATCCCGTCTTGCCCCGGGGAGGCCATCCTTGCCAACCTCGTGCGTAAGCAAGCCGAAGCGCTGACGCCTGTAGCACCGTTTGCGGCGAAGGCGTGATGGTAGAACGGTCGCCGGATATAATCACGCGACCGTCGCTTGGCACCCGAATAGCGCGCCTTTTGGGGCGGCCAGAGGTTCAATCACGGGCAATGGGTTGGCCTATTGCACGTTGGTTTGCGCGGCGCGACGGGCGGGACATATTCGAAATTGTCCAGGGCTTTGTTGCGAGCCAAGTACTCATGGCGCTGGTAGAGCTCAGGGTGCTGGATCAGCTGGCCGAAGGCGCAAAGTCTCCGCTTCAGCTTGCCCACGCGCTTTCTCTGGACCCGGAACGGTTGGTCGTTTTTCTTCGTGCTGCCGCAGCATTGGGTATTCTAAAGGTCGCGCGTGGGGATCGTTATTCGCTGTCGCGAAAGGGTGCTGCGCTACGCGGGGTTCCGGGTTTAAGAGAAATGATCCTGCACCATAGGGCTTTGTATCGAGACCTTGAGGCGCCTGTGGAATTTCTGCGTGACGGTACAGGCACGGAGTTGTCGAGGTTTTGGCCATACGTCTTTGATCCGCAGAATGTCGACGCCGATCAGGTGGCGCGATATTCGACTCTGATGGCGCAAAGTCAAAGGCTGGTGGCCGAGGATACCCTGCGGCAAGTTCGCTTAGACGACGTTGATCATCTCGTCGATGTCGGAGGCGGTAGCGGGACTTTTCTTTCTCATGTCGCACAGCACTACGCGACACCAAAGCTGACATTGTTCGACCTGCCGGAAACGCGCTCTGCCGCGTCCGAATTTCTGGAAGAATGTGGGCAGTCAGAACGCGTGACCTGCGTCAGCGGCAGCTTTAAGTCAGATCCCCTGCCAACGGGTGCCGATTCGATCAGTTTGATCCGTGTGCTTTACGATCACGATGATGAAACTGTCCGAAACCTGTTGTCCAAGGCGTTCGATGCGTTAGCGCCAGGCGGGCGCCTGATTGTCTCTGAGCCCATGTCTGGGGGCATCCACCCCGATCCGATCACGGATGTGTATTTCGCGGTCTACACTCTTGCGATGGGGACAGGAAAAACACGGTCTTTTGAAGAGATTTCGGATCTTCTTGAAGATGCAGGTTTTATCAGTGTTTCTCACCCGAAACCTTTGCGCAGTTACATCACTTCGGTCGTAACCGCCATCAAGCCGACACCTTGAGTGCCCAGATCAATATGTCAGTTTTAATTGACATAAATCAATGTAAGCCTAAGATGACATAAGTCTCGCCGTGGATTCACCTTTGGGGTGCGCCACTACCTGAAAAGGAGGAAAGGCCGTGAGATCTTCTGCCGTCGTATTACATGGGCCGGGTCATTTGTCCGTCGAGCGTGTAATGCTGTCCGCGCCCACTGCGCGGGATCTGGTGGTCGAGATCAAGCATTCCGGCGTTTCAACCGGGACGGAAAAATTGTTTTGGTCCGGTGAGATGCCGCCATTCCCAGGCATGGGATACCCGCTTGTTCCCGGTTACGAGGCCGTCGGACAAGTGGTCGAAGCAGGCAGCGAAACCCGGTTCAGTGTGGGTGACACTGTATTTGTACCCGGTGCCACCTGTTACGAAGATGCGCACGGGCTCTTTGGCGGCTCGTCCCGTCTGATCGTTACGGACGCGGAGCGCGTCACACCAATCGATACAAGCTGTCAACGCGAGATGACACTTTTGGCCTTGGCTGCCACTGCACGTCATTCCATTGCAGGTATGGGCAATCAGGTGCCAGAGTTGATTATCGGTCACGGTGTCGTTGGGCGCTTGCTGGCACGACTTACGACCGCTGCCGGCGCGCCTGCACCGCTGGTCTGGGAGACGAATCCAGCCCGCCGCGATGGCGCCCAAGGATACCGGGTTGTTGCACCCGAAGACGATCCGCGGCGCGATTATGGATGTATCTACGATGCCTCTGGAGATAACGAGATACTGAACACGCTGGTGTCGCGTCTGAGACGAACGGGCGAGATTGTTCTGACCGGCTTTTACACCCGGCCGCTTAGTTTCGCGTTCTCGCCGGCCTTTATGAAAGAGGCCCGCATCCGCATCGCGTCCGAATGGCAACCCGAGGATATGCACGCGACCCGATCGCTGGTCGAAAGCGGCGCTCTGTCTCTGGAAAACCTGATTAGCCACACCGCATCGGCCGCCGACGCGCCTGCCGGTTATGCGACTGCATTCGAAGACCCGGACTGCCTGAAACTTGTTCTCGATTGGGAGACCACATGAAAGACGACGCTCCAAACCTGAAAGAGTTCGACGCGCGGCTAAAAGCCGAGGCGCACGAGGATCTGGCTGATGTGTTGCCCTCTGAAGCAACTAAAAAGACCCAGATCATCGCTATTTATGGCAAAGGCGGGATCGGCAAGAGCTTCACTCTGGCCAACCTCAGTCACATGATGGCGGAGCAGGGGAAGCGTGTACTGCTGATCGGGTGCGATCCCAAATCGGACACCACGTCTCTTTTGTTTGGCGGCAAAGCCTGTCCCACTATCATCGAGACGTCGACCCGAAAAAAGCTGGCGGGCGAAGAGGTCAAGATCGGCGATGTTTGCTTTAAGCGCGGGGGCGTTTACGCCATGGAGCTTGGCGGCCCCGAGGTTGGGCGCGGATGCGGCGGTCGCGGGATCATCCACGGGTTTGAGCTGCTCGAAAAACTGGGGTTCCACGATTGGGATTTCGACTTCGTTCTGCTTGATTTCCTTGGTGATGTGGTTTGCGGCGGCTTTGGCCTGCCCATCGCACGTGACATGGCGCAAAAAGTCATTCTGGTCGGGTCCAACGATCTTCAGTCGCTTTATGTTGCAAATAACGTGTGTTCGGCGGTTGAGTATTTCCGCAAGCTGGGCGGAAACGTCGGCGTTGCCGGGCTGGTTGTGAACAAGGACGACGGCACAGGTGAGGCGCAGGCTTTCGCCAAGGCGGTCGATATTCCGGTTCTGGCGTCGATTCCCCAGGACGATGATCTGCGCAAAAAGTCGGCCAATTATCAGATTGTCGGTACAGAAGCCGGTCAATGGGGGCCGCTGTTTGCAAGTCTTGGCCTGAACGTCGCCGAAGCACCTCCGGTCAGGCCGGCGCCATTAGATCAGGACGGGTTGCTTTCCCTGTTTGATGGCAAGGAAACCGGCGCTGGCATCGAGCTTGTTCCGGCCACCGACCAAGATATGCGCGGCAAGAATGCGGCGCCCAAGAAATCTCTGGAAATCATTTACGACGACGCATGAACAAAGAAGTCACATATGACGCGTCCGCCGAGGCGCAGGTGATCAAAAGCGAACCCCGCGCAGAAACAACGGGTGGCGAACCGCCTGCTTTGGGCTGTCACTCGGGCTCGGAGATGAAAAAGGCTGCAGAACTGGCGGGACAGTCCGAGTTGTTGGAACAGTATGCGCGTGATTATCCGCAGGGGCCTCACGACAAACCGCAAAGCATGTGCCCGGCCTTTGGATCGCTGCGCGTCGGACTAAGGATGAAACGCGTTGCGACCGTATTGAGCGGCTCGGCCTGTTGCGTCTATGGTCTGACGTTTGTCAGCCATTTCTATGGTGCGCGGCGCTCGGTTGGATATGTGCCGTTCAATTCGGAAACCCTTGTCACCGGCAAATTGTTCGAAGACATTCGCGCCGCCGTTTACGACTTGGCCGATCCCGAAAGCTATGACGCCATAGTGGTCACCAACCTTTGCGTTCCGACGGCAAGCGGCGTTCCGTTGCGTTTGCTACCGGACGAAATCAACGGTGTTCGGATCGTTGGCATTGACGTGCCGGGCTTCGGTATTCCGACACATGCCGAAGCCAAGGATGTTCTGGCCGGCGCGATGCTGGCCTACGCCCGAAACGAGGCTGAAGCCGGTCCTGTTGCCGCGCCCGAGGGCGCGCGCGAAGAGCGCCCGACCGTCAGTTTGCTGGGCGAGATGTTTCCCGCTGATCCAATGATGATCGGACATATGCTGGCACCAATGGGATTGGCTGCCGGCCCCGTCTTGCCGTGTCGCGAGTGGCGAGAGCTGTACACTGCATTGGATTGCGGCGCCGTGGCGGCAATCCATCCATTTTACACGTCTGCCATCCGCGAATTTCAGGCCGCAGGACGGCCTGTTCTGGGGAGTGCGCCAGTCGGCGTCGAGGGAACCGCCGCATGGTTGTCGGGCATCGGCGAGCTCTTTGGCATTTCCGCCAAAAAGGTCGGGCAAGCCCAAAACGCCTTTTTGCCGGCTATCAAGGGCGCGTTGGCAGCGGCGCCGATATCTGGAACCGTTACGGTTTCCGGCTATGAAGGCAGCGAATTGCTGGTTGCCCGGTTACTGATCGAAAGTGGCGCAACGGTTCCCTATGTCGGGACGGCCTGCGCGAAATCAGAATGGTCGGCGCAAGACGCGGACTGGCTCGAGGCGCATGGGGCCAAAGTTCAATTCCGCGCATCGCTTGAGCAAGACTGCGCGGCCATGGAAGGGATCAAACCCGATCTTGCCGTTGGGACGACTCCGGTCGTTCAAAAGGCCAAGCAATTAGGTATTCCTGCGCTCTACTTTACAAACCTGATTTCGGCGCGCCCCCTTATGGGGCCAGCTGGCGCCGGCTCGTTGGCCCAAGTGATCAACGCGGCGATTGGCAACAAAGACCGGATGGACCGGATGCGCGACTTCTTTGAAAAGGTCGGCACCGATGATGCTGCAGGTATTTGGGAAGGTGACCCCAACCTTCGCCCTGAATTCCGGGCGACCAACCTCAAGAAACTTGAACGGCAGGCCAAAGCCGCCAAAGCGCAGGAGATGATCTGATGTTGATTCAAGATCATGACCGCGCCGGCGGTTACTGGGGAGCCGTCTATGCCTTTTGCGCAGTCAAGGGCCTGCAGGTTGTGATCGATGGTCCGGTTGGCTGCGAAAACCTACCGGTGACGTCTGTGCTGCACTACACCGACGCGTTGCCCCCACATGAATTGCCCATCGTTGTAACTGGGCTGGGCGAAGAAGAGCTTGGGCGGGACGGTACTGAAGAGGCCATGAAGCGTGCCTGGGGAACACTTGATCCCGCGCTGCCTGCTGTGGTTGTCACCGGATCGATCGCCGAAATGATCGGCGGGGGGGTGACGCCTCAGGGCACCAACATTAAACGCTTTCTGCCGCGCACCATCGATGAAGATCAGTGGGAAGCGGCGGATCGGGCCATGACGTGGATCTTCTGTGAGTTCGGGATGACCAAGGGCCGGATGCCACTCGAGAAAAAACGCGAGGAAGGCTCAAAGCCGCGCGTGAATATCCTCGGGCCGATGTACGGCACGTTCAACATGCCGAGCGATCTTGCCGAGATCCGCCGCATTGTCGAAGGCATTGGGGCCGAGGTCAATATGGTCATGCCTTTGGGGGCTCATCTGGCCGAGATGCGCAATCTGGTCAACGCTGACGTCAATATCGTGATGTATCGGGAATTCGGTCGAGGTCTGGCTGAACTGTTGGGCAAACCCTATCTGCAGGCGCCTATCGGCATGGACTCGACCACGAAGTTCCTGCGGAAACTTGGCGAGTTGACGGGGCTTGACCCGGAACCTTTCATCACACGCGAGAAACACTCGACCATTAAGCCCGTCTGGGATTTGTGGCGGTCCGTGACACAGGATTTCTTTGCCACGGCCTCTTTCGGTGTTGTGGCAAATGAGACCTATGCACGCGGTTTGAAGCTCTTTCTCGAAGAGGATCTGGGACTGCCTTGCGCATTTTCAGTTGCGCGTTGCGCTGGGAACAAAACCGATAATGACCAGGTGCGGGCACTGTTTGCCCAGAAAAAGCCCCTCGTCGTCTTCGGGAGCATCAACGAAAAAATCTACATGGCCGAGAGCAAGGCAAGCTTCGGACCATCGCCGGCTTTTATTCCGGCAAGTTTCCCCGGCGCGGCGATCCGTCGGGCGACGGGAACGCCGTTCATGGGGTATGCGGGCGCGACTTACGTTGTTCAAGAAGTCTGCAATGGCTTGTTTGACGCGCTGTTCCACATTTTGCCGCTGGGTACTGAAATGGATGCCGGGCCTGCAACGCCAGCCACACAGCGCACAGAGTTGCCCTGGGATGAAGATGCCAGAGCCGCACTTGAACGCATTGTGGAAAGCCATCCCGTTCTAACACGCATATCTGCCGCGAAATCCCTGAGGGATGCAGCTGAACAGGCGGCACTTGCAAACGGGGACGCGCGGGTTTCGGCCAGCACCATCAAGGCGCTGGGCCCGCAGAACAAAAAACACTGAGACAACAGAAGGAGAAGAACTGTGCCCACAGAATCCCTGACAGCCCGCAACGGGCCTGGCAAACGCCGCGCGCGGCGCACGCCCGAGTTTATTTTCTACTTCACGATTCTCTTCCTGGTCGCGATCCCGTTTGCGGTGGTCGAGTGGATCAGAATGTCTTTGCGCCGCCGCACTCTGAATTTGCGTGGCCCGCTGGCCCGCGCCTGGTGCGAAGCGGACAGAATTACGCCGATCATCTTTTCAAGATAAAGGCGCACCGAGATCCGGCTCGCAGACCGCGGGACGGGGCCCAGCCGCTGGGAAAGCGGCGTCAGCATAATGACCCGGAGGTTCCTTATGGCTGATAAAGACGACCTGTCCTTTACAGGTCTTACCGACGAGCAAGCTCAGGAGCTGCATTCGGTCTATATGAGCGGCCTATGGCTGTTCGCGATCGCCTGCTTGGTTGCGCATATCGCAACCTACATCTGGGCTCCTTGGTTCTGAGGAGGGATTGAGAATGGCAAAATTCTATAAGATTTGGCTGATTTTTGATCCGCGTCGCGTGTTTGTCGCGCAAGGCGTGTTCCTCTTTCTACTGGCCGTCATGATCCATCTCGTAGTGCTGAGCAGCGGTCTCAACTGGTTTGAGAACGCCGCGGCGACTGCCGGGTTCTAAAGCAGAACCCGAGCGGCGCGACAGCGCCGGGAATTGGACAGCGAAACTGCCGCGGGCGGCATCACCCGCCCGCGGCGCATATCGGGATCAAGGCAACCGGTGGTGACCGAAAAAGTCGGAGAAGTACAATGGCAATGCTGAGCTTTGAAAAGAAATACCGGGTCCGTGGCGGGACTCTGATCGGCGGCGATCTGTTTGATTTCTGGTTGGGGCCGTTCTTTGTAGGCTTTTTCGGTGTGACAACCGTGTTTTTCGCGGCTCTCGGTACAATACTTATTTTTTGGGGTGCTGCAATGCAGGGAACGTTTAATCCCTGGCTGATCAACATTGCGCCACCTGATCTGAGCTATGGCCTTGGCATGGCGCCGCTCATGGAGGGCGGGTTATGGCAAATCATCACCATTTGCGCAGTCGGCGCCTTTGTAAGCTGGGCATTGCGCGAAGTTGAGATCAGTCGAAAACTGGGCATGGGATACCATGTCCCGTTTGCGTTTTCCTTTGCCATCCTCGCCTATGTCACGCTGGTCGTGTTCCGCCCGCTTTTGATGGGCGCGTGGGGGCATGCCTTCCCGTATGGGATATTTAGCCACCTCGATTGGGTCTCCAACACCGGATATGCCTATCTGCATTTCCATTACAATCCGGCCCACATGCTGGCCGTGACTCTGTTTTTCACAACTACTCTTGCCTTGGCATTGCACGGAGCGCTGATCCTGTCGGCCGCCAATCCGGAAAAGGGCGAAGAGATGAAAACGCCCGATCACGAAGACACGTTTTTCCGTGATTTGATCGGGTATTCGATCGGGACGCTGGGCATCCACCGTCTGGGATTCTTGTTGGCAATCAACGCGGTATTTTTCTCGGCCGTTTGCATCATCATCTCGGGCCCGGTTTGGACCAAAGGTTGGCCCGAGTGGTGGAACTGGTGGCTTGAGCTGCCGATTTGGCCAAGTCAGGTGGGGATGTAATCATGATTGAGTATCAAAACATATTCACCCAAGTACAGGTTCAGGGCGAACCCGAGTGGGGTATGGATGATAATGGCCGGATGAGCGAGGAACGCCTTGGCAAACCGTTCTTCTCGAAACTGGCGGGTTGGGTCGGCAACGCACAGATCGGGCCAATATATCTAGGGTCGTTCGGCATGGTCAGCCTTGCCACCGGCATCCTTTGGCTGAACATCATCGGCCTGAACATGTTGGCGCAAGTCGACTGGTCAATTGCAGAGTTTCTGCGTCAAGGTTTCTGGCTGGCTCTTGAGCCGCCCAGCCCCGAATACGGTTTAAAGATGCCGCCGCTGAATGATGGCGGGTGGTACATGATCGCCAGTGTTTTCCTTTTGGTGTCCGTCTGCGCATGGTGGCTGAGGACCTATACGCTGGCTCAGGAACACAAGATGGGCAAGCACGTGGCCTGGGCCTTTGCTTCGGCAATTTGGCTCTTTCTCGTTCTGGGCCTGTTCCGCCCGATCCTGATGGGATCTTGGTCCGAGGCTGTTCCATACGGGATATTCCCGCATTTGGATTGGACGACCGCGTTTTCGATCCGATACGGCAACCTCTACTACAACCCGTTCCACTGCCTTTCGATCGTCTTCCTTTATGGGTCTGTTCTGCTGTTTGCCATGCATGGTGCCACTATTCTGGCTGTTACACGATTTGGCGGGGATCGCGAGCTCGAACAGATCGTCGATCGCGGCACAGCGACCGAGCGCGCTGCGTTGTTCTGGCGCTGGACCATGGGCTTTAACGCAACGATGGAGGGTATTCACAGGTGGGCCTGGTGGTTTGCTGTGTTGACGCCGATCACTGGCGGCATCGGAATCCTGTTGACTGGTACAGTTGTCGACAACTGGTTCATCTGGGCTCAGGAACACAACTTCGCCCCCGCTTATGACGGGTCATACGGATACGAAGCCTACGGCACATACGAAGGCTTCATAGGGCAGGAGAACTAAGATGCTTCCCAAGTGGTTCCATGAATGGAACAGAAAAAACCCGACGGACATCTACGGGCCGGCGATCCTCGTGGGCGCAGTGGGCGGAGCCGTTTTTCTCGCCGCTATGCTGGTGTCCTTCGGACAACCTCACAGGACCGAAAGCATGCAAACCGGACCACGTGGTATCGGTATGTCGGTTCCGGAATTCAACGCCCAGATCACACAGCCTGACCCGACCATAGCAGACTATGTCACGTCAGAACCGATCGTGCCAAAACCCGGCGATCCAATGGCGGTTGATGTCTTTGAAAACGTTCCGCCAGCGCTCGAGCAGGTCACCGTTGCGAATTACGAGCGTCTGCTTGAAGCCATGCGCGCGTGGACCGGCATTCCCGACCTTTTTGAAGATCCTGACCATTATCAAAGTCAGATCGGTTATCAGATGATCGAGATGACACAGGGGATAAACGAGGATTGGGAGGATCATGTCAACGCGAACAAGCAGGTCGGCGTCGTTTGCTACACATGCCACCGGGGCGAACCGGTACCCAGCGAAATCTGGTTCAAGGTTACGCCGGTTAACGTGGTTATGGCGGGATGGTCGGCAAACCAGAACATGGTTACGCGGCTAAGCCAGTCAACGTCGCTGCCTTCCGATGCGCTCGAAGCCTATTTACTGGATTACGAGGTGATCGGCGTTCACGATCTGGAAAGCCGGGTTGCCGGCTCACCGGCGGGGGGCGAATTGCCTTCGATCCAGAATGCGGAACGCACCTATTCGTTCATGAATTACATCGACAACTCGTTGGGTGTGAACTGCGTTTTTTGTCACAACAGCCGCGCCTTTTATGACGTCGAGCAAGTGACGCCACAATGGGCGACGGCCTCTTTGGGGATCGCAATGGCCCAAGAGGTGAACAACGACTATCTGCTTGAGTTGGAGGGGCTTTATCCCGAAGACCGTCTTGGCCCTCTGCACGGAGATGTGCCTAAGGCAGCCTGCAAAACCTGCCACAAGGGGTATCAGCAACCGATGCAGGGTTTGAACGTGATTGCGAATTGGCCGGAATTGGCAGGCACCGGAGAGCCTGAATACGAATAGGGCATGTCACCCCCTTACCCCGAGGGGGGCCGCCCTGACGCGGCACGGATCCGGTGGCTTCCTTGATCCGCGCAAGAAACACCTGGTGTTTCAAAACTGTTCTGTGGCGACAGAACACCTGGCCGGTGAACCGTATGAGGTGGCGTTCCTTCCCATGCCGTTCACCGGTCTTTTGACCGGAGTTGAGCATGACACAGCCAGACACCCCTCTTCTTGATCGCGTTTCAGGTCCGGCTGATCTGCGAACGCTGAGCGATACAGAATTGAAGAGGCTGGCGGACGAGCTTAGAGACGAGGTGATTGCCATCGTCTCAGAGACGGGTGGTCATCTTGGATCATCTTTGGGGGTGGTTGAACTGACCGTCGCTTTGCATGCGGTATTCAATACGCCCATGGACAAGCTGATTTGGGACGTTGGTCACCAGTGCTATCCACACAAGGTACTGACCGGACGTCGCGACCGGATGAGAACCCTTCGACAAAAGGACGGGTTGAGCGGTTTCACAAAGCGCTCCGAGTCTGCCTTTGACCCGTTTGGCGCGGCGCATAGCTCGACGTCGATCAGCGCGGCGTTGGGGTTTACGGTGGGTCGCGATCTGGGAATGGCGACCGGAGATGCGATTGCGGTAATCGGTGACGGATCGATCAGTGCGGGAATGGCTTATGAAGCGTTGAACAATGCAGGCCATGAGGGGCGCCGCATGTTCGTGATCCTCAACGACAACGAGATGAGTATTGCGCCGCCTGTCGGAGCGATGTCCACCTATCTTTCAGGGCTTTATGCTTCGGATCCACTGGTTCGAATGCAGTCCCTCGCCGAAGGTTTTGAAGCATCGATGCCTCCACCTGTGCGGGCGGGTATGCGGCGGGCCCGTCAGTTAGTGTCCGGATTGCCGGGAACCGGGACTTTGTTCGAAGAACTTGGATTTGAATATGTCGGGCCAATCGACGGTCACGAAATGACGCAATTACTACCGGTGTTGCGTGCCGCCAGGGCGCGCGCGACCGGACCGGTTTTGATCCACTGCGTCACAGTCAAAGGTAAAGGCTATTTTCCAGCCGAAAACAGCGCTGACAAATACCATGGCGTTTCCAAGTTTGACGTTTCGACAGGAGAAATGAGCAAGGCCAAAACCAATGCACCCAGTTATACAGCGGTCTTCGGCGACACCCTGACAGACGAAGCGAGCCGTGATCCCTCGGTTGTGGCCGTAACTGCGGCTATGCCATCCGGTACTGGCGTTAAAACCATGGCCGACCGTTTCCCGGGGCGGGTATTTGATGTTGGCATTGCCGAACAACATGCCGTGACTTTTGCCGCAGGAATGGCTGCAAGTGGACTAAAGCCTGTTTGCGCAATCTATTCGACCTTCCTGCAGCGGGGATATGATCAGGTCGTGCATGACGTTGCCCTCCAGGGGCTTCCGGTACGTTTCGCAATCGACCGCGCCGGCTTGGTCGGGGCTGATGGTGCAACACACGCCGGAGCGTTTGATCTTTCCTATCTGTGCAATCTGCCTGGCTTTGTGGTCATGGCCCCCTCGGACGAGGCCGAGCTAAGACACATGATCGCAACGTCGCTTGCGTTTGACGCCGGCCCTTCAGCAGTCCGCTTTCCGAGAGGCGCGGGCATCGGGGTCACTTTGCCGTATCGGGGCGAGATACTCGAAATCGGCAAAGGACGCGTTGTCCGCGAGGGATCTGGCGTCGCGCTGTTATCGCTTGGGGCGCATCTTCACGAATGCCTTTCAGCCGCTGACCAATTGGCATCTCATGGTTTAACGCCGACCGTCGCAGATGCCAGATTTGCAAAGCCTCTGGATGCCGACTTATTGGACGAACTGGCAGCAAACCATAGCGCGATCATCACGGTAGAGCAGGGGGCTCAGGGCGGCTTTGGCGCGCATGTTCTGGCGAATCTGGCGAATTCGGGGGCAATGGACAGGGGCTTGCGCGTGCGCACCATGACCTTGCCGGACCGATTCATTGATCAGGCTTCTCCGCAAGAAATGTATGAGGCTGCCGAGTTGTCAGCAAAACATATCGCAGCGGCCGCGACCCGGCTGTTTGAACAGGACGCTGGCATCGTCAGGTTGTCAGCCCGACGCTCTAACGGATAAGGGCCCGAAGATATCAGGCCCTTGATCCAGTTAAATTTTTTTAGCCCCAGTTCAGCTTGATCGATGCATCACCTGAAAAAGTATGGTCAATCAGGCCACCGCATGCGCCAGAGCACATTGTTTCCAAAGGATCATCAGGGCTTCGACCAGCCGATCGATATCGGCGTCTGTATGAAGCGGCGAAGGCGTAAAGCGCAGCCTCTCGGTGCCTTTCGGGACGGTCGGATAGTTGATCGGCTGCACGTATATCCCGTATTCCCGCATCAGGATGTCTGCCAACAGTCTGCATTTGACGGGATCCTTGATCACCACAGGGATGATGTGGCTCGGATTGTCCAGATGAGGAATGCCGCAAGCATCCAGCTTGTCCCGAAGCCTCCTGACCTGACGTCGCTGCGCCTTACGCTCTGCATCGCTGGTTTTCAGGTGTTCAATGCTGGCTCTGGCCGCCGCCGCGACCGCTGGCGGCAAAGCCGTCGTAAAGATAAACCCGCTGGAAAAACTCCGCAGGAAATCGCAGAGGGCCTCGGATCCGGTGATGTAGCCACCGACGCAGCCGAAAGCTTTGCCAAGCGTGCCTTCGATCAATGTGATCCGGTCTGCCAGACCTTCGCGCTCACTGATGCCGCCGCCACGCGGTCCATAGAGGCCCACGGCGTGCACCTCGTCGAGATAGGTCAGGGCGCCGTGCTTTTCCGCAACCTCAACAATTTCCTTCATGGGGCAAATATCGCCATCCATGGAATACACCGACTCAAACGCCACGATCTTGGTGCTGTTGACTGGGAGGGTCGCCAGTTTGCGATCTAGATCTTCCGGATCATTGTGTTTCCAGATGACCTTTTGAGCTTTGGAATGTCGGATCCCTTCGATCATCGACGCATGGTTTTTCTCGTCGCTTAGGATCACGGCGTCGGGCAGCCGGCTACCGAGTGTGGACAAAGACGCCCAGTTGGACACATAGCCGGATGTGAAGACCAGTGCGGACTCTTTGTTGTGTAAATCTGCCAACGCTGCTTCTAGCCTGACGTGATGGTGGTTTGTTCCCGAGATGTTGCGCGTGCCACCCGCACCAACACCGCAGCTATCGATGACATCCTTCATGACCTGACGGACGTCGGGGTTCTGCCCCATTCCCAGATAATCATTCGAGCACCAAACGGTCACTTTGTCGGGCGTGTCATCCACGTGGGATCTGGCGGCTGGAAAGGCTCCGCACAGGCGTTCGAGTTCGGCGAAAACACGATAATTGCCTTCGTCCTTAAGCTGATCAAGCTGTGCGTTGAATATTTTGTCAAAATCCATGAGGTCCCTCCCGTTCGTTTTTCATGGTCAGTGGCTTGGCTTCTGGCAGCATCCATCGCCAGAGCTTGGCATCAGGAAGTGGCAGGACGAGCAACCAGTGCTCGATCAAGGCCAGCGCAGTGAGGCTGGCCAGAAGGATTTGAGCGACGTTTGCCTGGTCGTTCGTTGCGTGGCCTGCACCCGTCATAAAAAAAGCAACGGCCACGGATAGCAGGGTTACGGAAATGGGGAAAAACCAGTTCATGCGCGCGATGCGGAAATGGCTTGGCAGATGCGAAAGATGGTCCGGTAGGAACTCGGTGTTGAACTTGGGTATCCCGAAAAACAGGTTCAACTTGGCCGAAATCCGCGCCACAAAAAGGATACCGAAACACCATGCGCCGACTGTATTCGGATGCGTCCAACTGATTGCGGCAAGCGCCATTGCGATCAGCACAAGCAGTATTTCATGGTAGGCGATTGTGCCCCAGGCCCTGATGAACCTCTCCCATAAAGGGGCGTCTCGTGGGCAGGGATAGTCGTTTGGGCCTGTTATCAAACCACAAAGAAATGCCAGTTCGATCCAGCCCCAAATGGCCAGCGCGCTCACAAACCCCAGATAAACCGACCCTGTTCCCTGACCATCCAGCGACACCAAAAATCCGGCGGCTCCGGCTAGAAGGACGGGCAAGGACCACAAGGCAACGCGGTGACTAGCACCGGTATTGCGACGCACGACCCACAGGATCGCACCGGTGGAAAACCACCAGAGGAAAAGCGCAACCGGCGCGGCGATCCAAGGAGAAGCAGTCATTAGTAGCAAGGCTCAAGGCGGGTGTGGACGGGGACTTCGTTTTTCTTGGACGGAATGAGATATAGCGCCGCAAAAGCCCGCGCTGCACGGATTGAACCCCACGCCTGCGCTGTTTTGCCGGACAGGCCACCGCGCTCTTTTGCAGCTGCGATGTCAACATTGGCACGGTACAAAGCACGGCAGTTTTTCAGCCAGCGCGGATCGTCGATGTCCAGAGTGATAGGAAAGATCTGCTTGCTCAGCTCACTGGTTTTTTCAAACACCGAGTGGGCATACCAGTCAGGATCAACACCCAAAGCTTCGTGGAATGCGGGACGCTGGTGGTCACGGACAAACATCGTGGCATAGACCGCTGTCAGAAAGAACTTGATCCAGAGAACGTTTTTGCCAGACGTCAGTTTTGGATCGGTTTTCATCAGCAGGGCAAAGGCTTCGCCATGGCTGAATTCGTCGTTGCACCACTCTTCGAACCATTTGAAAATCGGATGAAAGCGGTATTCCGGATGCTCCTGCAGATGCCGGAAAATCGTGATGTAACGTGCGTAGCCGATTTTTTCCGACAGGTAGGTCGCGTAGTAAATGAATTTGGGCCGGAAATAGGTGTACTTTTTCTTTTGCGTCAGGAAGCCCAGATTGACCCGCAGCCCGGCTTCGCGCAGGGCGTCGTTGATAAAACCGGCATGGCGCGCCTCGTCCCGTGCCATCAGCTGGAACAGTTGTGTTATGTCCTCGTTGTTGCCGCGCCGTTTCATTTCCTTATACAGCACACAGCCCGAGAATTCCGCGGTGCAGGACGAAATCAGGAAATCGATGAACTCTTTCTTGAGTTGCGGCTCCATACCGTCCCAGTCAACGGTGTCCCAGTCTTCGTTTTTCTTGAAGTGCCCCTTGTTAGGGTCAGAGACCATCTGGTCAATCAGTTTGTCCCAGTCTTCGCGGACCGAGGAAACGTCGATCGAGTCCAGTTCATCGAAATCTGTCGTATAAAAGCGCGGTGTAAGAAGCGTGTTCTGCATCGCGGTTTCAGTGGCCATTTCGCTATTGTAAAGGGCGTCCTGTTCCGCCGCGATTGCCAGGCCTTCTTCGACAGAGGTTGCGTCTGCGGTGTGTTTTGCCTGCAAATTCATAGCGTCACCTCCTCGGAGAATGAAAACTCGCAAAGTTCCATGACTTCGAAGTCGCCGGTGAGCCGGGTCCAGAGGCGTTCAAGCAGGCTCGCGCGGATGATCGTTGCTTCGCGCTGTTCGATCACCACCTCACCAAAAGGTGCCATGATTTCAGGACCATTCACCTGTACTTCGTCGCCAGGATAGACGATTGCGCCGTTGTCGAACCTGACATGTGCGTGCAGGCTCTCGAATTTATGGCTCACCTCGACGGTGCAAGGCGCGCGTTCCAAGTCTTTTGTAAAAAGTCCCATGATTGGCTTCCTTTCAAGGTTGATCCAGAAGTTTGGCGAAACGACTGGCGTTGTCGGCACCGAACCCCATCAGGTCGGCGCTCCATCCCGTGAGTGGATCGGTAATATCAAGACGGCCATTGGCGCGACGGGTCACCACAACGGGGCTGTGTTTGGGCAAATGGGCTTGGGCGCGATTACGGTCTACGACGCGGGCAACTCCGGCGACAAACCCGCCTTCTGTGGGGTCGAGCCGCGCAAGAACCACGCCGTCAGGGGCAAGCACGGTAACAGCGCCACTTACGCCATCGCTAACAAGGATCATCGCCTTTTGATGCGTTATTTCCGATGTCGGCGGGGTCGCCGACAGGGGCAAGTCCATGATGCGCGCATAGGTGACAATGGCCAGAATGGTGCAGACCAACAGCCCCATAGCCCGCACAAGAACACGTGGTATCAACTCGCGGTTTTGATCCTGGGTTTGGTTCAGCGCGTTGGTCATCCGTATCCTCCTATTCCGCGGCTATCGGGTCAGGGTCGCGACTGACGCGGGGAACGCTGACCTGCGCTTCGGCGGCCTCTGACAGAATGCTGGCGACGCGTTCGGCATCCGGAATGCACCGCAATGCCGGTTGGGTATGAAAACGCCAGGGGCGCACATGCGGCCAGCACAGCAGGTAGCTGAACCGAACCGGTCCTTGCAAAGACAACGCAATCGTTCCGGTTCCGTCCTTGCGCAAATCCAGATCGGCGCTGTCGATTTTCGAGTAGGGCAGGTTGAGCGTTATCGTCAGCGCGGCGCCAATACGCATCGCGACGCGACGGTTTGTCAGCGTGTAGACCGTGCAGCGTGCCTGAATGACCGAAAACAATACAAGAAGGGCACAGGTCAGAAGACCAAGGATCACAAAGGGCAGGGAAGCGGCAATGGCCAAGTCGAGCGGCATCAGGTCTACCACCGAAAAGAACCGCCAAAGCGTAAGCAGCCCGAAATAGCCCGCAACCCAAAGCACTCTGACAGACGACTTCGCAAGTGCCCACCAGCTCGGGCGGCCTTGCCAGAGGATTATCTCTCCTTCCGGAGGAACTTCCGGCAGGCCTGGAACCGGTTCAACTGCAAAATCGTCGTCTGCTGACATTGGTTAGCTCCTGTCTGGCTTATAATTGCGGCTCCTGCCGTGCCTCGCTGGCGTACAAAGTACCGCCGGCGTAGTAGGCGCTGACCTTGTCTTCCTCGAGAAGGGTGACCTGATCAGGGCTGGCGATTGTCGGCACGTCTTTGACATGCGCGGCAAAGATCGACCGCACATTGACCCGGTCGGATCTGATCCGCGCCATGGTCAGCGGAACCAATCGCGTGCCGCCGCCAAACTCGGCTGCCACTTCGAACTCAAGATACCGGACAAGCTGCTCGGGCACGTCGATCCACATGTCCGTGACGGTGCCCATGACATTGCCGTCGCCCGCGACAACCGGCTTACCGCGTGGGTCGCGCCCGGCTGCATGATTGAAAGCTTCAAGGTTGCGCATCGGCTGCAGTTTCAGATGCCCGTGACCATCAAGCTCCGGGATATCGCGTCTCGGCGCCCATGAAGCCGGACCGACGCCGTCAACCATGGGATTTCCTGTGGGCTCGAAAGGGTACCCGCCGGCAGCGTTGGTACGCTCTAGCGCAAGATCGTCCCGATCCCCGCGCTGACCGCTGGGAACAGTGAGTTCACCGCGCCCATGAGGCAGCTTGAACGTCTTGTCGTCGGGAACTGGGAACAAACCCTGATTGGCGGATTCTTCACCATCGTCGTCAACACGCGGAAAGCCTTCGCGCATGTTTTCCCGCTGTATGTAGAAAATCAGCAGGGCAAAAAAGACCCAGAACAGCCAGATTGACAGGCTTGCCAGGTCAAATTCGCCAAAAAAGGTCTGGGTCATACCGGTATCCTTTCGTTCAGTATGAGGCGCATCATGTCGGGAACTCCGGAAGCCCTCGGGGACTTGCGGGAACACGTTTGCGCGTTGCCAGAGGCCCAAGAGCAATGAGCGTGGCAAAGAGTAATGCGATTTCAATGTGATATACGACGGAGTAGCCTGTCGCATTTGAGGTGAGAGCGGTGCCGAGATTGCCGTTCAATGCCTGTACGTTGACGATGTCGCGAAGCGCACCGCCCATGGCGATGGCAAGACCTGAAGCGGTCGCTTGGGCTGCGCCCCAGGCCCCAAGCGCGAGTCCGCGGCCTGCGAAACCCTGCTCGGGCAACGACATCGTGGCGATCAGAGTGCAAACAGCAAAAATACCGCCTCCAAATCCGATCAGTCCGGCTCCTGCAAAGAACAATACAGGGGCTTGCATCGGAGCCGAGAAAATCACGGCGCTAAAGGCAACGATGCCAACAAGAATGCCTATGCCGGACAAGCGGACCGGATCGCGACACTGCCCAAGCAGCCTTGCCGAAAGGCCGTAACCTACCAAGGATCCAGCGGCCCAAATCGCTGTCAGAACGGTTGTTGACGCGACAGACAGGCCAAGGATTTCTCCGCCATAGGGCTCCAGCAAAACGTCCTGCATGTTGAATGCCATTGTTCCAAGAAAGACGACCGCCAAGAGGCGTCCTGCCTGACCTCCGCTCAGGAGATCCCACCAGGCGTCGCTGAAACGCGGGCGGGGCGCTGCGCGCTCTTCGGCGCTCATGGGCTGAACTCTTTCTTGCCGCCAAAGCGCGATCAGGTTCAAAACCATACCGAAAACGGCTGCGCTCTGAACCACCCGGATCAAACGTAAATCCGAGAAGTCGCGCAACAACCAGCCGACGATCAACGCCGAACCGCCCATGCCGACCAGAAACATCACGTAAAGCAATGCCACGACCTTTGGGCGGGTTTCAGGTGTTGCCCTGTCACATGCCAGCGCAAGACCGGCGGTTTGGGTCATATGAATCCCCAGCCCGGTCATCAGGAATGAAACCGCAGCAAGAGCTTCCCCTGCGAAAGGGATCTGCAGTGTGGAATGCTCGCCCAGCACCAGCAGGGCAAAGGGCATCACAGCGAGTCCGCCCATCTGCCAAATGGATCCAAACCACAGATACGGAATACGTTTCCAGCCGATCGCACTTCGATGCGTATCACTTCGGAAACCCAGCAAGGCGCGGAAAGGCGCGATGAGGACTGGCAATGCAATCATTAAGGCCACGACCGTGGCCGCCACGCCCAGCTCGACAATCATGACGCGGTTCAATGTGCCCAGCAGCATAACCGAAGCCATTCCAACCGAGACCTGGAACAGAGAAAGCCGCAGCAATTGTCCCATCGGCAGATCCGCGCTTGCCGCGTCTGCAAAAGGCAGGAACGCTGCGGGAATCCGGATTGAAGGGGCGGGCCGCTGGCTCATGAAGTCACCTCCAGCGCGTGCGAAATGTAGAACCCGCAATTGACACGGCCCAAATCTTTTACCGTTCCTGTGTCGTTTAGCCTGCGGGTAAGAGCCTTGGTGTTATGCGGCACCATCGTGGGCGAGCGGTCGCTCTTTGGAAAGACTTTGCCCGTGTACCACATCATCGAAAGAAGAGCAGTTCTCGGGGCAACAGTGAAGCGCACGGCGGCCCCGTGATCGACAAAGCGGTAGACGGCTTCGCGGATGTGGGCCGCGTCATAGTAAATAAGGCTATCCATCGCGAACACATGGTCAAAAGGACCTGTGGGTTCGTGCAACATGTCACCGGCGTGAAAGTTGACCCGACCTGCGAGAGACGCAGGCAGGCGGGCTTTGGCAATGTCGATCAGCGCCGGCGAGATATCGATCGCCACGACGTCTGCACCGCGGGCGGCCAGAACTTCGGTCAATTGTCCGGTGCCGCATCCTGCATCCAGTATCCGGCGACCTGTCAGGTCTTGCGGAAGCGCGTCCAGCAACCGGGCTCTCATCAGGTCGCGGCCCTCGCGCACTGTTTGACGGATTTTTGACACGGGCGCATCACTGGTGAGTCGCTCCCATGTACGGGTGGCGGTTCGGTCGAAATAGGTTTCGACCCGGGCGCGTGTGGCCTCGTAACTCATCAGTCGAACCCCAGTAATTCAAAGATGTCCCGGTCTGGCATCGGTTCGGGAGCAAGCCCTTCCGTGCCGTCCCAAAGTGCCTGTGCAAGCCGCACATATTCGGCGCGGCATTGCATGATGTCCTCGTCCGCATCCATTTCGAACAGGGTTTTTTTCTTGAGCCGCGAGCGCCGGATAGCGTCGAGATCGGGCATATGGCCGATACGCTTAAAGCCAACTTTGTCACAAAAGCGATCAACCTCGTCTGTCTCGCGGCTTCGATTGGCGATGCATCCGGCCAGACGAACCTTGTAGTTGGCCGATTTCGCCTGAACAGCGGCGATGATCCGGTTCATGGCGTAGATCGAGTCGAAATCATTTGCGGTGACGATGACCGCGCGATCTGCGTGCTGCAGGGGCGCTGCAAAACCGCCACAGACCACGTCGCCCAAGACATCGAAGATCACGACATCGGTGTCATCGAGCATGTGATGCTGTTTCAGCAGCTTTACCGTTTGTCCAACAACATACCCGCCACAGCCTGTTCCCGCCGGCGGACCACCGGCCTCGACACATTGCACGCCGCCCCAGCCTTCAAACACGAAGTCTTCGGGGCGCAGTTCTTCGGGGTGGAAATCGACTTCTTTCAGGATGTCGATCACGGTCGGCACAAGCGAGCCGGTCAGCGTAAACGTGCTGTCATGCTTGGGGTCACAGCCGATTTGCAACACCCGTTTTCCCAGTGTGGAAAACGCGGCTGACAGGTTGGAGCTCGTCGTCGATTTTCCAATCCCGCCCTTGCCGTAAACCGAAAAGACCTTGGCCCCTTCAATCCGCGCCGAGGCTTCCTGATGCACCTGCACCGAGCCTTCACCATCAAGACCGGCAAGTTTCGGACTGCTTTTGTCTAAAGGGCTCATGATATGTTCCTCATTCCGCGGCTATCCCTTCCATTCGGTCTTCAAGGGCGTCTGCGGCTGTTTGCAGGGCGTCCAGTGTCTCGGCATCGGGTTGCCAGTAAGAGCGGTCGCTGGCTTCGAGCAGGCGGTTTGCCATACGGCTCGAAGCCACCGGATTCAGATCGGCCAGCCGATTGCGCATCTCTTCGTCCAGAACAAAGGTTTCGGAAATCCGCTGATAAACCCAAGGCTCGACCTGACCGGTGGTTGCGGACCAGCCGAGAGTATTGGTCACATGCGCCTCGATCTGGCGCACACCTTCGGCACCATGTTTCAGCAAGCCTTCGTAAAACTTCGGATTCAGCGAGCGCGACCGCGTCTCAAGCGCAACCTGATCGGACAATGTGCGGACCTTGCCGTCCCCACGCGTCTGGTCGCTGATGTAAACAGCGACATCTTCGCCGCGTGCACGGCGTACTGCCCGTGAAATACCACCCAGCGTGTCAAAATAGTGATCAACGGTCGTAACGCCCAACTCGACTGACTCAAGGTTCTGATAGGCGACCTCAACGTCTTTCATTGTCTGCTGAAGCAACTCGGTATTCTTGTGTGCATTGCCTTTGGTGTCATAGGCAAAGCCCTTGCGCGCTTCATAGGCGTCGGCGAGTTCGTCCTCGTCCACAAAAGCGAGGCTATCGACCAACTGGTTCACGTTTGAGCCGTACGCACCTTCTGCATTCGAAAAGACGCGCATGGCGGCCTTTTCGAGCGGGACATTCATTTTCTCTGCATAGGCAAGCGAATGGGCGCGAATGAAATTCTGTTCGAGCGGCTCATCAGCTTCTGCCGCTCTCAAGGCGGCTTCGGCCAGCAGGCGCGTCTGCAAAGGAAGCAAGTCGCGGAAAATTCCCGAAAGTGTCATGACCACATCAATGCGGGGTCGGCCAAGTTCGGAAAGGGGGATCAGGTCCGCGCCGGACAACCGGCCAAAACTGTCGAACCGGGGTTTGGCCCCCATGAGAGCCAATGCCTGACCGATCGGACCACCGTCGGATTTGATGTTGTCGCTACCCCACAGGACCAAAGCGACGCTGCTTGGCAACGTGTCATGAGTCTCTAAGAGCAGTTCGGCCTGCTTTGCGCCATCCTGACAGGCATAGGCCGTCGGCATTCTGAACGGGTCAAATGCGTGAATGTTGCGGCCCGTTGGAAGAACATCGGGGTTGCGCAGCAGATCGCCGCCCGGCACAGGTGGCGTAAATCGTCCACCCAAAGCACGGAGCAGCGCCGGAAGCTCAGTCTCGCTGGCAAGGGCCGCGTCCAGTTTCGCACGGCTGTCGGCATCCAGCTCGGGCAAGAGATCAAGGTATTCCGAGCGTTCTTGCTCAGTCATTGGCTGGCCAACAACATGCAGGCCGTCTGGAATAAGAGCGCCTTCGGTTTCCAAAAGGGCGTGCCAAAGATCGGCGGGGTTTTGTCCGCCCAGGTCTACGGCTTCTGCCTGATCGGAAATCAGCAATTCCAGTTCGGCTCGTTCAGAGGACTCCTCGGGCAAAGCCCGCCAGCGCCCGAGGCTGTCCTTTAGCTCCGCCAGTCCCTTGTACAGACCGGCACTTGTAAGAGGCGGAGTGAGGTGACTGATCGTCACCGCACCCGAACGCCGCTTGGCCAGTGACGCTTCGGATGGGTTGTTGGATGCGTAAAGATACATGTTCGGAAGGTCGGCGATCAGGCGATCTGGCCAGTCTGCACCGCTCAGGCCGGTTTGTTTTCCGGGCATGAATTCCAATGCGCCGTGCATCCCAAAATGCAGAACCGCGTCCGCATTGAAGCTGTTACGCAGCCAAAGATAGAATTGTGCAAATGCGTGTGTCGGGGCAAAGCCGTGCTCAAAGAGCAGGCGCATCGGGTCGCCTTCATAGCCGAAACCGGGTTGCAGACCCACAAAAACGTTGCCGAATTCTCGGCCAAGGACGAACACATCGCGCCCGTCGCTTTGTAAACGACCCGGCGCTGGCCCCCAGTTGCTTTCAATCTCGTCCAGCCATGGCGTATTGCGCACGATATCGTCTGCACTGACCCGGGCTGCCACGTTCGCCTCTTGGCCATAAATCTCGCTGTTTCCCCCCAAGACTGTCTGGCGCAAGTCCTCAACAGTTTCCGGCACGTCGAGTTGATAGCCATCCGCCTTAAGGGCGCGCATGGTGTTCAAGAGCGACGCGAAAACGTCCAGGTATGCAGCGGTGCCTGCAGCACCTGCATTGGGCGGGAATCCAAATAGAACAATCGCCAGTTTTCGGTCGGCGGCCTTTGACGTTCTGAGCGAGGTCAAACGCGCCACACGATCGGCCAACACCTCGACGCGTTCTTCGCAGGGCGCCATGGCCTTGTGTGCGGGCGACGCTGTTGCCTCTTCACCGTGACGACCAGCGAAAACTGTGGGGCATGTCGCGCCATCCAGTTCAGGCAGGGCGACCAGCATCGTGGTTTCAATTGGCCCCAGGCCTTTGGCCGAGTTTGTCCATTTCTCAAGCGTCTGAAACTCGAGCGGGTGTGCCGAGACATATGGAATATCCAGCTTTTTCAGAGCCTTGATCGCGTTTTCATTATCGTTGTACGCGGGGCCGCCAACCAGTGAAAACCCGGTGAGGGATAGCAGAGCATCAATCTTGCGCTGCCCATTGGGTTGAAAGAACTGGTCGATGGCAGGACGCGCATCCAAACCGCCTGCAAAAGCGGGAATAACCTTGAGTCCGCGGGCTTCAAGTGCGTGAATGACAGCGTCGTAATGCGCTGTGTCGGAGCTCAGAACATAAGAGCGCATCATCAGAACGCCAACGGTTGCCTTGGGTGTGCGTGGGCTTGGTAAATCCGTCGGATTGATCGTTATACGCTGGGGCAGGTCGGGGTGGTAAAGCCCGGTTTCCGGATAATCGCGGGGTTCAGGAGCTTTGATATTTTGCCACCCCGAGCGATTGGCATAGCGGCTGATCAGGAAGCGCACCATTGCTTCCATGTTATCGTCTGAACTTCCAAGCCAGTACTGCATGGTCAAGAACCAGGCGCGAAGGTCTTGTGCCTTGCCCGGTATAAACTTGAGGATTTGCGGAAGGCGGCGCAGGATTTTCATCTTGCGCTGTCCCGTCTCGCTTGATGGCTTGGACGATCCACGCAGGCGGCGCAGAAGTTTGAAGGCGTCCGAACTGGGTGCGGCCATATCCAGCGAACCCATGCGTGTCAGCTTGACGATCTGGGCATCGGCAATGATGCCAACCATCGCGTCACAACTGTCTCGTCTTTCTTGCAAGCTGGGCAGTATGGCTTCGATGTGTTCTTCGAGGAAGAGGAGGTTGGCAATGACGATATTTGCCTCTTGCACAGCCTGTTTGGCAGCTTCTAGTGCTTGCGGATCTTCGCCCCATTCGGCTGCAGCGCAGACTTGCAGCTCCAGGCCGGGGAAGTCGCGTTGCAGCAAGGACAAAACACGTTCACACGGCCCGGCGGCGTGGCTGTCCAACGTCACAATCGCGATGCGATAGGGCTCATATGCCTGAGTGTTATCGCGCATAATGGGCCTTGGCCTCGTAGAGGGTTTCGACGGAAATCTCGGATTCCCCCCGCGCCTGCGCAAAAGCTTCGGTGTTGCGCCGCGCCTTACCGCGTACAAAGAATGGCACTTTGCGGAGCTCTCGCTCGGCCGCGTCCAGCCAGATCACGTCTGCCTCCGATGGGGCTGACACTTCTGATGTCTGTTTCGCTCCGTGGGCGTGGTGGGATGGACCGGCGTCGTCGTTAAACTCGGGGTCTTCGCGGAACATGTGCAACAGATGTTCCTCAAGGCCCATGACAAGCGGATGCACCCACGTGTCAAAGATGACATTCGCGCCTTCAATGCCCATTTGCGGCGAATATCTTGCAGGGAAGTCCTGAACATGCACCGGCGCCGAGATCACGGCGCACGGAATGCCCAGGCGTTTACCGATATGGCGCTCCATCTGTGTGCCGAGAATAAGCTCGGGCGCCAATTCCGAGATGCGTGCCTCGACTTCCAGGTAATCGTCGGAAATCAGCGCTTCGACGCCGATGTCCTTTGCCAGCGAACGGATCGCTCGAGCCATTTCGCGATTGTAGCATCCGATACCGACGACTTCGAAACCCATTTCCTCGCGGGCGATCCTTGCGGCCGTCGCGACATGGGTTCCGTCACCGAAAATGAAAACCCGCTTGCCCGTTAGATAGGTGCTGTCGACGCTGGCAGAGTACCAGGGCTGGCGAAGGCGCGCTGTATCAAGATGCGGAGTGCACCCTGTCAAAGCGGCCACCTCGGCAACAAAGTCCTGTGTGGCCCCGACTCCGATCGGAACGGTCTTGGTGTAAGGCTGGCCCAGATGACGTTCCATCCAGCGACAGGCGCTCTCGCCAGTCTCGGGATACATCAAAACGTTGAAATGTGCGGCCCCCAGCCGCGAAATGTCAGACGGGGTCGCGCCATAGGGGGCGACAATGTTGACCTCTATTCCCATGTCTCCCAATAGGGCCGTGATCTCGGTGATGTCGTCCCGATGGCGGAAACCCAAAGCTGTCGGACCAATCAGGTTACAGGTCAACCGCGCGGTGCGGTCCATCGGCTTGGCCAGCTTGCGCACAATTTGCAGCATGGTCTCATCGGCGCCGAAGTTCTCTTTGCGTTGATAGCTGGGCAACTCGAGCGGGATGACCGGAACGGGCAGTCCCAAAGCCTCGCCCAGGCCTCCGGGATCGTCCTGAATCAGCTCGGCCGTACAAGACGCGCCAACAATCATCGCTTCGGGGTGAAATCTGTCATACGCGCTTTGACAGGCATCGCGGAACAGTTTCGCCGTATCAGAGCCAAGATCGCGCGCCTGGAACGTGGTGTAAGTCACTGGCGGGCGGTGATTTCTACGCTCAATCATCGTGAATAGCAGATCGGCGTATGTGTCGCCTTGTGGCGCGTGTAGCACGTAATGCAGGCCGGTCATCGCGGTGGCGACCCGCATAGCCCCGACATGAGGCGGACCTTCATATGTCCAGACCGAGAGTTTCATTCTACCGCCACTTTCAACAGGTCATGACGGCGCAGCGGTCGGGCAAAGAGCCCGGCAAGATCCCCTGCCTGTTCGTAAAAATGGATAGGGGAAAAAACCAGTTCGATCGCCCATTTTGTGGCGAACCCCCGCGCTTCTAGCGGGTTTGCAAGCCCCAGGCCGCACACAGTCAGGTCTGGCCGCATTTCGTGAACGCGATCCAGCTGTTTTTCGACATCCTGGCCTTCGGAGATGATCGGGCCTGCCGGAATACCTTCAAGATCGGGACCAACAAGGTCGCGGTGAAGGTAAGGCGTGCCGACCTCAACCAGCTTCACGCCGCATTCACGCACGAGAAAACGCGCCAGCGGAATTTCCAGTTGGCTATCCGGCATCAGGAAGACCCGCTTTCCGTTCAGCGCCTCCGACGTCTGCGCGACCGCTTTCTGTGCTCTGAGCCGTGCAGTCTGGGTGACAGCATCTACAACACTGGGTTCAATGCCGAAGCTTGCGGCGATCGCATGAAGCCACGCTGTTGTGCCCTGCTCTCCTATCGGAAAGGGCGCATAGATCGGTTTCGCGCCGCGACGCATCATAGTGTCATGGGTTTCGCCCAAAAACGGTTGTACGAATGCAACTCGGGAATTGGGGCCGATGCCGAATGCGTCGCTGCTAGACCGGTTGGGCAGCAGCTTTACGTCCTGCAATCCGATTTTCGCCAGCAGGTCGAGCATCTGGTCCCGAACCACGTCAGGTAGCCCACCAGCAATAACAAGTTGGGATGCGTCGCTATGAGGAAGCGCCTCAACCAACGAGGTCAGGCAGCTGTCTTCGCCTTGTGTGAAGGTTGTCTCGATCCCCGAACCCGTGAAGTTCAGCACTTGTATTTTGGGCGCGTAACGGGCGTTCAGGCGTTCAGCCGCTTTGGCCAAATCGAGTTTGATCACCTCGGATGGGCACGAACCGACAAGGAACAACCGACGAATGTCAGTGCGTCTTGACAGTAATCGATCGACTTCGCGGTCTATCTCCTGTTGCGCATCCGCCATTCCTGCCAGGTCTGTCTCTTCTAGAATGGCAGTCCCAAAGCGAGGTTCGGCAAAGATCATGACGCCTGCAGCGCTTTGCAAAAGGTGCGCGCACGTGCGTGAACCGACGACCAGAAAGAACGAATCCGGCATCATGCGGTGTAGCCAGATAATAGAGGTCAAACCGCAGAAGACTTCGTGCTGGCCACGTTCGCGGAGCACCGGAGTTTGGCCGCAGCCCTTGCTTATCAGAGCCACACTATTCATGCGTCAGCCTGCATCTGCAAGCGTGCGCGACGGAGTTTCAAAACGAACTGTCCGGCATTGATGACATAGGCCAGATAAGCCGCCAGAGTGAGCGCCATCAATTGCTCAGGCGACATCCAACCTGTTGAAAGCGCGACTAAATACGCCGTGTGAAGCGCGATCACCAAGAAGCTGACAACATCCTCCCAGAAAAACGCCGGTGCCAAGAGATACTGCCCGAATACGACCTTTTCCCAGATCGCCCCTGTGATCATGATCAGGTAGAGTACAAGAGTTTTTAGGATGATTGATGCCGTGGCCAACTCATAGCCTTCCCCGGTCCAGAGGTATCGCAACACCAATCCGAGCGAGACAATAAAGACCACGAATTGCAAAGGCGCCAGGACGCCCTGCACGGTCGTCCAGTATGTGCTGTCCCGGCGCACCATTTGTTCCGGAGTATAAAGCTGGTGCGTTCCAGGCAGTGTCCTGGCTGGTTGCGCCATTGTCACAGCCTCCCTGCTGAACTTCAGGGTCAAGGTAGAAGGCGAATCTGCGCAGTGTCAATTAAAACTTACACATCGAGGTTGGCGCGCTCCATCCGGTCGCTTGGGGGGCTTTTGTTGGGTGTGAAGTTTTAAGTAATTGATTTTATGCAGTAAAATATTCATGAATCAGACTGAATCACGAGCTCTGATTTTAGTGTCGTCGAAATGTCTACTTGATTTGACAAAACATGCATCTTGAACCACAGTAATCGGGTGTCGTTGGAAGGCAAATTAGATGATTCCAGACGGCCCCCGCGAGCTAAGAGTGGACGATCCAATGCCCCCAGCCGACTCATTTGATGGCAGGCGACACCTGGACCAAAGCCAGGTGGAAGCGTTTGCCGAGCGTGTTTTGAATACGCTTGAATCGAAGTCGGCGCTGCAAAATGTTCAGGATTTGAGGGTGGTTTCGGAATGGTTGTATGCTCAGGTGATGTCCGGTGACATGTTTAGTTGCAAGGGCACCGTGAAGCGCCTTGGCGAGATGGGCGTCGCCTCATCGGATGTCATCGATTTTTGCATTCCCGATGTTGCCGGCCGTATCGGACAGATGTGGGTGGACGACGAAGCCAGCTTTGCTGTTGTAACGCTTGTGTCGTCACGCCTCTATTCTCTTTGCAAGGAATTGGCTGAGGGCTGGGAGGCCCGCCCGCGTCAAACAGGACAGCCAACCATATTGGTCGCGATATCACCCGGCGAGCAACATATGATCGGTTCAATTGTCATGGCGTCGCAGTTGCGGCGCAAGGGATGTTCCGTGCAGCTTTTGGCGGGAGCGGGCGAAAAAGAGGTCGTGTCCTGTATTCGGCACAGTCGATTTGATGCGGTCCTGATATCGTGCGCCGGTACTCAAGCCCTTGACAGCGCAGTCGCGTTGATTGCACGAATACGCAAAGAAGTGAAGAAACCTCCAAGACTTGTTGTTGGAGGAGCAATAGAGAAGCAAGTGAAATTAACGACCGCGAATACTGGTGCAGATCTTGTGACCTCGGATATCGAAAAGGCTATTGCCGGCCTAGCAAGAGCCAACACTCTTCTGAAGCTTTTGGCGGCTCAATAAAATGACGCTGGGAAAGCCAAATCCACTGCAGATCACTGCGTTGCCAATGATCGAACCGGAATTCCTGTCCGGTGTTCTTGCTGAAGCCTCGGATATTGTTCTGATTGTAGATGCCGAGGGTGGAGTCGTCGCGGCGCTGGCAAATGATATCAGCTCGACCAGCGGGTCTTTGGGCCATTGGGTCGGGCACAATCTAAGCGATTTCCTGACAGAAGAATGTGTGCCCAAGCTTAAGAGAATTCTTGAGAAAGGGGCCGAAACGACCGAGGTGACCAGGGTCGAGCTAAACCACCGCGACAAAATGGTTTGGCAATACCCGGTTCGCTATTCCGTACATCCGACCGGACATGGTGATCCGGTCTTTTTGATGCTTGGCCGCGATCTACGGCAGGTCGCCGAGACGCAACAACAACTCGTTCAGGCCCAGCTTGCGCTCGAGTCCCGATACGAAGAACGGCGCGAGTTTGATGCCCGTTATCGGATGCTGATGTCCGTCACGCGGGAAGCTTATGTTCTGGTGTCTGTATCTGACGGACGTATTTACGATCTGAATGATGGCGCAGCACATCTTTTGGGTGCGGCAAAGGATCAGCTTCAGGGGCAGCCCTTTGCGAACGAGTTCAAAGACCGTGGCCGAGCGGAATTTGTGCAGAGTATTCTGGCGCTTGCCCTATCGGAAGTGGATGCCGAAGTTACCGTCGAAGCTCGGCGAACGCAAAGCGATGTTTCCATAGCCCCGACGAGTTTCCGAGCCGGGGGCGAGCGTATGCTGATCTGTCGTCTCGAGTCCGGCACGCCCGAAGAGCATTCGAGTGACAAGGTTTCAGATAACCTTGGTCGCCTTTACCGGACTGGTGTCGAGGCCATCGTCTTTACCGACATCAAGGGTATAATCCAGTCGGCAAATGACGCGTTTCTCAAGTTGATTGATTTTGCGCATCACACGGATGTTCGCGGAACAAGTCTGGCCGAGTATATGTCTCGGGGTCAGATCGACTTGAAGGTGCTTTTGGACAATGCGCTGAAATCCGGACGCATGTCGCTCTACGCGACCAAGTTTTGCAACGATGTGGGCGTGTGGACGCCGTCGGAAGTGTCTGTGACCCTTTTGAATAATCGTGCAAACCCTTCTGTTGCTTTCGTTATTCGGGATGCTTCCCGTACCGAAGCGATGCGCGCGCCCGTCAACAGCGGCCCGAATGTGTCTGGTGGCGATGTGGTCGACCTTGTTGGATCTGCCCAGCTTAAAGATATCGTTTCGCAGACCACGGATGTTATCGAGCGAATGTGTATCGAGACAGCGATCGAACTCACGGGGAACAACCGTGCCGCCGCCGCCGAAATGCTGGGCCTGTCGCGTCAAAGCCTTTATGTAAAGCTGCACAAACTCGGCATTCAGGAAAAACAAGACGACAGATAACACTCGTTTTTCTTGCATCGACTCGGAATGTCAATAATTATTGACACATGAGTGCAAATTTAAACCTACAGTCATCCCCCTGGCCGCAGCCCATGGCGGCGCTGGAGTTGATAAAGCCGATTACTTGGTTTCCGCCAATGTGGGCCTTCCTCTGTGGTGTTGTTTCAGTGGGCGGCACTTTGTCTTCAGATCTTGGCTTGATGCTGCTCGGGCTGATCCTTGCGGGACCAATCGTCTGCGGAATGAGCCAGGCTGCAAATGACTGGTGTGATCGTCATGTAGATCTGATCAACGAACCTCATCGCCCGATACCCTCTGGCCGTATTCCGGGGATGTGGGGAGCATGGCTCGCGATTGCGATGAGCCTGCTCGCGTTGGTTGTTGGATATCAACTTGGCCCTTGGGGGTTTGGCGCAACCATTTTCGGTGTGATGGCTGCCTGGGCGTATTCTGCAGAACCCGTCCGGTTGAAGCGATCCGGATGGTGGGGGCCGGGATTGGTGGCCGTGTGTTATGAGGGGCTGCCGTGGTTCACCGGAGCCGCCATTCTGTCTGCCGGCGCACCGCCGACAAAAGTGATTATCATCGCTGGCCTTTATGCAATCGGTGCCCACGGCATTATGACCTTGAATGATTTCAAGGCGTTAAAGGGTGACACGCAGCTTGGCATTCAGTCACTTCCTGTCACGCTGGGACCGGAAAAGGCCGCGCGGGTGGCGTGCTGGGTGATGATTTTGCCTCAGCTGGCCGTCATAGCTCTTTTAGCCTACTGGGGGCAGCCGTTGTATGCGCTCGCCATTGGCGTCGGCCTTGTCGGTCAACTCCTTGCGATGCGTGTTTTGCTACGTGATCCCGAGGCCAAGGCACCCTGGTACAACGGAACGGGTGTCTCGCTTTACGTTCTCGGAATGATGATCGCAGCCTTCGGTCTGCGAGGAATGGAGGCTGCGCTATGAGCAATTCCGGATATCTCTCGTGGATCGGAATCCTTCGTCTTGGGCTGATGCAAATGTGCCTTGGCAGTATCGTGGTTCTGACAACATCCACGCTGAACAGGTTGATGGTGGTGGAACTAGCCTTGCCTGCAATTCTGCCGGGCTTGCTGGTCGGATTACACTACGGGGTACAGATCACGCGCCCGCATTGGGGCGTTGTGTCCGACGCCACAGGACGGCGCACGCCCTGGATCATCCTCGGAATGGTTATCCTGGCGGGAGGCGCCTTGATGGCGGCATTTTGCATTCCGCTTTTTGAACAGAGTTTCTGGGGCGCCCTGTCACTGTCTATCTTCGCCTACGCTGCGATCGGTTTGGGTGTCGGAGCGTCGGGTACGTCGCTTTTGGCTTTGCTGGCGACCGCAACGGCACCTCGCAGACGGGCCGCGGCAGCGACCATCACCTGGTTGATGATGATCGCAGGAATTGCGATCACGGCGGCATCTGTTGGCGCTTTGCTTGATCCTTACAGCGCGGCGCGGATGATCACGATTGTGGGGCTGGTCGGGCTCGGGGCGGTCATCCTGACTCTACTGGCTGTTTGGCGGATCGAGGTTGGCGTTACGGCCAGTCCGTCTGGTCAAAAACCGAAATTCCGCGACGCCTTGTCTGAGGTTTGGGCTGATGATGCAGCACGCAGATTTACGGTGTTCGTCTTTCTGTCGATGACCGCATTCTTCATGCAAGAACTGATCCTCGAACCCTATGCCGGGATTGTCTTTGGCTTCACGCCCGGACAGTCAACGTCATTGTCAGGGGCCCAGAACGGCGGTGTATTTCTGGGTATGCTGTCTGTCGGCATTGCCGTCACGGGGCTGAAAATCGGCTCTTTGCGCGGGTGGGTCATTCTTGGATGCCTGGGTTCGGCCTGTAGCCTAGGTGCAATCAGTGCCCTCGGCCTGATCGGACCTGGTGCGCCGCTGGTTCTGGCGGTTGTCGCGCTTGGTTTCTTTAACGGAATGTTCGCCGTTGCAGCGATCGGCGCCATGATGGAACTGGCGGGCGAAGACGCGCACGGACAGGAAGGTCGTCGCATGGGGCTATGGGGCGCTGCACAGGCCATTGCCGCAGGCTTGGGCGGATTGCTTGGTGCGGGGTTTGCCGATGCGTTCAGAACTGTGATGCCTCACGCAACGGCGTTCGGTGCGGTCTTTCTCCTAGAGGCAGCATTGTTTGTTGCGGCGGCAGTTTTAGCCGGACAGGTCATCCATGAAACGCGGCGCGAGACGCGCTTTGTAGCAGGGGAGTAGGGATGTTCGATGTCGTTATCGTAGGAGGAGGCCCGGCAGGTGCAACTGCTGCCGAGGATCTGGCAAAAGCCGGGCAGAAGGTCTGTATGATTGACCGAGAGGGTCGTATCAAACCCTGCGGCGGTGCTATCCCGCCGCGTTTGATTAGCGATTATGGTATTCCCGACGACCAATTGGTCGCAAAGATCAAAACCGCGCGGATGATTTCCCCGACGGGCCGCAAAGTCGACATTGCGATCGAGGGCGGTTTTGTCGGCATGGTGGACCGCGAACACTTCGACGCATATCTGCGCCAGCGCGCCGGAAAAGCAGGTGCCAAGCGCTGCACCGGAACCTTTCTCAGAATCGAAAGAAACGAGAACGGGCCTTGTGTTATTTTCCGTGACAAGTCGACGGGCGAAGAGGTCGAGTTGCCGACAAGACTGGTTATTGGTGCAGATGGTGCCCGATCCGGTGTTGCGCGCGCCGAGGTGCCAGGGGGCAACGAAATCCCGTATGTCATTGCCTATCACGAGATCATCGAGGCACCAGAAGCTATCGGCACCTATGATCCGACGCGATGCGACGTTGTTTATGACGGAACGATCTCGCCGGATTTCTATGGCTGGATTTTCCCGCACGGTCGGACCGCCAGTGTCGGCATGGGAACCGGAATAAACGGTTTTGACCTAAAACAGGCCACGCGTGACTTGCGTTTGTCTTCCGGTCTCGAGGAGTGCCGCACCATCCGCCATGAAGGTGCACCAATCCCGCTAAAGCCTTTGGATCGCTGGGACAACGGGAAGGATGTTGTGTTGGCAGGGGACGCGGCAGGTGTTGTCGCGCCAAGCTCGGGCGAGGGGATTTACTATGCGATGGTCGGCGGTACTGTCGCCGCGACCGCGGCACGGGCTTGTCTTGCGTCGGGCAAGGCATCTGATCTGAAACTGGCGCGGCGCTTGTTTCTAAAAGACCACAAGATGGTGTTTCGGGTACTTGCCTCGATGCAAAATGCCTATTATCGCTCGGACGATCGCCGCGAGCGGTTTGTTTCGTTGTGTCATGACATTGATGTTCAGAGACTGACCTTCGAGGCCTACATGAACAAAAAACTAGTCAAGGCGAGGCCAATGGCGCATCTGCGGATCGCTTTGAAAAACATGGCACATCTAACGGGGGTGGTGCGGGCAGAATTCACATGACAGAGATGATTCCAGCTTGGGTCGAAGGTGTTCTGCAGCCGGTTGAAAAGCTAAAGGCACACCAGCTTGGCCTGAGGCACAAAGCCGTTTCGGTTTTTGTGTTGCGAGGCCCCCAGATGTTGCTCCAGCAACGCGCGCTTGGAAAGTATCATACGCCCGGTTTATGGGCGAATGCCTGCTGCACGCATCCGAAATGGGACGAAGACTCTCTGACATGCGCCGAGCGGCGTCTTCGGGAAGAGTTGGGTATCATTGGAGTGTCCCCCCGTTTTTCTACAACGCTGGAATACAGAGCAGATGTTGGCCAAGGGTTGACCGAACACGAACTGGTTGATGTTTTCTGTGCTGAGGCGGCCGAGGCGATGACGATCGACCCCTCGCCAGAGGAGATCGCGGACTACCGTTGGATACAGATTGACGACCTGAGAGCCGAGATCGCACGTGAGCCAGAGCGTTTCACGCCATGGCTCAAGATCTATGTCAGCGATTATGCAGAACAGATTTTTGCATCCTATGTCGGGCCTTGGCAGAGGAAACCGGCTTGAGGCGAATAGGGTGGGGCGGTAGCGTTTCGCCATGCCCAAACCATCCCCATTTCTCTGTTTCAAAACCAGCCCTGGGATCATCCGCTTGGTTGTAATGATGTACATTCGGCTTCCTTTGTCGCTTGGGAATGTCGAAGATTTGCTGCACGAACGTGGCATCGACGTGAGCTATGAATCTGCTCGGTTTTGGTGGTAGCGATTCGGTCCCAAATTCGCATCGTAAATCCGCAAGACACGATATCAATCGATGCGTTGTCACTCGAACTGTCAATGGCACCTGGACGAGATGTTCGTGAAGGGCAATGTCAGATTAAACCGGCTTGAGACGGGCGGGGCAGGGAAGTAGCGTCCCGCCATGCCCAAGAAATCCCCATTTCGCTATTTCAAAACCAGTCCTGAGATCATCCGCCTGCCGGTGATGTTGCACGTTCGATTTCCGCTTTCGCTTCGGAACGTGGAAGACCCTCTCCACGAGCGTGGGATAGATGTGAGCCATGAAACCGTTCGGTTTTGGTGGAACCGATTTGGCCCAATGTTCGCCAATGAGATCCGAAGAAAACGGGTTCAGCAGATGCGAGCCTACTCGCATTGGAAGTGGCATCTGGACGAGGTTTTTGTGAAGATTAACGGCGAGCAACATTACCTCTGGCGCGCTGATGACCACGAAGGGGAAGTGCTGGAAAGCTATGTCACCAAACGTCGAGATCGGGCCGCGGCCCTTGTTTTCTTGAAGAAAGCGATGAAGCGGTACGGTCAGCCAGAGGCTATCGTAACGGATAGATTGCGCTCATATGGCGCGGCGATGCTGGAAGTTGGCAACTCAAGAAGACAGGTAACCGGACGCTGGCTAAACAATCGCGCTGAGAATTCTCACTTATCATTTCGACGGCGAGAACGCGCTATGCAAAGGTTCCGCCGAATGCGAAGTCTGCAGAAATTCGCCTCCGTCCACTCCTCTGTTTTCAACCACTTCAACCAGGGCCGTAGTCTTTCAAAACGAGATCATTTCAAGCTCAACCGATCCGCCGCTCTCACCGAATGGCGCGGTTTGTGCGCGTCATAAGGGACAGCTACACTGTCTTGGCTGAGACTGGTTCGAATTGGTCTGACAGCACCGTCAGGATTCATAGCCAGTAAATAACGAGCGCAGCGCGGGAGATGGCTGACAGGAGGACCTTGGCGCATCCATCGTATCCGGGTTGCTACACGTCGCCAATCCTTCAACCTGCCGAACATGATCGCAAGCGGTGCGTCGGTCATACGGGTTCAGCGTAATTCCATGGTAGCAGCCGGTTGATTTTAGAATGTTTGTGTTCTTTGGCGATGGCTTTCAGAACGCCTGATAGGGCAGTGTCAGAGGGATATGACTTGAGGCGGGCAGGTTGGGGAAGTAGCGTTCAGGCATGGCCAACAAATCTCCCTTTCGCTACTTTCGCACCTCCCCAGAAGTCATCCGCCTAGCGGTGATGATGTACATCCGGTTTCCGCTTTCGCTTCGGAATGTGGAGGACCTCCTGCATGAACGAGGTATCGACGTAAGCTAAGAATCCGTACGCTTTTGGTGGCAGAGGTTTGGCCCCAAATTTGCGTCAGAAATCCGTAAGAAGCGAACTCAAATCATGCGTCATCACTCGAACTGGAAATGGCACCTGGATTAAATGTTCGTGAAGATCAATGGCGAAAAGCACTATCTTTGGCGGGCCGTCGATCACGAAGGTGATGTTCTGGAAAGCTATGTGACAAAGAAACGAGACAAGAAAGCAGCATTGAAATTCCTTAAGAAATCAATGCGCAGCTATGGCCGACCTGAAGTCATTGTGACCGACAAGCTTCGATCCTATGGTGCTGCGTTGAAGGACATCGGCAGTGCTGATCGACAGGAATCGGGGCGCTGGGAAAACAATCGCGCCGAAAACTCGCACTTGCCCTTGCGAGGAAGGGAGCGGGCGATGCCGCGCTTTCGGCGACTTCGAAGTTTGCAGAAATTCGCCTCCGTCCACGCCTCGGTCCTCAACCTCTTCAATTCGGAACGTAGCCACTACTCTAGACCAAACTTCAAGTTGAACCGCGCCGCCGCCCTCGCCGAGTGGCGCGGTCTCTGTGTGGTATAACGGGCAACGGAACTGTCCTAACTGAGACGAGTTCGAATCCGTCTGACAGCACCGCGTTGAGAACTCACAAATAACCATTCCGACGACGAGAACGCGCCATGCAGCGCTTTCGGCGAATGCGAAGTTTGCAGAAATTCGTGTCCGTCCATTCGTGCGTTTTCAACCACTTCAACCAGGATCGCAGCCTATCAAAAAGAGATCATTTCAAACGTAACCTAACCGCTGCTCTGGCCGAGTGGTGTAATCTTTGTGCGGCATAATGGACAGCGTCACTGTCCTTGTAGAGACGAGTTCGCATTCGTCTGACAGAACCCTTTCATCCGTGTCGGGCCTATTCTGAACCCGCATCCCATAAAGATAAGTGTCTCACCCGTCAAACAGTCAAAACTGACATTCTGAAGCATGGGTCATCCGCAAGGTCGATCCTGTCGTAACCCACAAAACACCAACCGAGTGATCCAAATGCGCGACCATGCTCTCAAAACCTTGCAGGATTTTGTCCCGAAAATGGGGCTCCACTACGCGTCTGGTCGCAATTATGACAAAGGGGCAGGTCGGCACACTTCGGTGTCCTGCCTGTCCTCATACATTCGGCGGCGCCTGATCACAGAGGAAGAAGTGGTCGCGCAAGCTTTGGCGAACCACGGGTTGGAAGGTGCTGAAAAGTTCATTCAAGAAGTTTTTTGGCGCAGTTATTTCAAAGGCTGGCTGGAGCGTCGCCCAAGTGTTTGGCACAGTTATCGCTCAGGGTTGAGGTCGGATCATGAGACCGTGCAAACTGACCGCGCACTGCGCAGGCGATTGACACAGGCCGAAGCCGGTGAAACCGGGATCGCTTGTTTCGATGCGTGGGTCGATGAGCTCTTAGACACTGGCTATCTCCACAATCATGCGCGGATGTGGTTTGCGTCGATCTGGATTTTCACCTGGTCGCTGCCCTGGCGTCTGGGAGCTGATTTTTTCCACCGCCATCTTCTGGATGGCGATCCGGCCGCCAACACTCTGAGCTGGCGCTGGGTGGCTGGGCTTCATACACGCGGCAGGGCCTATCAGGCCAAAGCCTGGAATATCGCCAAATACACCAACCTACGCTTTGACATCGGGGACGCTGATCTTGCTGATCCTATCGCGCCTCTCGATTATTCTGAGCCCGATGGATTGCCCCGTATTCAACGGATTAGGGACGTTGTCACCCCAAAACCCGACGTCCCCACAGCGTTGCTGATCAGTGAGGAAGACTGTTCCCTAGATGATTTTGCGTTGTCGGATCTGAATCTTGTTGGTGCCGCAACTATATCGGCCAGTCACCTACGATCGGACTTGCCGGTCGCCGATCACGTAACACAGTTTGAACGCGAGGCCTTGGGTGATACTGTCTCACGCCTGAGCCTCCAAGCTGACCATCTCACGGCGACTGATTCTAATGAACTGGCGCGATGGGCCACTGAGGCCGGCGCAAAACAGATTGCAACGGCATATATACCCCAAGGCCCCCTCCATGATTGGTTTGAAGCTGCCGCACCAGCGTTAAACGCAAAGGGGATCGCGTTATGTGAATGGCGACGGCCCTGGGATGAGGCGATTTGGCCCCACGCGACAGCGGGGTTCTTTAAGGTGAAAAAGCAGATTCCCAAGGTGCTGGAAAGCTTGGAACTTTACTGATGTCGTGCAGCAAAATCCTCATCATCGGGTCTGGCATCACTGGCCTAAGCTGTGCGGGAAAGCTTGCAGATGCAGGTTTGAACGTCATGGTTCTGGATAAGGGCCGCGGTGTTGGAGGGCGGCTTGCCCCGAAACGCACGCGATGCGGTCGACAATTCGATCATGGCGCGCAGTATGTGACCGCGCGCGCCCGACTTCCATGCAGTCCTGCGTTCTATGCGGACGGCTGCAACTGTTGATGTCTGGGAAGGTGGAGCGCCTGAACCATATTTTGTTGGCGTTCCCGGCATGAGCGGTTTGCCAAAGTATCTGGTGACCGGACTGGATGTAAGCCAAAACACCACCGTCGAAACTGTTGCCGCGCGTGACGGGGGGTGGACTGTCACAACCCAAACTGACAGCCTTGCGGCCAGCCATTTTGTGGTAACAACGCCCGCGCCTCAAATCACGCCGCTGATCGGCGTTGATCACCCGCTCACTCGTCGTCTACTAAGTGTCGAAATGGCCCCCTGCCTAACGCTCATGGCGGCCTTTAAAGACGGGCAACCGATCCCTTTCACCAGCAAGCGGGTGCCGCAGCAGCCCCTTTCATGGATTGCTTACAACAGTTCCAAGCCCAGTCGTTTGTCGCAAGGGTGTTGGGTAGCTCAAGCCAGTGTGGACTGGAGTGTGGAAAACCTCGAACGCAACAATGCCGAGCTCGCAGAGCTTATGTTGCCGATGCTGTGCGCGCAAATTGGGGCGGATCCTTCAGCGGCGCAGTATGTCGCAGCTCACCGCTTGCGCTATGCGCGGTCCACGAGTCCCCTTGGCGAGCCATTTTTGCGTGATAACAGCCGCACGCTGTATTTGGGAGGGGATTGGTGTATTGGTCCCAGAGTTGAGGCCGGATGGATCAGTGGCCGCGCCATAGCCGACGATATTCTGAAACGAATATGCGGCATTGTCAGAGGAAACTCTGCTGCTAAGTACAGGGTGCCAATCTAGCCTCTGGCCATGACAAAACGCTCTCCTCTTCGCGACTTCAAAACCAGCCCATAAATCATCCGGTTGGCTGTGATGATGTACATTCTATTCCCCCTGTCGCTGAGGAATGTCGAAGATTTGCTACACGAACGTAGCATCGACGTGAGCTTCGAACCCGTTCGGTTTTGGTGGAAGCGGTTCGGTCTCAAATTCGCATCGTAGATCCGCAAGAGACGATCTCAATCGGTCATGTGCCACTCGAACTGGAAATGGCATGTGGACGAGATGTTCGTGAAGATCAGCGGGCAGCGATACTACCTTTGGCGGGCCGTTGGTCATGAGGGTGAAGTCTTGGAAAGCTATGTCACGAAGTTTCGAGATAGGAAGGCAGCATTGAAATTTTTCAAGAAATCAATGCGTCGTTACGGTCGGCCTGGCACACTCGTAACCCACAAATTCCGCTCCTATGGTGCTGGGATGAGGGACATTAGCAACGCGAACAGGCAAGAAACTGGCTGATGAGTGACCAATCGCGCAGAGAATGCCCATCCGCCATTTCGATTAAGATAGAAGGCGATGATCCGCGTTAGACAAATGCGATGTTTGCAGAAATTCGCATCCGACCATACTTCGGTCCACGATCACTTCAATCATGAACGCCACCTTTACTCACGCGAATATTTCAAACTGAAATGAAGCGCGGCTCTCGCTGAGTGGTGGTGTCTTTGCGCGGTACAAAGGACAGTCTTGTTGGCATTGTGGAGACGAATTCGATTTTGTCTGACAGCACCCCCTATCAACTTATAACCTTCATCACGATAACCATAAGCAGGGAATACAACGCGATGCCGCCGCCAATCAAGAAAACCGCCCAATTCCTCATTACTGTGGCTGTCGCAATTGACTTCATTTGGTACACTAGATCAGGCCAAGTGTAGGAAACAAAGTCACCTTGCGTGAATACAGCCTTAATTCGACCTTTGTCGTCAACGACGGGCAGACGCCGGAACCGTTCGTTGGACATTATTCTAAGCCACTCTATCAAGTCATCTGTTTCATTTGCGAGTCTGGGGTTGGCAGTCATGATATCAGAGAGAACTGTTGTGGTTGCGTCTAACCCTTTTGCAACCAGTTTATTCATCACATCTCTTTCGGTAACCACTCCGATTACTTTGTTATCAGGATCGACAACTATTACCGAGCCATAGTTTCTCTCGGACATTTTATTAACAGCGTTGAATACGCTTGTTGCAGGCGATAGTGTCAGCGGCGATTTTTTTGAACGATACTCAGGACGATCCATGAGACGGTTGCCGGGGCGATCTGATTTTTGTGGCATGTTTTTCCTCCAAAACGATATACAAAACTGTTCGTTGCTTGTCCTCACATCTAATGCGGCGCGGCATTGTCCGCATATACTAGAAGTGTTGTTGCTGTTATCTTAATCCGGAACTGGCCTATCATCGGTTGGCAGCTGTCAGCTTAAGGTATTTCGCCGTTGTTTTCAAACTTAAGGGTTGATACGGGCTTTGATGATGCTGACCGGTGCTGTTAGAGGAAACTCGGTTGTGAAAGGCGGTGCGGGTCTTGTTAGAGAAACATGGCTTGAGCCAGAGCAGGGCGCCGGGTGCTGTCAGACGAATGCGAACCAGTCTCGACTAGGCCAGTGAGGCTGATCCTTATGCCGCGCCAAGTTGACGCCACTCGGCAAGAGCGGCGGTGCGGTTGAGCTTGAAAATGTCGCGTGAGTAGAGGTGGCGTTCCTGATTGAAATGGTTGTGAACTGAAGAATGGACAGTGGCGAATTTCTGTAAACTTCGCATGCGCCTGAACCGGAGCATCGCCCGCTCTCGTCGTCGAAGTGGCAGGTGTGCATTCTCAGCGCGATT